>Ga0247757_10000173_pt1 | contig 54070 bp, 48 predicted proteins | sample UWRJL126311R4_FD_180929 | JGI IMG/M metagenome (GOLD analysis project Ga0247757, IMG submission 180929) | Plant litter microbial communities from Arlington Agricultural Research Station in Wisconsin, United States - UWRJ-L126-311R-4 | ecosystem: Environmental > Terrestrial > Plant litter >... | reverse complement strand
CACTACCTGGACGAGGGTCGCGGCGAACCGATCGTGTTCGTGCATGGCACCCCGACCTGGTCGTTCGAGTTCCGCCATCTGATTCGGGAGCTGAGCGCGTCGCACCGTTGCCTGGCCCTCGATCACTTGGGTTTTGGTCTGTCCGAACGCCCCGCGGCCTTTGGCTACCGCCCCGAAGATCACGCGCGGGTCTTTGCCGAGTTCGTCACCCGGCTCGGGCTGCCCCGCTTCACCTTGATCGTGCATGATTTCGGTGGGCCGATCGCGCTGCCATTCGCAGAAGCGCACCCGGAGCAGATCGCGCGCTTGGTGGTGTTGAACAGCTTCATGTGGCCCATCGACGAGCCGAAGCTCCAGCAGCAAGCGCGCTTCGCGGGCGGCGCGATCGGGCGACTGCTTTATCGCTACCTGAACTTCTCGCTGCGGGTGCTGATGCCATTCGCCTATGCAGACAAGCGCCGCCTGTCGTCCGAAGTGCACGCGCAATACCTTGCCCCGTTTCGCGGACGGGATGCGCGCGAAGCGGTGCTCTGGGCGTTGGCGCGCGCGTTACTGGGCTCGCGCGCGCACTACGCGGCGCTGTGGAGCGAACGTGGGCGGCTTTCTGCGATTCCGTCACTGCTCGTTTGGGGCGCGCGCGATCGCGCGTTTCCAGAGACATATTGCGATCGCTGGCGCGAGGCGTTACCGCATGCGCACGTGGAAACGCTCGCCGATGCCGGCCATTGGCCACACGAGGAACGCCCAGAGCTCGTGCTCCGCGCGCTGCAGCGCTTCTTCACGCAGCGCGACGCCGAAGGCTGAGACGGGCGCTCACGGCCCGCGTGACCATCAAAGAAACCAGCCCACCAGCGCCAGGGCTAGGCACAGACGCGATTTCGACCGGAGTCTTTGGCTTGATACAGCTTTTCGTCGGCGCGCCCGTACAGCGCTTCGGGCTCTTCTTCCGAACCGGCCTTGAACTCGGCGACGCCCAAGCTGGCCGTGACCGGCAAACTCTTTTCTTCGAACGTCGGCATGTTCTCGGCGACGGCGACACGGATTCGCTCGGCGCATTGCTTGGCTTGCGCCAGCGAAGTGTTGGGGCAAAGCACCGCGAATTCTTCGCCGCCCACCCGCGCGAACAGAAATTCTGCCGGCACCGAGCTCTTGACCACGTTGGCCGTGGCGCACAGCACCGCGTCACCTGCCATGTGGCCGTAGGTGTCGTTCACTTTCTTGAAATGATCGATGTCCAACACGAGCAAGCTGACGGGGCCGGTCTGAGCGGCGGACAGTGCTACGCGCAGATTTTCGTCGAAGTGGCGCTTGTTGTGCACACCGGTCAACGCGTCGAAGCTCATCAGGCGCTGCACCTCTTCGTGGTAGGCGCCCTCGATATTTCCACCCGCAAGGTATTTGAGCAGCGCCTTGCCGATCTGCACGCGATCGCCGTCCTGCAAGACGTGCTCTTTGACGCGCAGGCCGTTGACGTAAGTGCCGTTGGTCGAACCCAGATCCGTCAGCCGATGCCCGGCGTCGATCGGCTCGATCTTCGCGTGGCGGCGACTCACCGAATCCGCGTCGAGCACTAGGCCTGCATTCGAGCCACGGCCAATCTCCATCGGCGAGTCAGCCAGCACGGTGCGGTTGCCCAAGCGCGGCCCAGACAGCACCAAGAGCAGTGCCTGCTGATGGCCCGCGACTCGGATCAGACTGCGCATGTCGCGCGAGATCGTGACCTCGAGAGTCGACTCGTAAAGCTCGTCGTCCGCCAAAGTAATCGTCTGGTCTCACGTTGTAGGACTACGAAGACCGCACTCGAGCATAGCAGATGCTCGGACCACGCTCGTAGTACGAGTGCCGGAATGGACACTATAAATGTGGGGTCCGGGCCTACATTGTGAGCCCGGCCGCGTGCTCACTTCAGAGCCTGAAACGAGCAATCGGCATGTCGGGTGGACACGCCGATTGCCGCACATTCGCCTCGGGTCGCGGCCCGAACGACTCAGACGTCGTAGTACAGAAAGTATTCGAAGGGCGTGGGGCGCAAGCGAGAAGCCTGCACGTCGTGTTCGCGTTTGTGGTCGAGCCACATGTCGATCAGGTCCTGGGTGAATACGTCACCCTTGAGCAAGAACTCGTGATCGTTCTCGAGCGCGTCGAGCGACTCTTCGAGTGACGCGGGCATGCGCGCGACGTCCCTCAGCTCTTCGGCGGAGAGGGAGTAGATGTCTTTATCGAGCGGCGCGCCGGGATCGATCTTGTTCTGGATGCCGTCGAGGCCTGCCATCAGCATGGCCGAGAATGCCAGGTACGGATTGCACGTCGGGTCCGGAAAACGCAGCTCGAGCCGGCGCGACTTGGGCGAGGGCGAATAGGTCGAGATGCGAATGGCGGCCGAGCGATTGCGGCTCGAATAGGCGAGATTTACCGGCGCTTCGTAGCCAGGCACGAGCCGCTTGTAGCTGTTGGTGGTGGGGTTGGTCAGCGCGGCCAGCGCGTGCGAATGCTTCAGGATCCCGCCGATGTAGTAGAGCGCCATTTCGCTCAAGCCCGCATAGCCGTCGCCGGCGAACAGCGGCTTGCCGTCCTTCCACAAGGATTGATGGCAGTGCATCCCGTTGCCGTTGTCGCCGTAGAGCGGCTTGGGCATGAATGTCGCCGTGCGGCCGTTGCGATGCGCGACGTTTTTCACGATGTGTTTGAACCACATCAGTTTGTCGGCGCATTTGAGCAAGCTGTCGAAGCGCATGTCGATCTCGCCCTGACCGGCGCTCGCCACCTCGTGGTGACTGACCTCGACCTCGATGCCGACTCGCTCCATTTCCAAGCAGATCTCGGTGCGCAGATCCATGTGCGTGTCCTGCGGCTGGACGGGGAAGTAGCCTTCCTTGCTACGGATCTTGTGGCCGAGGTTCGGGCCCTCGTCGCGCCCGCTGTTCCAAATCGCTTCCGCGGAGTCGACCGAGTAAAACGCTTCGTGACCCTTCACGTCGAAGCGCACGCCGTCGAAGATGAAGAACTCCGCCTCGGGTCCGAAGAAGACGGTATCCGCGAGACCGGTGCTCTGCAGGTAAGCTTCGGCCTTCTTCGCGATGTAACGCGGGTCGCGCGAGTAGCTCTGGCGCGTCAGGGTGTCCTGGATATTGCACAGCAGCGAGAGCGTGGGAAAGCGCGTGAAGGGATCGAGCACGGCGGTGCTCGGATCCGGGATCAGCAGCATGTCGCTCTGATTGATGGGCTGAAAGCCGCGGATCGACGAGCCGTCGAAGCCGAAGCCTTCCTCGAAGGCATCGCTCGTGAGGCGATGGAAAGGAACAGAGGTGTGCTGCCACTTGCCGATCAGGTCGATGAACTTCAGGTCCACCATGACCGCCTCGTGCTTCTTGCCGAGCTCGATGGCTTCTTTCGCATCCATGGGGCTAGCTGTATCGCTATCGGGCGCTCGGGGCTACTGCCGGGTTATTCGTCCGGCAGTAGTCTTCCCCCGGTTGCGCACGGCTACAGCATAGCCGATGAGCCGCTGGGCCTAACTTCGAGGGCCGCGGCGCTTCTTGAAACTCAGATCGCTTCTTCGGCGCGCTCGCCGGTGCGGATACGGACCGCCTCGTCGACCGGGCTGACGAAGATCTTGCCGTCACCGATGCGGCCGGTCTTGGCGCTCTTCTCGATCGCGTCAATCACCTGGTGCACCATCTGGTCGGGGACGACGATCTCGAGCTTTACCTTCGGCACGAAATCGACGACGTAGGCGGAGCCACGGTAAACTTCCTTTTTACCGCCGGTACGGCCGAAGCCTTTGACCTCGGTCACGGTCATGCCTTGGATACCGACTTCGGACAAGGCATCCTTGACCTCGTCCAGCTTGAACGGCTTGATAATCGCCTCGACCTTCTTCATCTGGCTCTCCATCCTAATTGGGGGGGTATCGCCCGTCGCGAGGCCTCCCCTCCTTGAGCTGCGGGGGCACCGCTAGGTTCATTGCGCCTCACGTATTCGTCAGGCCCGATTGGACGTACCGGGGTCCGTGTTTCTGCATTGTTTCCGAATCGATTCAGTGCACCACTCTGGGAAAATCGGGCTGTTTCTGGCTGGTCGGAAACACCCACACCGGGAAATGGCCGGTTCGGGATCCGCAAACCAGCGCCGCGCAGTGCGTCAAACGAGCTTGATGGCTCGGCTCATGAGACTCTAACGGCCAGCAGGCCGAACCCCCGACGGCCCTCGGGGTAACGACACAATTCGGGTACTGTACTGCCGTTCCAGTCCGCCTCGATTGCCCGCCCCGCCCCTTCGTCAATGCCGTCTCAGAATCAGTCGCAAGTTCCAGTCGGGACAGTCCTCGAGGGCAAGTTTCGCATCACCAAGGAGATCGGCCGCGGCGGCATGGCCGCCGTGTACGAAGCCGAGAACGTCGACATCGGCAAGCGGGTGGCGGTCAAGATCCTCGCCGCAGAGCTGATCACTTCACGCGTCGTGCGCGAGCGCTTCATTCGGGAGGCCCGCGCCGCGGCCGCCATTCGCAGCCCGTACATCTGCGACGTGTACGACTCGGGCATGTTCGAAGAGCGGCCCTTCTTGGTGATGGAGTTGCTCGAAGGCGAGAGCCTTTACGACTTGATGACCCGCGTCCGACAGATCGATGTCGAGACCACGGTGCGCATCGCCACGCACACGGCGCGTGGACTCGCCAAAGCCCACGAATCGAACGTGGTGCATCGCGATCTGAAGCCCGAAAACATTTTCCTGACCAAGGACGAGGAAGGCAAGCTCGTCGTCAAGATCGTCGACTTCGGGTTGGCAAAGTTTTACGAGCCGACCACGCCGGACGCCCAGACCGTGCGTTTGACGCGCGAAGGCGCGCTGTTCGGCACGCCCGCGTACATGAGCCCCGAGCAAGCGAAGGGCAAAGGCGAGGTCGATCACCGCGCCGATCTGTGGGCGCTCGGCTGTATCGTGTACGAGTGCCTGACCGCGCAAACGGTGTGGAACGTCGAGCAAGGCGTGGCCATGATTTTGGCCCAGATCGCCAGCGCGCCGCTGCCCAAGCCGAGCAAGCTGCGGCCAGATCTGCCGCCCAGTTTCGACAGCTGGTTCGTGCGCGCGCTAGACCGGGATCCGGACAAGCGCTTCCAAACGGCGCGAGAGCTTTCGGACGCGCTCAGCAAGGCATTGCTCGGACGCGGTCCCGCACGCGCCATGTCGTTGTCGAGTGACGACGAAGGCATGGTGGTCGACGAGCTGATGGCGAGCGAAGCTGCGCCGATCAGCGGGCCGTTGACCGAGCGCGCACCGCCGAGCCCGCCGCGCGCCGCGCCGCCGCCCCCCCCGCCGCCGTTGCTCGTTCCAAACGCGGCCCCGGTCGCCTCACTGCGACCCGAATCGCGCTCGGGTCGTGCGATTTCGGTCTTGCTCTTGCTGTCTGCCCTCAGCCTCGGCGCGTACGCGGTTTGGCTTTACGTGTTGCACCCGCCGGGGCAGCCCGCGGTAGCGCGCATGGCGCCTCCCAAAGCGCGACCCAGCAGCTCCGCGCCCGCCCTGAGCCCCGCGGCGGCCAGCGCCGCGCGCGCCGCCGAGGCCGACGCTTACGCGATGAAAATCTCGCACGGGCAAGAGCTGCTCGCGAGCGGCGATGGCAAAGGCGCGCTGGACGCGTTCAAGGACGCGATGAAGGGCGGAGCGGCAGTGGCGCGCTCGGTGCTCTCGCACATGTCGACCGCCATCGAAGAACCGAGCGGCCCGTGCAAGCTCACCGGCATCAGCCGACCTCGGCCATACTCGATTGAGGTGCCGCCGGTGTCGCGCCCCACGCTGGCTCGCAGCAGCGCGGGCACGGTCTTCGTGTGGATCGACAACCATCAAGATCCGAAGAAGAAGCAGGCCTACGCGGTGCTGCTCGACGACGCCCTGAGGCGCACTTCGCCCGAGGTGCCGCTGACGCCCGAGGTGTCGTCGGCGCGCCAAGTGCAACTATTGCCCGCCGGTGACCGCTTCGCGCTTTTGTATTGGGAGGACGGCGGCAACGAACCCGGTGTGTATGCGCGCTTGGTCTCGCACGACGGGCACATCGCCGGTCCCCCGCGCCGCATCTCACAGGTCAAAAAGGGCGACTTGTTTGCGGGTCTCGCGCCGAACGGCAGCAAATTTTGGGCCGTGTGGCAGGAAGAGGTCGATAAGGGCACGACCGACATCATGGCGCGTGAGCTCGACGCCGAACTCACACCGCTGGCCGAGCCGATCCGCCTGACGGCGATCCCGGCCGCGAAGGGCGCGAGCAACGTGGCGAGTACTCCGGACGTAGCCGTGCAAAACGGGCACCTGTACGTAGCCTTCTCGATCAACCGCGGTTTCGAGCGGATTCAAATGTACATGCTGCGCATCGCGCTCAACGATCCGAGCTTGAAGACTGGTCTCGTGGCGTCGAAGAAGACGGCCGGCAAAGAGCGCTTCTTGGGCCAAGCCCAAATGCTCAGCCGCAAGGACGGCAAAAACACCACGCCCGTGATCGCCTGCACCGGCGAGGGTTGCTTCGTGGCGTGGGACGACGAGAAGGCGGGCGGCTCGGTGGCTTTCGTCGAGAAAGACAAAGGCCAAATGCTGTGGCGTCGCGAGCTACCCGCCAAGGTGGTGCGCCCCGCGGTCGCCGCGAGCGGCAACGCGGCGGCGATCTCCTGGTATGACGAGTCGCGCCTACGCTTCGCTCAATTGACCCGGGACGGCCTGGGAGCGGTCACTTCGCTCAGCCGCGTCAGCGGTTTTCAGCCGCAACCCGACCTGGCCCCGGGCGAAAAGCCCGGGCAATGGTACATCTCCTGGCGCGACTACGAGTCGGCGCACTTCGAAGTGTTTGCCCTGCGCACGGACTGCCCTTGAAAAACCGGGACGCCAAGGAATCTTCACTGTATCCGGGCTCGCAGCCCATCGCGCATCTTTTGTCGATCCCCTCGCGCGCGGCCGTGCGCCGAGCTCCGGTCGAGACCGGTCGCATCGTGCTCGTGCCGCTCGAACTGGGCGACGGCGGTGAGCTGTGGGACGCGGTGGAGGGCTCGCGGTGGCACCTCGAGCGCTGGCTCCCCTGGGTGCCGTTCAACAACGCGCCCGAAGCGAGCGTGCGCTACGCGGAAGCCTGCGTGTCGGACTGGGACGCGGGGCGGGCCGTACGCTTCGCGATTCGCGATCGGCAATCACGCGAGCTGCTCGGCGTGGTCGGGTTGGATTCTTGCGTGCACCTGCACCGCTCGTGCGAACTCGGCTACTGGCTGCGCCGTGAAGCCACCGGCCGCGGTATCATGACCGAGGCCGCGCGCGCGTGCGTGGACTTCGCCTTCGCGCGCATGGCCGTTCATCGCATCCGTTGCGCGGCCGCGACCGACAACAGCGCAAGCTTGCGCGTGATCTCGAGGCTCGGATTTCGCTTCGAGGGCATCGCGCGGCAAGCCGAGCTGGTCGGTGCTCGCTGGCTCGATCACGCCATCTTCGCCCGCCTATCGAGTGACGAGTGAAGCGTGACAACGCTGGCGCCTGGTGAGACTCGCCCTCGATCTCTTGCGGCGCTGAACACGCGGCTCCGGAAGATCCCGTTCTTGGTGATCGCGCCCACGGTGGTGCTGATCGTCGGGCTCGCGGCGGGTTTCGCGCTGGCCGTATCCGGGACGGCTCGCCTGCGCGCGCAAAGTGACGACGCGGCCGACTTACGTTGTCGCTTGCTATCGCTCACGTTGGCCGAGCGTTTACGCCGTACGTCGGAAGAGGATCGCCCGGTCGTGCTCGAGCGCGCCGCGCGCCGCTCGGGGGCCGAGCTGCTCCTGGTCAGCGCCGCGGGCCACGTGATCGTGGATGCAACGCAAGGCGCGCCCGATAAAACCCGACTCTTGGAGCTGATGGTGGCCGGCGAAGGTGAAACCACGACCGAACTCGGTCGCTCACGTTACTTCTCGGCCGCGTTCCCGGGTCCGAGCGAGTACCTGAACGTGCTGGCGTTCGTCGCCGCGCCAGCCACGCCTTTTGCCACGGGTTCACTCTTGGTTTGGGTCGCGACGTTGACGGCGCTCTTGGTGGGCGTGGCGGCGCTCGCCGCGCTCGCCCTCGCCCGCGACGTGCATGCGGACGTGACCTTCGTGCGCAACCGGATCGTGGAGATGGCGCGCGAGGGCGCCGATCCCACGGGCCGACCGATCCCGGTACGCTCGGTGGATTTGGTGGGCTTGCTCACCAGCGCCTTCAACGTGCTGGTCGACCGCTTCACGGCGGCGGAGCATGCGTACCGTCAGGATCTGTCCGGGGCGCTCGCTTACGATCGCGATCGCAGCGACTTTTTGGCCGCTTTGAGCCACGAACTGCGCACCCCGCTGAACGCAATTTTGGGCTTCACGGACGTGCTTTTGAGCGAAGTAGACGGCCCGCTCAGCGCGGACGCGCGAGAGAACCTGTCGGTGGTGCGCAACAGCGGGCAGCACCTGCGCGCGCTGATCGACGACATCTTGGACCTGTCCGCGCTCGAGTCGGGCGAGCTGCGGCTGACGTGCAAGATGATCGACGTGCTGTCGATCGGCCAAGAGGTGGTGCGCGAGGCGCGCATCGCGGCCGAGGCCAAGCAGCTCGAGATCAGCGTGGTCGGCAACCGAGCCATGGCTTACGCCGACGGTCGCCGCGTTCGTCAGATCATCGGCAACATCGTGGGTAACGCGATCAAGTTCACGTCGCGCGGTGGCGTACAGCTGCGCATCGACCCGCGCGATGGCGGTGTGACGATCGCCGTCACCGACAGCGGCCCCGGAATCGCCCGCGAGGACCACGAAGCAATCTTCCAAGAGTATTGGCAAGCAGGCGACGTCAAACGGCAACGCATCGGCACGGGGTTGGGGCTCGCCATCACGCGCCGCTTGGTCCAAATGCATCGCGGGTTCATCGACCTGCGCAGTCAGTTGGGCAAAGGGTCGACCTTCACCATCGTTTTGCCCTCGCAGCCGCCACTGGTAGCCACGCGCCCGCCCGAAGCGGCGCCGCGTGAGACCATGAACTCCGGCGAATTCGGGGGTCTCCCGTGAACGCCGGCGCCGCGCATTTGCTGCGTCGCGTGCTGGGCATCGAAGCCTTGTTCACGCTTGCCTCGAGCGTGCTCTTGGTGCTGCTCACCTCGCATTTTCTGGTGCTGAGCGGCCAAGTCGCGATCGAAGGTGCCGAAACACTCGGCTTGTCGCTGTTGGCGGGTGGCCTATTGGAGTTGCTCCGTTGCTTCTGGCGCTTGCGCCGCTATCGCTTCGTGCTGCGAACGCTGGCATTGGGCGGCAAGGCAGTGGAGGCTCGCGATCTGTTCGCGCTGAGCAACGAGCCCGCGTACGTGGTGTTCGGTTGGTTGGCATCGAGCATGCTCAGTATCGGGCTTTTCCACACCGCGCTCAGACCCAAGTTGGTGGACTTTGCGACGGCCATGAACCTTGCGTTGCTGGGGGTAGTGATCGTGGCCGCGGCCTCCCTACCGCTGTTCGTCGTGGTGCGCTCGGCGTTCTTGCGCGCGCTCGAACTTGCCCCTCCCGAGTTGATGCGTGAAGTCGTCGAAGATGCCGACGCGCAAGGTGTGATTGAGGGACGCGTGCCACGGCGTTTGGTCGCGGCCGTGACCACTCCCGTGGTGTTCCTCGTGTTCGGCTGCGCGCTGATCGTCGGCTCACACCTACGCCGCGCGGACGAGCGCAGCCGTGAAGAAACGGCCCGAGTTTTGGCCCGCGCCGCCCTCGAACCGCGCCCCGGGGTGGCGGCGGGCGCGGGGCTCGACGACGCGATTTTGCAGGGTGAAGCATTGGGCTTCAAAGCCACGGTGCACGCCTGGCCGGACGACTACCGCGTCGAGCGAGGCAACAACGGCGCCGTGCGTGTGGTCACCCCGCTCGACGAAGGCAGCGCCGAGGTGCGCTTCGAGAGCTCGGTCGTGGGCGTGCTCAGCGCATCGTTCGTGCTCGTGGCCCTGATCGGTACGGCAATCGCGGGTGGGCTGGGCCTCGCGCTGGGGCAGGCCCTGGCCGAGGATCTGCGCGCGGCGACCCGCGACGTGCGCTTGCTCGGCACCGACGCCGTGCTCAGCGGTGGCACGCACGTGGTGCGCGCCGCGCGCTTTCGAGTGGTGGCACGCTTGGGCTTGGCCATCGAGCGCCTCGCGGCGCGCTTTCGCGTGTTCGCCAAGGCGCAGGAGCGCGCGATCTCGGCGCGCAAAGCCACCGCGCGCATGCGTGGCCTATTCTTCGCCAGCGTCAGCCATGACTTGAAGAGCCCGCTGAACGCCATCTTGGGCTTCACGGAGCTCGTGCGAAAGAGCGAGCCGTTGAGCGCCGGTCAGAGCGAAAGCCTGAGCCTGATCGATCGCCGTGGTCGCGAGCTGCTCGCGCTGATCGAAACCATCCTCGATGCGGCGCGCGTGGATGCCGGGCAGTTGAGCTTGGTTTTGGACTACTGCGACGTCCGCCAACTGCTCGGCGAGGCGGTGGCCAAGGGCAAGGATTTGGGCGGCGACCGCGGAGTCGAGATCTTCGCCGACGTCGCCGATGGCGTGCATTCGCTGCGCGTCGACCGAGTGCGCATGCCGCGCGCGCTGGCCACGTTCATCGGCCACGCCGTGCGCGTCTCCGAGTCGGCGGCCGTACACGTGCAAGTCGTGCCCGAGATCGACGCGGTGCGCTTCGACGTCGAAGTGCCCGGTTCTCGCGTCGACGCGCAGAAGCTGGAAGCACTGCTCGATCCGAGTCCTGCGCTCGGCCCGAGCGAGCACCGCGGCTTGGCGCTCGGGCTCCGCCTCGCGCGTTCCGTCGTCGAATTGCACGGGGGTTCCGTGTCGGTCACGCCGCTCAGCGGTCGGGGCGCGATTTTCTCGCTGCTGATGCCTACCGGGGTCGTCGAGTCGCGCCTGCCGCCGCCCATTTCCGCGCCGCGGTGGTAGGCTGCGCCGAGATGGCAGCCAAGAAACCGCGTCCCGGCGCCGAGCCCGAGTTGGAGTCCAGCGCGCCGCAGGGCGAGCGCGTTTTGGGCACGCACGCGCGCCCGGAGGACGATCGCTTCGATCGCCTATTTCGACCCGAATCACTGGAAGAGTTCGTGGGCCAGCAGAAGCACCGCGAGAACTTGAAGGTGTACGTGGAGGCGGCCCGTCGTCGCAGTGAGCCGCTCGATCACATCCTTTTGTGCGGCCCGCCCGGTTTGGGCAAGACGACGTTGGCTCACATCCTCGCCAAAGAGATGGGCGTCACGTTGCACCAAACGAGCGGCCCCGCGGTGGAACACAAGGGCCTCTTGACAGGTCAGCTCACCAAGCTCGGGCGCGGCGACATCCTGTTCATCGACGAGATCCACCGCCTCAGCGCGACGGTGGAAGAAGCGCTGTATCCGGCGATCGAAGATTTTCGGATCGACGTCATGATGGGTGACGGCGCGTACGCCGAGAGCATCACGCTCGACATCAAGCCGTTCACGTTGATCGGCGCCACCACGCGCACCGGGCTCTTGACCAAGCCGCTGCAAGAGCGCTTCGGGGTCACGCTACGTTTGGACTTTTATCCGCCGGAAGATCTGGAAAAGATCATCCTGCGTAGCGCGCGCCTGCTCGGCGTGCCGTGCGACAAAGAAGGCGCGCGCGAGCTGTCCACGCGCTCGCGCGGCACCCCGCGCGTCGCCAACCGCCTCGTACGGCGCGTGCGCGACTTCGCCGAGGTGCAAGGTTCGGGCAAAATCGACCGCGAAATCGTGCGCCACACCTGCGATCGCCTGGGCGTCGACAACGCCGGCTTGGACGAGATGGACCGACGCCTACTCGGCATTCTGATCGAGCACTACGAGGGCGGGCCGGTCGGCGTCGAAACGTTGGCGGCCGCGTTGGCCGAGCCGCGCGACACGATCGAAGACGTGTACGAGCCCTATCTATTGCAGCAGGGCTATCTCGGGCGCACCCCGCGCGGGCGAATTGCGACCAAGAAGGCCTACGAGCACCTAGGCGAGAAGCAGCCGCAAAAGGCGCAGGGCTCGCTATTCTGAGCGTTGCGCCGGCTACCAGCGGCTCTGTACGTTCTTCATGAACCCATAGGGGTAGCCGAGCTCGAAGGCCGAAGCTTCATCCAGCTTCTTCAGTTGTTCGTCGCTCAAGCTCACGTCGCAAGCCTTCACGTTCTCTTCCAGCTGCTCGATGGTTCGCGCGCCGAAGATCGTGGAAGACACTTGCGGCTGCTGCATCACCCACGCGAGTGACACCGATGCCGGGCTCGCGCCGAGTTCGCCCGCCACCGCGCGCACGGCCGCCAAGATGCGCCAGTTGCGGTCGTTGTCGAAGCCAGACATGCGGTCTTTCCACTTCTCGAGTCGCGTGCCGGCCGGGGGCGGTTGGTTCTTGTCGTATTTTCCGCTCAAAAATCCGCTGGCCAAGGGCGACCACGGCAAGATACCGAGTCCCTGCTCGCGGCACAGGGGCACGTGCTCGCGCTCGAGTTCGCGCGTGACCAAGCTGTACTGAGCTTGCAGCGTGACGAAGCTCGCAAGGTCGCGGGTTTTGCTCAGCCACAGCGAGTCCATCAGCCGGTAAGCGGCGTAGTTGGAGCAACCCGTGTACAGCACCTTGCCCTGGGTCACGAGATCGTCGAGCGCGCGGAGCAGCTCGTCTTCGGGCGTGTCCAGATCCTGCATGTGGATCTGGTAGAGGTCGATGCGGTCGGTGCGCAGCCGCTTCAAGCTGTGTTCGACGCAGCGCATGACTCGGTAGCGCGACGCGCCGCTCTTGTTCGGCCCGTCACCCATCGCAAAGCGGAACTTGGTCGCGAGCACGATTTCGTTGCGCCGTTGATCTCGTTCCAGCCAGGCGCCGATGATGCGTTCGCTCAGGCCGTCCTGCCCGTAGACGTCCGCCGTGTCGATGAAGTTGATCCCCAGCTCCAGTGCACGGTTCAAGACATTGAACGACGTCCTCTCGTCGCTGCCGACCTTGTGCATGAATGACTTGTCGTCCGCCTCGCCGAACGTCATCGCGCCCAGGCACAGCTCTGAAACTTTGACGCCTGCCGTTCCGAGTTTTCTGTATTTCATGGCTCGCTTCACCTTCCCGCCGAGCGCGTCGGGCGCGTGCGCGCAAAGTAGCGTCCAACGCGGACGAAACACAATGGGCGGCTTGGACGCGGCGACGGGGTAAAACGCCCCGCGCTTTCTGCGTCCAGTTCACGCTCCGGAAGCGTTCGCGGGTTAAACTCCAGGCGAGGTCAACGTGGATCACGAACCGAACGAGCCAGCGCCCTCTCCCCCCGCCGACCCGCCGCGCGCGGAGCTGGTCGTCGCGGGCGCCGAGCCGTCGCTGGAAAGAACCGCGGCCGAGCAGACCCACCGCCACGAGAGCGCGGCCGGCCTGTACTCGATCTACGAGACGATCAAGCGCGGCGTCGTCGAGATGGGCATCGGCAATAGCTTTCGAACGCTGCTCAAAGTCAACCAAACGGATGGCTTCGATTGTCCGAGCTGCGCCTGGCCCGACCCCGATCACGACCGAAAGGCCGCCGAGTTCTGCGAGAATGGCGCCAAAGCCGTAGCGAGCGAAGCGACAACGGAGCGCATTTGGCCCGAGTTTTTTGCCCAGCACTCGCTGAGCGATCTGCTCGAGCGAAGCGACCGCTGGTACGAACAGCAAGGTCGATTGACTCACCCGATGTGGCGCCCGGCGGGCTCGGACCACTATCAGCCCATCGAGTGGGACGCCGCGTTCGACCTGATCGCAAGCGAACTGCGTGCGCTCGGCTCGCCCCACGAAGCCGCCTTCTACACTTCTGGTCGCGCCAGCAACGAAGCCGCCTTTCTGTACGGGCTGTTCGCGCGTCAATTGGGCACCAACAACCTGCCCGATTGCTCGAACCTGTGCCACGAATCGAGCGGCACGGGCCTGAGCGAAACCATCGGCATCGGCAAGGCAACCGTCAAAATCGAGGATTTTTCGCACGCCGATGCGATCTTCGTCATTGGCCAAAACCCGGGCACGTGTCACCCGCGCATGCTCAGCGAGCTGCAGAAGGCCGCCCGCAACGGCTGCAAGATCGTGAGCGTAAATCCGCTGGCGGAGACCGGCTTGATCCGCTTCAAGAACCCGCAAGAGCCGCTCTCGCTGCTCGGCCCCGGCACGAAGATCGCGAGCTTGTTCCTGCCCGTGAAGATCAACGGCGATCTCGCGCTGTTCAAGGGCATCATGAAAGAGATGCTCGACGAGGACCGCCGCTGCGGAGGCACGGTGCTCGCGCACGACTTCATTCAGCAGCAGACCGAAGGCTTCGAAGTATTACGCGCCGATTTGGAAGCGGCGAGCTGGGACGAGATCGTAGAAAATAGCGGCTGCTCGCGCGAACTCATCCGAGAAGCCGCCAAGATCGCCTGCGAGTCGAAACACATGATCTGCTGCTGGGCGATGGGCATTACCCAGCACAAAAACGGCGTCGCCAATGTGCAGACGATCGTAAACTTCGCCTTGTTGCGCGCCCAGATCGGCCGGCGCGGCGCGGGGCTGTGCCCGGTACGTGGGCACAGCAACGTCCAGGGCGACCGCACCGTCGGCATTTGGGAAAAGATGAGCGACGAGTTCTTGGACGCGCTGGGCCGAGAATTCGGCTTTTCGCCGCCCAAGGAGCACGGCCTGGACGCGGTCGGGACGATCCGAGCCATGGCCGCGGGACAGATCAAAGTGTTCGTCGGTCTGGGTGGCAATTTCTTGGCCGCAACCCCGGACACGCAGGTCACCGCGCACGCGCTGCAACGCTGTCGGCTGACCGTGCAGATCTCCACCAAACTGAACCGCGGACACTTGATCACGGGGCAGCAGGCGCTGATCTTGCCGTGTTTGGGACGCACCGAGCACGATCTGCAAGCCTCGGGTCTACAGTTCGTGAGCGTCGAGAACACGTCCGGCGTCGTGTCACAGTCGCGTGGCGTGCTGCCGCCCGCGTCGCAATACCTGCGCAGCGAGCCGGCGATCGTCGCGGGCATGGCCGAGCGCACCCTCGCGGGCCGCACGCGCACGGATTGGCCCGCCCTAGTCGCCGACTACGATCGTATCCGCGAGCACATCGAACACGTGCTGCCCGACTTCGCTCAGTACAACGAGCGCGTTCGGGATCCGGGAGGCTTTTATCTGCCAAACGGGCCGCGCGAAGGCAAGTTCAGCACCCCGTCGGGGAAAGCGCATTTCACGGTCCATCCGCTTCCGAAACACGATTTACGCGCAGGCGAGCTGCTGCTCACGACGATTCGCAGTCACGATCAGTTCAACACCACGATTTACGGCGAAAACGATCGCTATCGCGGGATCTCGAACGGGCGGCGTGTACTCTTCATCAGCGCGCGAGACATCGAGGAGCGCGGCCTGCACAGCGGTGGCACGGTGAACTTGATCAGCCGCTTCGGAACCGAGACGCGCAAGGCCGAGCGCTTCAAGCTCGTTCCGTACGAAATTCCGCGTGGCTGCGTCGCCGCTTACTATCCGGAAACCAACGTGCTCGTGCCGCTCGAGAGCGTTGCCGATCGCAGCAATCAACCTGCTTTCAAGTCGATCCCGATCCGAATCGAGCGAGCATCCGAAATGCTCGAGCGCGTGTCATCGTGAGCGCCAAACGCGCGTTCAGCGCTCAGGTCTCCCCCGTCGATGCCTGGCGCTCGGGTTCGGGAGGCGTGCTCGTGGGCCACCCGGACGAGCTCGCGGTGGAGGAGCCGCTCGAGATCCGCATCGCCGGTGAGCCGCTCGCGATCACCATGCGTACTCCCGGGCACGATCACGAGCTGGTCGCCGGCTTTTTGCTGGCAGAAGGGCTAATTCGGTCGCGCGCTGACTTGGGGGGAATTCAGCATTGCGGGCGGTTTGGCGCGGAAGGCGCTCACAACACGATCGACGTCTTGCCCGCGCCGGGCACGGTGTTGGAAGTCGACGCCACCCGGCGAGGCATGCTCACCACCTCGGCATGCGGCATGTGCGGGCGCAAGCTGATCGACGACTTGTTCGAGCGGCTGCGCCCGGCCGCGCCGTCCGCACCATTTACGCGCGGCTTCGTCGCAGGGCTCTCGAGCGAGCTGCGTAAACATCAGCCGAGCTTCGAGCGCACGGGCGGGCTACACGCGGCCGGTATCGCGCTCGCCGGCCGCGGGCTCGACGTCGTGCGCGAGGACGTCGGTCGTCACAACGCGGTCGACAAAGCGATCGGGCGCCTATTGCTCGACGGGCAGCTGCCGGCAACGGGCGCGGCGCTCGTGGTCAGCGGGCGCACCAGCTTCGAGATCGTTCAGAAGGCGCTGGCGGCGGGACTATCCGCGGTGGTCGGCGTTTCGGCGCCGAGTTCGCTGGCCGTCTCCACGGCGGCGCGCTTCGGACTGTTGTTGTGCGGCTTCGCGCGCGGTGCGGAGTTCAATGTGTACGCGGGCGCGGAGCGCTTGGCCGTCTAACCGCAGAACTGCTGGCCGCCGCGGCGGGACCGCACGGCGTCCGCGACGCGCCCGCGATCACCCAATCGACGATTGTTTGCTTCTCGGGGGTCGGTGAGCCGTTCGACGGGCGGATTGGCTTGCACGTTATAAGGCATGAAACCGCTTTGAACGGCGCTTTTCATGAATTCGAAGCGTGGGCGGTCACGCAGCACGACTTGCGTATCCTCCCAGGCGAGCAAGGGGAACGGCCGTCCTGAACAGCAACAGAAAAAATCAGCCCCCGAGGCGTCACGGCTGGACGAACTGAACGACGAGCTGGCTCCCGTGCTGCACGGCGGGCTGCGCCGCGGTGACCACCAAATCGAGCGCGAAGCTGCCGCCTGCGGTTCGATCGCGCAAAGTCAGGAATACGGGCGGCAAGCCGACACTCGAGGTCACGCGCGCTACCCGGCAGTGTGCTCGCGTCGGCGAGTCCATCTGCCACGCCCGCGGCGAAGGCTCGACGACCACGACCGGCGATTTACGCACGGCCTTCGGCGGCGGCTCTTGTTCCGCGAACATCATCGTCAACCCCGCAGGCACTTCGATCGCGATCGACACGTCTTCGGCGGTATCCGCACCGGCGTTCTGCAGCAAGAGCCCCACGCGGGCGGTCACACTGTTGTGCATCTGATGCTCGTGGACGGCCGCGCGATACGTGTTTGCCGCTTCGGCTTCGGGGCTCCCGCCCGCACGCGGCGTGTACGTCGAGCCGAGCGGCGCGGTCACGAGCAGGGTTTGCTCGGTCTTGCCGTTGGCGAAGGTCACGTGCAGCTTGGCGCCCGCGACATCCGAGCGTCGGCTCACGATACCCGCCAACTGAAAACACGAATCGACATCACACTCTGAAACATACGCGAGCTTAGCCCAAGTCCGCAGGCGAATGACATCGAGCGCTGACTTTGCACAAATTCGCCTCAACTTTCGCCGATGATGGGTGAACGTCGGCGCCGCGACGTCCTTTTGTTGGGGGTGCGGGGCATCGGCCTACGTTATGAACCTGACCGAGGATGCGAGTTCGCTTCGCCCGCTGGTTGTGTGCTGCGCGCGCGTGGCGCGCCGTAATGCTGGCGGTTGCATTGCTCGTGGGCTCGGGCTCGGCGTCGGCCTTGGCGGAGGTGCCGGGCACCCTCAACGCGAGCAACGCCACGCTGCTCGCGAACGCGCGGCAACTCGGGATCGCACGATCGGCGGCCTGGCGGCGGCTGCTGCACTATCGACCCGAGGGCGCAAAGCAGCTCGTCAGCCAAGTGGACGGCAAGGACTTCTTTCTCGCGGCGAACGGCGCGCGCGACGCCGAGGCCGAACTTGCGGCCACCCTGCGCGCCTTCCTGCTGCCGATCGTTCCGGGGCAAGAAGACGCGCATGCCCTGTGTCGTTTCCCAGCGCGGCGGCGCCTGCTCGATGAACGACTCCGGTTCGCGGGAACGCTGCATACGCCATCCTGCCCTGCCCTCTCCCGTTTCGTCACCGAATTGGATCCAGAAGCCGTATCGGTCGTGTACGCGGCCAACTACCTGGACAATCCGGCTTCGGCGTTCGGACATACTTTCTTGCGCTTGAAGAAGCGACGCACGAGTAGCGCGGCGGTAGCCGACGATGACTACGACCACGGCGTCGAATACACGGCCAAGACCGACACCGATAATCCGTTGTGGTTCGCGTTCAAGGGGCTGACCGGGCTGTTCCCAGGGGTGTTCCGCTTTCACCCGTTTTCTTCGAAGATCCACGAATACGCCAACGCCGAGGCGCGCGATCTCTGGCTCTACGATCTGAACCTGACCCGCTCCGAGGTCGAGTTGCTGACGCTCCATCTGTGGGAGCTGTCGGACACGGAACTGGATTACTTCTACCTCACCAAGAACTGCTCGTACCACGCACTCGCGACACTCGAGGCGGCCGCGCCGCGCATCGATCTCGTGGGGCACTTGAACTTCGTCGTCCTCCCTCGTGACACGATCAAGGCGCTCTTCACCGTGCCCGGGCTGGTGCGTGCCTTCAGCTATCGGCCGTCGATGCGCAGCCAGTACCGCGCCCAGGTCGCCCAGCTCGGCCCCGCTCAGCAGGACATCGTGCAGCGGCTCACCTTGGACCCGAACTTGACGCTGCCGAACCAGTTTTCGCGCGCGGAAAAGGTGCGCACTTTGGACGCGGCCGGCCTGGTGCTCGACGCGCGCTTCGCGAGCAGCCTGGGCTCGAATCCGGACCCCCGCGTGGCCGCTGCGCGCATCCACCTTGCGCGGCGGCGTGCGCTGCTCTCCACGGCGATCCCGCTCCCGACCCGCGCTCCGGCACCCGCCGACAAGGCCCCTCAGCGCGCGCATGGCTCGATGCGCCTGAGTTTGGGCACGGGCATCACCAGCCAGTACGGGAGCAGCTTTCACACCTTTGGCTATCGCGTGGCGTTGCATGACCTCGCCGACCCGCCCGACGGCGAAGCCGAACTATCGCAACTGCAGTTTCTCGACACGCGACTCCGCTACGACCTCGGGCAACGCTCGTTCACGCTCGACCGGCTCACGTTCGCCGAATTGGTGGCCCTGAACCCCATCACTCGCTACGAGCACACGCTCTCGTGGCGAGGCCGCGCGTTCGGCATGCGGCTGCACGACGCGGCGTGCAGTGACTGCTTCGCCCACGGACTCGAAGTCGGTCTGGGCGGAACGCTAGCCAGCGAGAACGAACACTTCGCGTTCTTCCTGATGGCCGATAGCTACGTGGCCTTCTCCGGCCGACTCGACGGAGTTGCCGGCAGCTTCGTCCGAATCGGCGTAGGTCCCCTCGCCGGTATCCGCGCTCGCCTGTGGCCGCAAACGATCGGCTTACTCACCGCCAACTGGGCCTATCTGCCGGGGCAAGCCTTGAAGACTACCTACGACGTGCGTGGGACCCTGCGCGCCGAGCTGGGTCAGAATGTAGCTCTCGGTTTCGAAGGCGCCGTACAGCCGTCCTCGCTCGAAGGACAGCTCGCCTCGTACTTGTACTTCTGAGATCCGTGGCGTTCCGCGCGGGAGGCGCTACAATCGACGGGCGAGCAGCTCAATGACGCGCGAGCAGTCGCGCTACTGGTGACTGGGGAAAGATCGATGCCGATCGATGCGGAAACTGGGAGCGGTTCCAGGTGCGCGATTGCTTTACTCTGCACATGGAAAAGCGCGCTTTTCGTTGACTAGGAACAATCTCCGTGGCTCATTGCGTGATTCGGCGGCGGCTTGAGCTCGAGATCCACTCGGCTCGTCAGTTTTTCTCGGCTCTGTAAGTTTTGTTGGTTCGGAGTATTTACGATGCGAAAGTATCTAGGGCTTGCAGTAGTGACGAGCGCGCTCGTCGCCGGAACCGGTGCCTGCGGCACCAAGTCTTCAGGCAATTCTCCCAGTCGCAATGACGACGGCAGCAGCGGCGGCCGCACGAGCAATGGCTCGGGCGGCTCGGGTGCCGGCTTGGTCGTCGGCGGTGGCGGCCCGAACATCAACCCTGGCGATCCCAACGGCACGGGCGGCAAGCCCGCTGATGTCGATCCCGGTAATCCAAACATCACTCATCCCACCTGCGCACCTGGTGAGTGCACCGACTTCCCCGAAGCCGCGATCGTGGGTGATGGCGTGCCGGCCAATGTCGCCACGCTGTTCGGTGACGCGGCGAACTTCGACGTCGGCAGCCTCTGCGTGCTCGAGCCGCAACTTTCGGCCAATGGGAAACCCGGCGCGATGCTCCCCGCCAACTGGGTTCGCCCGCGCTTCCGCGTCGCAGCCCCCGCCGGCATCGACGTCCTGGAAATCCGCATTCATTCCCCGATGGAAAAGCACGACTTGGTGGCGTACACCAAGTACACCGCAACCGGCGGTGTCGCTCCTTCCTGGTACCTGCCGAAGGAGATTTGGGCCGGAGCCGCCGCCGTCCCGCCCGCGGTGAATCCCGCGTCGGGCGCAGGTCTGGCCAACAACGCGGCAGGTCAGCCGCTGACGGTCACTATCCGCGGTATCAACTCGGCATCTCCAGGCAAGCCGGTCGGTATCCAGGGTGATTTCAATATTGCACCAGTAGTGGCAACTGGCAGCATGGTGTTCTGGACCGTCAATTCCGGCAACGTCACGCCTGACTCGAGCAAGCTGCTCGGCTTCGCCGTCGGTGACGAAGGCGTCGCCAACGCGCTCACCTTGCCGCAGGTGAAGTGGGCCGGTGAAATCGGTGAAGACGGCGCGGTCCTGCGCGGCTTCTACGACGAGCCGAAATTGACCGGCTTCGTGGATGGTCAGGTGCGCTGCATCGGCTGCCACTCGACCGTGCCGGACGGCAGCGGCGTGCTCTTCGGTGATGATTGGCCCTGGTCGCTCGCGGGCGCAGCGCTCAACACGGGAGCGATTCCAACCAGCATCGCGTCCGGCGCTCAGGCGATCATGAAGACGCCGTGGTGGGGTCAGCTGAGCATGTCCAAGGGACATTGGACGGACGGCGACCACATCATCATCAGCAGCTACGGCACGACCTTCATTTCGGGCACCAAGCGCACCATTCCTTGGAACAAGCTCCCGACCTACAACGGAACCGACGGCGCCACCGTGGACGACAAGATCAAGTGGCACGCGCTCGCTTGGATCAACGCGGATTACACCGCGACGGTCCCGCTCACGATCGGCCCGGACAACGATTACGGCAGCCCCAATTTGGAAGCGCGCAACGCGGCGGTCAAAGCCGCCGAGGGCACGGGCTGGGGTCTAATCGCGACGGGCGACACGGGCGTGAGCGCCGTGTCTCCGAACCTGAGCCACGACGGCAACTCGATCGTGTACGTGACCACCGACTACTCCCCGGATGGTCATCCGGACGCGACGGCCAAGACGGCCGACATCAAGATCGTGCCGTACAACAACCACGCAGGTGGCACGGCGACCCCACTCGCGGGCGCATCCAGCGCCACCGCACTCGAGTACTACCCGTCTTTCTCGCCCGACGACAAGCTGATCGCCTTCACGCAAGCCCCCGGCACCCCGGACGGCCCGTACTACAACCGCTTCGGCAAGATCATGGTCATTCCGCCCGCGGGCGGCACCGCGACCGAGCTGGCTGCCAATGACCCGGGCACTTGCGGTGGGGACAACCTCACGACCGGAATCATCAACAGCTGGCCCAAGTGGTCGCCTGACGCCTTCAGCGTCGGCGGCAAGACGTACTACTTCTTGGTCTTTTCCTCCGGTCGCAAGTACGGCGATGAGTTCTCCAAGCAGTTCAACTTGCCGATCAACCCGCTGTCGTCGTTCAAGGGCTTGCCGCAGTCTTCGCAGCTGTACCTCGCAGCCGTCGTGCGTGACGACACGACGGGCGAGATCACCAGCTACCCGGCGGTTTACATTTGGAACCAGAACCGCACGCCAGGTGCCGATGGCACGACCAGCGCGGGTCTGCAGTACAGCAATCTGACGCCCGCCTGGGATCCGATCGAGTTGCCGCCGCTGATGATCCCCGAAGTGCCGAGCGACATCATTCCCAAGTAAGGCGTTCGGCAACGCCAGCGCAGCGCAGCGGAGGTCGAGTCATCGGCCCCCGCTGCACTGCGTTTTGTCGTAAGAAGCGAGCGCTTCGACGGCGCGAGCTCAGTGGTTATCGAGCCACGCGCGCAAATCTGCCGCAAACGCGGCAGGTTCGATCATCGTGATCATGTGACCCGCGCTTGGGTAACGTCGAACGGCGAGGGTGCGCGGGCCGCTCGCGTAGCCGAGCGTGAGCTCGTTGCCTGCCTCCGAGACCGTGATTGCGCCTGAGATGGCGCGCAGCGCGGGCGCTAGCGCTTGCTCGGGCACAACCAGGTCGCGCTGACCGTCGGTGATCAGCGTCGGCACGTGCTCGGCATTGGCCAAAAACGCCTGGCCGATCAAATTCTGCCGGCGCCAGTCGGGGTCGACCGAGCCCTTGCCCGTCGTGAGTGGGGAGTAGGCGAGGTTGTAGCTCTGTGCTGCCGGGAGCGGCCCCAGTAACGTCGCGAGGGCCGTTTGGTCGGGCGTGTCGGTGTCAGCGACGCTGCACTTGAAACCGCGGGCGCGCTCGCTGCCGCTCAAGCCCGCAATCGTCTCGAAGCGAACGCCGTACAGCGCTTCGGCATGCTCGGGAGACACCTGCGCGGCATCTGCGGCGAACAAGCGGGCATTCAGCTCTCGTTCGCCAACCGAAAAGTCGTAGGGGCTGCGCGCGTTCGCGCTGGCGCAAGCGCACGCGTCATTGCTCGCGCAGGCGGTCGGGACACTGGCCTGCACGGACGTCAGCAGCGTGGAACTCTGACAGGCGGCTCGAATGGCCGTCGTGTGCGCGGCGCCCACGAGCCACGGTTGAAGCAGGATTTGCCCACTCGAATAGCGATTGCGGTCGATGCGCGCGACCATGCTCTGGAGCACGTCGTCCCGGTACGGCGCAAGCGCCCAAGCTTGCCTCAGGTAGGCCATGATCCAGCTGATGCGGACACCGGCGTAACTTTCGCCCAACCAATACACGGGACCGTGCAGGGTCGCGTGCCGCTCGAGGAACTGTACGCTCGCGAGCAACACGTCCGCCGCATCCACGTACTCGCTGAACACGTCCTGAGAACAGTCCGAGGGGTTCGCGGCACGCCCCTCGAGTACGTCATAGGAGAACCCGGCTTGTCGAGGTTCGATGTACAGCAGATTGGCGATGCGCGTCAGTGAATGGGGGTTGGGCGCAATGCTTCCGTCAAGGCCGACGGAGTTCGGCCCCGTACCAAAGGCACGCACGACATCCGAAGCGAAGCCATTGAAGAGCACGATCACCGGTCGCGTGCCAGCGTCAGTGTCGGCGGGACGAAAGTTGTAAAAGATCTTGCTCATCGCCGCGAGCGTTACCGCGCGCTCGTGCACGGTGACCGCGCGCGGTGCCAAGTCCTCGAAGCCCGCCTCGGCCGCAATCGGCGCCGCGCCGTCGGTCGCGGCGCCGTCGGTCGCGGTGCCGTCGGTCGCGGCCGGCGGCGAGCCGCAACCCAGGCTCAGAGAAAGCACGGTAATCGACGTCGAACAGCGCCAGCACGGCTTTCCCACGAGCACATCAAGACACACGCGGGCGCTGACGCAAGCGAGCAACGCGAAACGCTATTCGCTAGTATTCGGAGGCGTGTTTTTACCGGGCAGCTCGTCGTGGCTCGCTTCGACGCAGCCCAAGGTCGGCCTCTCCCAGGTGAGGGTGAGGCGTGGGCCAATCATGTCGGAGTCGAGGCCCGCGGCGTTGCGCATCGGTTGGAAAAACATGCCCGCGGCAATGCTGAGTCCATGTGGGGAGCACACGTCGCGCCATTCCAACTCGAAGCCGGCCCGTAGCCCTTCGAACACCTCCGAACTCAGGCTGAACAGGGGCGCAATCACCAGGTACGGTCGGAACGTCGCATTGTCTGCGCCGCGGTACAGCGCCAATTCCAGATCTCCGAAGCCGCGAGACGCCCGCCCACCGCGCACGTAGTGCAGGTACCCTGCGTCGACCGAAGCGCGCAGCCCGAAATTGTCGATGAACCACTGCCGCGTGTAACCCAACGTCGCGGTCTCCGCGAAGGCCTGCTGGCCACCCACGAAGCCAGCGCTGGCGCGCACGCCGTATGAATCGGTCGCGTTTGCAGGCCGAACCGACAGTGCAAGGACAATGGTCAGCCCGAGTGTCCCCGACCTTCTCACGGCTCGCTCCAAGTCGAACACACCAGGCGATGATCCGAGAAGGCGACTTGCTGGGGGTCCGTGTCTCTAAAAAAACGAAACCGCTCGAAGTGGAGATTCGACTTGCCGGCAGGACCCGACAGCAACTGAATATCGATTGCGCCGTCTTCGTCCGACTGCGTGGGCTCCGGCTTGAACGCGTTGAACTGCGCGTTCATGTCGTGCCAGAACTGCCCCGGGGGCTTACCGAGTTGGGTCAGCTTACGATAGAGTGTGTGATTGATCGTGGGCTGATTGTTCAAGTACGCATCACGTGCATCGATGTTGAAGTCCCCGACGATCACGATTGGCACCCGCCAGTGCTGGTTGATCCAATTCACGGTGCCGGCCAGTTGCTCCAGATTGACGCGGCGAGCGCCACCCCCCGCGTCATTGCTGAAGTCGTGAAAATGCGTGCAGATGATGGCTCGCTGCCGTAGCCCCGCAGGGGCGATGCGCGCGGCGATCATGCCCTTTTTGGCGAACGAGTCGGGCACATAGCCACCCTGGAACTTGTGAAAATAGGCGTCGACGATCGGCCCCCGCACACACAAAGCGAGCCCAGAGCCGAGTTCGAGCGATCGCAGGCCGGGGATGCCCGCCTTGCCGACGTTCGGCACCAGACACTTCCAGCCGTGCGCGCTCGACGAATAGCCGTCGAGTCCGACGTAGTGCATCGATGCATCGATGGTCCGGTCGAGCTGCCAGGCATCGAGCACGTGATCGCGCTGATGGCCGAACCAAACCTCTTGAAAGCCGATCGCGATCGCCTCCGGGACGTTGGGACCGGCGACCCCCGCCGCGGCGCGAACCGCGTTGCCCACGTCCTTGCCGTCGATCCCCCACACGTTGAAGGAAGCAATCTTGACGCCGGCCATCGTGCTCCGACGCTAGCCAAAGCCCCTGAGACAGCCCATGGTCATTTCTCGAATCTCAAAATTCGACGTCGAGCCAGAGTGCACCGCCCTCAACTCGATACGTGCTCGAGCTCGGCTGGGCGAGCGTCACGCTCACCTGCTCCGCGCCGCAGCTCGCGGCAAGCAGCCCTTGCGTTCGCTGAAGCAAGACGGCGGCGTCGACGACGTTGGTATCGACGACACACGCGCGCACCACCTGCACGCTGACTTGCATCTTGTCGCTCGAGCTCGAAGCACTGGCAGCGTGCGCGGGAAGCACACCGCCGGTGAGAGCCATGCACACAGCCGCCGCCAACAACCAGCTCGGTAAGTAACGCACGGGGAAAGTAATTGGCACCGGACGACTTCCCTGAGAGCAAGCCGCGGACCAGACAAAAACCCCGCAAAATCTCGGAATATCTCGACAAGCGTTGTATCAAATTGCGATGCGCGAGGCAGCGCGCCGGCTCCAAGCGATGCACGTGGTGCTCAGCCGAAACCGCCGCTCAGCGAACGAGCCCGACCACGCGTTCCAAACGCGTGAATTTTCTTCGCCAAACACCGCTGCCCAGCGGAAAGAAAAGACCCCTACCTGGAACCGGTTCCCGATCGGGCCCCGAGAACTCGCCTTGTCGCGCAAAAATCAGCTTGCGGACCGTGAGTTACTGAGTCACTCCGATGCTGATGCTCCGACGCGTTTTGATCTCGATCTCCATTTTGGCGATGGCAGGGTGTGACGCGGGCGCTTCGTCCGGACCCGACACCAATGGCGATGCGACACCGCAGATGCTCAAAGGCTGCGCCGTCGATGCGAGCATCAGCTCCAAAGTCGCGCCGGGGGGCTACTACACGAATGGCGCCAGTGTGTGCACGGCGGGCGGGACCGCCCACCTGTTCCACGGCGTGGCTCGTCCGTCGTTGGAATGGGATCCGAACGGCGAATGGAACGACACTCAGGGGATCCCGAGGTCGGACTTCGACGCCATGGCAAGCTGGCACGCCAACGTCGTACGTATCGCGCTCAATCAAGATTTCTGGCTCGCGGGCGCGACCCTCCATGCGCCAGCCTACCAAGAGACCATCGACCGCGCGGTGAAAGACGCGGAGGCAGCGGGCCTGGACGTAATCCTCGATCTGCATTGGTCGGATCGCGGTGATCTGAGCGCGTCGGTCGCGGGTCAGGGTCAAGGTCAAGCGGGGCATGCCGATCAGCAACAAATGGCGGACGTGAATTCCAAGCAATTCTGGCTCGAGGTAGCGACCAAGTACAAAGACGACGGGCGCGTCGTGTTCGAGCTGTACAACGAACCGCACGACATCGGCTGGTCCACGTGGCTGAACGGCGGCACCGTGCTCGGCTATGACGTCGTCGGGATGCAGGAGCTATACGACACTGTGCGGGCGGCGGGCGCAGACAACCTCGTGATCGCCGGTGGCACGAGCTGGGCGTTCGATCTCTCGGGCGTCGCCAGCAATCGAATCCAGGGCTACAACATCGTGTACGCCACCCACCCGTACTATCCGCAAGACCCGAAGCTGCAATGGGACCAAAAGTTCGGTTACCTCGCCGCCCAAGACATCGCGCCGGTGATCATCACCGAATTCGGTGATCACACCGACGCCTGTACGGGGGATTGGGATACCGAGCTCATCCAATACGCGGACGCACGTCAGATCTCCTGGACGGCGTGGGCGTGGTGGCCCGCGGGTTGCTCCTTTCCGGCTTTGATTTCAGACTGGAACTACACGCCCACCGTGCAAGGCGCGGCGGTCAAAGCGGCCCTGCTGAGCTACCCTTAGTCAGCCCGCTGGTTAGACACGCGCTGAACGACAGCACCAAACCCGCGGCGAGCTTCCGATCGGCGCGTTTCGTCTTATTGTTCCGACCGTGGCAAAGCTCGAAACTGATCTGTGGCGCCGGTCGAAGAGCATGCTCGGCGTCGCCGCCGGCGTCGTGGGTCACGAGCTGAAGCACCAGGTCGTGTCCCGACTGGCCGCGAGTGACAAGCTCGGCATCGCCGAACTGAAGACCCGCATCGAACAGGCCAAAGTGCTCGCCGAAGGCTTCGGCCGGCTCAAAGGCGCCTTCATGAAGGCCGGGCAAATGCTGTCGATCGACGCTTCCGACCTGCTGCCGCCCGAGGCGATCGAAATCCTGTCCAGGCTGCAAGGGCAAGCCGACCCCATCGATTTTTCGATCATGCGCGGAGTGCTCGAACACGAGCTCGGGCCCGAGAAACTCTCGTTGCTGACGGAGTTCGACGAAACGGCCGTGGCCGCGGCCAGCATCGGTCAGGTCTACCGCGCACGTGCTTTTGGTGAACCGGTCGCAATCAAAGTGCAATATCCGGGGATCGCCGAGAGCATCGACGCCGACGTCGATCTGTTGGAAAAGCTCGGTCAGAGCTGGCTCGCGCTTTCACGGCGCAAAATCGACGCGAGCGGCACGTTCGAAGAACTGCGCTCGATGTTGAAGCTGGAGGCCGACTACACGAGGGAGCGTCATTATCTCGAGCGCTTCGGGGAGCTCCTGCGCCGCGACGCTCGTTTCGAGCTGCCACGCTCCGTCCCCGAGCTGTGCACGGCGCGCGTGCTCACCATGAGCTGGGCGAGCGGCATGGGACTCAATGACTGGATCCGCAGCGCCCCGCCCAAAGAACAGCGTCGAGTGTTTGCGCGGACTGCGCTCGACCTCTACTGCTTGGAGTTCTTCCACTGGGGGCTCGTCCAGACCGACCCGAACTTCGGCAATTTCTTGGTACGCCCAGACGAGCAGCGGCTGGTCTTGCTCGATTTCGGCGCGAGCATCGAATACGACGAGGACTTTCGCACCCGCTACGTCGAGCTGCTGCGCGCGGTGGCTCGCGCCAACCGCGGTCAAATCACCGACCACGGTGTCGCCTTTGGTTTGCTCGACGAACGCGAGTCGGTCGCCACGAAGGACTTGTTCGTCGACATGCTACTGAGCGCGGCGGAGCCCTTCGAGCGCGCCGCCCAGCCCTTCAGCTTCAGGAACGCGGACTACGCCGCGCGCTCGAGTGATGTCGTGCGCCGCTTCGTCAGGTCTCTCGAGTACTCGCCTCCGCCGCGGCGTTTGCTGTTCCTACACCGCAAGCTGGGGGGGCTATTTCAACTCTTGAAACGGCTGGACGTAGAGCTGGATCTGACGCCGTACTGGGAGCAGATGTTGGGAGGTATCGACACGCGCGCCCCGCTCTAGTCGTTCAACGGCACGTGCTTGGCATGGGGCATGCAAACGCGACCGGCATGACCATCATTCATTCACGCGCCGCGGCGGGGGTTGGCTTGACCAGCCTCGCGTTCGGTTCGAGCGGCTGCAAAGTGATCGGCGGTATTTTCAAGGCCGGCGTGTGGGTAGGCGCGCTGGGCGTGGTGGCGGTGCTTGCCCTCATCGTGTGGGGCATTAGCGCCGCCCTGCGCCAATCGCGCTAGCGCGGATCGGCCTCGCGTCCGATCACGCCTCGCGGGCGGAATCATTCGCGGCCACGAGACGTTGGCCAGGCAGGGCTACGACCCGAAGGAGACATCGCACCATGCAAATCCAGGTGAACACTGACCACAACATCGACGGGCGCGAGCGAGTGGCCGAGTACGTGCGCAGCGTCGTCGAGCACGCGGTGAGCCACTTCGAGCGGCAAGTGACCCGCGTCGAGGTCCACTTGAGCGACGACAACGGTTCCAAGTCAGGACCGGATGACAAGCGCTGCGTGATGGAGGCGCGGGCTGGTTCGATCGAGCCGATAGCGGTCACCCATCGGGGAGCCAATATCGACGAAGCCATTCACGGCGCGGCCTCGAAGCTGAAGCGGTCCCTACAAAGCGAGCTCGCCCGCGCCCACGCCCATCGCTGATTTTCGGCGCGTTGCACAGGCGTTGCGCGGCAACGCGTCGATTTCGCTAGTGAATTTTTGACGGACAAAACTTCGCGGGCGTGTCGAATCGGCCGTCCGCCGTTCGTCGCAACCGTAGAGAGGTAGTCTCTCTACGAAAGGATGACGACGATGAAGGTGATGGTTCTGGTCAAAGCCAGCAAAGATTCCGAAGCCGGAAAAATGCCCGGCGAAGCCGTTTTTCGCGAGATGGGAAACTTCAACGAAGAGCTGATCAAAGCGGGGGTGATGCTCGCGGGTGAGGGCCTGCACCCGAGCTCCAAAGGGAAACGAATGATCTTCAAAGGCGCGGGTCGCTCCTTCGTCGATGGTCCGTTTTCCGAAACGAAGGAGCTCGTGGCAGGCTTCTGGATCTGGCAAGTGAAGTCGATGGACGAGGCAGTGGAATGGGCCCGCCGCATCCCCAATCCGGAGCACACCGACGGCGAGATCGAGATCCGTCCGGTGTTCGCCGACGAAGACTTCGGCGACGCTCTCACTCCGGAAGTTCGCGAGCAAGCCGAACGGCAGCGGGCCCAGTTCGAAGCCGCGAAATCGCGCGATTGAGCGCGTAGCTAGAGCAACCGTGGCGTGGCGTTGCGCGCGAGCTGCAACGCCTGCTCCGGAAACCACGCGCCCGCGGCCGGGTCGGCCCGACCCCAGAGCGGGTCGAAATGATTCGCGGCATCGCCGGTCAACCCCCAAGGGTTATACTGGGAGTAGTCCCAAGCCCGCGCTCCCCCCGCAATGTCGCAAGTTCCGTCCGATTGCCCAGGGGGTTTGACCCACAGGTACGCATCGACCAAGGGCGCGCCGGTGTTGGCGGTCGGTCGGGCACCGAGCCCAGCCCCGGCGGGATTGCACCAATTGCCGGCATCGAGCGCGCTGATCACGCTCGCGGGCTGGTTGTACGGCGCCGCCGCGTATGGCGCGGTATTCAGCACGCCTTTGCCGTTGCGGCTGGTGTCGACCACGAAGTGCACCTGCGCACTGGCCCCGCCCAGCAGCCCCTCGATGCCCGCGGTGATTCCCGCCGCAAATTCGGGGCTGTAGTTGACCTTCGTGTAGCCCGTGTCTGGATCGTACTGGCCCGGGCAGTAGCTGAAATGAGGGACTCCGGTGTCGGGGTCTTGCATCCAACTCGGCCCCACCCCCGGTGTGCCAGCCGCCAAGCAGCTGGAGACCCAAGTACCGAACTGAGTCGCTTGCGCGGTCGGTTGAAAATTCGAGACGTTGACGTAGAAGCCCTGCACTTGCTGAACGCCATCCACGAAACCCGCCTTGTAAATGCGGTACGCGGCTTCGCTCACTCCCAGCCACGCGCTGTGCGTACCGTCCAAGTACACCGAAGCGTTGGGCGCGCGACTCTTCAGGCTGCTGACCGCGTAGCGCAGTTGCGCGTAGCGTTCTTCGGCGCTCGCTCCCGGAGCGGGCACGACCGTGCCCGTCTCGTCCGTGATCGTTGGTTGGCACCACTCGGCGGCCCCGAAAATGGTGGTGTTGTACGGAATCAAGCCCAAGCCATCCGGCTCCAAGATCACCAGCGCCTGCGTACTGCCAATGCCATCCGCGAATGCGTCTATCCACTGCTCGTAGGCGGGCGTGTCGAGCGCTCCCCCCGAAGAGTATTGCGCGCAGTCGCGAAACGGAAGATTGTAGGCGACCAAGACGGGGACACGCTTTTCCAACTTGGCCGCGAGCGCGGTCTTCTTCACCGAGCGGCGCACTTCAGCGGGCGTGCCGGTCGTGAACCACACCGCGCTCGGCACCAGCTCGAGCGCTGCGATCGTGAGCGCATCGAGCAGCTTCCCTTTTCGCAGCAGTTGCTCGGCCTGCTTGACCGCACCTGGGTCCGGCGGTGGCACGAAGAACTTCGTGCTCTTGGCGAGCGCTGACTCCGCGCTGGAAACGCCCACGTCGCTTGGGCCGGCGCCGCTGCAGCCCATAACGCTCGCGCACGCACCCCACACGCCAATCATCAAGATCGAATTTCTCATGACAGACTCCCACTCGCAACAGCACGCCACCCCGCGTGGCCATGCCGACTCGTTCGCAATCCCACCCCAGCCGTAACACGGCTTCTGCAGCGTCCAATATAGCTATCTATTCAGGATCTGGAATCGCCTCCTCGGCACCCCGAGTTTCGGGCACATCGAAATCATGATGTTTCGACGCGAGTTCCATTGGATTGTTGATGGTCACGCAGCGCCCTCGGCTCGGCGCAGCCTTCGGCGTCGCGCAGCGGCCGCGCCGGAGAGCCGAGCGGCCGGAACGAGTCATCGCGCCTTGGTCGCCAGCCCGTCACGGTCGCGCTAAGGTCTTCGACTTGTCACCTTGGACAGCGCAGCGACTGGGCGGCATCGTCGGCGCGGCTTTGGCGATCGTCGGGGTCATCTGGCTGCGTACGCGCGCCACTCCTTGTCCAGGCGCGGTCACCCTCGAATTTCATCCGCCCTTGGCAGACCCGGGGAGCTATCGAATTTTGCTCGACTGGGAGGGCGCAAAGCCCTGCCAATTCACGGTCATTCTCCCGCTCGATCCCCACGCAAAAGACCGAGAAAAGACTGGCTGCGGCCTAGCGCTGCAATTGCGAACGCAGGTCCAGGCGGAGCAGGCCAGCATCACCGGGCTCACGTTTGCCGCCGCGCCCGCGCGCTTCACGCTCCAGGTGAAGCGCGATCGCGAGCTGATCTACGACGAAACACTCGAGCCGAAGTATGCGCCCTACCCCACGACCCGAGCTGAAGATCGTCACTTCTGCGGTGACCGTGCGTTGGTCCTCCCGCACTGCGTGCGGGGCAGTTCCGAGTGTGCTCCGTTCCCGGCACGGTGCAGCGGCCCGCTCGATTGCGGGCCCAAGCAAGCGTGCTGCCTGACGCCAGAGTGGGGGCGTGATTTCGGCCCGCCGGCGGCGAGCGAATGCACTTCGACGAACCGCTGCTTGGCCCACCTCGGGCATCTCGCGTGTCACACCGATGAAGATTGCCCCACCGGGATGCGCTGTGAGGACACCACGCTCGCGCGCGACTATTCGCAGGCCGTACTCGGTTGCCGGTAACGACGATGCGAGCGGACCTATTGTCCGGGAGCGCGGGCCAAGTTGAGCCGTCGAACTCGAGTGCGCATCCTCGCCTCGCAAAAAAAATAGAGCCAAATGTCGGTGAGGCCGATCCGCGGCGCAGAACATCGCCCTCTCCCTCGAAGAGGGCGCGTACTCCGTGCAGCTGCAACCCGGCTGCAGCCTGGAGAAGAGCAGCGGTTCCGGAACGGAAACGGTGGAAGCCACGCGGCTCTCCGGCAGCACCCAATGGGTTTACGTGTACCGCCAAAGCACGACCTGGGCCGAATTCAGCTCCGGCATCGGGGGCCGCGAAATCTGGCTCAATGGCAAGCTCAACATCGGCATCGACGTGCAAGAGACTCCACCCGGCGAGGGCGGCTGGGGCGGAGCGGCCGGCGAGGGTCCCTCGGAGCCGCCTGCGTCCGGCGGACGAGGCAGTGCGTTCTGATTCGGCGTCTCACTTGCACCGCGAACGTGCAGGGCTCGCACTCAATCTCGGGGTGAGCCCTGCGCAGAGCCGTTGATCCGGCGCAATTTGCTCACGATTTTGGGCAGGCGGCGCCGGCTCAGGCCGAATGGCGATGGAAAGGTTTGTAGTCCGCAAGGCGGGCACCTACGGTCCCGCGCCATGACCGAGCGAGATCCCAAAGAAGACGAACGAGACGAGTCGGACGAGGAAGAAGAGGAGGACGAGTCTCCTCCCCCGCCGCGAGCGAAAGCCGAGGCTCCTGCGCGCGCCTCATCCTCCGCCAAGAATGCACCCGCCGCGCGAAGCACCGTCGCAACGCCGCTCGCGATCGCCATTGGCGTCGGAGCGCTCGCGTTGGGTGTTGGAGTCGGTTGGGTGGCTCAGATCCAAAAGACCAAAGCCGCCGTGCGCGCCGACATCGCAGCGGCGCCGTCTGGCAGCGGGGTGCCGGCCGGAGCGTGTGGCGCTTGGCAGTCGAAGATCTGCGCGAGCGCGGGCGCGCAATCAGCCGTGTGTCAGCAAGCCAAAGGCGCGACCAGCCTGCTCTTGCCCTCGGCTTGCGAAGTTGCGCTCGGCACGATGCCGGAGACGCTCGCCAAGCTCAAGGCGGCGCGTGCCTCGTGCGACAAGCTGATGAGCAAGCTGTGCGCGGATCTACCGCCGGACTCGAAGGCGTGCGGCATCGTGAAAGAGCGCACGCCGAGCTTCCCGACGGAACGCTGCGAGCAAATGCTCGGCAGCTACGACAAAGTCCTCGCCGAACTGAAGCAGATCGACGCTCAGGGCAGCGGCATGCCCATGCCCGGTGCAGGACACGCGCCCGCAGGGATGCCGCCCGGTGGTGTCCCCCACATCACGATGCCGCACGGCGCTTCGCTGCCGGGGGCCACGAACGCGGCCGCCCCGAAGCAGCCGTGAGCGAGGACCTTGCGCTCAGAAATCGGTCGAAATACTGAGCGAGCGTAGCTCGGCGAGTTCGCGCTGCACGCGAGCTTGCTTTGCTTCCGCAAGTGCCAGCGCGTCGCTGCCCAAGAACAGGTGCAGCGGCGCGTCCTGCCGTTCATAGACCGTGATCAACGCATCCGCGAGCTTTTGCGGGTCGCCCGGCTGCTGACCGTTGATGACCTGCGCGTGCTGCTGCTGCGATGCTCGCGCGGCTTCGTACGCGGCGATGGGCTGCTCGGGTCGAACCAATGAGCTCTCGCTGAGAAAGCTGGTTCGAAAGTAGCCGGGATAGACCAACGTCACCTTGACGCCGAGCGGCTGCAAATCGGCGTGCAGCGCCTCGGTCAGCCCCGAGAGCGCGAATTTCGTCGCGCAGTAGATGCCCCAACCGGAAAAGGCGCCATCGTAGCCGCCGATCGACGACACGTTGAAGACGTGGCCTGCGCGCTGCTCGCGCAGCCCAGGTAGCGCCGCGCGCAACACATTGAGCGTACCGAACACGTTTACGTCGAAATTGCGGCGTGCCTCTCGATCGCTCACTTCTTCGACGGTTCCGAACTGACCGTAGCCCGCGTTGTTGACGACCACCTGCAGCGATCCGAAGTGCTCGCGCGTGAGTCGAACGGCGCGCGCTACCGCGCGTTCGTCGTTCAAGTCGAGTTCGAGTGGCAAGAAGCGTGCGCTCTTCGCTCCGAAAGCGCGGTCGAGCTCCGTCAGCGAACGCGAGGTTGCCGCCACTCGATAACCGCGCGCGAGCAGCTGCTGCACCAAGACCAGACCAATTCCCTTCGAAGCTCCGGTGACGAACCAAACATCGTGCTTTTTCATGCTTCGAACATAGGGCTCGCCCGCCGCGTGGCGGTAGCGCGATTGCCCGCCTTGCTTGCCTAATCCTCCAAGCGTTGCTAGGCCCCGAGCATGATCAGCGAGTTCGCCGAGTTGAGCCTACGCTCCGCGCGCAAGCCGGGGCTCTCGCAAACCGCCATTCCCGAGCTGCAAATCATCCGCGCCGACGGCCTATTGCCCCGCGTGCACACCGTACAGCGCCCTTCGCTTTGCTTCATCGTCCAAGGGGCGAAAGAGGTCACGGTCGGCCGCGCACGGTTCCGCTATGGCCGTCAGGAGTTTCTGTTCTCTTCCGTCGATTTGCCCATGACCGGGCAGATCATCGAAGCAAGCGCGCGCGAGCCCTACCTGTGCCTAGTGCTCGTGATCGAACCGAGCTTGGTGTTCGAGTTGACGTCCACCGCGGCCGACCTTTCGCCCGCGCCCTCTAGCGGTTCCGAGCGAGCCATCTTCGTCGGCAAACGCGACGAGCGAATCTCGAATGCGTTCTTCAGGCTCCTGCAGTGCTCTGCAAATCCGTTGGATGCTCGCGTCTTGGCTCCGGGAGTGATTCGCGAGATCACTTATCGCCTACTGCTCGGTCCTTATGCCGCCTCCGTGCGCGCCGCGGGCATGGTTGGCGGCCAAACCCAGCGTGTCGCCAAAGCCATCGAACGGCTCAAGCGCGACTACGCTCAGGCGTTGCGCGTGGCGCAGCTCGCACGCATCGCGGGGATGAGCGTCTCCTCGTTCCATGATCACTTCAAGCGCGTCACCACGCTCAGTCCGCTCCAGTACCAAAAACAGTTGCGCCTGCAGGAGGCACGGCGACTGCTGCTCGGTGATGCCGGCAGCGCGGCAGAAATTGGCTTCAGCGTGGGTTACGAGAGCCCTTCCCAGTTCAGCCGCGAATATGCAAGATTCTTCGGCTTGCCGCCGGTCAGTGACGCAAAGCGAACGGCAGGGCGCGAGAGGTGAGCTGAATGCACGAGCCGTAGTCCGGCCACGCACATGGGTCAGTTAAATAACTTGCCGCACGAGCGCGCCCGTTGCGCCGAATTCACGTCAGCGCCTTCCACCGTGCCGGCGCTGTCACCATGGCATCGAGCAATCGCATCGGCGTGGATTCGCCGTGCTGATTGCAGTCACGCTGATAACTCGTCGGAGTAGGGTCGATTGTTTCCGCGTCCGAAACGTGGACGACGAGCCACGGATCGTTGGCTGACAACATAGAACGCGACATTTTGCAGCACGCTGGGCTAATGTGTTGTGGCGTGCGTGTCGTTGTCGAGGAACTAACGTGGCTCTCGAACTGAAGACGAGTGCTGACATCAGCGCGGCGTTGGTGCGCTCGGACGTGCTCGTGCTGCTGCGCGAGAAACGTTACGAGGAAGCGTTGGCCAGGCTGTATCAAGCACGCGCCGAGACGCCGGGCAGCGTCGAGCTGCAAAAGGGCATCGACCAGGTCAAAGAGTTTTTGATCGGCGCGTATGCCAAACGCCTGGGTGGCTTGGACAAAATCGCCAAGCAAACTGCCAACGCGGCCGGCCGCTCGCCTGACGTCGTGCTTCTGTCTCGCTACATCGACGGCGTCACCACCTACGGCGACCTGGCCGAAATTTGCCCGCTCGGGCGCCTGCGCACACTTCAGGTGCTGATCGAGATGTACGCGCCCAAAGCGTCTCCCAACTCGAACGCCGATCAGGAGGCACACTCGGGCCCTCGTCCGCTCGAGGCTTTGTCCGAGCGCCACGCGCCGGTTCAGGTCGTCGCTCCCGTCGAGGAGCCGGCGGAAGAACCCGCACCCGAGACCGCCCGCAGCGCGGTGCCACCACCCATGCCCGCGCCCGAGTCCGTGCGCGTCGACGAGAGCCCCGAGGCACGCGAGTATCGCGCGGCGTTCGCGCGGGGCACGGCCGCGTTCATCCAGGGCCGCTTCGCGGACGCCCTCGCGGCATTCGAAGCCTGCGCCGTGCTTCGCCCCGGTGATGCCGCGGCCGAAGTCATGTTGCGCCGCGCGCGCCGCGATCTCGAAAGCCGCGCGTGAATGAGTCTAGTAGTGGTCGCAGAACCTGACCTTCGTGAGCGGATGCGCTGCATCCGAATCGTTGCCGATCAAACACCAGCGAGCGCGATGGGCGCGGCCAATTGGCCCGAACTCACGCAAGTGCTGGACGAAGTGCCCGAAGTCGGCCTCGTGCTGTTTGCGCGCTCGCTGCTCGGCGCCCCCGACGACGCGCTCGATCGTTTGCTCGCGCGCACCAAACGAGTCGTGCTCGCGCTCGACGCAGACGAGCCGCCCCCGCCCGAGAGCGGCGTGACCCGCACGCCACGCCCGATCGCGGAAGAGGCCTTGATCATGTTGGCACGCTCGCTGGCGCTGCCATCGTCCCCACCGCACGCGAACTTCGTGCCCGTGGATTTTTTGCAGATGATCTGCATGTCCGGTGGCTCGCAGATCCTCGTGCTGAGCCACGAGCGCAAAGACGTCGGCGTGATCGAAGTGCAGAACGGCGAAGTCTGGACTGCCTTCGACGCCCTGGGCGTGGGTGAAGACGCGTTTGCGCGATTGATCAGCGTCGAGATGCGCGCTCGCGCCAGCCCGGCGACGGGCTCACGCAAAGAGCGCACCATCTTCAAGGGCTTGCACGAGCTTGTGATGGAGTCGCTGCGCCGCATCGACGAGGGCCAAGTCGCGCTGCCACAGTCCTTGTCGCCCGCGCAGCTGGAAGCGGCGTTGGCCACGCCGGAGCAACTCGCACAACGCATCCGCCAATTGAACGACGAAGCGCGGCGGTTGCTCATGGCGCGCAACTACGAGGAAGCCTCACGCGTGCTGTCCGTACTCTCGGAGCTCGACCCTGCATCTCACCTCGTGCGTGCCAACTTGGAGCAACTGCGGAGATTAGGTTTCTCTAGATGACGTTATCCATTGCATTTGCCAGTCTCAAGGGAGGGGTTGGCAAGACCACCACCGCCCTCAATTGCGCGTACGCATTCGCCCGCCGAGGGTCGCGAACCTTGCTCGTGGACACCGACCCCCAGGGAGCGATCGGCCTTTCGCTCGACGGTATCGGCGACCGCGACGGGCTCGCGGCCAGCGTGATCAACAGCGAAGCGGCGCTCGCCGGGGTCGTCAAAACGCGCCTACCCGAGCTACACATTTTGCCCATGGGCACGGTCGACGCAATGGATGTCGATAGTTTCTCCCAGAGCGCGCGCGAGACCGACGCTCTCAAGCGCATCGTTCTGCGCAGCCAGCAAGAGTACGACGTGGTCCTGTTCGACACGCCCGCCGGCTTGGGTGGCATGACCCGGCTCGCGCTGGAGGCGGTCGACAGCGTCGTTGCCGTCGCGCAATGCGAGCCGCTCGCGCTCCGCTCCTTGCCGCGCCTGCTCGAACTGCTCGCACAGTTGCGGGAGGGCGGTGGTGATTGCTCGCTCTTGGGCGTGGTCGGCAACATGAGCTCGTTCCGTGACCCCGTGGTGCTCGCTTCCCTGGAGGAATTGTGGGGCCTGTATCGTGAGCAAGTCTTCGAGACGGCGATCCCACGTGACAGCGCATTTTTGCAAGCAAGCCGCGCGGGTGTTCCACTCGGCTTGCTCAGCCGTCGCCCACCAGGTGTGGCGGCCGTATTCGACAGCTTGGTGGGCGAGATCGAGGCACGCCTCGGCATCGACGAAGGAGGCAAAGATGACGGACCGATCCGTCTCGTGGACTGATGCGGAGAGCGTGGCGCGGCTGTTGGCGCGCGCGACCGCGCCCCGACGGGCCGCTACCGCGTTCGCTCGTGCGGCGGCCGTCGCGCGCGCCGTGCGCGCTCCGGCAGGGACTCGCCCATCGGCGCCGCCCGCGCGCGCTTCCGTTCCGGCACCGCCACCGACTCCGCCCGCGGTCGCGAGCCCGGAGCCGGCTCCGCCCGTGGCCGTACCGAAACTGGTCCAGTTATCCGATAATCCATCCGACCGACTAGACACGCTGATGGCCTGGACGCTCGATCACCAGCCGTGCACGGGCGCCTTCGTGGCCGACGACAACGGCCTGACCTTGGCCGCCCACGGCATCTCGGAAGCGCACGTATCGCTGGTCGGGCCTCTGCTCTCGGCGCTCTTGGGCGTACGCACCATTCCTGGCGTCGACGCGACGGCGGGGGCGCTCTGGCTCGGCAGCAACATGATGTCCTGGGTCGAGGCGCGCACCGAGCGCGGTGGCTTTTGTCTAGGCGCGGTTGGAGCCGAACCCCTCTCCACGGAAGCGTTGAATCAGCTCAAGGAAGCGCTCGAGGTTACGGTCCGCGGCCTATGAAGGCACGGCCGCACTCCCCTCCGCTCTCCCTCACCCACTGGAAAGACCCATGATTGACACTAAGCTCCTCGATCTCGCCGTTCAAGACCTGCGCAGTGTGCTCCGCGACGGGCTCATCGCCACCGACATTTGGGACCGCACCGACGGCCTGTCCCTGGCCGGCTTCAATGCGCAGCCGGTAGCGGTGGCGCTGTTCACGCGCATCACCACCGAGCTCGAGAGCTCGATGGCAGATTCCAATTTTCCGCCCTTGGCGCGTTACTATTTGATCGATCTCGCCGGCAATCACACCGCGGCCGTGATCAATCACGGCTCGCTCTTGCAAGGGATGCTGGTCGACAACAAGCGCGCCAATCTCGGCATCCTGATCTCGGTTGCGATTCCGCGCATGATCGACGCGGTCGCAAAGGCGCACTGACCCCTGCGCGGGAATGCGGGCGAACGAGTTTCGCCTAGTTTCGCCTCGCCGTGTAGCCGGGGGGCAGCTCGTACGAGGGTCGATCGATGACATCGTCGCGATCGGGTCCGCAATCTTCGATGAAGGTGATCTGTGCGGCTTCGTCGATCACCAACTTCGGGTAGGTCGGGCCCGCGTCGCGATAGGCGCGCATTCGCTCCAAATGCTGATTTTGGTAGCAGATGGTCTTCGTTGGATCGTCTTCGATCCACTTGGGGAAGAAGATCGTACCATACAGCTTCCGTCGAATCAGGTTGATGGCGATGCTCACGGTCGTGCCCGTCGGCTCGTCCCACGAGATCTTGTAGACGCTGTCTCCGATGTCGAGGATGTGGGCGACCTGATCGGTGACCCACCTCCCTCCGACGATCCCGCTGTGAATGCGGTAGCTGAAGCTGGTCGCGTTCTTGACGTAGATTTCGTACTGCCAACCGTTGTCGTACGTGTAGATCAGGTGCTTGCCGATCAGTCCGGCGAGGTTCTTCGCTTCACTCATGTGCGTCTCACTTGCGAGAGCCAGCCGCCGCTTCTTCTAGTGGTGATTCGTCCGGTTCCACGGCCTCGGCCTTCAGGAAGATGGCCGAGGTACGCCTAGTCGGCTCTTCCTTTGCCTCTGCGGCGGAGCCTTGGCCTCCTAGCGAAACCATGCGCCGCATGGCATCGACCGTGGCCGTTAGATCGGCGTGGACCAAGCGGTCTTCACGCAGGTAGGGCACCGTCTGCCGGTATTCTTCGACTACCGAGCGGCTCTTGTGACCGGCCTTTTCGAGACCGCGAAGTTCGAGCGCCTGCGCCGAGGCCATCAGCAGGATCCCCGTGAGCTCTTGCAGATGCTGAACGGAGGCGCGTAGATCGAAGGCCGCGTGCGTGCCCAGACTGTTGACGTCTTGGTTGTCGCCCTCGGTCGGGATCACGAACGAGGCGTGGGACTGGGCGAGCTTCCGGCACTGCACGGTGAGCGAGGCGGCCAAGATTTGGATCGGGCGAAAGCCGCTGTAGTTGATGGGATCTTCGACCAAGTTCACGGGCAAACCGCGATTTTTGCGCGGGTGCACCAGGTTGGCGACCAATGCATGAAGCCAGGTGGCGGCCTGCGCGATGTCCGCGCGCAGCATGTCGCACGCCGAGCTCACGTAGTAGCCCATGAAATTCGCGGTGTGATAGACCTGCTCGTGCTCGGGTACGACGATGGGGTTGTCGTTCACGGAGTTCATTTCAGACTCTACCCATTGCGTCGCACGCGCCAGATTCTCGTGGAACACGCCGAATCCCTGGGCGACGGAGCGCAGCGAGTAATAGTCCTGAACGCCGATCTCGGCCGTGCCTTCGGAGCGGGCTTTCTCCAGATCACGGATCAGGCGACTGCCGACCCAGGACCCGCGAATGCGCTCGGCAACCGCGAGTTCACCGCGATGGCCTTTGAGCTCGTGCACGATCGGGCTGTAGCCGTCTTCGATCACGAGTAGTGACTCGAGCGCCATGGCGATCACCGACAGCATCGAGTCGAACAGATTCGAGAGATCATGCAGGGCCAAGCCGGCAATGCTGCTCATGAACGAGGTGCCGTTGATCAGGGCCAAGCCTTCACGGCCCTGAATTTGCAGCGGGGACATCCCGAGCTGGCGCAGCAAGGCTCGCACCGGAAAGGAGCCACCCTCGTAACGGACCTGAACGTCTTCACCAACCACCGCCGCGGCGATCGTGGCGAGCGGCACCAAGTCCCCGCTCGCGCCGATCGAACCATAGCGGAAGCAATCAGGCGTGATACCGCGATTCAGAAAGCCGAAGTAGGCGTCCACCACGGCGGGACGCACACCGGAGTAGCCACGAGACACGCAGCGCGAGCGGAGCAGCATGGCCCCGCGCACGATTTCGGTCGGTGCCAGCTCGCCCATGCCGCAGTTGTGCGACTTGATCAGGCTATTTTGCCTATTTTTCAGGGAATTCGAGTAGCTCTCGCCTTCGTAGTCGTCGAGGTGCTTGTCGAGCAGCACGACTTGATCGCCGAACTGCGTGTTGAGCCCGTAGATCGGCACGCGGCTGTCGACCTTCGTCGTGAAGAACGAGTGGCACTGGTCCATGTTGGCTCGAGCCGCCGCGTCCAGCGAGACGGACGCGCCATGGCGCGCCACCGCGACCAACGATTTCAAGTCGACGTTCAGCGGACCGCCAACTACCACCTCGTGCCTCAATACGTCAGTCATCGGATTTCCCTTCTCGTCAAAGAATCAAAATCGCAAGCACGCGAGCCGGAAGCATCCGAATCTCGGACGCAGCTCCGCCCTCGCGTCCCCCACCTGTAGACGCCGTTTCGCTCGAGACAAAGCAGGACGCTTTCGCCGCGCCCGCCCGGACAGCAAATTTCGCTGCGTGGGAACATCCCGCGCGCGACTCCTCGTTGCTTCACTACCTAACACTACATTTGCGCAACGTCCACTCCGAAGAGTGGGCATCGCGTCTTGCATCGCGTCTTGCATCGCGTCTGCATCGTGTCTGCATCGTGATGAACGCGTGGCGCAATCCGCACGACATGTGCACGCATCACTCCGCGGGGTGTGTGCGTCACTCTCGCGAGTGATCCCTCGGTCATCGGCCGACCGGTCATTGCGCGCGGGGCAGCAGTCGACGGCAGTGCCATCGGGAGGTGAGCGCAGAACCGCGCCGGCCAAGGCGCGTCGAATCACGACAGCCGATCGCGGTCGACCACGCGCGACGCGCGCGCCTAGACTCCTTCGGTCGCGCGGCCCAGACGCAAAGGGCCTTTACTCATGGTCGTCAGACATGGCGATTCTCGCCAGACGCTGCCGCTGCACACGAAACGCCGCTATCACGCGTGCGCACGGCTTTCGTCACCCGCCGCAACGTCAGCGTACGCAACGTCAGCGAGCCTTCAATCGACGGTGCTAGTTCGCGGCCGATGGCGGGGTCGACTTGTTCAAACGACGGAGGAGTCGTTCTTCCAGCGCAGTGGCTTCGATGCCCAAGGACGCCGCGCCTCCAACAGCAACGCATGTTCGCGAAGGTCGAGGTCTCCATCGACTGCTGCCGCGTCGACCAATAGCGCAAGCACGCGCGCCTGCGCATCGGGTTCGAGTGCGCGCAGCGCCGCGGTGGCAGTGCCGAGTGTTCGCAAGCTGAGCGGTACTTCGGGTTCGGGCCGCCGACAGCGAGCCGCCTCGGCTATCCATCGTGCGGATGAACGACGAGATGAGGGGCAAGGGGTCGGCGCTGTTGGCACCCTAAGAGGCGCGATCGATGTCACCATTTTGCAATGGCCCACGAGTTCAGCGATCCACGACGGACCGGGGGACATGCAATGGCTCGCGGCTCGGCTCCGTTCACGGGCACCCGCGAGCCAATCGCCAGCTGCGAAGCGAGCCCTGCGATCCCGAGCAGGAGCGGATGAGCCATGAGCCGATGCAAACGGAGCGCCCCCAGCAAGGATCGAACTTGCGACCTTGGCTTTAGGAAAGCCCTGCTCTATCCAACTGAGCTACGGGGGCGGGCGGCGGAGGCTGTCACGTCCCCGCGCGATGCTCAAGCATCGCCGAAGCGCAAGCGTTCTTCGACCGGCATTTTTGGGCTGGCGTGGACCAAGCACTGAACGTATGCTCCCTCCCCCATGAGTCCGCTGCCCCCTCCCGTTCAAGCCGTGCTCGAGCTCTTTCAAGGGCCCCTTTCCGAGGTCCGCTTTGCCGATGTCGACGCGGCCGTCTTGGCCAACTCGGCTCGCACGGTAGAAGCGGCCGCCGTCGCCGTGATCGAGCGCGAGGCCCAACTGGCCGAGCTGAAGCAAACCTTAGCCGACAAGCAGGAGGCGTTGCTCGTGCTGACGCAACGCGCACTGGCCTATGCGCGCGTCTACGCTGAAAATGACGAGGGGCTGAGCGAGCAACTGGCCGGCATCGCCCTGCCGCGCGTCAGCAAGCCACGCAAGGCGAGCAGCAAAGCGTCGAACCAGGACTCGTCGCCGCCCCCGCGTGAGGCCGCGGCGGACGAAAGCCTCGTCGACCACGCAACGGGCGAATCCGCTGAAGAGAGCCTGCCGGCAGAAGCACGCGAACTCGACGAACCCGTGGCCGAAGCGCGTGATGGGGAGACCGCGGAGCCGGTCCCATCGGTCTCGCGCAAGGGCAAGCGCCGCACCAGCGCGGTCCGCGAAGAAGCGCAAGACGGACCGGCTTAGGTTCAGGGCGCAGCTCACCGCGACTCTCACGCAGGGTTGTGTGCAGTTTCTCGGGTACCGCGCGTCAATTGCCAAAGGGCCGCGCAAGAGCAGACGAGAACCAACGGCAGCGTTGCGATTGACATGCCTTGCGCGTAGTCCGCGCTGCCTGGCCCCGCCCCGTGGGCGAGTGCGGTGCCGATCAGGCCTGCCGCCGGTCCGAGAGCGTAGCCGAGTCCAATCAATGCCTCGTGGGCGCCGCCCGCGTCGACAGACGCATTCTGGACGACCTGAGCGTAGTAGAGCGCGGCCGTGTACAGAAAGCCCGCGGCCGCGCCGAACAGCACCTCACCGCCGATCACGGCGGGGATGCTGGAGCCCAAGAGGACGAGCCCGAAGCCGATGGGCAGCGCTGCGATGGCGAGCAAGATGAGCGTCCTTTTGCCGTGCCACCCGCTGAAGGCGAACAGGGCGACGAAGCAGCTGAGGCGTGCAACGTCGAGCAAACTGGCGGCGCGCGCCGCGCTGGCCGTATCGAAGCCGACGCCTCTCATGATTTCGGGCATGAGCGGCGTGAGCACATACATCAACGCATAGCTGAGCAACATCGCCAAACGCGAGGAGCTCAAGAGTGCTCGGTAGCGGTGCAAGAGCGCGGCGTCGGGGCGTTCGGCGTGCTCGACTTCGAGGTGCGCGGGGTGAGGGGGAAACGCGCGGCATACGAGCACGACCAAGCCGTACAGCGCCGCCGCTGCGACGAACAGCAAGCGTGGCGAGCCAGAGGCGATGAGCACGCCGGCCAAGGCTAGCGCGGGCGCGATGGATGACGCCCAGCTGATATTGTAGCGGCTCAGCGTTCGACCCAAACGGCTCGGTGTCTCACCCGCGCTCATGTAGCTCTCGAAGATCGGCCATACCGCGCCGAGGAGGAAGGCGATCACGGCCAGCGCGACGACCAGCAGCGCCGCCGAGGGCAACGCGGCGATCACGAGGTGCACGCACACGAGCGCGAGCAGCAAAGCGAGCAGCGTGCCGCGCTCGCCGAGCCGAGCACTCAGCGGATGGCTCACGCTGGCACCGGCGATGTAAATCACGCCGACCAGCAATGCCAGCCATAGGTTCTGCGCCTGGCTGAAGCCGAGAACCTGATGCGTGTAGAAGTATGCGCCGCGTTGCAGCAGCGTGCCCGCAAAGCTCGTGATGAAGACCGTAACCAGAATGCGCCGCTTGAGAGTCACGCGGCTAGCCTGGTGCTTTTTTGGGCAAGAACGCAACCGCGCTCCAAGCGAGCACCCCGGTGGCCAAGAAGACCAACGGATAGCCGCGTGACTTGGCGACCAACCCGAAGATCAGCACCCAAATCGCGGAACCCGCGCCGAAACAGCCGAAGAAATAGCTCATCACGGCGCCACGCCGAGCGCGGGGCACTCCCTCCGCCGCCAGCGCGTTGATCGAGGGATAGAGCAGGCCGTGCGCGAGGCCCAAACCGGCGCCCAGCGCGAACAGCAGGTTCGGGCGCAGCAGGCTGGTCAGGCACAAGACCACGCCGTATAGAACGAGCGCAATCACGGCCACGCGGCGCCGACCCCAGGCGTCCGCCGATTTGCCGAGCAGCAAGCGTACCGACAAGGCGACCAGCGTGTAGCCGAGAAAAAAGCCGCTGACTTTGCTCGCTCCGAGTGAGAGTGCAAACGGCTGCGTGAAGGTGAACATCGTGCCGAATGCGGCGCCGTTCGCCGCGCTGCACACGAACGCGCCCAAACGCTGCGGTTCGCGCAGCAAGGAAAGCGCACTCGGAAGGCTCGCGCTCTCGGCCTCGTTCTCCGACGACGCGGCGGGCTTGGGCTCTCGGATGCCGAGCGAGAGCAGGGCCGCGACCAGCGCCGCACCCCCCGCACAAAGAAACACCGCGCCCCAACCTCGGCGATCCGCTGATGGCGGGCGCGATCGCGTTGGCCACGATGCTGGCCGCTCCGCACAGGCCGATCGCTTGCCCGAGTTTCTTCGGCGGGGCGAGGTCCGCGGCCAGGGTGACGATGCCGTTGAAGACCAAGGCGTACGAGACGCCGTGCACGACGCGCAGCGCGAAGATTGGCCACGACACTTCGTGCACCCAGGCGAATGCACACCCGCTCAGACCATTGATCAACGCGCCGTAGACCACGAAAGGACGCCGCGCGCCGCGATCGAGCCAAGCGCCCGTCCAGGGCGACGCGAGCACGCTGGCGAGCAGCGCCGTGGCGGCGACGGCGCCGATCGCGTCCGCATGAGCGCCGAACTGTCGCGCCAAGAACTTGGGTAACAGGAAAAAGGCCGAGTACGACAGGCCGAAGCAGAACTGTACGCACAGGACGAGCACGAACGGCCAGGTGAGCAAGCGTTCGGAATCGATAGCGAGAGCAGCAGCAGCGGTCGGCCTTCGGCCGGCTTTCGGGACGTCCAGGGCGGATCCTTTTTTTGCCGCTTATTCGAGCTTGAGCTTCTCGCTCGGACGGGCTTCCCCAATGGCGACGAGCCCATCGCGCATCAGCGCGAGCAGCAGACGCAGGGTATCGCGACGCGACAGCGGCGAAAGATCGAGCACCTCTTCGACGCTCACCCCGCCATCCAAGCGTGAGAGCAAGAAGGCTTGTTCCGGCGAGACGCGCGAGTCCATGCTCGAAGGAACGCTGATGACCGTCAACCGCTGCTCGAGCGAGCCGATGCGCGTTTCGAAAATGTGGTCGATGAGCATCGACTCAGCCTCGACGAGCAGCCGCGCTTCGCTGGTATCGAAGCTCTCGGCCACGCGCATTGCAGACTCCGCATAGGCGACGGCCAAATTCAGATCACCGAGGCCCAGCGCTTGCCGCGCGCGCTCGAGCGACTCGGGAATGTCTTGCAGATTCGCGCTGCCCACCATGGTCGAGGCGTTGGCGAAGCGGTTGCTCGGCGAGCGGCGCTGCGGGCCGGTTTGCTGGCGCTCCGCGGTTTGCGACCCTTGCAACGCATCGGTGACGGACAAGGGCGGTGCAGGGTCCGTCGGGCTGGAGGCGGGCATCGTGCGCGCGCTTCCCAACGCTTCCGAAGCGGGCGCGGGCAATGAGTTCTCGCAGGCGGTCGAGAACGCGAGCGAGAAATCCAGCACCGTCGGGTAACGGGCCGCGGGGTCTTTCTCCAGGCCGCGATGCAGGACCGCCCCCACCGCAGACGAAACGTGCGGCGCAAAACGCTCGATGGGCGGAGCCGCGACCGACACCACCTTCTGCAGCACTTCCATCAAATCAGTACCCGAAAACGGCGTTTGACCGCACAGCATTTCGAAGGCGATCACGGCCAACGCGTACTGGTCACCGCGGTGATCGACGCTCGCGGTCTTACCGAGCGCTTGCTCGGGGGCCATGTAGTCGGGCGTGCCGAGGACATCGAACTCGCCGGTCAAGCTGCGGCCCACGCCCACGCGCTTCGAGATCCCGAAGTCCAACAGCTTCACGAGTGAGCCTTGGCCAAGCATCGTCGTCAGGAAAATGTTGGCGGGCTTCAAATCGCGATGCACGATCGAGGCTTGATGCGCCGCGAACAACCCGGAGGCGGTTTGGTGCACGATACGCGCGCTGTCCGCGATCGATAGGCAACCATCGCGCTCCAAGCGATCGGACAAGCTCTCACCCTTGAGCAGCTCCATCACGATGTACGGCTCACCTTGTTCGGTCGTGTCGAAATCCAAGATCTGAACGATGTGCGGGTGCTCGAGCTGGCTGATGATTTCGGCTTCTCGATTGAAGCGGGCGAGCGCCTGCGCGTCGGAGATGAGATGCCGAGCCAGCACTTTGACCGCAACCCGGCGGCGCAGACGAGTGTGCTCGGCGTCGAACACCAAGCCCATGCCGCCCTGGTCCAGCACCGACAGGATGCGGTACGTCCCCCGCAAAGTCTCGCCGATGAGCGGGTGCCCCTGTTCTTCGCTGATGGCCGGCGCCGAAGTCATTTCATCCCGCACGAAAGAAGCCACGCTAGCGCGGCTGTGAGCGGACGTCGAGCGGCGCTCACTGCGCGCACGTATAGCCGACTCGCTACCGGTTCCGTCGCTACGACGCCTCGCTTGACGCGGAAACGCGCCCGCAATGCGCTGTCCCGGGTTGGGGCTTCGACAAATGGGTTGCCCGTCACTAACTTCTCTTCAGACCGATGCCGAAATCTGCCGCGAGCCGCCCACCACCCGCTGAACCGCGTTCTAGCTTGCCCCCACCAAGCCCTCCCGAACGCACCGGCTACACCGGTTGGGTGATGCTCGGCTTGATGCTGGCGGGCTTCGGTCTTTACAAACACTACGCTTCGGACGCAGACCCTCAACCTGCGATTGCCTACACCAGCTTCTACCAACAGGTAGCAGACCAAAAAGTCGAATCGGTCACCCTGCGCGGCCTGAACGTGCTCGGCAAATTCAAGGCTCCAACGGATGTAGAGGGACAAAAGCTCAGCACGTTTCGCAGCATGGTGCCCGGGCAGGAAGACCGCGACCTGCTTCCGCTCTTGCGCGAGAAGGGCGTAAAAGTCGAAGTGCAGAGCGAGGAACCGCCGCGCGCGATTCAGCTGATCAGCGCCGTCTTGCCCTTTCTGCTGATCGCCGGGCTTTGGATTTTCCTGTCGCGCAGGGCGCAAACGATGATGGGCCCGGGCGGCCCACTCGGAAACATCATGAAAGGCCGCTCACGGCGCTTCGAGAAGGAAGCGGAGGTGAGCGTGAAGTTCGACGACGTAGCCGGGCTCAAAACGCCCAAACAAGACCTGCGTGAGATCGTCGACTTCTTGAAAGAGCCCAGCCGTTTTCGACGGCTCGGCGGCAAGGTGCCCCGCGGGGTGCTCTTGGTTGGCCCACCCGGCACGGGCAAGACACTGCTCGCGCGCGCGGTTGCAGGTGAGGCGGGCGTACCGTTCTTCTCCATCAATGGCTCGGAGTTCATCGAGATGTTCGTGGGCGTTGGCGCGTCGCGCGTGCGTGAACTGTTCGAAGAGGCGCGCAAAGTGGCGCCCGCCATCATCTTCATCGACGAGATCGACGCCGTCGGTCGCTCGCGCGGCACGGGCATGGGCGGCGGCCACGACGAGCGCGAACAGACGTTGAACCAGCTGTTGTCCGAAATGGACGGCTTCAGTCGCAACGATCTGACCATCATCTTGGCCGCCACGAACCGGCCCGATGTACTGGACGCGGCGCTGCTTCGTCCCGGACGGTTCGATCGGCGGGTGCTGATCGATCGGCCCGAGCTGGCCGCACGCCGCGCGATCCTCGGCGTGCACACACGCGACAAGCCGCTCGGTGCCGACGTCGATCTACAAGCCCAAGCCGCGAACACGCCCGGCTTTTCCGGTGCTGATTTGGCGAATTTGGTGAACGAAGCCGCGCTATGCGCCACGCGCCGCGGCGCCGAAGCCATCGAGGATGCCGATTTTCACGCGGCGTTCGACAAGATCGTGCTCGGCGATCCGCGTGAGACCAAACTCGATCGCTTCGAGAAGCAGCGCGTGGCCGTGCACGAGTCCGGGCACACGGTGGTCGCGCATTTTGCACCCAACGCGGAGCCGCCCGAGCGAGTCACGATCATCCCGCGTGGCATGGCGCTCGGGGTGACGCAATCGGCGCCGGGCGGCGAGCAACACCTGCTCACGCGCCCTCAAGCGCTCGATCGTCTACACGTGATGCTAGGCGGATATGCCGCCGAGCGAGTGCTCCTGGGTGATGTCTCTTCCGGCGCGGAAAATGACTTGAAGCGCGCGACCGAGCTGGCCTTCAAGATGGTCGCGCACTGGGGCATGAGCGACGCGATCGGGCCGGTGTACCACGAGCACCGAACCGAGCATCCGTTTTTGGGCCAGATGCTGGCGACCGAAGGCGGCACCAGTGACGCCACCGTGCACCAGATCGAGGAAGAGACGCGCCGCATCTTGAACAGCGCTCAGCAGAGCGCGGAAGCCACGGTGCGCGAACGCCGGGCCGAGATGGACGCCCTCGTTGGCTACTTGCTCGAGCACGAAAGCGTGGATAAAACCGAGCTCTCGCGGCTACTTGGGCCGGGAGCGACTCGACCGAACGCGGAAGCAGCGGAGTAAGCCTTGGCTACGTCTCACTGGCTCGTGAAGAGCGAACCCTTCAAATACTCGTGGCAGCAGTTCACCGCCGACAAGAAGGCGGTCTGGGACGGCGTGCGCAACTTCGAAGCGCGCAACAACCTGCGCGCGATGAAGAAGGGTGATCTGGTGCTCTTCTATCACTCGAGTGAAGGCAAAGAGGTGGTGGGCATCGCCTCCGTCGCGAAGGAAGCTTACCCGGATCCGACGGCGACCGAGGGCGATTGGTCGGCCGTCGAGCTCACCCCCAAGAAGGCGCTCAGCGAACCCGTCACTTTGGCGCAAGTCAAAGCCGACAAGAAGCTCGCCGACTTCGCGCTCGTGCGCAAAGGGCGCATTTCGGTCGTGTCCGCCACGCCCGCAGAGTTCGCGCGCGTGCTCGAGCTCGGTAAGACCAAGCTCTGAGCCCGCGCTCGAACGGCGGAGCGGATCAGTCCGCCTTTGGTTCGCGCGAGTCCTTGATGTCGATCAGGGTCGACACCGCCTCGATCTCGCGTTTGGTTTGAATCTCGCGCTGACGCAAGACCTTGAGCTGAGCTTCGAGCTTTCGGAGCTCGCCCTCGACCTCACGCAAGCCATCTTTGAGCTTGTCGCGCTCGGACTTTAGTACTTCGAGATCGATCGCCACGCTTTGCCTCCAGGGAACTTTGGAGGCTGACGTAGCAGAGTCAGTCGCTCGCGACTACCCGGTTACGCCCGCCCTGCTTGGCTGCGTACAGGCGCCGGTCGGCGACGGCCACGACTTCGTCGGGTGAGGGCGTTGCACAACAGGAGAGGGCCGCGCAGCCGGCGCTCACGGTACACGGAATTTCCTGGCCTTCGTACACGGCGTTCTGCACGGTCAGCGCTTCCCGCAAGCGCTCGGCGAGGCGCGCGGCGCCGCGGGTGGAGGCGCCACGCAGGATGACCGCAAATTCTTCGCCGCCAAAGCGGGCGAATACGTCCTCGGTGCGCAACGCGCGGGTGGCGATGCCGCTCAGGTGTCGGAGCACTTCGTCTCCGGCCGGGTGGCCATACGTGTCGTTGACACGCTTGAAGTGGTCGACATCGAGCAGGATCAACGCGCAGTCGGTGGCGTGGCGCACGGCAAAGGCGATCTCGGCGCGCAGGCGATCGTCGAAGTGCCTGCGGTTGTACGCGCCGGTCAGCGCGTCGCGCGTGCTCGATTCGTACAGTTTGCGCAGTAAGCCCTCTTGCCGCGAGTCCGTGAGCGTGAAGCGAAACGCCACGCGCGCGCCGAGCTGCACCCAATCATCGTCCTTGATCTCCGCGCGCGCGATGCGTTTGCCCTGCAGGAACGTGCCGTTGCGCGAGCCCAGATCCTCGACGAAATATTTGCCGTCTTCGTTCACGAAGCGCGCATGAAAGCGGCTGATACTATCGTCATCGATCGGGAGCTTGTTGGTCGCGTGGCGCCCCATCGTAAAGGGCGTCTGCGCAACGCTCACCACTTGGCCCGCACCGATGCCGTCCATGCGCAGCAGCATCGCGCGGTCGCGCACGAGCGGCTGATTGCTGGGGGCAACCCCGAAGTCGGTGCTGCGCAGCGAGATGTCCATGGTGCGCTCTTCCGCGAAGGGGCTGCCTCCGTCCATCTCTTCGGAGATCGACGCGAGGCGCATGCGCGGCGCGGAGCTCATGCCGTCGCCCGGGCGCGGAGTCACGGGATCGGGCTTATCACTCGGATAAAACCCAGCATGCTTTACCATTTGACCTCCGGGAATGGCTTTCCCGGACGCGCGAACAGGAAGCCCTGCAGGAGGTCGCAATCGAGGTCGATCAAAGTGTCGCGCTCCTCCGGCGTTTCTACGCCTTCGGCCACGACGGTCATGCCCATGTCCTGCGAGAGCGCGGTCATGGAGCGAATCACTTTTTGCTTGGTCGAGTTCTTGTGCACGTCGCGCACCAGCGACATATCGAGCTTCACGATCTCGGGCTCGAGCAACGTGAAGCTGGTCAGACCGGCGTAGCCGGCGCCCAAATCGTCGACCGCGATGCGAAAACCCATTTCACGCAGCGCGGCGACGCGGGCGCGGACGTCTTTCACCTCGTCGAGGGAGGAGCGCTCGGTGACTTCCAACACCACGCGATGCGCAATCTTCGACAGCGGGGAGTCGGGCGCGCTCAGCCACGGGTCGACCAGGTCGGTCACGTGCAGATTCACGAACAGCATTTCCGTGCCGCCCTCGATCATGGGCGAGGCGGCGAGGTCGCGAATCGAGCGCCCGAGCGCATCCAGGCGGCCGAGCCGCGTGGCCGCGTCGAGCACGGCGCCGGGGTGCGGCAGGCTAGGCTCATTGCTGCGCAACAGGGCTTCGTAGCCGTAAATGGCCTTACGCCGAAAATCGACGATCGGGTGGTAGGCCATCCACAACGATTGCATGGCGCGGTCGAAGCTCGCTTCCAGCCCCGCGCGATCCGCACCGAGTGCGCCCGCGTGACCGAGCAGCTCCGCGGCTTGCTGCTTGACCCGCGCCATGCGGTGCATGCTCACGGCCTTGGCCACCGCGCGCGCAAGCGCATCGGTGTCGACCGGCTTGGTCAGGTAGTGAAAGGCCCCATACTCGAGCGCCTGCACCGCGGTGCTCACGGCCGGTTCTCCCGTGACCAGCACGACCGGCACGTGCAGGTCGTGCTCGCGCACTTCGCGCAGCAGCTGAATGCCGTCCATGCCCGGCATCTTGATGTCGCTGACGATCACGTCGAACGAACGACCATGTACGAAGCGCGCGGCTTCCGCGCCGTTCATCGTCGAGGTGACACTGTAACCCTGGCTGCGCAACAAGCGCACCACTCCGCGCAAGACATCCGGGTCATCGTCTACGACGAGCACCGACGCCTTGAAGGTCCCTTCCGAGCGTTCCCCCGATTCCGGCTCCCCTGCCCCGGAGCTTGCGAGCATGACCGATGAAGACGCCTCCCGCGGGGCGCTACTTGGGGGAGCTCCCGAGGGCTGCGCCGACTCGGCTTGCGTCAGCGACACGACCATGACCTTGTTAACGGCCGTTGCAGGGTGGGCTAAAGGGGGGGCGCTCGCGGTTTCCGAACGGCTACAAATCGTCACATTTGCCGGACAAACTGGGGGGTCTCCCGGCGGCCGCCAGGTACTTGTGGCGGATTTGGCCATCCCGGCCCTGGACTCGAACCGCCCTCCCCAACCCGCTATTCCGGCCCGTCGGGCGTCGCGATCAGGCCGCCGGAGCGGCCGACGAAGTAGTAGTTGCGGCGCAGCCTGCGGCTCTTGCTGGGCGCCCCCCGGGTCAGGTATTCGAGCGGGCTCTCGCGCGCGTAGCTGTTTGGCCGCGACTCGACGCGCATCAAACGCGCTCCGCGCGGCACGTCGATCTCGGTGCGTGATTGCCAGACCGTACCGGCGCCCGCATCGAGTCGTTCCGAGCGTGCACCCGGCCAAGCCGACACGTGCACCCACGCGTCGTTCAAGCGCACGAACCAATTCACCTGAGCCGTTCCGCGCTCGACGATCCGTTCCTCGTCGATGACTTCGACGATTTCTCGCGGGGGGGGCGGCGTATCGGACATATCTGAGGGGTTCGCTTCAGGGAGCGTAGCCGGGTTCGTCGGGTGGCGGCACGACTCTTCCTGCGCCGACTCGCGATACGGGACGCGGCTTGGGGTCGCTCGCCGAAGCTTGCGCCACGAAGCGCGGCGGCGCGTCCGCGCGACAGTCGGGTCCAAAGCCGGTCGCGTCGAAGTCTTTGCTGAAGGAGGCCACGTAGTCGTCGCCCTCTTCGTCGCGGAACCGAACTTCGACTTTCAGCCGGCGAGTGCCACCCCGTGCGGGCGAGCAATAGGCAATCAGATAATGATTCTCGTACAGGCTCCGGGTTTTGGAGGCTGCCTGCTCGAAGGCAATGCCCAAGCTATCGGCGTCTTGGGCTTCGATCACCCCACTCTTTCCGATGTTCGAGAGCGTTGCGCCGTGCTCGGCGAGCCCCACCGCGAGCACTTCGTGAGGGCTGTCCTGCACGGCCTGATTGGCGTCGGACTGGCTGACGCGACCGGCAAGGTCCGCGCCGCGCGTGAAGACGACCAACGTGCCGACTCTCACCGGTTTCGACTGCCGAGCCAGCCGAGCGTCCAGCTCTGCCAGCCCGCTCCTCAGCGCACCGTTCAAGTTGCGCGAACCGTCACTCGCGCCGAGCTGAGCCAGCGCTCGCAGATCTACGGGCGCGCGCTCGGCGCTCTTGTTGAATTCGCCTAGTGAGCGCAGTTTGCCGCTGCCGTCGAACGCGAACACGCTCACCGTCTGCGTGCCGCGCACGCCTTCCACGAAACCGGCAACCGCGCGCGACAGTGGTTCGCGCGAGCTGCTCTCGCCGCTCACATCGACCAAGAGCAACGTCTGGTGATACGCGGCCACCTCCTGCGGCAAGATGCGTTGCCCCGTGTCGTCGGCCGACAACAGCAGCTCATTTTCGTAGATACGAAAGCTGTCGGCTTGCAGATTGTCGATCGGTTGTCCGCGGTTGGTTACCGCGACGTACACCGCCACGTTGCTGGGCTTTTGAACCGAGGTCGCGATCGGTTGGAGGCGCAGGGGGTTGAACAGCGAACAGCCGCCGCCGAAGAGCAGCAGAGCCGCGAGCGAGGCCGAGCGGAGCATGGGCCGCCCCAGCATAGCCCTCACTCCCAAAAGCGCTGCCCAAGCCGGGCGTTGTTCAACATTTCGGTCATCCCGTGCGACAGCACGCTCGGTAGGTCGGCCTCGGCGAAAGCGCGCACCTCCAAGATCTCCAGCGGGTTGTCAGGGGGATGCGAGGGCGGAGCAACCGTGGCTTCGACGATCAGCGTGACCGCATGAAAGCGCG
>Ga0247757_10000172_pt1 | contig 54211 bp, 50 predicted proteins | sample UWRJL126311R4_FD_180929 | JGI IMG/M metagenome (GOLD analysis project Ga0247757, IMG submission 180929) | Plant litter microbial communities from Arlington Agricultural Research Station in Wisconsin, United States - UWRJ-L126-311R-4 | ecosystem: Environmental > Terrestrial > Plant litter >... | reverse complement strand
CCACGGCTCCTCCTCAGATCCCCTCGCTGCCTGCCCTCCTGCCCGCGACCGTCTACAACCCAAACACCCCACCCGCCACCTCGTCGAGCGAGCCGCCCTCCCTCTCCACGTCCAACCCCCAGGTCACTCTCCCCTCCGCCGCCGCCGCCGCCACCGCCGACTACTTCACCTCGAAACCCCGCCAGCAGCCCCCACAGCGCCCGTCCTCGCGCAACAAGGTCGACAGGATACTAGGGCGGACCCCGCTGGGCTCCCCCCCAATCAGCGTGCTCGAGTCCGAGGCAAGGTACAGGGCAAACTCGGGAGCTTCGCGGTCATTGGCACCCCGCCGACCCTCGATTGGGACTGCAAGGGAGCCTGCCCCCAAACCCCCAGTGCAGAGCGCTTTGCATGAGCGTTCCATCTCCAAGGAGCACGATCCCAGAGATCGGAGCGAGAGCAACGCCAGCAGTCGTCTGGACGACGCCGTTCAAGGCACCCCTCCGCGCACTCGGGAGCGGAGGGAAAAGGACAAGAAGACAATGCTTTCACGCGCCCTGCAAAAGGCAAATACTGCAGTCTTGCTGGATAATGCGCAGAATTTTGAAGGCGCCATGGAGGCGTACGGGGACGCGTGCAAGCTGTTGCAGCATGTCATGATCCGGAGCTCAGGCGAAGAGGACAGACGGAAACTCGATGCAATTGTGAGTGAATGCTCGACCACCACCCCCTGCTGCTGCTGCTGCCTTACCCACGCAAAGACACGACCACATGCTAACGTTGCATAGCGGGTAACGTATACCAACCGCATCGAAGAACTAAAAAGGCTGGACTCTGGCTACCACTCTTCAAATGGAAAATCACTACCTGCGCGTCCCATGAGTAACGAGTCGTTGGAAGAGGGCAGATCTATGCTGCTGGACCCGGCCGACGAGGAACCCGTCATTCAGACTGCTACCATGACCCGGATCATCAACGATCGATCGGTAGATGATGAACCTCGTGAGAGAGCCGACCCAGAACCGCCGCCTTCGCTGTCGCTGCCCTTCCGGAATGGCCAATCCGAGGGCCAGCGGGAATCTGTCATATCCACTGCGATCCGTGACGTGCAAAGAGGCATGGCGGGCTCATCTCAATTCCATCTCCAGCCCCCTCCTGGTCGACTCGCAAACGGCACTGCATCGATAGGAACACCAGGCCTAGAATCGCCCATGGATCGAAGTTATATGCCCCCTCCGCTTTCCCCTCGTCGTCCCATTTCTCCCCTCCCCGCTCCCAAAAAGGAACCTGAACCGAGTCTACGAGAGACGCTAGAAGAACCCACTCCACTAGGGCATCAGAGAGGAAACAGCAGCGAATCGATTTCGTGGCTCGACACCATAGACGAATCTGGTGGTTCCTCTTGTTCGTCATCCGTGCATTCACTATCACCAGGTGGGCTGCGCCGGAAGCACCTCCGGGGCGGCAGCGGCGCTACCGAAGCGGAGTTCGACGCTGCCTTGGACGCTGCTGTCGAGGCAGCGTATGACGAAGGCTATGAGCCATTTGATGATGAAATAGCGCCCGACGCTACCGAAATGATCGCAAGCAGATTAAGAAATGTAGAGTTGGCAAAAGAGCGGGTACGGGAAGCAGAAAGAGAAGAGTTGATCTCGGCAGCCAAGTATCGCTACAAGGAGACGCTACGCAACGATGCTCTGCCACATGTGAGGGAAAGTGCCGAGTTCAACTTCCAAGATGAAGCAGAAGAGGAGGAGCGGCTGTTGGATGAGATGACAAGAGAGTACATGCTCGACGGATTTGACTTCGACCTCCAAACAAAGTCGTCATTACCGCGCCAATCGGATTCTAGTGGCTTTTCGGGTAGTACGTACAACAGTTCTGTATCCTCCCACCGGACCACTGGTGGTACGTCACTGTCTACCGTTGCGGAAGTTGTCCATGAAAAGCCAAAACCGCCTACCACTTCTCCACCCCCGGTCCCAACCTCATCTGGTGCATTACCGCCAGTCTCGGAAACGCAAACGTCACAGCCAATCGAATCATTCGAAACGACCCCCAAGGCTCCCAAAACCACAAAAGATGCCGCCTCAGTACGCAGTCGCAGACTATCGGGCCAAAATCTCAAGTCATTGAAGATTGAGACATCGTTGCCATCGGTTCCCCCTGCACCACACACAGACAAGGCGACACACCCTGAAAAAGAGTCGCGGCCTGAAGTTCCTCCCCTGCCCAAATCAGCCGGTGCTGCAACCTTCAGCAGCACCCAGCCTTTGGTCGACACAACTTTTAAGATTCCTGCCATACCCCAGGTTCACTCCCAAAGTAATCTCACTGCTCCTTCACCTCAAGCTCTTGTTCCCAGTCCTGCTGACACGACTTTCACCGTGTCACCAGCTACCCCCGCTTTGAGCCATGCCATGTCAAACGACACTACCCTTGTCCCCGGATCACCAAAGACTGGAAAGAGCTCTGCTCTAGGTATCAGAAAGAACAAATCATCTCTCAGCTTGAAGCAACGTACCCTATCGATATCTAGTCCAGATGGCTCGGATGGATCCGTCGGGACGCCAATGAGTGCTACCTTCACTTTTGCCGGCCGGAAACCAAGTACCGTGCAATTGCCTACTCCTACACCCAGCGTCCCTACCTTCAATGTCGATGGCCTACCGAGCGGAGGAATGCATCTTTTCGAGAGCGACATTCACTCTCCATACTCGCCTGGCTCCCCTGTTGGTGCCGTCGCCAATGCTCCGATTCCATTAGAGCCGTGCCCAGACTCCTACCTTCTCCGACCATTTTGGCTCATGCGATGTTTCTACCAGACAATAGTGCATCCGCGTGGCGGCTACCTTTCGACGAAACTTTTCATTCCTCGCGACGTGTGGCGAGTGAAAGGTGTCAAACTGAAGTACATTGACGACAAGATCTCCAATTGCGATCTGCTCACCGCGGCTCTGCAAAGGTTAGCGGCAGTGGATACACTTGACGCCGATGCGGTCCTTGAAGAGATGCAGGCATTTGAGATTGTCCTCGACCAAGTTCAAACACAATTGTCCAAAAAGCTCGGTAATGAGGTGGGCATCCAAGGTGTCTCACTGCTCTTCAAAGATGCGTATACCGTCGGCACGGGAAACACGGTTGATGGTAGCTCAGAGAAAGGATCCCATGGATCGCAAGAGCATGGGCCGAGAAGCGCTGTCGCGCAGAGCAAGTCCTATCTCACCTCATGGCGGAAGCTGCGTTCAAAGAATTCTGCCGTGGGCCTAAGCAGCATGGCTGGCGTCAAGAGCAACAACACGGAAGTATCGAAAGATGCATTGGTCATGGCAACTCTTCCTATGACAAGTCTACCAAACATCAAGTTCGCTAAGCGAGATGTGTCGGGCGTGGTATTCGAGGGCCCAAATGCAGGCTACATGGGTAGCTTGGCGAAGCTATTCGATTCGGTCCAGATTCTGGGTAAGTTTCGTAACAATTCTTTCTCATCCTTGGGTATTAAGACGCACATGATAGATCAAATCGCTCGCCAAGTCGAAGATCCAGGTCTGAAGCTTTCATCTCCTACCCACGTTGGCCTCGAACTCTGCGCTCGCCATGCCGCTGAATTCTTCGGCTTCTACATCTGCCGATTCGTGCTGGCAGATGTCACACTCATGCTAGATAAATTCATCAAAAGAGGCAGCGAATGGGTGTTGGTATGATGCATAGCGTAGCACCCAGCAGGTGCCACCTTCTATTGGGAGTAGCTTTTAAGATTCCAGACGCAGAGTGAGGACGATTCCCCCTCTTCACTCCCCGTCCGCATTTCTTGTTTCATCTTGCTGGTTTTGGATCATCCCTTTTCTAAATCCCCCGTCTGTCTACTGCTGCCTGCGGGACCATGTAGCTGGGTACGGTGTGGTTTTTGCATGATCTGGCCCGACGCATCATGTTGTTTCTGTTCGTGCACCACTGCGTCACATTCATGCAGTGCTGCCGTTTCTTTCTTTGAACTCTCTCTACCTGTCCGTCGGGCTTCGGATCCGGATGTCTGTGTCCTCCCCCTTTTTTTTTCTGCCATGCTCCATCTATCTCTCGTCGTCTGGATCCTTTCTGCAAGTCAAGATATCCCCCGAACCATTGTCTTTTTTTTTATTTGTTCCTGATCGACTTGTTTGTCTATCGGTTATCAAATCAATCGTCCTACCTTTTTTTTTTCTTCTAAAACCTTTTCTTCTACGTCTGTCAATGGACGACGGTCCCTCCCGTTTTAGACTTGGCCATTCAGAGAGACAGAGTGGGAGTGAGAGTGGAGTGGAAGTGGGGCAATGATGATGATGATGGTCTATGGGAGGTGGAGAAAGGGAATAAAAGGCTTTGTATGTACGTTTTGATATGGCGTGTACGTATGTTGAGCGATGGGTGAACGAACAGGCTATGGATGGAGTGTGGCGAGCCTATGGAATGAAGAGAATGTTGGAACGTATGACAAGTTCTCCTTTACCTCGTCGTGAGTGCGACAGTGACCGAAGCCGTCTAAGTTCATGCTCGGCACCAGCAGTCTCCACAACGTATCGGCCCGACTATTATCATTTTTTTTTTTTTTTCGCAAGGATTCCCGCAGGCTACAACAGGGATGTACATGTAGACAGGGCATCACGCAACGAACCGCCAGCCAATCCTCCCATACCTAGGGTGCTCTTCCATCGTCTCGAGAGGGCTTGTAGACAACGCCTCTGCATCCCCTCCCGCATCCCGCCCCCAAAGATCCTTGTGAGTGTAGAACTCTCCCAGGCGGAGGATCCGAAGCGTCGCGCTCCCCTCCTGCTGCACCCCTCGCTTCTCCGCGCCCGGCTTGCCCGGCAAGTTCAGCAGCCTGCTCCACGCCACCTTTGCGTCCTCCAAACTGCTCGACGCGCGGATCGTGCGTACGAGGGCTTGGCTCTGGATGAGCTCGGCCTCGAGCATCGACGTGGAGAAGGAGCTCATGGCTTGCTGGAGGGCGCCGACGGCCTCGGATACGGGGCCGTTGAGTTCCCTGTGCCAGGCGCGGCCGAGGGCGACGAGGGCGTTGGCGAGAGAGGGGATCCCCGCCACGTAGGCGCCGTAGGCTTCGTTGATGGTGGTCGGGATGGGCGAGGGCGAGGGCGAGGGCGAGGGGGCGTCTGGGGTGGCGGTCACGTTGGGAATGAGTATCCACGCATTCTGATGTTTGTCAGTGGGGGGTTAGGGTGGGGGGGAGGGGAGGGACTGGGTTCCTTGTCGACGTTGAGGAGGTATTGAGCCCGTAGTATGGTTGTGCTGATGTTCGTGACTAGGTCTGCGGTTCCCTGTCTGGAGTGTCAGCTTTTGTTTCTGGTTGTTGTCTCGCACAAGAGCACGCCGACCATGGAGCCGGCGGGGCTGGCTGGACTGAAGAACCCCCAGCTGGAGTTGTTCGGCGCTGCATCGATGGTGGCGGCTGTGGAGTCGATGACTGTCTTCAGGTTTATGAGGTCTTGCACGGCATGGGAGGAAACGGCAGGAAGTAGAACAATGCCCGTGAGGATTGTTTTGGTGAGGAATAGAAGAGGTTGGTTGAACATGTTTTTCTATGGAGTAATGTTGATGCTAGGATAAAGGGTTCGAGCGATGAGATGGAATGTGTTCGTTGTCGGAACGAGGGTGGGAAAACAAAGGTGACGACGTATGGAACGTCTGCGTGAGGCAAGGTAATTAGGACAGGAAGGTTCGAGTGTACAGATGGATGAGAAAAAACGTACCCATTGCAGCTGCTGGTTGTGGCTTCCGACCATTTTTGCGGCTGCCGATAAGCATACACTGCGGTTCCTGGCAGTACATATCGGAGGAGTCGCACAAGCAATTGCTCCAGACCTTATTTTCGTTTCCAAGTTCCAACCGCGATTTGAAAATAAAAGACCTCACGTAGGCCATCGTTTTCATAACTGCGCCAAGGTGAGCATCTTTAAGAATAAACTCTACAAAGCGTAACCTGCCTTTGCATGAACGCCCACACACCGATCACTTGCGTGATCTTTGGAATCACTGTATAGTAGGAAGCTACTGCTATCTTTGATATGATTTTCAGTACGATGAATGCCTGTTCTTGAAACTAAAACAATAAAAGCTACCTACTTTATACCATACTTGAGATCTATCAAACTTTAGCACACATTCACTCCATAGCGTTGAATATTTCCACTTTCTTTGTGGCTATCAAATCCTAAAGGAGCTAAAGCAAATACACGAAAGGGGCCAAGTTTGGAATACTGTTGGTACTCGATACTTCACGATTGAGGTGTCACAGCAATGTGCTGCTTCTGCAAAGTTTGATATGATGAGTAAATTGACTGCTATGACAAGAGAATCAAATCCTAAATCCAAACAATCGCCAAGAGACACCATTCAAAGACGCTATTCCACTGCGCATTAAGGCGGCCTAGATCGGGAAGCAGACTTCCACTTCGAGGTCCTTGATCTCTTCCAGCATCTCGGGATCCTCCGCCGACCAGCCAGTGGTCTCCTGGGAACGGATGTTCACAGGTTGGATGTGGTACATGGTCATCACGTCGCCCTTCTTGAGAAGGTTGTTGACCGACGCGGAGGTGAGTTCAATAATGGCAGACCCGTACCAGTTCTTCAGAGAGCCTGTCCTCTTGTATCCCTCGCTCGTATACATGCCAGGCTCGTCTAGGCCAGGTGTAGATGCCCATGATTGGATCTCAGCCGAGCGAACCTCCTTGATTGCAGAACCGAGCGGAAGCCGGAGGGTTTGGTCGAGTGTGTCCCTGAAACCAGCTTCTAGGTGACCATCTCCTGTAAATCTGACATTCTTGACACCACGGATGCCGAGGAGCGCTTGGGAGATGCTCCTCTCGGTTGCGTAGAGACAAAATATCGTCTGTGCCATCTGCGAGGAAGTCAGAGTGCCAGAAAGGAACTTTCGAAGGTGAGCATTCACGTCCCTAGAGCCGACCGGAGACGATATTGTATAGTTGTATCGAGTAAATAGTCTGCGGCCGCTAATTTCGAAGACAACCTCGTAGATCTGATGAGACACGCCATGGAGGATTTGCAGGCAGATAGCAGCCTTGTCCTCGTTATATGGCGTGGAGAAGAAATCGAAACTCAGGTGTATCGTCAACTTAACGAGATGCGCAAGGCTTTCGGGATCATGACAGACTGCCTGATGGAAGGCTTCGTAGTCTTCCATAGTCTGGAGTTCGACGTGCTGACCGATCTTGGTTGGTTGCGAAGACCCGGTGGACAACATGCTGATAGACTTCCTTGGGTATGTTGTGGAACTTGTGTAGGAACAGCTTCAGTGAGACGAGGATATTTGGATTAGTTATGTAGGCTGAGGCTTGAGTTGATCTGAATTCAAAGTCGAGCCGAACTGAAAACTGAGGGCGGGTTTGGTAGTGCTGTAGAAAATAAGAGGCTCCGAGGGCAGATCTGTCTATGCTTTATATACCTGGAGTCTATTGTTTATATGTATAACTTTTTCGAAGCTTGAGGGAATTGTGACTCAGTTGATCTGGACAATAGATTTATACAAACGCCTCCTATAGGCCCACGTGGGAAAACGCCTAAGATTAAGAGAAAGACATCAACCAAACTCGGAGTCAAAATTGTGTGAAGCAGCTGACTCTAAACTTCTAAGGTGAAGCTTATAGTTGTTCTTTGAGGCGATGACTACGGGGAATTTATACCTTCACCGGCTACTTCGCTGCCTGACTGGTAATGGATTTGGTTTTATTGTTTACAATCGAAAAGAGAAACATTCATTCATAGCAGGGGTGCTGCGCAGTTTGCATGTTACAATCGGCCTTTTGGTCAAGGTTGACTTACTTTATTACTCTGCAGTTGAATAACTTGAAATCAAATGGCTAAAACGTGTGTGTAAATTTGAAATGCTAGTCATTGCGATTATGATTATTGTGGATGTTCATTTACTATAATTATATCTGAAGATTACCTTTGGTAAGCTCTCCACCACAGAGCTATATTGGCTGCAACCAACAAATCTACCATCTTCAAGCCTTCATCTTCCACGATGAGTTTGCCTAGCTTGGCTTGCTTTCCACCGAACCCTCCACCCGCAAACTCCTGACCCAGTGATAGGTCCATGCGATCGAAAGACTGTCGAACGCTATCTGTACTATCTGCGTGATAATCTGATACGGATGAACTGTAGCGGTTGTGTCGCGGGCGATGAAAGAATGATGATCTTTTGGATGAATCTTCACTCCTTGGTGTTGTGGCTTTGGAGCTGGTGGGCAGGTTGAACCTAAGCTCGCTGACAGGCAAAGCAATGGGAGCTGCGCCTTGCAGGCCAGGTATAAGATGTCGGCACTGCATTCTTTTAGGTAAGGCCTTAAAGTAAGTCTAATGGTACTACTTACTTTCAGGGAACTACCTCCGGTGCCGGTGATGAATTCGCAGCGGCCGTTCCACGGGCTCATGAAAACATATCCGCGAAAAGTCGATTGCTTTTCTGAGACTTGAATCGTGCTGTACGGCTGGTTCTCTTTTGTGAGGAAGGGGGGCGTTGCTACGCCGAATGGGTCGCGTCGAGCACCTTCATAGCTATTACGGGGACTCCCCCCAGACATGTTAGAGTCATAAGAATTGAGTCTCTGATGACCAAAACCACCGTTAAAATTCTTAGCACCTTCCATCCACAGCCGCCTGCGAAATGTGCCATCTTCGTTGGGATCCACTACTTCACCGGGTGCATTTGCATCATTAATTTGATGGTCTTGCACAGAGCGGCGTGAAATGCTAGACGCATCTGTGCCGCGACTTAATAGAGGAGGCATCATTGGAGACTCGGTGTGGATGAATTTGGAATACCCAGGATTCGTCACTTCGATGTATATTGGAGCTCCCGTTTTTCGTTTGATAGGAGCATCATTTGTCCCCGAAGACGATATATCTAGAACAGGCGGATCTTCAATTCGAGCAACATTCCACTGTGCACCAGACGCAGGGTCACGGCGAATGAGGGTCAAATAGGTTCCTGACGGGAATGCCTGCCCAAAAGGTGTTCTGGGCGAAGACAAGGACCGGCGTTCTTCCTGGTATTGTGTCTCGAACGACCGGCGCGGAGTGTAGCCTGGGGCTAATAAGCCAGACGATGAAGGGTGCGTATTCATGGCGTTAATATTCTGCATATTCTCAAAGCCATGGACGGGTTCTAGAGTTCCTGGCACAGGCTTTCGCTTTGGCGCATTTGGTAGACCGGGCGTAGGGTTGGATACAGGCTTGCGGTGGACGGCGGAGGCATGAAGCCCGTCTGAAGATGGGGGACGTTGATCTATGTACTGTGGCTCCTGGAAAGACGGCGATTGGACCAGCTGGACATCTTCTGGTTGCTCTACATGAACAAAATACAAAGAATTCTGAATGTCTTCTGCGGTAACTACTTTCTCGCGCGGTTTCATGGGAGAAAGAAAGACATCTAAATGGCCATTAGACTGTCGATCACAAAGCATACAGCAGCCGTACCTCTGCTGCCAGGCACGCGAGCAATGTACAGCACCAAGGGCTCGTGTCTCACGTGGGTGGGATTCCTAGGATACGGCGGTGGATTTGATGCAAGTGAGGTGAGGGAAGACAACGACCTAGCTTCAATGGCCGGCGTCGACGACATCGGACTGGGAGGGAGAAGACGCAGAGGGACAGAGGAGGCGAGGAAAGTTGCTACTTAGGCCTCTGTAAATAACAGTTGGCGGCAAGACAGGCTGATGTGTGAGGCTGGTGCGGCAGTGCAGACGCGTCTCCGCAGGACAGCAGTCGGGGGAACCCCAGCCTGTAAGCATCGACGCTGTGCAGGGCGACGCAAGAGGCTTGCCACGTACAGGTGGCAGACAGTCGTCGGTCGGGCAGTACGAAGGGCTCTAATCTGTCGGACGTCGGATCTACGAACTGGGACTGACGTTGCTGGGCCAAGCCGCCTGTGTGACCGCCTTCTGTCTTTGCCGCCTTTTGGACAGGGCCCGAGGTGAAATCTTGGCGCCCTTCGATTTTTGGATTTTTCGCACTGGCCTGCAACGGCGGGCACACGACGTTCGCGCCCTGCTCCCCCGCCACCACCCCATTGTACCCTTTGTACGTCGTCTGTGGCCCGGACAAATATTCTGCTTCTAGACGCAACCTGTCACATAAATCATGGCCGAGGATCTCGAGGCGAGTACCGGGAGCGCTTCCCCACTACCGCCCATGTCGCTAACCGCCCGTGCAGGCGCGATTGAAGACACACCAGCGGGCCTTTGAGGGTCTCATGTCCTTGATTCCTGCAAAGGACTACTACGGCAAAGACGAAAGCATCACTAGTGTACGCTACATCCCGCTTGATTTTTGTGCTGCATCCTGCTTACCGCATCCTAGACGCAATGGATGCGAGCGGGCAAAAAACAAACCAAGGCAGAGCGACAGGCCGCCAAACGTGCGAAGCTGGACCCCGCCAACCACAAGAGTGCCAAAGATGTCATGGATGAGAATGCGCGGAAACGCAAGCGAGAACTTGAGGCCGAGGCTGGCGCCGAGGGTGACGACTCGTCCGACCTTGACATGGATCTGGGCATCGAGAAGGAGAAGCCAGGCGAGGGACTAAGACTTGCCTCCAGTAAGGCTAAGAAGCAAAAGATGGCCGACGAGACGAATGATAATGTCTCTTCGTCCGCTCAAGTGAAAGCCGAGGATACCAAGGCTGTTGCGAAAGAAGCGCGAGCAAAGGCCAAAGCGGATAAGAAGCAGCAGAAGCAGGAAAAGAAGAAAGAGAAACAGGCACAGAAGCAGGTCCAGAGACAGCAGAAGGAGCAAACTAAGACTCAAAAAGAAGAGTTTGATCAAGCTTTGAACCATCGGGACACCTTGAACGATCTGGAAGAGGGCGATGACGACAAAGTGGTAGCCTCCGATGAAGAACAAGGTCATGATGAGGATGGGATGCAAGCCATAGACGTGAGTGGTTTAGTCGAAGAGGGTCAGTTCACCGCTACACCGTCTGCTGCAGAATCCAACGTCTCAACAGCTTCTGTGGTCTCCGCTGCATCGTCCGCATCTTCCATGCCGCCGCCCTCCGAAATACCTCAGAAGAAAGACTCGAAAGCATCTTTGTCAGACCAGAAAAGCCAAGATGATTTTCGAGCGAGACTTGCAGCCAAACTGGAAGCTATGCGTGCCGCTAGGAAAGCTGACGGGCCAGATGGTCGACCGGCTAGAAATCGAGCGGAGCTCATCGAAGCTCGGAGAAAAAAGGAAGCAGACCGTAAAGCAACAAAAAAGGCACAGAAGCAGCTTGCTAAAGAAGACGAGGAGCGTTTGAAGGCAGAGGAGCAACTAATGCGAATACGTGGGGGATCTGGTTCCCCCTCTATATTCTCGCACCGATCATCGCCAGACAGGGAAAGGAATCTCAGCTTTGGACGAGTTGCGTGGGATGATGGTAAGCAATTGGAGGGCGACCTCTCCACTTTCTTGGAGTCGAGAAAGAAGAAGGGCAAGTCCGATGTAAAGACTGCTCTTGAAGCTGCCAAAAAGAAACAGGCCCGCCTCAATGCACTTGACGAAGGAAAGCGAAAAGACATTCAAGAGAAGGACCTCTGGCTGAACGCTAAGAAGCGAGCGCAAGGTGAACGGGTGCATGACGACACCAAGCTTTTACAAAAAAGTGTGAAGCGGCTAGATAAGGCAAAGGCAAAGAGCTCAAAAGAGTGGAATGATCGCCAGGTTGCCGTGCAGAAGGGCAAGGAGATAAGACAGAAGAAACGTGAAGAGAATCTCAGAAAGCGGAGAGAAGAAAAGGGCTCCAAAGGAAAGAAGAAAGTCAGCAAGCCAGGGAAAAAGGTAAAAAAACGAGCGGGTTTTGAGGGTACTTTCAAGGCCAAATAAATGTAGTAAGACATGACGTTGGGAACTGCTTTGTATATTTGTTTAGCGTTGCATTTGGGGCGTAGTGGCGGATGAAGGGATACCTGTGTACTCAAAAAAATGCTCGTTGATTTATTCTGTTTGCTAGTAGCATGCCTTGACTCTTGTTTGGGTCCTGCTAAATGGGATGGAGCCCATGTTTAACCTATGCAACCATCTCTCATGATCAACGTGTCAAGCGAACATAAGGGCTTGCACAAAGGAAATCAGGATTGTTGATACTGCACACATTCCTCTAATATCTACACATGCACACTTAGCCGGAATTTGCTTCATCCACACTTTATCGGTACGGCGCATCTGCGCGAGCAGCAGCCGCGATTTCCGGCTCCCACTTGTCGCCATTGGCCAATAGCTTCTCCTTATTGTACAACAACTCCTCCCTAGTTTCTGTAGCATACTCTGCATTGGGGCCTGTTGATGAATTAGCATATGCATTGAAATGTGGGCACACTCCCGCTTACCCTCGACAATGGCATCAACTGGGCAGCTTTCCTGGCACAAGCCACAGTAGATGCACTTGGTCATATCAATGTCGTACCGTGTCGTCCTCCTGCTGCCATCCATACGTTCCTCGGCCTCAATCGTGATAGCCTGGGCAGGGCAGATGGCCTCGCAAAGCTTGCAGGCAATGCAACGCTCCTCACCTGTAGGATATCGTCGGAGCGCGTGCTCGCCGCGGAAGCGGGGCGAGATGGGCCCTTTTTCAAAGGGATAGTAAATTGTGTACCTTCCGTACCGTAAGAACCCGCATTTCCAGCACATGCGCACGCTTAGTAGCGCCAATTGGGAAAACTCACGGAGGGCGGAAAAACTGCTCCAGCAGCACGTACATGCCCCGAAACATCTCCAGCAGCAAGAAATACTTGCCGGCTCTGTCCAATGAGCTTTCTCCTTCATCCCATCGCTTGGGGCGAGGTAACCGAAAGCCGGGCGGTGGTGGACCGGCTGGAGTGGCGGCTCGAGGGAAGGTCGTTGAGAAGAGAGCGACGGTGGCGGGTGTGGGGAGGCGTCCTGCGGCGAAGTGGGAAGGTCCAAGAAGAGCAGCAACTGGGCGGGTACGCGCCAGCATGGTCAGCGACCGTGTGCTGGCCATTATGGATGCTGGTGGTCGCGGCGCTGGGGGGTTGTCGTTGTGGGTGGTTGTGCTGAGGTTGAAGCTCGTTGCAGGAACGTTAGTTACGGCCCGGCTATGATTGGCTATACCGTTGAAGACGTCAACATTGGCGAACAGTTCTTAAGAGATAAAGTCAATCACGAAAGACGGAGGGAATCAATCTAAATTAACTCTTTTCAGTTCTAAGAGTACTGCATATATTGTAGGCATAGCTGTTGAGTCCTAGACCCAGAGTGCATAGCTGGTGTAGCCCAGGTCACGTGCGCTATCAAGGCTCGGCATAGTGCTCGAAGTTCTCGCGAGCCGTGCATCACCTTCATCTACCTCCAGTCTTCACGTCCTTTGCCCCAATCCTCCCAACACCTTGCACAATGTTCCGCGCAGCTATCGTCAGGTCGGCAAGGCAAGCCGCTCGCGCTGCCCCCCGGTGGCAGTCACCAATTGCTCGTCCTGTTGCACGTAGCTCCCTGTTCCAGGCAAAGCAGATTACTCCTTCCGTGCGCTTTCAGGCAGTGCGATGCTATGCTTCGTCGGCTGGTCTAGCGAAGGACGAAGTAGAGGGCAGGATAATGGACTTGCTGAAGAACTTTGATAAGGTAATGGCTTCTAGGAATATCAGTAGAGCTCTGGCTAACTCGGAATTAGGTCACCGATCCTTCCAAGGTATGGTCGATAACCTTAGAAATCAAGCCAATGAACTCACCAAAGTTAGCTGAACGGCGAGTCGCACTTCCATAACGACCTCGGTCTGGATAGTTTGGACACTGTGGAGGTTGTCATGGCAATTGAGGAGGTCAGTAGTGCATGGACCGGTAATGCGCTGGAGGGCGTCCTGACAGTGCTACAGGAATTCAGCATTGAGATCCCAGATAAAGAAGCAGATGCTATCCACAGCGGTACGTTGATGGTCTTAATTATTCTAGACAGTCACTAATTTATATCGCAGTCAAGCAAGCAGTTGATTACATTCTGGCCCAACCTGACGGTAAGAGATTCAACAACAGCACTTGTCTGGGACCCATAGAAGCTGATTGACTTGTAGCACACTAAGCGCAAGCTCCGGAGACGGATGCTGGACTCATGGATTTTGTAGGGACAAGGGTGGTCGGAGGCCGCTCTAACGTTGCCACACATAAATTCCTCCGCGTGTATAACAGTCGCCTGGAATGGCATTTGTGTATTCCGTGATAGAAAATGGACGCTACCCACTTCTTGAATCATGCCAACTTGTATAGCTTACTTTTACGTGAATGTTACCAGTCCGAAATGACATGACTATGCCAAGAGCTTCTGAATCCCACGAGGCGGAGCAGCTGCGCAAGGCACATGAAGAAAAAACTTCAACAACCCCCTTTTGCCCGTAACCGTCTCTCGTATCACCGTCGGGCTTGTTGTGTTGCGATCCACCGTAGCCGTATATAAGGTATATGCAGCCCTAGCGACCGCATCCCTGCGCCTCAGAGGGAGCCTCACCCCGTCACCTAACAAAGCGACACCCCGCCCGTTCCACCCACACCACCCCATGGCTACTACAACTTCTGGCCTCACGCGCCGAAGAGGAGGAGGTGCAGCCACGAATAATGGCGAGGACGAATCCAGCCGCGTCTCCAGCCCGGTGCCGAAGCGCAACGACGACCGCACCCCCGAGACCTCTTACGAGAACTCAGCAAATGGCCACAAGATCGCATTCGACCCGCGAGACATTAGCGAGAGCGCAGAGCGCAACAAGCAACCTAAACTGACGCTGATGGAGGAGGTGATCCTCATGGGCCTGAAGGACAAGCAAGTGCGTGTAGGCAGTCACGGCCGCAGACCAGGGGCTGATTGTTGATTAGGGATATCTGTCTTTCTGGAACGACAACATCTCATACGCACTCCGAGGATGTATCGTTATAGAGTTGGCTTTCCGTGGCCGTATCAGCATGCAGAAGGACTCGTCGCGGCGGAGGTTTCCACTCGCTGATCGTGTGATTGAGGTTATTGATGACACTCTCACTGGTGAAGTACTGCTAGACGAGGCCTTGAAGATGATGAAAACAAGTGAGAAGATGAGTGTGAACTCATGGATCGACCTCATGAGTGGTACGTATACAACAGTCTGGCTGGGCGCAAATGTCACTGGCGCATGCTTATGAATGGAACAGGCGAGACATGGAACCTCATGAAGATTGGCTACCAGTTGAAGCAGGTACGCGAGCGCCTGTGTAAAGGACTCGTTGACAAGGGTATCTTGCGCACAGAGAAGAAGAATTTTCTCCTTTTCGACATGGCCACACACCCAGTTGCGGACGGAGGAGCGAAGGAGGAGATCAGACGACGGGTCCGGAACGTTCTCACTAGCCGAACTGTTGTCCTTGCCGCGAGCCAGTTCCTTCCTGAAGAGATGGAGTTTAGATACCTGCGGACTGTTGTCATGGTCTGCGCTGCCTATGCCGCGAACGTCCTTGAGAATGCGTTGACCACACTTGGACACGAGGCAAGGGAGCGCGCTTTTGCGCAGGTCGACGAACTGCTGGCAGAGTACTCGCAATGGCCATTTGCGAGAAGGACTGGTGGCTCCGGAGGAGTGGGAGCAAACTTGGGACAGGTCATCAACGATGAAGTCAACAACGCCAAAGACAAGGAGCTACAGATGGAGGTGAGCGGTGTTCAAGACCAAGCGAAGTATAGTGCTGATAAATGTCTCAGGTGGTTGCTGCATGCCTAAGTGTCTTCACCAGGCTGGACTCCCTTCTCTAAACCATCCCGGTGCCCTTGACCAAGACTGCCGACTAAGTATCAACAGGATGTCGAGAGTTCTCGACAGTGAACAGAACGGAACGGTGCGTGCTATGCAAGGCAAGGCAAGGATGATATGTGACGGACACACGGCCTGCGGGCAATCGAGCATGTGGGGGCTTGTCGCTGGCGAAGAACGCGCCATTCTTCTCATCAATTCGTATCTCTAGCGTTTCATTGAGGGCAGGCGATTGATTGATTGGACGGAAATCGGGGCAAGGCGTCTCAGGCCACAGTACACCTGCTTCCGACAGCTGTATGTGAAAGCAAGCGGGGTTTCCTTCACTTCCAGGAATGGAGTAATGCTACAAAATCTGAGATGTTTATTTTCGAGGCTATGCTATGTCTGTATCTGCTGCCAGCGTGAGGGGTCACGGCGTCCTGTCAACTCATGTGTGTACGAATGATAGCTGTGTTGGGCCCACTGCTGGTGGCTCCGGCAGAGCCACACAAGTAAGCTTCCACTGCTCCCGTAATAACAGGCTGCTGTTCTGGCGTGGGCTTGCTTGTTTCATTCGCCAGCATAGGATGCAGGTGCATTGTTCCGTTTGGTGCAAGTAGACTATCCATGTAGTAGCAGGCCATTTCACTTGCACCATGTACGCACGGGACATCACGTGAGAAGCCGCAGACTGCGACCACGCGCGACCCGCGACCATGTATGGCTGCCAGAAGCTGCGATGTCTCCCCCAGCCCGTCCTGGATACATCCCTCTTCTCACCACGGCAGAGCACGCAGCAGCGGTCGGTCGGTAGCGTGCCTCTGGGGCGGGGCTGGTCGACGTTGGATCTCGGCGCTCAGACGCTGAAACGAATGCAGAAGCGCATTCTGCCTGCTGCCTTGCACACTCCACTGACCGCATTCCGAAGCAATAAGCCGCCAGCACCCGACCCGCGCTCGGGACTGTACGTAGGCCCAGGGAACCGTTTCGCTCGATTCGGGAGCCAATATTCCGCTTGCTGAGAGGTGCCGGCTTGCGCGCGCGCGTCTGCTTGCCCGACCCCGTGGCCCTCAGGCGTCGGATCGGCAGTTCCTACCCTCTGCCAAACCGAGGGCCCAGCCCGACGACGCCCAAGTTGCATGACTTACTGGTATGTGCGAAGCTCTCCTTTCGTTGCTGCTGTTGCCGGCGCGCCTGGCTGCGATGGACGGTGCCGCCGTTGCTGGGTGGCTGCCGTCGCCGTCGCCGTCGCTCTCGCCCTCGCCCTCTGCGCGCGCCCCCTGTTGGCCCTGCGCATCTCGCACGCTAACCGTGGAGCAGCCGCAACCGCCTCGAGCACTCGTGGGCACGTCCGTCGTAGCCCCATCGCATCAACGCGCCGCCCTCCAGGCTCGCCATGCCTGTAACCTCGACCGAATCCCTTCCAGGCGCGTCTCCTGTCCAGAACGGCGCGACCCCGGTGCTGCAGTCCGATGCCCCTTCCGCCGTCGATGGCCCCGAGCCTGCGCCCGACGAGAACGGTGCCATCCGCGAAGGAAAACTGAAAGCAAAGGCTGTCCTTGCAGCTTCGGGTGTGCAGGTAGACGCGGTTGCTGCGCAGAACTCGAGATATCCTCCAGAGATGGGAACTCCTGCGCCTGATGAAGACGCCAATGGCGCGTCGCCGAGTCGCAAACGCTCGCGCTCTGGCTCTCGCAAGCCGTCGCAAACACCCGCGCATGACACCGAAGCCGCTCAAATCAGGCAAAAGGCCACCTTGGACCTGATGATAAAGCGCGATATGATGGGTGCTATGGCCGTGAAGGACAAGTACGAGCTCGCCGAGGAGACCACCGACGAGCTACTACACGAAATCAAATACTACCAGCAACTTCGAGACCCTTCCAAGGTCGGTCCACACAATGCTGCTCTTGTATTTGGATATGGCTACCGGGGTTACGGGAACGGCATCACCGACCTTCCGCAAGGCCACGGGTTCGCCCTGAAGTATCCTACACATTGCAAGCCTCCCGGGAACCGCAGGGCGAGACGGCTGCACTTGAAAAAAGACCAGATGGTGTCCCAATCTGACCTGGTGGAGGAGCTTGTCCCTGTGCGACTGGATATCGAGCTGGACAAGATCAAGCTGCGAGATACCTTCACATGGAACTTACACGACCGGTACACTACTACAGAGCTGTTTACCGAACATCTCGTCGAGGATTTTCAAGTACCACCGGAGATACGGGAGCCTGTAAAGCAACAAGTTAACCGCGAGATTCAGGAGCAGATCCGGGATTTCTACCCGCACGCCTTTTTCGATGACGACCCGCTTGATCCCCATCAACCATACTCTGCCTATAAAAATGACGAAATGCGCATAGTTATCAAGCTCAATATTACCATTGGTCAACATACGCTGGTCGATCAATTCGAATGGGAAATAAACAATCCGCTCAATTCTCCAGAAGAGTTTGCTCAACAGATGGCGGCCGACCTTTCATTATCTGGTGAGTTCACCACGGCCATTGCTCACTCAATAAGAGAGCAAAGTCAGATGTTTACGAAGAGTTTGTATATTACTGGTCACCCATTTGACGGAAGACCTGTCGAGGACGCTGACATCCGGGACAATTTCTTGCCTTCTCCTCTACCGTCCGTCTTCCGTGCCATGCAATCCACAAAAGACTTCCAGCCATATCTGTTTGAATTGAGTGAGGCGGACTTGGAGCGGGCAGAGCTTTCTATCATGCGCGAGCAACGACGGCAGAAACGGTCAGTCAACCGACGCGGCGGTCCAGCGTTGCCAGACCTGAAGGACCGACAACGGACTGTTCGTACGCTGGTTGTGTCGTCTGTACTCCCCGGAGCTGCTGAGACGATTGAAGAAAGCCATTTGTTTAAAGCAGTACGAAAAACCAGGGAACGACGTGGTGGTAGGGATGATGATTCAGACGAATCAGACAGCGACGAGTCTGTACCGGAATCACCTGCTCCTTCTATGCTCAACGCCGGCACTGCGCGAACCAGGGGTCTGCGTGGAGCAGCAGCTGTGGCAAATGTAGCCCTGCGGTCCTCGGCCATGGGACGTTCAGCAACACCAGAAGTGTCGTACATGCAACAAAGCCAGCACGAGAACCGGACAGCGAGACAATTACGATATGATGCTCGAGAAGAAAGCGTGGCAACAGAGCCAACCTCTCTCATCGTGAAACTGCGTATATCGCCTGCCAGATTCAAGGAGATTTTGAAAAATCCGAAAACTTCAATTAAGTCTGAGCCAAAGCCTGCGCCTACACCACCTCCTGCTCGCAGCACACCCGGCGCAAACTCAATGCCTCCACCCCCGTCGCCTGCCGTGCCACCACGTTCCACCTCGGTGGCTGCCGTATCCTCTGCAGAGGCTTCACCTCGGCCACCTTCCACACCTGCGGCGACTTCACAGCCGCCACAAAAATGGCAATACCTGGCTGATGGTTCAGTAGACGCGCCTTGGCCACCACCAGGAGCGTCCGCATCGGTAAGCTCCCAGGAGACATATTGTACTTCTGTAGACACTAACGATACATTAGCCTCCTCCACCCGTATGGCTTCAAAAAGCCCTTCAGGATCTGCGGGAAAGCCATCCCAATGACAGGTTCGAGGCAACGATGCGATACAATGTCGTTGGAAAAGATGGTAAAACCATCGTCAGGGTGGACACATTGAACAAATCTGCACCTCTTAGTCCCGATCATCAGGCAAAATACATGGCCAGAATCCGATGTTTAGACTGCCCTGGGAAGGCTTACGCCGGCGGGCCCGGTCACACTGCGGACAACTTTCAGTTGCATCTCTCCAACCGAGTTCACCGAGCAAACGTGGAACGGAGGACTGCGAATACAACGTCATAATGCAGTGGTGCCATTCTAGTTCCTGGTGTCAATAATCACTAGGATTCTGTAAAATCAGCCAGGTTCTCTCTCGAACCGTTTGTACAAACAAAAATTGGCCAGTCTTGTGAAAGCACTTTATGTTCGATCATGGTTTGGGTGGCCTACAGGGTGCAGGGTGCAAGGGGCTTGGATGCAAACGTCCATGTGGACTTGGATTGGCGTTCTTATTCGTCGAGCACTTTGGAAGTGGTTGCGCACTTAGACGGGAGATGGAAGGTGTCTGGTAGCTAATGTAACCTTTGCACATGGGCAGGCTTTCAACTGTCTGCATCATCGAACCAACAGGATTCTAAATGTTAAATAGGGCGGTGTTGCCGTCTCCACACGATGCGAGCAAAGAGCAGCCTCCCATTGTGTTATTATTTATATTGCTTTCATTGGCGATTTCCTTAACACTTTCCTCAGGCTCCGTGCTCGGTTTTGCCTGTCTAGTTCATTCAGTTGAGATCCACATTGGATTGGCACACGGAGAATCCGATCCCCGCATCACGTGTCCCGTCGATCCAGCATATCACCCGTGAAAGATGCATCCGTACCTTACCAACGGCCTATTGATCTTGACTCTTTTCGTGATGAGAGCTCAAGCTGATCTGCCCTTGCGTGTTTTGTCGCACAATATTCGCTATGCTACCACAAGCCCTTTCGAAGGAGAGAAGCCGTGGACGGATCGTAAAGCATCGTTGATTAACGAATTGAAGTTCAACACAGTGTACAACAATGAAGCTTTTATTTGTCTCCAGGAAGTGCTCAATCCCCAGTTGGGAGACATCTTGAGTGGACTGGGCGTCGATTGTATGTTGCAATTCCATCAGCTTAGGCAAACTCATTGATAGCCGGAATCTGCAGGGGACTACATCGGCGTGGGCCGAGACGACGGGAAGACCAAAGGGGAGTACAGCCCAATCATCTTTAGAAAGGCAGTATGGAAGGTAGACAATTGGCGAACAATCTGGTTGAGCGAGACACCGGATAAACCTAGCAAGGGATGGGACGCAGCATCCATCCGCATCGTCACGGTAGGCACGTTTGTTCACCAAGTCAGTAAGAAGAAAGTAGTCGGCATGTGCACGCATCTCGACGACCAAGGCCAGGTCTCGCGCACCGAATCGGCAAAACTTATACTCAAGGTCATCAGCGACGTGACGCATAACGGTACTACTACCGCTCCCGACTCCTTGCCCGTTTTCCTAGGCGGCGACCTAAACTCAGAGCCTGCGGGTTCGGCATTTCAGATTCTCAATGGGAAAGACTCCAGCTTGCAGGCAGTCAAAGATTTGGCACCGTGGAAATATGGACACCAAAAGACCTTCACTGGGTTTCAGGATAGCGACGCGAAGACGGAACTTGATCACGTTTTCATAAACAGAAAGGCGGGTATGTGGGACGTTACGGGATTTGCAGTTCTAGAAAACAAGTTCGACGATGGTATTTATAATAGCGATCATAGGGCGGTGATTGGGGATGTCGTGTTGAAGCAATAGCGGCGGGGATGGGATGGCTTAGAAAGTATACCCATCGGACCGAACGCTTGTAGGTCGAGCTCTACATATTTAACCTTCGTATTCTCTAACCCGAATGGCGAATCACATGTAGATGGAGCACTCATGGAAACCTTCAACCAATCATAATTTCTCATAAGCGCTTGGAGTGCGTCGAGCCACGAAGAAGTTGGAAACAACCCCTTGAGGGACCCCTCAAAAGGCTCATGTACAATACAATGGAGAGAAATAAAGGTCTATGAGAGATAGTGAGGGCAGGGTCCAGAATTTTACCCCCGATTTTTTGCTTCCGCGAGAGAAGTATGTTGTTAGGTACGGACGCGTAACGCAAAGCGACGGTATCGGATAGAATGGCATTGGAGAGACGTAAGCGAAACTGTTGGCAATAAAAGTAATCAAGCGAGCTCACCTAGTTCCACTCATGTTTCATTAAAAGGAGTAGAATGACAACAGGCTTCCTTGAAGTCGTCTTTGTTGGATCGATGCTTTCACTCTGCAGCGCTAGTGGAGATTAAGCGAGACTTGAACCCCTCAGCGGGGCACCGAGTCTCAAAACACAGCTCAAGCTCTCACGCAACATCTTTCTAAACCATCCCATATCTCGATCCCCAGTCCATCCAAACCCGTCATAATGGCCGAGGAAGCTGTTATTGGTAGGATCCCTTTTTTTTTGGGTTCGGCCCTACAGGGAGTGAGTGTCGGGTGGACACCGCGATGGTAGTTACATCAGTTGACGGACGTGTACTAATGTGTGCGCTTGTAGATTATACCCTCGCAAACCCGGATACTTTAACCAAGTACAAGACCGCTGCTACCATCGCGGAGAAGGTCCTCCAGGAAGTCACAGGTGCGTCTTTTTATGCGCACCAAACCCGTGCTTCCGCGGCAATGGTGGAGAAGCGTGACCAACTAACTGGCCGCAGGATGGTGTACCGCAGGTGCTAGCATCATCGAGCTGTGTGAGCGTGGTGACAAGCTCCTCGAAGAGGAAACTTCCAAAGTATATAAGGGCAAGAAGATTCCTAAAGGCATCGGACACTGCACCACCATTTCCCCCAGCTCCTACATCACTCCGTACACGCCTTTGAAGTCCGATACAGAGGAAGCTGCAACCACACTAAAGGAAGGAGAGTGTGTCAAAATCCAACTTGGTGCTCAGATAGATGGCTTCTGTGCTATTGTCTGTGACTCGATCCTGGTAGGCGTGTCCGGAGAGGTTACCGGACGGGAGGCCGACCTAATGCTAGCTACACACTACGCAAACGAGCTTCTACTGAGGCTCATGGTCCCACCCGGCTTGGTCGCATCTGGTACAGAGGAGGAACAGAAGAAGGCGTCGACTAAGAAACCATACACTCAATCTCAAATTACGCAGATGCTGGAGAAGGTTGTGTCGGCATATGACTGCAATCTCGTAGAGAGTACCACGATCTGGCTCTTCGAACATAACGAGATCGAAGCCAAGAAGAAGATTATCCTTGCTCCTGGTGAAGGTGTGAAGGGTGAGGGTCTACCGGAAGTAGGCGAGGCATGGGGTGTTGAAATGGGTGTTAGTTTGGGTAGTGGAAAAGTCAAGCCCATTGACAACAAGCGTACAACCCTCCATCGTCGTACTGCTACTACTTATGGTCTTAAGCGCCCGACATCCAGGCAGCTGCTATCTGAAGTTGTTAAGAAGTTCGGGACTTTCCCCTTTAGCTTAAGACAGCTTGAAGACGAGAAGGCAGCCAAGGTTGGTGTTATTGAGTGTGTACGAGGAGGTGTGCTCCGCCAGTACGAGGTCGCTGGTGACAAGAACAACGACCCAGTAGCCAGGCTATTTACCACGGTTGTCATCACCAAGAACGGTATGCAGCGCCTTGCGAAGCCGCCAGCTCTTGACACTTCCACGTACAAAACGGACAAGAAGATCACAGACGAGGAGATTCTCAAAATCCTTGAACAGCCAATTGGCAAGACCGCGTAAGCATCTTTACATTCCATGGTTTGAATAATGCTGATCCCATCCAATGCAGTAACAAGAACAAGAACAAGAAGAAGAAGAAGAAGCCCGCCAAGAAGGCTGCGGCTGCGGGTGGCGAAGAAGAAGAGGAAAGTGATGAAGAGTAAGCCCCATTGGCACAGAGGATGGTCGAAGCCGGAGCCTGTAACGGTTCATCAATGCTGCGTTGTCGGTCATCTTTCGCTGGTGGATGCCTGGAATCGTCATGTCCGGCTCTGTGGGCGCCGTTCAGAGCTTGTCGGTGAATGGTGTTGAACGGCTGGGCCTCCTAAAAATAGGTGGTGGATAGCCTTTGGGTAACTCTTAAGCATGGTAGCTACCTATGCTATGGAGTTTGAGCGGGACTGGCGAATATGTAACTGACACGACCTGAGAATCAAAATGTAACCCCCATCTCCCCTCGCGTCCCCGCCGCTTGATGCTCGCATTCACCCCCGCACGTGAGACGGCAGTGCTACCCGCGCAATAGCGGCTCTGATGGGCTGTGGCCATTGGGCCCGCCCATAGCTAGTGAAGCCCCAAAGTCTTTTGAGGCTGGATTTTTGTAGTTGGCATGCTCTGTAGCCTTCACCAGAGGGGCCCCTTACAACCCCTGAGAAAGGGAAAAGTACGCGGGTGCACGTCAGGTGGGGTGAGTCATGAGGCGCGACCGGCCTGGTGCGCCTTGCTATTGTTATGTTTTTTCGGACGCGTCCCGTGCGGGGTTGGTGAAGTGAAGTGCAGTGAAGTGAAGAAAACCAAGGCAGAGGAGGAGGAGCCCATAATTGCAGCCTCCGCTCAGACGGCTCAACCATTTCTCCTACACCCCACCCTCTCTCCCACACACATTCTTTCGCACGATCCCACCATTTCTCCCGCCGCTCCATTCGACGCCTTCGCCGTCTATCCGCTCCGCCACACTACACTTGCAAGTGTCGTGGTGGTGAAGTAATCAGGACAGGGAGCCCGCGGGAACTTTGAACTTTTGGCGAGCACCCCCGGGCAACCCTCGAAGACCATCTTCTCTTTCAACCTTGCCGCACCAACCCAACCACCCGCTTGCGACGCGACGGGCACGCACTGCAACGCGTCTCCCGCAGGTGAGTTCTTGCACTCTTCACCCAGAGCAAGGGCTAATTGGGTGTCCCCGCTGCGCAGCGCGCTTACAAACTGCAGTGCCTCACGTCGCCATGCCGTCGCTCCGCAAGCGCAAGTCGCGGACCACCACCCCTAATCGCTCAACAACCGACCCTCCCCCCCAAAGCTCTGACACGCGAAAAGAGAAGGTTCAAAGCTCATTAGACACGTGGGTCGAGCCGGCACCTCAAAATCTGGCACCCTCCTTTGAAGAGCACGGTTTGGCCCGGCACGGCGTCCTCGAAACCATGGCGCCCCTCGGCGTACCCCCATCTTCCAAGATCACGCTGAAGGTCCGCAACCTTGCACGCGCTCTCGGGAAGAAGAGGAGTACGTCTGTACCCGAAGAGGAGGAGGAAACGACTCCGGAGATGACACCAGCTCCCGAGCTTGAACACGACGACTCAGAGCGTATGGACGAAGACGATCTGCAGACGGCTTTTCCAGAGCAAGATGAGGATGAGGACGATGACTACATGCCTAAGACCAACCCAAAGAAAAAACAGAAGTCGGTGAACGGGGCAAAGACTCCAGTCAGGGGCAAGGCCGCTGCGCAGAGCAAGACGCCTAGTCAGGGCAAGACACCTGTCAAGAACGGTGTCAACAAATCTACTTATTCGGTCATGACACCGTCTGTCCAGCACCCTGGACTACAAGGCTTTGATCAGGCCACGACCCAGCGCATGCAAATTGCCGTTAATGAAGCTTGCGTCCTTGCAAAGAGGGATCAGCGACCCGAGGTCTTTGAGGCAATCCAGGATGCCTGGACCAAGGGCAAAGAGGACCCGAACATGGCGAAGGCTATGGACGGCATCATTCACCAAAAAGCGGACGATGAGGACTGGTCCACTTTTTCCGAATTTATCAGGGATGCCAAGCGACGATTCAGGAAAACCTTCAAAAGGGCACAAAAAGAACAAAAGTTGAGAGCTTCAAAAGAGGCTGAGGCGGGCAATGCCTACACCACGGCCACCAATGGTGAAATGCCACCAACAACAAAGGATGAAGGCCACAACAACACCAACTCGGAACTGCCACTGGCTGTGAAAAATGCGCCTTCGAAGAGGGTTGAACCAGCAGAGGTCTCTCCGCACCCGCTTAGTACAGCCCCGACCTTCCCGCCCATTGAAGCTCCAACCCCTCCCACTTTCGAGACGAGCATAAAATCGCCCCGCAAGCAACATGCTACAAATGGCAGTGCTGGCGCTGAGCCTTTCACAGACAATTCTGCTGAAGGCTCCTCTGCTGCTCATACTCCTGCGGCTGATGCAGAGGCAGGTAGTGACTCCGGTCTTTCGGATGTCGATGAAAACATTCTACACCATGGGCCTCCTCCAGTGACCACTCGAGCCAATACAAATGGTATCATGGGAGCAAGTGCAGCACCAAAAAAGACCAAGAACCTGCAGCCGCGAGGTGGCAAAAAATCTAGAGCCAACTCAACGAAGCCGCCTGCCAAAAACAAGGATAGAGCGCCACCCACAGCAGAAGAGGTTGCTGAAGAGGCTGAGCTCAGGAGACGGCGCAAGGAACTTCTTGACCAACAGAAAGACATTCGAGCAGGGATGTACACGTATGCTCCTGTCTCTGAGGCCCGCTTTGAGGACGATGAAACCGCTTCTATGACCGATTCTATTGCTGCCATGGGCCCGCCAGGCGATATCGCCAGACGTCGACGACCGGGTCGGCCACCTGGGCGCAATGGCAGCACCCTTCAGACTAGTGGTGTAAAGCGCGGACGGGATAACTCCAGTCTTTCGTCCCCACACCCTGAGTCGGTCAACAACAGCCGACCATCGACGCCTGCTGCTCTCAGTGTGCCGAGCAAGCGCCTGAAACTCAATAATGGTCAAGCTCATCAAGCAGCTCGAACGAAGCGATCGTAAGTACTTTACTCCCCTGTTTTCATTGAACCTCATCACGCCATGTTGAGGTGCTCGACAACGCCAATACCTGGTCCATGCAGGGATGGCGACGTCGACTAGGCACGCACAACGTGTTTTTTTGTGCTTGCATTTTCGATCATAAGCAAGCTGACGTATTATTTGTGCAGGCCTGTAAAGAATCGCGACGGACCTATCGCCGGAATCCCGCATACTGGTGGTGGCGGTTCGAGACAGTCGGGGCCTGATGACAATGACCCAGTAAGTGCCACTCAAATTCCCGCTCCACCCAACCACATCATCCTTCTTCCACCACCCAATCCATCGACACCCATCGCCAATTTTTTCACTTATTACACCCATGGGATTCCCAAAACCCATCAGTACTCTTAAATACCCCTACTCGCCTCCAAGTTCTACGTTGTCACCACCTCTAACTCCCTGCCAGGACTCGCCACCTCAAGAGAGCGATGACCTTTGCTCAGCCTGCAAAGGCGCAGGCGAGTTTGTCTGCTGCGACAATTGCCCACGCGTCTTTCACTTTCTCTGCTGCGATCCTCCCCGTTTGGATGCTCCTACGGGATCATTCTTGTGCCATGAGTGCACTGCAAAGCTGAAACCGTCCGATGATTCTCCCGTGGAGTCATGCTTAGGACCATTATTCAAATCACTCGAGTCTGTTAATCCACGTGCGTTTGCGCTGCCTCTAGACATCCAAACCCACTTTGAGAATGTCGCAGCACGACCTGATGGATCTTATTATGAAGATATCAAAAAATTCCCGCTGTAAGTGCGACGCGTTTTTACGTGTTGGTATGGCCGACTAACAGTATGCAGGGCCAAGAGCAGTGGCTATGGTTACCAAAGGCCTGAATACACCAAAGTTCTAGACACCGACCATAAGCCTATTCTGTGTGCATCTTGTGGATTGACCTCTGGGGGCAAACGCCAGATGCTTAAGTGCGACTATTGTCCATCTCATTGGCACCTGGACTGTTTGGATCCACCCATGGCTAACCCACCTCACATCAACCTTGAGTCGTCTACCCGTGACGCGTGGCGATGCCCGCGTCACATTGAGCATGATTTCCGTAGCGGCTACGTTGCGCAGAACGACCTCACCGAGACCAAGGACGTTGTCATGGTGGACGCGTCTGTCACGCGGCCCGGCCGGAAGGTGCGCAAGCCTAGGCAGCCCAAAGTCATTGAACCCACTTTCTCACGTGGTATGCGCAACAACGGACTCATCGAAATCATCAATGATCAAGATGATGATACCGATGGTGAGGGCAATTATGTCTTTAATAATGACGAGAAAGACACCGCTTCCAATGTTTATCGCCTCCCCGAGAAGGGTATCATGCTGGATTTCATCGACAAGGTCAAGAGGCAAGTACACCCGTCTACGACCTAAGTTTTAACTGATGCTAACATGTTTTGTAGCGGCCGTGTCAAGAAGGCTCAGAAGAATACAGCTTCAAACGCTCAGCACAGGTCTTCCCTGAAGAGTTTTACCGCTCGCCCGATCGAGCAACAACAAGCTGCTCTCAACCTGGCTAAGTTAGCCAACAAAGAAAAGGACATTGGTCTCCACGAAAACAACATTGACGCTCTTGTTCTTAGTCTCACAGTATGTTTTTGCCGTCCCTGACATTGGCGGTTTGACTGACGCTAATTCATGTGAAACAGGCCGAAGCTCCGAACGATGTTGTTACAGCTATCAAGGATGCTCCACCGGCGCCACTGTCTAACGCCGAGCGCGAGCAGCTATTGCGACTCCAAGAGCTAATCAAGATTCGCCTTGGTGATACCACCATGACCTGAGAGTCGGCGATCACACGGTTTGTCCAGCCTTCTGCGGTATTGACCGTCATCTAACGGACTTTAGGCACCTTTTGTATGACCGAGCGACAGAGCTCTATTTCCAGGCTACCTCCGCCCCTTATAACCAATGTATATTCTCAACCGATTCCATCCCTTGTCCTTAGCGAAGAGAAAATCTCGCCACTAGCGCGCTTGCCCAGCCATCTCTTTTTATGGGTAAATTTTGCTCAAGGGTAGCTCTCGATACGATCTCGGCGTTTGCGCGCTCGGCGCTATCGTGTTTCTTGTTTGTTTCCTACTTGCACGGTTGCTCTCCTTGGCCGGGACTGTTCCATCGAAAGGTTGGGCCTAGCGCCATCAGCCCCCTCTGTATCACATGTTTTCCATTGGGTTTTTACGATTACCGGACTTCGGAGTCGTCAAGGTAAATTTGTCTTACTTGCCTGCTACAGCGACTGGCTCTCTTTTTGAGCAGCCCCAGAGATGCCCCATTTCCTCCTTTCCCAAACATCACTGCATAGCGTGGAGTTGTGGCTGTCAACTCATTTGGTTGCTTCGGCTTTCGATGAGAGAGCCTTTTCATTATGGTTTTCAGGCGTTTTCCATCAGGATTCGATCCATCCTTGGGGCTTGGTCCTTGTCAACTGATCGTAGGTTTTTGGTCAGATTGATTGATTATAATTTCTGCTTTCTCAAGTATCCCAACCTTGAGGAAACTTTACCGTTTGGAAAAACAACTATATGTTTCATCGGTGGGCAGAGTGTGGCTTCCATATCCAGGCAGCCTAGATGCCTTAGGTATGTAGGTTATCAATGAGAAATGGTCACTATATAATGTGCTTGTGCTTGTACTTGACTGTGTCGTGTTCTAACAGCTCCCCACACTTGCAGTTTCAACGACGTTGCATACACATCCAGAGAACGGATTCCTCACTGACACATCGCCATGCCGCACTGTGACTACCCGGGCCCCAAATGTCTCTGGAGATTCCGTACTAACCTGGAGCACAGCATGAAGCAAGAAAGCTTTCCAAAAAGCAAAACAAGAAACAAGAAAAAAATCTTCACCGGTGTTTGTACTGACCGGCCCAAACGCCGGCATCCAGGCTGACGTGGAAGGGCCAGATGCAGCCTGCGTCTGACACGTAACCTCCTCGCACAAACACCCATCCAATCGCTTCCAGAACAAGAAAGAGCACCTTTCTATATGCGGCGTACAAGCCAAGGGAGCCTACTGTAGTGCTCAAGGCTGACGCTTTTTTGCCTCACTGTATATTAGATTGTTAAGGTTTGGGCCATTGGGGCGGCATGCGGGGGCGGACACGAAGTCATAGGAATGGCTGACAGCAAACGACAGTGGTACATATATTGCGGGACGAAGGACGAAGGACTAAGGTCTGCAAGGACGACATAAACATGATTGGGTATGAGTTATCTACTTAAATTTGCGCACAAGGAGCGCTGTAGTACCACAAGCCTATGTCTAGTGTGAGCTATGGCAACGCACAGAGCTGACAGCCTGGAGGGCCGAGATAAAGAGGGCCCAACAGGCGAGAAGAAACGCTAGAAAGTTATCGAAGAATAGAGAAGGCTAATGGAGGCTTAAGGCTTGCAGCGACCGAAGTATCGTGGATACAGGCAGGTGTCGCGTACGGTGTGCTGTTTGCAGAGCCAAGCAAGGAAGCGCTCGAGACCTAAACCATATCCTCCGTGGGGAGAGCTACCATACCTATTAAAGGTTAGAGATCGATCATCGAGAGAAATGACTATGCCTGACTCACTTCCTTTGGTCTGTATACCAGTAGTAGCTAGAAGGGTCGATGCCTTCCCGCTCAAAGGCGGCCATCAACTCGTCATACTGGTCAATTCTCATACTACCACCAACGATTTCACCCACGCCAGGCATCAAACAGTCAACGCTCTCCGTAACCCTAGGATCTTCCTTATCTTTGGGCATGTAGAAGGCCTTAATCTCCTTAGGGAAGTGCGTCAGAAAAATGGGACGGTTAATTATGTCGGTCATCCTGCGCTCAGCCGCTTCCGCAATGTCATCACCAAACTTGTGCGGCTCACCGTCCTCGTTAGGGATTTTATGCTCGATAAGCCATTCAATAGCCTCTGAGTACTTCATGCGCATGAAAGGGCGTTCGGGCATTTCGAATTCTGGGTTGAGATCCATGACATGCTGCTTGATGGTTGGATCTGAGAGAGCAACCTCCAAAACACGACACATGACAAGCTCGAGATGCTCAAGCAGGTCGTTAAAGTCGATGAAGTCTAACTCGCCTTCGATATGCGTATATTCTGCGAGATGCCGACGTGTCAAAGACTTCTCGGCCCGAAACGACTTTTCGATGCAGTACACGTCACCCATGGAGGGTAAACAAGTCTCCAGATACAATTGAGACGACTGTGTCAGGAAGGCTTCTTCAGTGTAATACGGAAGACCAAAGAGGGTAGCACCACCTTCGACCATAGTCTGCACCAATGCAGGCGGGCTCACCTTACGGCTATGAAGATAGTAGTTAGTCTTCAGCTCGTACCAGTCATCGTGGTAGTAGGGAGACTTACATTCTGAGCTCCTTGTAGACAACGTGAAATGCCCACTCTACCGCGTCTCGCACAATCAACACTTTCGATGCAGTCTCTCCACGCAGGGTAAGGTGTCTAAGGTCCAGCAAGGTGGCGTGTTCAGTGTCTTTTGAGACGCGGTTGGTGATGGCATCGTCGCCACCAGCGGCCTTCCAGCCTGAATGGATCTTGTAGTAGTCTGCATGGAGTTCTCTGCCATTTGGTGCATGCGCGCCTTCTGGGACCTGCCGCAGCTCTCCAAGGATCTCCATGCTCGTCTCGCGAGTCAGCGTGAGAGCATCGTATGTTTTCGCAAGCTGGCCCTGGAGAATGACTTGCATAAAGCCATATCCGTCTCTCAGTGTGATGAACATGTTCTCCTTCTGTCTCCGCTCGCGGTGAACCCGACCGAATACACGAACTCTTGTTCCCTTGATGTCCTTGCCATCCCCTGGAGTAACCTTCTGAGAGTCCGTCTCATCGAGTTTGATTCTCACGGCCTTCGGCAAGCTCGTGTCTTCTTCCAGCACAATTTTCTTCGCCTCTTCGAGAACCTTAGTACGGTCTGCGAGCACCTTTGCCTGCTGAGCCTCCAGTTCTTGAGCTTTCTCAGCCTTCTTCTTCTGAGCCTTTGCGTAATTGACAGCTTTCTTCATGGCGGCCTTAGCAACAGGCTTCCATTCCAAGCGTGCAGATGCATCCGAGCCCTCAGGTACGTCGCCAGTCAGGCTCTTGCGCGTAAGGAACTGGTGTGTCTCGCCGTGAGTGAGGACCGCGAAGCCCAAGGACTTGAACGGCAGGCTTTCGTCGCCAGTTTGCCCCTCAATATCCTGGCCAACGTCCTCGTCGATGTAGTAGGTTGAGTCCGGCATAGCTTTTGTAATTGGTGTAAGCAAAACCTGTGCGGAAAATAAAGAGTTGGGTTGTGGGTTGTTGTCCTTTGGTGCTTGAGAAATAAATGTAGCGCGGGGACGACTCATTGGTGGGGTTGACTCATCTATCAGCCCCTCGTGTCTATCTGCGATAAAACACTTGGACCACCAGCAATCAATGCCTATGACTCCCCATTTCACTGTAAGCTTAGCTGAAACCGCGCCCGTACTCTTTCGCTCCTTGAGGGCTTTGGTCGCGTGTCCCTTCGAGCGCGTCCAAGCTGACTCAACAACAAGACTCATCCGAGTGTAGCGTCTATCTGCGGCGTCCAGAATGACCCCTCATCTGCTCCTAGCGCATGTCATAGGGAATGACCAAGATGTAGGAATGGTTACTACTGGGGACGTAGGAGTACTGCTGGGTACGACGCATGGCATCATCGCGAAAGGTTGTTCTGCGCTTACGAACAACCCTCACCACCAACTAAGGCGGTATCAGTGGATTATAGAATCCAGAACTTGTTCCTGGGATCAAACCTATGCGACGTCTTAACCATCTACAGACTTCTGCACGACCACGATCGGCCGGAGTCTTTACATGCATTGGAAGGCTACGAGGGTCTAGGGTCTCTTATGATAATCGCCCTGAGTTGTATTTGTCCGGCATAAAGAATGAGGCTTTTAAATAGAACCCTAACTTAACAAGCAGGGAAATTTCAGGTAATAGCGAGTCTTTTGTCAAATCCTCCAGTAGCGAGAAACAGTGACGCCTATGATGCATTCGTAGTGCCCATACCCGACGTCACACACATTAGCTTTTAATACGTTCACATTGCGTCTTTGTACCAGAGCTTGAGCTAATTTTAGGGATGTGCATATATAATTTCTTTTGTAATTGCTTTTTTACACCTTTTGGTTGTTCTGTGAAGGGTACATTGCATAGTGTGTTGTTACTAATTCTTAAGATACCCCTACGCTCATTAAAAAAACACCATACTTATCTGCTTTTCAGTTGACCAAAAGCTCTCTGCGATGAGGGAAATGTTATAGTATCAACACTAGACATCAAAATGGCTAATTTCCGACAAAATGTTAGAGTTTTGCGGACTCCAATGCACAATAATTAGCTCAACACCTGGTGGCGTAGATATCCTGATGTGTCGAGGCCAGCGCCTCTATAATCTGAGGCTTCCACAGCTCAAATACAGTAGATGCGCGCAGCACGTCATCTCTTAGCAAATAGATTAAAGGTACTGGTATCAAAAGCAATAAATTAGTATCACCCCCGTAACCGCTATGAACTATAGTCCTGGTACACTGAAGATAACTAATAAGGTCTTTCCTATAACTTTTAATCTTCTACCTATACCCTAGACCTTCTATCGCCAGTTACGTCGCCGAAGTCGCCCAGATCTAGTTGCTTATAGTTTTCTGAAGAAGGAACGACTGTGACGGTAATCGTGGAGTCAAAAATGCTGTTTTACGAAGCCCCCCCGTTTAATTACATCGTTAACATGCCATCGTTACTCAGTATGGCTAACCACAGCATCTTTATCAGAATTCTTCTTATATTTTTTGATCCAGACGCACTCCTATGGACTTGGACTCTTCTCTTTGGTTTCGTTGTCTTCTTCTGGCTGGTCTTCGCTAAGAAGCTGGTCAAAATCGTAATAACGGTGACCTTTGTCGTGGTCTGCTGTTGTAGGGTGTATGGCCCGGGGCCGCCGCAACGCCCGAAGACGTCTCACGGAACAGAGATCAACACCTGATATCGAGATGGTGTCCGTCGCCGCGCAGAGGGACGAGGTCGCCGATTCTCAGTGGCCAATATCGAATATCGGGTATCAATTGGAGGAGGAGTACATAGGAGCCACAATCTGATGAAAATACTGGCATCCCTTGGGACCCGCTGGAGGTTGGGAGGAGGTGGTGGTCAGGGCTAATCGCTTTGAGACATGATCCATCTACACCAAAGAACCTTCGTCAGAGCAGTATTGAGAAGATACGGGATGAAATCCTGCAATGGTCGCAAAACACCCATTAACCCGGATACTTTTCCAACTAGGACGCCAGCTGAAGTGGATATCGATCCAGAATTACAGAAACAATATCATCATTATTCTCACCTTCGCTGACCATGGTGCAGCCATGGCTCACATTACGGTCCTGTCAAGTAAGTAATTCTCTTTTCATATCTCAAGAGCAAGCGGATGTATAGACACAGCATGCCCATGAGCTCTTATCGGGTGCGCTCTGTTATGTCCCGTATGATTTTTCCTTCAAATGAGCTGACTTAAATGCTAGGTTTTCACCCTGGATACATCGGCTAGTTAATTTTGTTTCCTAGATATTCTCACCACTTAGCGTTTCCGCTTCGATAGTATTCGGACTGGCGTTGCACCCCTTTCTATTACATTACCTTCATGTTTCAGACCATACCGGTCTGAAGTATACAATTGTCTTCGAAGACTTTTGAGGCTTTGCTGCATATGAGCCCAAAAGAGAACAATCGCAATATTTTCACCGAGCTACGGCCTTAATACAACTCATAAGTCGAAGGATCCTACTCTTCCGATCGGTTTATAAGCCACACACCTACTCCTCATATGATGATTCATTGAAGACGATTCTGAGGCTGTTCATTCTATCAACCAAATCTTCGCAAATACAGGCTCATTTAGGCTTGTTCGTATATATGCAGTCTGAGAATAACAACTCACATCCACCTCGACCAAAATTCCACATCATCATCCCATACGAACTATCCAAGGGAGGTCCTGCGTCTACAGTTAGTTGGATCTGCTCAGGTCAAAGTTGGTGGGTACAATAATCGATGTCGTTGCCTATAGCGTTATCTGTGGTTGTAACAAATGCGCAACGTATGCGTATCAACATTCAGAGTGCTCGACTAGTCTTAGAATTATTGAAAAGCCCCAAGAGAACGTTATACTTTTCTTTGAAATGAGATAACCCTACGATGCGAAACAACTTGAGGTTGATTTCAGCTACTGTCGACACATGTTTTAGCTATCGTTCTAGTATGACAATAATTTTGACGCAGGCCTTTGATACCGGCTGCCTCATAAAATGCTCTTGTGATTTTGCCATTAGGAATCAATATCCACAACATAGCCAGCCACGAAATTTACGAAAAGGTCAATAAGACCGCTGCTCCAGCCATCTTCAATAGTTATACCGGGCTTTTTGGAAGGGGTTGTCACCTTTCCGAGGACCATTTCGTGTCATATAAGTATCCTTGAAGATGCTCTAGATTGATTAGGCATAGTACCTGAGTCTATGATCACCTTTTCGAGTACAAGCCACCATAGTAGTTGCCAGCTGAATGTGAGGGATGAGTGTGAGTGGATAGGACACGGACCAGCCTCAAACTGGGTACCTTGGCGGGACGATTTTCGAATGAAGGCTATTGTTCTTTGGCGCAGAATGGGATGCAAGGTATGTGCTATCATCATATTGCCACTTGTATTCTCACGAATTCGACTTTCCTGAATATTTGTTGGGTTTAGCATGACGATGGGTTCGAAATGCACCCCGAAAACTAATATCGACTTTCGTGAGGATGAGCCTTTTGGTGATTTTGATTTTCGGGTTCCTTGTTCAACCGCGATTTGAACGAGTTTAGAGAATCAAATCGAGGTACCAACACCCCAAGCAACTGCATATCGCTTTTGTAGAGCGCTTCTGAATATCTTCTGTAATCTTGCTATACCATAGCTGAAACGTACACTCATCACCTTGTAGCGAGCTTCCAGCAACCTTTCACTTACTGATACTTTCCTTTTGGAAACTCTTCGAGCTCAAATTCTTTCTCTCCTTGCAGCGCCTGCACCATCTCAACTGCATTCTGGACTCAATGACAGTTTTACTATTCGCTCTTGTACCGTTAATCTGCCTGCTTTGAGGTCTTTAGGAAATGACACGCGCCCTCAAGTGAACGTTCCGTTGCTCGCCTGCTTGCAAACCTCTGGAAACATTTGAAGACTGCTGTCTCTGATATTTTATCGAATGCGTCCGGTCATGTTTGGTTACCTCGCTCTCTTCGAGTTCCTTCTTTGCCGTTCTTTTGGAGTTTTGCAACTGGGGAAGCGCTGTTATCTTGAGAGTTTTTCCTTGTGTATAGGACGCAAGTCTGCATTCCGCTTATAATTTCAACAAATCCCAAATACTGTGGCTAGTTATCTACAGTGGACCGTTTTCAGTATTGGTGCATCAAAACATCGACGACAAAGAGAGGGATCACACTCAAAAAGTGATGTGGACGGATAAGCCATCACCACTGCATTTGAAAATGTTTAAGTTGGAGAAAAGCGACTTGAAATGAAAGCTGGCTGTAGGAAGAGTTAAAGACCTATTTGGCTGCAAACTGTAGGTTGGGTACAAGCTGGTTTAATCGAAGGCCTCTTGGGCTTACATGATACTCATGCAATTCTTCAGTTTCAACAACTGATTGTACCTTATACACCGTTCGTACCATGCTGTGTAATCGCGTGACATGCCTGATGCAGTCTACACTTATAGATGATATTTATGATGCTCGGTCCCTTCAAGACCATGGCCCACTAACAGATGCATTCAGCCTTTATTCTCGGTCACAAGCCCCTTTTTCTTCTTCTTCTTATCTTTCTTTCCTTTCTTCTTATCCCTCTTCTTCAGCCCAGTCATTCCAGCTTTGCATGCCTCGGCATAACGCGCAAAGAATGCATCCAGCTGGTCTGGTTGGACGAGGGTTGATAATTTGATTTTGTCAACATCTTTCCTATCTGTCCCATCCCGTTTGGTTGATTTGTTATTTTGTGCTCGAACGAGTATCGGAAGAGGATTCTCGGGATGCGTATCCCAAAGCGGATCATCGGCGATTTTAGTAGAAGGCGGTGATTGTCCCTCTGTGTCGAAGGATACGCGCTTCTGCACGAGGTAGACGGAGCCATGGCCTTTTTTGCGGTTGTATTCGAAGAGGTCTCCCAGCCGAGCAATGAACTACGCAGAGAGTTAGCGTGGCCTGCGTCTTCATGCACAAGTCTTACCTCGTCATTGCTTAGATGTCCCGTGCTCATTATTGCTGGTGTTATGACAGCATGTCCCTGAGAAAACGGTAAGACTTATACAGCGTTTAAAGAGCTAGTATCCTGGGAAAAGATGTATAATGACGGACCAAATGAGCTCCAGGCGCGGTGGGCGCTGTTGTGTTGGAGTGGGTGGTAGTTGTGGGGCTGCAGTGTGCGGCGGAGGCGGGGATGTTAAGTCCGACCTCGAACTTTTTTCTGGGCACCTCACTTCCTCCCACCACACTATGCGCTATCGACAGAATGGCGGTCCAACGCTACCAAAGGAGCTTCGTGACCAAATTGGAGGTAATTACTATCAAAAATTCTTCATTTCCCTAAGCTCACTATTGTAGATCCTGCAAATTATAGGAGAAATGTAGGTCGGGCACGAGGAGCAGCTGGTGGGCCGTTGAATCGAAAGGATCGTCGCAAGGCTGAGCGTGCTACAAAGAAGTCGCAGAAAATCCAAAACGCTAGAAACATTCGCAAGTCAAATGTGCGGTTGAATGGAGACCGTGAGAGCGGAGACGAAGGGGACGACTCTGGGAACGACTGGAGCGAGGAAGAGCCAGCCGGCCCATCTCCAGCGTGTAATGTGCAAAAGCCAACTAAGGGCATCTTGAAAAAACTGATGCAGCTAACGAGCATACAATCCACTCCACCCGACGAGCTGTCGCCGTCACCTATGAAGGTTTCGCGTGCAGTCAAAGACCGACTTGCTCAAGATGATGCGGAAATTGCAGCATTGGAAAAAAAGTTGGGCATTAAACGAAAGAAAAAAACAAAAGATAGTAGGGATGGATTAGGCGATATATTTGATGATCTTGGCAGTTTCGATAGCGACGAGGACTTCATTGGAAATTCTTCGAAACGGAAACGAGGCCAGGACGATGAATGGCTAGCAAAGAAACGGCAGAAAGCCCTCGATGAAACAGCGAAATTTACATTAGAAACCGTACAAAATTTGTCAGGCATAGGTTTGGATGATAGCACAGTGGTGGAGGACTTCGGTACAGGTGAAGATGCAATAGAAGAGGAAGAGGACACGGAAGATGACGAAGATATGGCAGACTGCAGACAGCAAAGCAGTGAAGAGAGTGTTCAAGATGACGAAGATGTAGAGTCTGACTTTGAAGGGCCCGAATCTGACGGATCTACAGAGGCGGAAGCTCCTCGACCACGAGAGAACCCATATATTGCGCCAGTTGCGCCAGGGACTGTTTCAGCTGGCAAATACATACCTCCAGCACTACGAGCTCCGCCTTCTTCAGACACCGAGGCTCTTGCACGACTGCGGCGACAGATCCAAGGCCTTCTCAACAGGCTCTCCGATGCTAATATGATGTCTATTCTCAAGGATATCGAACACGTGTACCAAACTAACCCGCGCGGCTATGTCACTACTACCTTGGTCGACTTGTTTATTGTGCTGCTGGCTGATGAAACTACTCTTCCCGACACGTTCCTCATACTCCACGCTGGATTCATTGGTGCTGTCTACAAAGTTGTTGGTCCTGACTTTGGGGCACAAATGATAGAGCGTATTGTGTCTGAGTTCGACAGGAACTACGAGAGTAATAAGCAGGGTAGTGGGAAGCAGACAACAAACCTCATGTCTGTAATAGCTGAACTTTACTGCTTCCATGTTATTGGAAGCAACCTAGTATTCGACTATATCAAAATGTTCCTCCACGAACTGTCCGAGATCAACACAGAGTTGCTGTTGCGCATAGTGAGGGTGGCTGGCTCACAACTTCGACAAGATGATCCTACCTCACTTAAGGACATTGTGTTGCTGCTGCAGAAGTCTGTAGTCAATGTAGGACAGAGCAACCTACCCGTGCGGACAAAATTTATGATAGAGACTATTACTGACTTGAAGAACAATCGCATGAAGACAGGTGTGGCGGCCTCGGCCATTGTTAGCGAACACACTACAAGAATGAAGAAACAGTTAGGAATATTGAATACACGAAATCTTAGAGGCACTGAGCCATTAAGGATTGGCTTGACCGATATCAGAGATACTGAGAAGAAGGGAAAGTGGTGGCTCGTCGGCGTGAGCTGGCGGAGCAACATGGTGGGCGAGGCACGCGATCGCAATATTGAAGAGGAAGGGGATGAACCTGTGAATATTGGTCAAACCGAAGGGGACAGCCAAGTTGATCTACTGCAGCTGGCCAGAGAGCAACGCATGAATACGGATGTCCGTCGAGCTATCTTTGTCACCATCATGTCGGCCAGCGACTATAAAGAGGCTCATGTTCGTCTCCTAAAGTTAAACCTGAAAAAGTCACAGGGAATGGAAATACCACGTGTGATTATACATTGCGCCGGTTGCGAAGACACGTATAACCCGTATTATACCATACTTGCCCGGAGATTCTGTACGGATCACAGGTCACGGAAGTGCTTTCAATTTGCGCTCTGGGATGTCTTCAAGAGCCTGGGAGAAAAAAAGGACGACAACGAAGGCTCAGACGACGAAGAGGGGCTACAGACAGACATGACTCTCCGCCGGATCGTTAACCTCGGCAAGCTCTATGGAAGTCTTATTGCAAAAGGTGACCTTTCTATTACTACCCTGAAGACGCTCAACTTCCCATACTTGAAGCCTAAAACGAAAACGCTGATCGAGGTCCTGCTGGTCACTGCTATACTGGAATCGCAGAAAGGTCACAAGGACAAGCGAAATGAGAGAGCAGTCTTGAACGTTTTCGTCAGCACAGACTCTGCACCAGAGATGATCGGAGGCTTACAATACTACCTGAAGAAAGTTGTCAGTAGGACGGAAATCACAGCGAACAGCAAGGAGAAGGCGACGGTGAAGTGGGCGGTGAAGCTGATAATGGGAATGCTGGAGCGATTGATGGCTACAGCAGCAGTGGAGCACGATTGACCAGTCTTAGACTAATGGCACGATATAACATGGTTGCTTTGGGAGTTGCTCACGACGTCGATAAGTGAATGCTGATACTATGAGTGCATCTAGTAGCCATCAGATTGGCGGTGCATCGTCGTAAGGACGGTCATTATCTTGCCCTCTTTGTCGATTGCCGAGCTCTACTGCGTCGCATGGCACGTCTGAAAGCCCTCGGGGGATGAGGGACCCCTGCCTGCTCTTAAAGTCCGCGCCGAAAGCAGGTACCATCCTGTCTGATGCGCTAGGCTCGATCTTTCAAAGCGTGTCTCACTTATCCTTGGCTATGTGCACGTGCCATTTAGGCAACGAGCAGATGACGCTTGCTGTGGGTTGCCCCAGCACTTGAACCAGCCACTCCGCCCACCCACCCCAAGCTCCCCCAACATAGCTCCAACCACCCATCCTCCTCCATCTCAACACCACCCTTCGCCATTGTCCGCCTTCATATTTCGTCTTGTTTATCTGTTCTGAGGTGATCACTGATTCATTCTCGTCATGAAGACGGCCATTCTTCTTGCAGCGGGCTCGCTGATGGGCGCCGCAAGCGCTGGTGTGCACAAAATGAAGCTCAAGAAGGTACCTCTTTCGGAGCAGTTGGTAAGTAATCATCACTATAAGGTCGTAGTTCGAGTGCGCAAGCCGCAAACATAATGGATATGTCTGCGTTGTTTACTTGGAAGCTGTTGCTGATCGCCACTCGTAGCAATACGCCAACTTCCAGGAGCAGGCAAAGGCCCTCGGACAGAAGTATATGGGTGTTAAGCCCGAGTCGCACTTGGAGCAGGTCTTTAAAGCGCCTTATATCGCAGATGGGACGCATCCGGTTCCTGTCACCAACTTTCTGAATGCTCAGTGTATGTCATGTTGAACCATGCATTTGTTGAGCTGGGCAACCACTGACAGCACCCAGATTTCTCCGAGATTTCTCTTGGAACACCTCCACAGACTTTCAAGGTGATTCTTGATACTGGAAGCTCCAACCTCTGGGTTCCTTCATCGGAATGCAGTTCTATTGCATGCTATCTCCACACAAAGTACGATTCTTCGGCGTCGTCGACTTTCAAGAAGAACGGTTCATCGTTCGAGATCCGCTATGGATCTGGTTCGCTAAGTGGGTTCGTATCCCAGGATACATTCCAGATTGGTGATCTGAAGGTGAAGAATCAAGACTTCGCTGAGGCTACTTCGGAGCCAGGTCTTGCTTTTGCCTTCGGCAGGTTTGATGGTATCATGGGCTTGGGCTACGATACCATCAGCGTGAACAAGATCGTCCCGCCATTCTACAACATGCTGGATCAGGGTTTGCTTGACGATCCTGTCTTTGCCTTCTATCTTGGCGACACCAACAGTGGCGAGGAGTCCGAGGCTATCTTCGGTGGCGTCAACGAGAAGCATTACACCGGAAAGCTTACCAAGATACCGCTTAGGCGCAAAGCTTACTGGGAGGTTGACCTTGATGCTATCACCTTTGGCAAAGAGACTGCCGAGATGGACAACACTGGCGTTATCCTTGACACTGGTACCTCCCTTATTGCTCTTCCTTCTACCATGGCTGAGCTCCTGTAAGTGTTCTTACCAGATTTTTTTTTGGAGAATTTTAACTCACAAATATTAGGAACAAAGAGATTGGCGCAAAGAAGTCGTTTAACGGACAGTATACGGTTGAATGCGATAAGCGTGATGGCCTCCCTGACCTTACATTCACGCTCACTGGCCACAACTTCACCATCAGTGCTCATGACTACATCCTCGAAGTTCAGGGATCCTGCATTTCTGCCTTCATGGGCATGGATTTCCCGGAACCAGTAGGTCCCCTTGCTATTCTGGGTGATGCGTTCTTGCGGAAATGGTACTCTGTCTACGACGTTGGCAACAACGCTGTTGGTTTGGCTAAGGCGAAGTAGAGAGACATGTTGGGTGGGTAAATTGAACAGTTATCCCTGGGATCACAGGCCTGAAATTGCATATCTATGGATGTACACAATGTTGCCGTGTTGAACATGTAGGATCACGCAGCGAGTTTCTTTGGGATGGTTCGTGGCGGTACTGGGAATATGTACAGATAGTCTAATATGACTCGAGCTATTGCTAAGCCGCGTTGCTACTTGTTGAGTTGTGTGGATACGGAGGGCCCAGGGATCTGCTGGCTCCCGCCGCTATGTCAGTAGGACGGAGGACGGAGTGCCCGGCCGTTATCGATATGGCCAGGCTGACGTATTTTGGCCCAGGCTGTGGCTTTTGCGTGGCACCGTGGCTCGGTCGGTCAGCGCTTGCTGGATGACTTGGGTGTGCGAATTTTGCAGGAGGGAAGCAGATCACGTACGACAGGCTGTGTGGGCGTGAGACAATGGGTGTGCATCATTGGGTGCCTGGCAGCTGTCTGTTGAGCTTATCGCTGTGGGCACATGGGTGGTTAGGCAACGCCGCTAAATCCAGAGCAGCGTCAGGTGAATCTGCTCGCCAGCGCGTCTGCTGCTCAACCCGCGTTGTCACTATGTAACTCAACATTGTTTCCCACTGCATAGCGGTTGGACCGCCTTCTTATATACTACACGAACCTTCTTGGTCCCTTTCCGTGCCGCTACTCTTTGAGGCTACCACGCTAACCGCCCGTTTTCTCGTCCCCGAATCCCACCGCCGTCTGCCCACATCGAGTCACAAGCTCAACAATACCGACAAAAATGGCTACTGAAGAACGGGGGAGAGAGCGGCTGGGCCGAAAGCTACCAAAGAAACGTAGGGAGCCGCGACAAGCTTCTTTGGATATCCCAGAGCGCTTTAGAGATGGGCCCGACGCAGACGAAGATTTCGCCGCGCCCAAGCACAGTAATGCTGTCTCTATGCACCAATCGATATTCTCCATGATTGCACGAGCTGGACAACAATCTCAGACCGACCTGGGCATAATGGAGGAGCTAGACTCAGGCGATAGTGACGTTGAGGCAAAGCGGCGTACACAATACCATAATCTGGACGGCGCTGCGAGAATGAGCCGTCTGAGCTCCGCCCATGACTTCCAAAGTCCCCCGTCCGAGTATGAAGATAGCGATGGTAAATTGTTCAAGGGCAAGCACCGGAAAGCTGTCTCAGAAAATAAACTGCTGCGATCCCTGCCCAAGCTCAAGATGTCGGGCAGGAAGGAACCCAAGCCGGTAGCTCAACCGGTCGACCTCATGTCTTCATCGCAATTTTTACCACCTCAAAATTCTGAAGATGTGACATCTCCAAGCCCGGATGAGCGACGGATGAAACAAAAATCAAGAAACTCTACTAACCAAGACATTTCTATAGAGAAGCGTCAAAATTCGGAACGCCAAAGTAGACATGGTAGCTTGACAGGAGTTTCAAAGAGCAAGGGGGCTGACGCTTTAGCGACCAGGTTGCAGCAAATATTCGAGTTTGACGGTTTAGAGGAAGTCATATCAGGTTGGTCCCACTGATACGCATACAGATTCCATCTGACCTTCATAGAATACCCGTGTTGGCTTTTGCAAAGCATCCTGCTTCAAGGCTACATGTATATCACTCAGAAGCACATTTGCTTCTATGCGTATATACCCAAGAAACACGTATGTATTCACAACTATAACCTGTCAACGATGGCTAAAGAGCGACAGCATGATGTCAGCAAAACTGGATATCTATCCAAGCGCGGCCGATCCAAGTATAATAGATACTGGTTCATTCTAAAAGGCGATGTGCTCGCTTACTACACAAACCCTACAGAGTTGTACTACCCTCGCAATCGAATCAACCTCCAGTACGCAATCTCTGCCGAGGTATTGGAAGGCAAAGATAAGAATAAAGATGAAACAACATTTACAATCACCACGGACGAAAGAACTTACCAATTTAAAGCCGACAGTACAGTTAGTGCGAAGGAATGGGTTAGATCTATCCAGAAGGTTATCTTCCGTACGCACAACGAAGGAAATAGCGTAAAGATATCTTTGCCCATTCAGAATATCTTGGAGATTGAGGAGAGCACTATCCTAGACTTTGCCGAGACAGTCAAAATTCGCGTAATCGATAACGACGAAACATATGCCATTGATGAGGTAAGAGTGTCCCCTGTTATGCTATAAGTTTTTGCTAACCTGGAAAAGTACTTTTTTTCTTTCTTCAGTCGTGGACAGGATGCCCTTAACGTTCTTCGGATCATGATCAATGACAATGAGCATCATCAATTAGCGAATGAACAAAATGATCTGAGTACAACCACGCATACGATCCTCGGCCCGCCCAGCAACCGTAAAGCTACTATACCGCAGGGCAGTCCGCGTAGTCCACTACACATTGAAGAGAATGTGAAGGCAACCCTTTCACCGTTGCCGGGTCCGCACGTAGAACGGTCAAGCATGAGCGCTGATTCACGGCCCAGTCTTGACACGCGGCGAAGCCTTGACGTGCGTCGTAGTATAGACACCAGTCGTTCTCTTCGGCGACCAAGCTACGAAAAACGTCGCAGTTTTAGCGAAAATCGCACGCGTGCAGGGGATAGGTCACCTCTATCTCCCAGGCACCAAGATACAGCAGATTCGGCTTCAAATTCCCTTCGTCCAAGCATGGAATCATCAGCTCATGTGCAATCGATGAATGAAAGCGATGCCTCAGCAAGCCAGATTCTTGGCCGATCAGACGTATTCCGTGCCCCGACCTTTTCCCCCACCTCGGCCACTAGGTCAGACAAGTCTGATAGTTTTGCGAGGCACTCACAGGATACAACACGCTCTTCTGGCGCAGGCAAACCGCACCTAAAGGCAGCACATAATGTAAATAAGCAGGCTGGTAGCCTGAGAACTCATGCTCCAACATTTACACCCGACCTAGAAAACGATCAAGAGGCTTCCCGTAGTAATGCACCCCTGTCCGGGTCATCCTCTGCACTTCAAGAACTTGCCGCATACCCATTACAAAAAGCCTCCGGTCTTGCGGGCTTTCTTCGCACTCGGTCTAAGAAGATGGGGAACTTGCTTGCGACGGAGTCGATGGGCTACTACGAGAAAGTTTCAGGCATGTTGGCAGGCGGCCGGAAACACTACAACATAGTCGACGGTCTACAGCCAAATGATGAGGTGCGCGGCACTGAGGAGGATGGGGATGCTGCCAAAGCAGCGCAGCATTTCCAGGACCACTTTGCTTTGCCAACTGAGCAGCTGCAGTCCTCTTACTTCGCGTATTTACAGCGTATACTTCCCAATTACGGAAAAATATATATCAGCGGACAGAACTTTTGCTATCGCAGCCTTGTGCCGGCCGTGAAGACCAAGGTATGTCTCCTCCAGACTAACTAGTTGCATTCGCTAATATCCAAAGATCATTCTGCCGATGCGGGACATTGAAACTATTAACAAGGAAAAGGGATTTCGCATGGGCTACCACGGCCTGGTCGTTGTTATCCGTGGCCACGAGGAGCTGTTCTTCGAATTTGCAAAAGCTGATCATCGCGATGAATGCGCGATCTCAATCCTACGCATACTTGAAAGTATGAAGTACATGGAAGATGCAGAATCATCACCAGATGCTCTTGATAGCGAAGACGAGGCAGCGAAAGCAGAACATGACCTATTGCAAGAAGCTCGTATGACGGCTGAAATAGATGCTTCCGCTACACCATCGAGCCTTGCTTGCGTCTCCGATCATGACCGCATTCCGCTCATATTCGACGATCCATTGGCATCCATTGTTGACTTCAAGCCTTCTGAATCACTTCGCATTGTGTGTTTAACGATAGGATCCAGGGGTGATGTACAACCGTACATCGCCTTGTGCAAAGAGCTGATCAAGGAAGGCCACAAGCCTGTCATAGCCACTCACGCCATGTTTGAAAGCTGGATTGTGGGACATGGCATCGGCTTTGCGCCTGTTGCTGGGGATCCTGCCGAACTCATGCGGATATGCGTACAACACGGCATGTTTTCATGGTCTTTCCTCAAAGAGACAAACTCCAAGTTCCGCGGATGGCTCGACGAGCTTTGTGAGACATCGTGGAAAGCGTGCCAGGGAGCTGATGTCTTGATTGAAAGTCCTTCCGCTATGACTGGCATCCACATTGCCGAAGCTCTGGTAATTCCGTACTTTCGAGCATTTACAATGCCATGGACACGTACACGAGCCTACCCACACGCTTTCACAGTTGGACAAAACAAAATGGGAGGAGCATGGAACAGTATGACATACGTGGCTTTCGACAAACTCTTCTGGACTGCCATTGCTGGTCAAATCAACAAGTGGCGCCGCGAGCATCTAAAGTTACGAAACACATCGCAGGCGAAGCTGCAACCAAACCTGCGGCCGTTTCTGTATAACTTCAGCCCATCGGTTGTTCCGCCCCCTTATGACTGGCCAGACTGGATCCGTGTCACTGGCTATTGGTTTCTGGATGAAGGGCTCGACTACAAACCACCTGAAGGTTTGCGCAACTTTATCGACCAGGCACGTATGGATGGTAAGAAGCTGGTATATATTGGGTTTGGATCTATCGTCATCGATGACCCGGCGGCTCTTACTAAGACGGTGATAGAATCTGTGCTCATGGCAGATGTTCGGTGTGTTCTTTCCAAGGGCTGGTCCGATAAATGGCAGCATGACAAGAGTTCGGCCAAGGCTGCTTCAGAACCGGAGGTGCCGCTTCCGCCACAGATATACAAGATTGATGCTGCACCACACGATTGGCTTTTCCAGCAGATGGATGCAATCGTACATCACGGTGGCTCGGGCACAACAGGCGCCAGCCTTCGTGCGGGGAAGCCGACCATTATCAAGCCTTTCTTTGGCGATCAGTTCTTCTTCGCTACCCGAGTGGAAGATCTCGGTGTCGGGTTGTGGCTTAAAAAGGTCAACACAACAGGGCTCGGCAAGGCACTTTGGGAGGCGACCAACAGCCAACGCATGATTGTCAGAGCAAGAAATCTTGGGCGGGCAATCCGCAAGGTATGATGACCGGCTCCCATACACGTGGTGCATACCAGGCTAACAGTTGCAGGACAATGGTGCACAAACTGCTGTTCAGACGATCTACCGCGAACTCGATCGTGCCAGGTTTCTCGCCAGTAGGCATGCCAAGCAAGAGGAGGGACATAGCGACGAAGGGGACGATGACTGGACTATGGTTGACGAGGAAGAGGTTGACCTGTCCCATGGGGAGGCGTCCTTTGACAGATTTGAAGCCATTTCTGGGATGGCTAAAGACGCTTCCGTCACTGGACCAGGGACCTTGGCGTTGGGGAGCATGGTGGTGGCATCCACGCGCGAGCCGGAGTCTTCGTGGGAGGTGTAGGGGCTGGCTATCCTCGTAGCGTGCATGGGCGTTTCTTTGAAGTAGGCTGATAATCACTAATGTATGGCTAGACAGGCGCCTAGCGCAGATTGGGACATGGACACGACGGAGCAAGCAAACGTGGTATGGCATGTAGCAGACGCAACGATGTTATGAGTCGGCTGGTCGGAGGGCCCAAGTAGCAAGAACCAATTGGGCCGATGCTGCCTGGCGGATGCGTGCACATGGCTGACCCTACCTGGTGGCGGTAGCTGCCTGGAGCGAGGCCATGGTACCGTTAGCAGCGTTCTTTGTGCAAAGACAGAGGGTAGCAAGATCACGTGGGCACTACGGCGCTAGGCGGCGACCCCTGCAGCATAGGGAACCTACAAAAAGCCCGGTGAGCCCCTCCTACGCCCGCCTTTGGAAGCTCAAGCAGTCCAGTCTAAGCAGCCCACGCCCCAACCGCCGCGCTCCTTGGCCTTTCTCACCTTACACACATAATTCACCTGCGTCGCGCCCCACTGCCGCGTACGCAGTTCTACAGCCCCGCTCAGTCCCCCAGCATCTGCCTGCACCCCATTGCTGGCTGCGACCGTGCATCCCCAAGCTCCGTCCGAGCTTCACCGCGCTATCGCCCAGCTCCTACGTCCCGAATGCGCCGACAGCGATCGCGACGCGCCCACCCCAACACCTACGTATAGTCCATTGTTGCATGGAACCGCGCAGTAAGGGATGAAGATCTTATCGCCCCCGGACCTCCACTATCCCATCACCGTCGGCGAGCTCGCCAAACGCCGCGATGACGACGTCGAGCGCTCCGAACAGCTGTTCACTTATGTATACGAGTCCACAGTCGAGGAAGGAAACAAGTGGGGAGAGAAACGGGATGTCATCAAGAAGTTTGTCGCTCCTTTCACTGCATCGGTTCAGGGCAAAATCATCAAATGGTTCATCAATCAGGGTAGTGTGATCCCGCGCTCTGGGTAAGTGCTGCATCATCCCACTGGATGCATCTCTCTGTCTGACCATCAAACAGCGTCGAGATCCTCGAGATCGAAGAGCCATGCACCCACGAGACCCAGTTCGGCGGCCTCTGTGTCAATTGCGGCAAGGACATGACCGAGGTCGACTACCTTACGAAGGAGTTGGACTCCAAGCGCGCTACCGTGAACATGACGCATGATAATGTTGCGTTGCTTTTTAGTCACAAGGAAGCTAAAATCGCCGAAGATGAGTCCAAATTCCGCCTACTTGAGTCGCAGAAGTTATCCCTCATCGTCGACCTCGACCAAACCGTAATCCACACCACTTGCGAGCGCACAATTGCCGATTGGCAGGCAGACCCTGCCAATCCAAACTATGAGGCTGTCAAGGATGTCAAGAGCTTCCAACTTGCCGACGACAATGTTTCTCACGTCGCCGCGAATTGGTATTACGTCAAGATGCGCCCAGGACTCAAGGACTTTTTAGAGAGTATGTCTCAAATATACGAAATGCACATTTATACTATGGCGACGCGAGCCTATGCACAAGCCGTAGCAAAGATCATCGACCCGAAACGGAAATATTTTGGAGATCGTATTCTTAGTCGTGACGAGAACTATACAGACAAGCTCAAGAGTTTGCACCGACTGTTTCCGAATAATACGAACATGGTGGTTATCATCGACGACAGGGCCGACATTTGGCAGTACAGCGAGCATCTGGTCCGTGTACCAGTATTCAACTTCTTCCCAGGCGCGGGCGATATCAATGCAAGCTTTTTGCCCAAGCAGCAGGAATTTGTCACTACAACGTCAAAAATTAAGGCTGAAGCGACCGCAAGCCCTAAAACCAGAATCGACCCTGATAAGGCTGCCCCAATATCCATTGCCGTGAGGTCCGTGGATATCATGGTTGAAGGACCAACGAATGGCGCAACCAACGAGCTGGAACAGCAAATGATTTCCATGGGAGCGGCAGAGGGCCCGGAGGTATTAGAACAGCAGGTCAAGGAACAAGAGAAGTTAATCATTGCTCAACAAACCGAACGTCCCCTGCTACAACAACAGCTGGTTCTTGATCAAGAAGATGAAGCCGAAGAAGCAGATAAATCGGATACTCCGGAACACGGTGACCCTCAACCTACCGAGCACCATAGGCATCGCAGTCTCTTGCACGATGATGATCGAGGACTGGAAGTTATTGAAGCAAATTTGCGCCGTGTCCACAAAGCATTTTATGATGAGTACCAAAGGTCAAAAGTGGCGCCCAAGGGTGGCCGTATTGCCGAACTCAAGGGTGAGAAAAGCCCTAAGAAGAAGCGTATCGATGGCATCGTGCCCGACATTGCAGAGCTTATGCCGCGCATCAAGAGCGACACTCTCAACGACTGTGTTATCGTTTTCTCGGGAATCATACCCTTGGGGATGGATGTGGAACAGTGAGACTCTCTACGCATATTAGACACCTCTTTCTAACAAAGAAATAGCTCCGATTTCGCACTTTGGATAAAGAGCTTCGGTGCAAGAATATCCCTGAATGTCGACAGGCACACAACCCATGTTATTGCAAACCCGGATCGAAAAACCACCAAAGTCAAAAAAGCCGCACGGTTAGCACAACAGGGAAGCAACATTAGGATTGTTAATGCTGAATGGATGTTTCAATGTTGTACGCGATGGGAGCGTGTTGAAGAGGAGCCGTATCTCATCCCTGTTGATGATGAAGGCGGGGACTCCCCCATGCCTATAGACGACTTTGAAGATGAGAGCGTTGACGTGACTGGTGATGAAGGGCCGGATGCCCTTGAACAAATCGATATTGCAGATGACAACTGGAAGTCGATGGCCGATGAGCTGGACGAGTTCATGAATGCCGATTCTGACTCTGAGGATGTCAGCGCTTCTGATTCGGAAAGCGTGCGTTCAACGAACAGCATCCAGTCGGATACCGTCACTGCCTCGTCAAAAAGAAAGAGGGGGACTGAATCCAACGACGAAGGAAGCGAAAGCGATGCAAGTGTGAGCAGTATATCCAGGCTGCAACGACGAAAAAAGCGCACCCTAGAGCGTGTTACATCACTGACCAACGTGGTGAATGCAGACAAGTCATCTGGCTTGCCTAGTCCGGAGACAACTGGCCCAGAGGAAGAACAGGGTGATGAAGAGGGTGGTGAAACGTTTGATCCGCAGGGCCAGGGAGCAGACCTCAATTCCGATTATGACGATGGGTTAGAAGCAGAGATGATGGCAGAGTTCGAAAGGTCTGGGAGCGAGGAGAACTGAAAGGTGTTTCCGGGCCTCTCGTGTCTGAGTTCTCCCACCCTCTAATCCTCCTTTGGCTTAATGCATAGCGACGGGGTTTCCTTATGTCCGCTTGGGCTCACTGCATCCTGGCGTTTGTATAATCTGTGTATACTCTCGGAGTTTGTTCCATATCAGATGACGGGACCTGGCAAGGGGTGTTCAAGGCGCGTATTTCCTTTATCTGTCGGCGCATGAGTGGTTGGGCTGGATCGACTCGGATCGACATCCAGAGATGGCACAGCGAGAGTGCCGCTGGGCTTTTAGCGTGGTAAATGAAGTTTAGTACTGAGTACAAGATGATATTGCATTTTATGGACAGGCGGCATTGAATGGATTGCCAAGACTTCGGAACAAACGCGTGCGCGCTCGGAACGCAGAGTCACTTTTTTTTGGGTGCCAAGTCAACCGAGAGACGTTTGCAAATACTCTGATGCCCATCCACTTCCCTATTCTCAATGTACCCGTCATACGCAGCCTTTTCTTTCCCACACGCGCATCCTACGCTTGGCCGCAGACAGTATTATCAGAGCACGCTTTATCCACGCTGAGCAAACCCCCTCCACGATTCTCCTCGCCTACAAGGCACGCCGCTACCATGGAGACCGATATCCTTCCGGTCGACGCAAACCAGCTGGGAAAGCTGACGATTACAGCCACAGCGGACGAAGCGTCTCTGGTGGAGGAATGGGACATCGAGTACGAACCAGGGCAGGCAGCAGACAGCCTCCGGCGCGCAGCCCGAGAAATACAAGAGACGGACATACCGGTCGCCTTTCCCACAGAGACCGTCTACGGCCTCGGCGCAGATGCGACCAGGAGCTCCGCCGTGCGCGCCATATTCGCCGCGAAAGGCCGGCCGGTGGACAATCCGCTGATTGTGCACATTCACTCGATACCCCAGCTGCGCTCTTTGCTCCCAGGCGCAGGGAATGCAGGCGCCGACCCGATCCCCGAGATATACAAGCCGCTGATCAGGAAGTTCTGGCCTGGGCCGCTTACCATCATCCTCGCGAGCGGGGAGGGCTCGCCGCTGGCTCCCGAAGTCACGGCTGGACTGAGCACGTTTGGCGCGCGCATGCCGCGCAGCATCCTCGCGCTCGCACTCATCAGAGAAGCCGGCGTGCCGCTGGCTGCCCCCTCAGCTAACGCTTCTACAAGGCCATCCCCCACGGCGGCCGAGCATGTCAAAGACGACCTGGAGGGACGCATACGTACCATCGTAGATGGCGGGCCGTGCGAAGTTGGGGTCGAGAGCACAGTCGTGGACGGACTGTCACACCCTCCCGTCATTCTCCGTCCTGGTGGGATCAGTCTAGAGCAACTGCGACAATGCGCCGGGTGGGAAGACGTGGTGGTTGGATACAAGGACAAGCATGAGCAAGGGATCAAGCCGAGGGCACCGGGCATGAAGTACAGACATTACTCGCCCAAGGCTACCGTCATCTTGTACGAGGCAGGAGCGAAGGCGCCGGATATCGAGGAGATTGCTACGAAGGGACCGTACAAGAGCGTGGGGATTGTTCGGACGAAAACGTGGTCTCCGACCTTGGGGCACTCCATGGCCAATGGTGCAGCGAGCGCGCTCACAACCAGCGCTGCCGACGAAATCGACACATCGCTTGCTCCCCTGGATTCGAGCCGCTCAAACTTATTACGTGCGGTGACGCAGCACGAAGTGCCGCATGCAACACATAGTTTGCTGGCCTCGAGGGACGAGCGACCCCCGATATCGGTTTGGGACATTGGCCTGGGGCGGTCGACGCAAGGGGTCGCAAGAGGCTTGTTCTCGGCGCTACGAGAGCTGGATAAGAAGGACGTGCATGTCATTCTGGTCGAAGGCATCGACGATACCGTAGACGACGACGTGGCAGCGGCCGTGATGAATCGGCTGAGGAAAGCAGCCGAGATCAGAATATAAAGCCCACTCCGTTCCCCATGCATCTTCTCTCGCCCATAATGATTCCAGTGCTCGTACGTTTTATTCTCCTGCTATTGACGCGGGGAGGGAGGGGAAGGCTTGAGTCTAACGCTGAACAAAGAGATCAGCTGTTCCTCCACGCAATGCTAGGATACTTGCTATGTAGCCACTTCCCCCTCATCCCCCTCGTACCAATCTGCAAGCAAGCGAGCGTAGTGCAAACGAACGAGCTCTCGAGCGGGTCCAAGACAACACGTTCAACCATCCAAAACGTATACAGCCATCCGATGAGCAAGAAAGGGGACGATCGAATCGGCGCTGGCTGCTCTGATAGGTGGGTACGTAGCCGCCCGAGCGATGTCCGTCCTTTGATTTTCTGCCCATCTCCTGCACGATGGACCTAGAACGGCGCAGGGAGCGTCGGATCCATAATGGTCGATCGGAACCGCAAGCGTAAGGTGCAAGGCTGCACAGCGCAGCCAACGGGAATAAGACACGCACGAACATAGTGGGAGAGATCGTGAAGAGTGTGTAGTTGAATGGAGAGACTAGTAATACATTCATGATCTTTGTGATCCATTATTCCGTTCGTCGATGCCGTTACGACCTTGCTGACTGAGTAGCTTCCTGAGCGAGAGTATCATCCATCCCAGAGTAAAAGAAAACCCACCCATGCCGTTATCGCCTTGAAAATGATGTAGGAAAATGTGAACTTTCAACCCATATGGAAAATGCTTCGCTATGCTTTGCCCACCAAGAGACGCCTCGCAACCATGCGCTTATGCAGCGACGCCTGACTTCAGCCCAAGCCACCCAGGCAACCCTCTCTATCATACTTCTCCTACCAAGCATCCACGGCGGAGCCCCTTGCCATGGATGGTTGGATAATCAACATTGTTTATCGAAACAATAAAAACTTTGCTCACACCTCTCCGGCGATTACGCTGCCAGAGCCGACACTGCCGCCGAGGTCCCAATAATTCCGTGTGCTTCCACCAGACCGCTTGCTCTTCTTCGTGCTCTGGCTAGCACACGAAGAGCTGCTTTTGAGGATCTGGTTGCGCAAGGATGGCGGTGGCTGGTGGTAGTATGTCTTGAACACGCCGGCCTCCCTTTTCTTTGCCTGCGAAGAGTTACTGGGCACCGAATCTCTCCTCTGATTGATCAGGGGATGATGCTGACGGATGATGGCCGCTCTTCTTGCGCTCGCATATTCATCCTCTGGCGCCTTGCCAGCACTCGTTGCACTCGAATTCCTTCGGGGCACCGAAGAGACGCTTGAACGCCGCGATGAAAATCGCTGCAAAAGGAAGTTGAAAACCATCTTGACGTCGAGCTCACGTTCCCAATACTCTTGCTCGCGTGCAATTTCCTCGGCATGATTTACAGGTGAGCGCGCTGGGTGGGGAGGGCGAAAGGAATCCAAAGGGTCAACAGATTCAGGCTCTTCTTCGATGCCCCAGAGAGAGGCTTCGCTATAAGGATTTGATTGTTGAACCGGGAATGTTGGCTCGAAATGAGCAGAGGTAGGGAGAGGGTTAGAATGGCTGGAGGAAGACATATTTGCAGGTGGGATATCATTCGTGACGGTAGCTGAAGGAGGGGCTGTGGTGATACCAGCATACTCAGGCACATCCTGAGTAGTGCGATAGGTAGAGAAAGCACCAGGGTGTTCGGAGAGCTGATGGACCAGAATACCGAGTTCGCGGGCCACGCGTTCAAGCAGCCGGTGTTGCCAACCGTCATCGACATTTTCGTCGTCAATGGATTGCAGGGCGTCACGTATTGAAGGCCTCCACTGGGAGACTTCGGTTGGGGTTGTTATGACCTCGTCTGGCAGTGATTCGCCAAAGATGACAGATAGCGTGTCTTCATCGATGCCCATGAGGTCGCGAATGACTCTTCTCGTTAATCGTTGCCAAAGAGATAAGTTCTCGTTGCTCTCGTCCGACACTTCGCTCTGGTTATCCGAAAGCGATCTTGAAATGTGTGACGTTGTACTTGTTGCCGTCTGGTGTGCGCTGTCTGTCCGACTGCGCGCAGCACTGACCATACTCATTCTCCGTCTCCGTCTCGTCTCCCTCTCAATCTCCTCCAACAAAGCCTTACTCTGTTCCAACCGCCATTTCTCTATCCTCTCTCGCCGATCTTGCTCTTGATTTAGCTCCTCGGCTTCTTCCAGTGCATCGAGGCGTCGCTGTACGCTGGATCGCCTTCGCGCCTGTGGCCTCCGTGGCACTTGCTTTTCGAACCGCCACATGTGATCTTGCATGTTGCTATTGGGCTGGAAGGAGCCCAGGCCGTCGTGGGTCGGAAGCACGGTGTCGCCACTCTCGTGCAG
>Ga0247757_10000171_pt1 | contig 54505 bp, 54 predicted proteins | sample UWRJL126311R4_FD_180929 | JGI IMG/M metagenome (GOLD analysis project Ga0247757, IMG submission 180929) | Plant litter microbial communities from Arlington Agricultural Research Station in Wisconsin, United States - UWRJ-L126-311R-4 | ecosystem: Environmental > Terrestrial > Plant litter >... | reverse complement strand
ATCGGCAATCATCTGATTTGCAGCAGGCGCTTGGGCAGCAAAACACGTCCCTTATCTTTAATAACTGGAGCGGGGAAGTGACAAGGCCCAGCGGAGTGGGGTTTATAAACTATTACGCGCTATCTGCTCATCAAGCCTCGTGAGTTTTGGATACGCCTCATTTTTGCAGCTACAAATTAAGGATGGGATTAGACACTACAAGGTATTTCTATATGGTAAATTTTAGGACCAATTCAATTTGTGCTATCTTATACTGGCTAAAAGTAAGGCACTGAAAGAGTTACATTATAGGTTTGTAGGCTAATTAAGCTGCAAATAGCTGGTAGGAACATAACGTCAGCATATCACACGCATTCAATCTAGTTCAAGTTTTGCTTACTTTGGATCTGAAATCTATCCCTTATCAGTAAAAGTCGAGCCTTAGTCTGCACCGCGACGGAAAACAATGCCTGGCTTTCCTGGGTCTTGACGCATCCAATCATACCATGGCTTTGTGTCAGGCTTTTCTGGATCCGGATCGTATCTGAGCCATGGCATCTCGTCCAGCTGTTCTTGTGTATATTGCTCCAGTTTTGGCGGCCAGAAAGCCTTCCATGGCTGCATTTTCATTTCTGCCGTCTCCCGAATGTCAAGGGTGGAAGAACGTGGCGTGTTAGTTTCGGACATGGCAGTTAACTCGAGTAAAATAAACTTGGCTGTAAAGTGAGGCTGAGTTGAAGCTCACCGGAAAAGAGTTGGGAGAGGTGGAAGTTGGGCAGGCTGAAGGGAGAAGATGCCTTAAATGCTGCACATACGTTGCCAAGCTTCTCGACACGCACTTGATCAGCCCCGGTGTTTGTCATTGTGTTCAAATGGGGGGGTTGGGACAGATTGCTATTCGTTCAAGCCATGCTCTTGCTCGAGGCTGTGGGCATATGCTGTGTCCTGCTTCACTGTTGCCATTGGTTGCAAAACGTACAGCCTGTCGCGGTGCCTAGTGCCACGCCCGTTTTACGAGGCAGACCGTATTGAAGCTTTTCGGGTAGACCGTGAAGTAATTTCTGCGCTCTTAGTCTCCTCGTGCTGAGCTTGTTAGTACTAACAACTCAACCAATAACATTATTCGCACTTCTAACATATATTCAACTTATTTCGTCAAAAACGCTGCTGGAAATGGCAAGCAGTTTGATCAAATGTGGTGAACATGGCACCAGACCTTTTATGGAGCCAAGCGGTGCTACAAGCGACTTCCAAACTACCCTCTAAAGATATTCGCTGGCTATCTGAGTCCAAAAACCAGGAGCCCTTCACCAGTGCAGAGTTGCTTGAAAAGCTTCAACCGGTATTGGCTGGTGCCTCGAAGGGACTGCTCAATCGGTTCTTTTTCAAGATTGATTCAATATTATCTCACATCACTTCTTTCACCGCTGCATTAGGAACTTTATCTCAGGCAGACCCTACTGGAGCTGGCCTTGTGTGGGGCTCACTCCTTCTCTTAATCACCGTCAGTGTCTATCATGCATGCAGGCACCCACATCCCCACTAATCATCTGCAGGTAGCCTGCAGAACCAGGCAAACTCTCAACAATATTTTAGAGGTGCTCTATCGGTTGAGCCCAGAACTAGATTTATTCTCAAGGTGGAGGAGGCTCTTCCCAGATAAGAACTTCAAGGAACTTGCAACTTCGATTCAACTTGTGTACGTTGAATTGGTTAGATTTTGCGTGGCTGCTGTCAAACATATGAAACGCAATTATCTATGTTAGTCCTCGGCGAAGCGCTATAGAATCCATCATTTCGATCAATTTATTGACTGTTAGTTTAGCAAAGCTTCTTCATACGGCTTTTTGCCCTGTTATAGAGCAGGAATTTCAATTGCGACAGGCCAAGATCTTATATTATATGAAGAGAGTTCGTGAGGAGGTTGAGACTGCTAATATGGAGACCGTTCAGAAAGAGCTTTCCGAGATTAAAAACTACGTCAAAGTCCCTTTACGAAGTCCGGTGCTCAATAGTCCATTACCTATGATCAGGCTCGTGCCACATTCACGAAATTTCCGTTTCTTTGGTAGAGATTGTGTATTAAGAAACATGCATCAGGTTTTGCAGCAATATGCAAAGTCGGGACAACACCTCTTTACGCTCTTTGGTCTCGGAGGATCAGGAAAGACTCAGATTGCAATCGAGTATACCTATCGTCATCTGGAAGATTACCAAGCTGTCATGTGGATTTTATCTGATAATGCTGATAAGATACAGCAAGGTTTCAGGGACATTGCAGAGCTGATGGGCTTAGAACGAACAGCCAAGAATGCAACACAAGCCAAGTCGTTTGTTCTGCATAGACTTGCGAGTTGTGGTAGGACCTACAGACTTATAAAATTTTATCCTACTAAGGCTCACCAGGAGAACGATACCTTCTCGTTTTTGACAACGTTGACGACACTAATTTAGTCAAGGGTTGCTTTCCGATTTCAAAGAACGGTTCCATTCTGATCACTACACGAGATGCTGCCTCGGCAGGCACTCTATCCCAATACAGTGCAAGAGTCCCTGAGTTTTCCGTTGAAGAAGGAGCCTGGTTTCTTGACTCATTGATCTCTGAAGGAAGGACCGGCTCGAAAATGGATAGCAATCGTCGTAGCATTCTTAATCGAATAAGCTCCATTTTCCATGGATATCCGTTAGGTTTAAGTCAAGTTGCGGGCTTCATTAGGAGTGGTGGGTCGTCTCTAGAGAATTTTGAGGCGTTAATGCAAGATCAAAAAAGTTCTTCAGGGATATCATCATTGCCCGTCGATGACTACCATCATACCTTGTTGAAGACTTGGGAGCTTTTATTGGGGTCCCTTGGCCGTGATTCGCGGCTCATCCTCGATATACTCGTTTACCTAGATTCAGACAGTATACCATATGACTTATTTCGAGAAGGATGCAAAGAGCGCGAAGCAGGAAAAGTAAAGGATGAAATACAATTCATGGCAGATCCACTTGCTTTTTGGAAAGCTTTAAGAGGCCTACAACGTCAAAGCTTGATTCGAATAAATCCAGACCTTCAAACAATGTCAATACATCGATTCTCTCAAGAACGCGCAAGAGCCCAACTAAGTCAAGACATCACGAGACGGAAAGCAGTGTTTGAACTTACGCTCCATATTCTCTCAAACTCTCATCCAGAATTCCTGAATTACTCAAAACACTGGGCACCTGCTATCTGGAAATCCTCAGAGAAGTTTCTTCCACATGTCAAGACCTTGCAGAATGCTTTTCTTGCAGATCCACAAGCCTTTAAAGGACTGGAGGTTCATTTAGCACGGGTGATGTACCATTGTGCCACGTAAGCCTATATGCTTTGGTCTATAGAAATTTACTAAAGATGCCGTGTAGTTATGAATTTGAAAGTAACCATTATACTGAAGCTGCAGAGTCATTCAAAACCATACGGAAGGTACTGGATATAGCTGAATCCCCAGATATCCTACTCTTGTGCGATTGCTACCGAGTAGAGGGTAGACTCTTCAATGAAATGAATGTGCCGGAGCAAGCGCGTCATAGGAACACAAAGGCAAGGCAGCTCGCAGAGCTTTGTATTGATCAGGGTCTTTTTAAAAGCCACGATAGCAGGATGTCTCGCATTTTGAGTGGCCTTGGAAACACTATGAGTCAGCTAGGAGATCTTGATAAAGCCTTAGCTCTCCAACACGAAGCTATGAGGTTATGCAGAAAAGTTCCTAACGAACAGTCCGACGCTTCTATCATTGTTCAATCAAATCTTGGCTTTCTTCTCTTGCGGAGAAGAGACATCAATGGTGCTGAGCGCCTGCTCCAAGCTATCGTAGACGAGAAACCTGAAGCTGCATATGCTTGGTATCCTTTGGGTAATACTTACTTGCAGCAAGGCAGGGTTGAAGAGGGTTTGGCAGCTCATCTGACCGCTCTGAGGATCTACACTTCATGGTTTGGAGAATATCATACTTTTGTTGCGGACTCGATGTACAAGACTGGAGAAATTCTCTTGCTTCATAAAGATGATGCTCAGCAGGCTAGGTTAGTATTCAGGATCCGGAGAGTCCTATGAGCGCCATCAGCTAATTTCAAGATAGTGAATACCTGAGAAGAGCATATCATGTATATACTTCACAGTCTTCTTGCTCCGACCTTCGCCGTCATTTAGCAAGATGCGCTCGTACACTTGCAAAGTCGCTTGAAAAACTTGGTCAAAATGATGAAGCCATGAAGTTCTTTGACCAAGCTTGGCAGCTGCGCGAGCAAACAGAGGGAAAGAAGGGATCACCCCTTGATGATGACAATGATTACGTAGATGTGTTGTTCTATTGGAGCCATTAGGCAGACCATGTTTGAAAACATGATCAGCAAAGCTTACGACTAAAATTTTGCGACTGCGCACAGAGCCTCATACTCAATTTGTTTACAAAGGCAGAGGCAATAACACCTTTAAAGTATTCAAGAATATGATAAGCCTAAAAGTTGTTACGGGGTCATTCTTGGCCACCGAGTGAAAGTGGCATGGCAGATTCCGGCCATTACATTAGTTGGAGAATGATTAAGAACTACTAAAAGAAGGTGCCATGTTCACGGGTGTGATGTAAGCCGAAGTCCGAAATATCAATGTCTGGGTGCTGTCCCAGAATTAGCTGAGCCATAAGCCTTGCGCTCCCCATTGCAAGGGCTATTCCGTAAGATCCGTGGCCCGAACAAATGAAAATTCCGGAAACCTTATCAGCATGCCCATCCGCCAACAAATCACGGTGTAGCTTGGTGCGGGGTACTGCAGCAATGACGGGAAGAACAGAATGCCTCGAAGGACGAAACGATCTACCCATATTGATGACATCAATCGCATCTACGTGTTTCTCGTTTTGGGGCTCAGTGAGATTAACGAACCTCTTAGTGTAGTTGAGTAGTTCATCTATCATTTCTGGATCAGGACCCAGGCTCATTCTTGGATCAGTGAGGCGCGCAGATTTATTGACCTGGGCGCAAACCCAAATAGTATCATCGTTCCTGGCGCTGAACTCAAGCTTATGACCCACGATGGAATCCAGAAACACGGCAGAGAGCGAGTTCTCCGTGATGTTGCACGGGTTTCTGAAGATAACATAGTCCCCAGCAATCGGGCTGAATTCTAGACTGACCTGTGTTCCGGGGAAAAGTCGTGTAAATAATTCTTCCGTCCATGGGCCAGTAGCTAGTACTAGATTCTTGACCATGATCTCAACGTCTCCGCGAAGTTTGCTGTGATATCTTATGGATTTGATTGTGCCGTGTTCCGAGGATTGGACAGAGCGCAAATCGGCGGAAGTCTCGATTTTGATTCCCAGTGCCTCACAATGAGACTTCAGCCATTCTCCAAAGGCAATAGGATTACTGTGGAGGCTTGAGTTCAAATCCGTACTTGTGCTTTCTTGAACCTACATGAGTGCAGAGTGTCCGCTTCGCGGCTCAGAGTGAGCATCCCACTGAGGATCTGTTTTGAACCAGCTAGGGAGAAGATCGTGTCCATGACCGTTTCCTTGATTGACACTGAACAACGACTGTTCCCGAAATCCGGTCTTTGACCTGAAATCCTCGCCTTTCTCTGCAAGTGCTAGATACATTCCATATGAGTAATCAGCCAACGGTCGAATCTTTTTATCCATCTCAGCTGGAATGATACAGCCAGAGTTGCATGCGGATGCTTGCGCACAAACGGCATCATTAATATCAATAACTATGATTGAATTAACTCTGCCCGATTTCTGCTGTTCATGGGCCAATTGATATGCTGTCGAAAGACCAATGACTCCTGCACCCACGATCACAGTTGTGTTGGCTGAATTTCCCAGATTTTTTTGGTTAACAAGAAATAAACGGCCTGTATATTTAATGAAAAATCGCCTAACGCAAGCCCACGCCGGAATAAACAAAGTAAAGAGGGGATACCGAGACATTACGATAGCGAGGCAGAGAACAAGAACAGGTTAAAATATTATATTAGAAGGATTCTGAGTTTGATCGCGGATAGAATGGGACGAATGACTTCCTAGAGATGTAACGATTGTTCAAGCTAACACATGGCGTCGGTGTAATTGCGATGATGTGGCAGCTACCGAAAGGCTGAGAAAACCGACACGACAGGAAGCCCTGGCGCATGAGTCAGGTGACCATCATGACACAAGGAGTGTTTCATGTCCTATGCTTCCTCAATGAAGATGGCGTGATAGTCAAACTAAATGCTGTGAAGCTGCTACCCCATAAACGTTGTCTATAGTGATACGAATTATATCTTTATTACCAACTTTGTGGAACGCACTAAGTAGCACTAGTATGGTTACTACAATTCAAAAGTACTTTATATGGTTTTTTGAGCACATATACTCTGCGTGAAACAGGATAAGCACTATTACCTTAAGACTCTTTCTCTTATGTATAGGGCGTAAATCTACATTGAGTGTTGGAATTAAAAAAAACCGAATATTCTACACAAGGTGAATCTTTTCCTTGTGTTTAAGACTTAAGTCCACTTTCTGTGCATGTACTTTTAAAAAGAAAGAAAGAATAAAACAAAGAAAGCTAAACATATAGATAAATATTCAAAAATATCAACGTCCCTTGCTGTGTAGCGAGACACTGTGCTGTGACAAATAAGGGGTATTTTGACTTTCAGCAACCAGAAAGCTTATACGCATAATAGATACTACTAGCTTTCTATAGGAATAATCTACTATAGCCCTTGAAGCAATTAGCTGCCATAAGTCCCTCGAAGAAGGTAAGTGTAAGCACTGGCGTAATAGGGAAACGCATAGTGCCCGAAATGCTAAATCGACAGGTGTTCCTGGATGTTATCTGCTGCTTGAGATAGGTTGAAATCCTAGTAGGTTTCCCTGATATTTTCAGGTAGGCGGTGGCTCGATGAAGGTGTTGATAAAAGCTTTACCATAAGAATCTGGCTCGGTCTTTATAGCTAGTGAATTGGTACAACAACGGGAGGATATCGCCTGCTACTCATCACGCAGGTCCAGCGGTCTATTTTACGGCGATAGAGCAAGCGGTAGGAGGTGATAGGCAAGATAAGGGTGTTAATGCCTGTAGAATGGACCTTTTCAGTCGCAGTAACGCAGGCGCACACCAATATATTAGTTGTTCTCGGAGCACGTAACCTGGACCACTCCAAGTGCTAGAGTGAGCTGATAGGGCTTATAGACTGCGTACATTGGGTACTATATCGAACAGCAGTGTAATTCCGTGTTAAGATTCCCTTCAGCCGCACGCGCCCAATCTGGCGAATAAATCTTACAAGGTCGAACTGTTATAGCCCAAGTTTGTTTATTTTAGTTAACAAGGAGCCATGGCAGCGGTAGGTAGAAGATTAGTTGGCCTTGCATTTCCTTTTTTCCTTGCTTCTAGAGCTACTTTGAGAACCGATAGGTAGGGCAAATATGCAACTTCTTTCCTTTTTGGGTAACTGAGGAACTTGCCAGGAGGGCACGCAAGGGGCGATTAAGAAGACTAGCTATCCTCTGGGTATGGTCTAGATTCCGCCGCCTCTTAGCTAGCTACTTCCGCTGAGCGATCTCGGTCTCATCCGAGGGCCGGCGGAATGAGAGGTGTGATGTGCTTGGCAGCGCAATGCAGGTACCTCAGGCACGCGGGTCCGCTGCGGCTCTTGTTCTGACCACAAGATTTTTTCGTACTTGTGATATGATTAGCCGGATGGAGAAATATGGGATTGTATAGATGAGATGGTGAAGTGTATAATGGTCACGTTCGGATGAGGCCGAGGAGTACCTAACTGTATGGGGTACGGGTGAATACGAGGGCTTGACGATTGTGGAGCCGGGCGGAGTACCTGAGTAGAGACAGCTTACACGATGGTTGTTTGACGGTGTAGGCGTGCGTTGGTCTGGAGGTGAGGGTACGCGCTGTGCGATACGGTAGGTATATATATCCCGACCTTCTCGCACAAAGGTCTCATCATCAGCACCAACATTCCCAACACCTTCAGCACGCTTAGAATCTACTCAAACTTTCGACTCAATTCTCGATATTAATACCGATACAAAAGACCACCATGAAGCCAAAAGCCATTGCCCTGCTCGCCCTCCTCGCCGCCATCGCATCGGCCAGTCGACTGTCTGCACGGGGAACGACGTGCCAGGAAGCATGCTACACTGAGAAGCCGGAATGCAAGAACGGAATGGTACACTCATGTTTTCTCTTCTCAACCTTTCCGCACTCTCCTCACTTAACTACTTTTGCTCCTTCCACATTCAGCAACAGATACGACCAAACGTACGGTTCCTAACACACCTAACAGTTCCCCCTTCAATCCGCCGACGGCACCTGCTGGTCCTGCTGTATTTCTGACGAGAAATTCTGCCTCCAAGTATGCTTCGACGAGCCTCCCACCTGCGATGACGGCATGGTATGCTTCTCCTTATTCCCTCCCTGCCCCCTTTATTCCGAGTATCTAATTCGCATCTCAGGCCCCCACCAAGAACGGTGAATGCTACACTTGCTGCCGCGCCCCTCCCCTCCCAACCGAAACCGAAGTCGAACCCTTCCCTCTCCCGACCATCGTCCCTCGCTCCTTCGAGATATGTGATCGCCGGTGCGACGACGAGCCGCCGGCTTGTGGGGATTGGGTGCCGTTTCAGCCTGGTGGTGGGGTAAGTACTCCTTTTTATTTCGATCTTTTTCACCTTTCCTGCCTACGGATGGTTCCATAAGTGCATCTTGCTGATGAATGAGATAGTCCTGCTGGGCCTGCTGCGACCCGACTTCTCTTCCTAGCACTGACCCTGAGATTGCTGATGAGCCTGAAATCGAGCCTAAGTCTTTGAGGCCGGAGATTTGTGATCGTTCGTGCTTTGATGAGCCGCAGAAGTGTGGGGAGGGGATGATTTCTTGGTCTGATGATGGTGTAGTAAGTTTTATCCCGGATAAAGTTGGCGCATGAAGTGGAACTAACGTGTGCACAGTGCTGGTCTTGCTGTGTTGATCCTAGTTTGGAGCAAAATTAAGCTCGAGTCGATCTTAAGGCAGGAGGACGACAGTGAGCGGTGCGCAGGGGGGCATCCGACGAAGTGCTCTACGTTGTTAGTAGGTTCTAAATTGCAGGATTTAAGTATGTAGTTAGGTGCCTCTGGCCGTCTGACGATGGCGTGTGCGTAGGTGTCACAAAGGCTGTAAGGTTTGGAAACAATAGAGCGGTTGCCGTAGTACTCCATAATGCGGTTCTAAGGATTTGAGAAAGCGATAAATACTGTAAGCAGCCGCTGCTGTAGGTTTAGTATGTATATTTTAGAGCATGAATAGCAAAGAGACTAAGAATGCTATAATATAATCATATTACGAGCACGCAACTATATACTAGGCTTGAGGTAGGACAGTTTTGAGAGAGAAACGAAATCAGTAAGGTACTTGGTTAGATTGTAATATGCATTTTGGCCCTAGTAACACTATAGCCCTCTTCGACTAGCCGGCTACGTATTCGGTCTGCTGCAGGTTGCAGGTCGCCACTAAGCAGGGAGGGTGGCCGAACTGTACCGACTATGCCCTTGCGCTGGTGGCAATGGTTTGTAAATATAGCTGAGGAAAAGAGTACTCTAACTCTAAATATAGTAGAGTTTTGCCAAGCATAGCCACCACCACAGCTTATAACTTTACTAGGTCAAACTGAAGCACATAACTACGACCCTAGAGAGACGCTACTGCACATAAAAACCAGTAATTACCGCGGTTCTGTTTAAGGTTTGCAAAATTCGCCTATTGCGAATTATTAATTGTTGGTACTGCGCTAAGGTCACATTCGGTTGGTAGCTAAGGGATAGGGATGTGCATCGATGGCTTGGGGCGAGTTATACTGGGCGAAGCTGACTGAATGGGAGTTGAAGAGTTAGAAGTTAGTGTTTTAAGAGGTTAGATATAGGTAGCATGGATGGAGCAGTGCGTAAAGCTGATGGTATGAAAACAGGATTAGAATAGGGCAGCTTGTCATAAGAAGCGCCCACCTAAGGACCAGCGTAAACTGTCGTTGCTTGATTCTCTTCCGTTATATGCTACGGATTGATCATATTGCATAGAAAACAGCGATATAAATATTAAATTACTACTATGATTTGACACCGGAAGCGCTTCAGTGCCAAGACGAGGATTTTCGGACATGTTTGTGAGGATCCCGGCACTGTTGTCGTCTCGGGTCACACAAGCGAAGCTGTCGCTTGACTAGCACTACCCCGCTTCCAGTTCTGCCTTCTCCGCGCCTTCCCAATGGTATTTACATGCAAATTCCTAAGATTCACGTCAACATAGGCAGAAGTACATGCTAGTAAAGCTTAGGTAGCCAATTCTTACTTACACTAGTTGGGACTATTATAGCGCTGCTCAAGTGCTTCGTCTTTACCGGCGCTTCCGCTTAGGCCGACGTCATTTTAGGCTTCCGCCAGACAGCTTCAGGATTAGATAAATACTACCACAGCTTTCAGTATTCGGAGTTCTAGTATACTCGGCTTTATGTAAGTATGCATGAATGCTAGTTTCGACTGAGCGCGGACATCGTGACTCGATCCGGTGACCCAATCGTGTAATACGGAAAGAGGGGCTCATGATGACAGGTGATTCAGCCAAGCTATAACTACGTTTTGAAGGGAACAGCAAACCAAAACTCAAACAAAAAATTCAAGCGCAATCAAAAATACAACCAAGGCACGATTTCCTATTGTCCTGCAACTTGCCGCACTATTCTCAGCAGACTTGAGATGGATACACATCCCAAGCCCACCATCGAGCATCTTCGCCATGTAGTCAGCAACTTTCCCATTATTGACAATCATGCACACAACCTCATCCAAAGCGCCTACGTGGATACGGTACCTCTCGAGAGTATCACTACAGAAGCGAATGGTCCTGCGCTGAGAGATAGTTTTAAGTCCCTCTCCCATCTCCGAGCCGCTCGCCAACTGCGAAAACTCTACGAATGCCCCGATGATGCGGATTGGGAAGAGCTCCTGGAGCAACGTGTCGAATGGTTAAAGACAGATCCGGATCGCTTAACGCACCAGTGCTTCCAAGGCGTTCATGCCTTGTTGATCGATGACGGACTCGCAGGTCCTGAGAAAGTGTATCCGTACCACTGGCACGACCGCTATACCAAAGCACCCTCTAAACGCATCGTACGAATTGAGACAGTAGCCGAGCGGCTAATGCAAAGTGTTCTGAATGGTGCGACTGACGATGACCTCGACGCCGCAAGCTACTTAACTGACACGTGGCTCACCTTCACCGAGGAGTTCGAGCGTGAGATTCAGGAAGCCATCCAAGACACTGAGGTTGTGGGCTTCAAGACAGTAGTGTGTTACCGGACCGGCCTTGATATCGAGCCTGACTACGAGCGCGCGGCGCGCGAAGTAGGACTTCCGTTTGAGAGGTACGTGGAGCGCTGCATCCGCAAGAGGAAGTACCGCATCGAGAGAAAACCGCTGAATGACTACCTTGTACTGAGAACCTTGGAGATTCTATCTGAACGCTTGCCGTATGCGGATGGAATGTCCAAACCCCTGCAGTTGCACACTGGTCTTGGGGATAATGATATCGATATTCTGAAATCAGATCCTGCATATTTGCAGCCTGTCATTGAAAACTATCCGAATGTTCCGTTTGTGCTGCTTCATTCGGCATATCCATATACGCGACAGGCGGGGTATCTTGCAACTATGTTCAAGAATGTTTATCTCGACGTTGGGGAGGTGTTTCCAATGGTCAGTCGCGAGGGTCAAAGATCTATACTCAAGCAAGCGCTGGAGATTGTTCCTGGAAGCAAGCTGTTGTATTCGAGCGATGGACACTATTTACCGGAAACATATTGGCTAGCGAATCTCCAGTTCCGTGAAGTCTGGCTTGATGTGAGTTTCCCATAATTTCACCCGATGCTAGCCAACTGAGAGCGTCTGGTTTGGATCTGGCTAACTTCACCAGTTACTCGTTGATTTCATAGAGAAGGGCGATATTACTCCACATCAAGCAATTGCAATGACTAAAGACATCCTCTTCAACAACTCCAATGTTCTCTATAACTTGAGGTATCAAGTTGACTTCCAGGATCTTCCAGATGAACTAAAGACTCTCACATTCAGTACACTACCGGGGCAAGGCCAACAGGTTCCAGCTGCGTCTATTCCGCCTCCATTGACTACCACTTCCCGTGTCCATCAACCGAATATAGGACCTGCCTTAGCAACTTCAACGCCCCCTGAGTGGTATCAACCTCCTCCATTTCCTCCTCCACCTAAGGAGCCTCAAGTTTACGACGTCCAAATCTTCGACAATTTCGTCCAACAGAATCCTGATGTCAAATTCATCTACGTCCAATGGATCGACTACATGGCGACTATTCGAGCGAGGGTTATTCCAATCAAAGAATTCGACCGTATGATGCGCTCCGGAAGCCGTATCGGCATCTCGCAAGGCAATACAGGGACACTACAAAATGATGCTCCGACACCAGTGATGAATCCAGTTGGACAGATATATGTAGAGCCCGATTTACGTTCTCTCAGACGTACCCATGCAAAGGATTCTTTGCCATCCGCTTCCGTAATGTCTTTTTGGCGTGACGAAAGGGGACAACCGATCCGTGAATGTCCACGAGCGAATTTCGAATTCTTTGTTAACGATTTGCAGTACAACCACAATAGTGAGTCAATACGAACCATCATGCATCCAGGAAATTAAGATAGTCTAATCATCATTCAGTCAAATTACTCTTTGGCTTCGAGATTGAAGTGACTTTCCTCAAACGTGACGCGACAAAGATAGACCAACCATATATCCCCTTAACTCAAACCCACGCGTGGAGCACCCTCACACCCGATCAATGGCTACAGGCTCCCTTCCTCGCTGAAATCGTCACATCATTATCGGACATGGGCATCGAAGTACAGCAATTCCACTCCGAGTCCGGACAGGGTCAATACGAGTTCGTCCTAGCGCCTCAGCCGCCTCTTCTTGCCGTCGACTCCCTGATCCAGGCTCGACAGGTCATCTCCCAGATCGCCGCTCTGCACGACCTGCGGGCCACACTGTATCCCGAGCCCTTCTCGGGCATCGGCACTGCCGCACACGTCCACATCTCGCTCGACCCCCCGGACCAGGATCTCCAGTTCTTCGTTGGCGGCGTCCTTAATCACCTCCCAGCCATCTGCGCATTTGCAATGCCCGAGGAAGTCAGTTACGAGCGCGTCGTAGACAACTCCTGGACAGGCGGCAGGTGGATAGCATGGGGTACGCAGAACCGCGAGGTCCCGCTGCGCCGCGTAACCCACGGTCGCTGGGAGATACGCTGCCTCGACGGCCTGGCTAACATGTATTTCGCACTTGCAGCCGTGCTAGCAGCGGGCTCACTCGCGCTCAAGAGTCCTCTTCAGGATTACCCCCAGAAGGATGTGCCGTATAATCCATCGCAGTTAGATGAGGCGGGTAAAGCGAGCTATGGGATAGTGCAGAAGTTGCCGGCTAGTTTAACGGAGGCAATGAATGCACTTGCAGCGGATGTACCATTGGCGGGGGCGATGGCTGAGGGGTTGGTGAAGAACTTTTTGGCGATGAAGGAGAGTGAGCAGAGAATGTTGGGGGAGATGAGGGTGGCGGAGAGGAGGGTTTGGTTGATAGAACGGTACTAATAGGAGTTATTTCTTTGAAAAACAGATGAAGTAAAAATTCGGAGACTTAGTGATGAGAGTAACACAGTTTGTTTATTATAGTTGTATAAGTTAGCACATTCAGCGTCTTTCCGCTGAACAAAAGTAATTCACTAGGGTATAGCTACAAACAGCGTAAGTCCACAGCCAAGCGGCATACACATTGCATAGCGTCTTTTGTGGGTATGGAAGCGCAAACACTACTGCTGCACATTACCGGCTGCGTCTACATGCACGTAGATTACCCCTTAAGAGGAGCTAAAGATTACAGTGCAAAATTGGAGCCAGCCTTGCGCAGGTTACTCTTTTCTCATATTTTATCTGTGCAAATAAGGCCCATACACACAATATGTCTCTGACCTCTCGTGGAGTGCGGACACACGAAGCTATGCACTGCATTCTTTAGCCTCCACGATACAATAATTCTACCGAAAAAAAAACCCCTTGCAATAGTTTCTCGCCTTGCCTCCCATTACATCACACCCACATCCGATTCGCCCGAAGAACCCGTAAATTGATAGATAGGGGGGTTACACGCCGGGTTTCATTACTCGCGAAGCACGCTGATCGGCGGGGTGCGAGGCGAGAGTGCGAGGCGACGGAAGGACCTTGCAGAGACTCGGAGGGACAGAGAGGGAAAGATGGGGCTTGGGCGGGTAGTTTCGACATGGGGATGGGGTGCTGTGTTTGGGTATGCACGTGGAAATTCGGAAACTCGGTAGGTTATGCGTGGGTATGTGCTAGCATGATTGAGGAAGGGCGGGGGAGGATATGTGGTGGTAAGGCAGGGCAGGGGAGGGGAATGGTGTTTGATGGGCGGCATTTGATGCAGAAGGTGCTGTGCATGTGCCACTATCCTCAGCATGTAGAGAGCAGCCGTACTGCTGTGGAGGGGCTAGTATTTTTTACTTTTTTTTTTTTTAAAAGAAATATTAGTATCTATCGCTGAAATGCATCTGTTTTAGAACAGAACTGTACAGGTGACCCTATGTCAATACATAATTACTGACCACCATAAAAACTAATGCCACGGTTTGAATGATTTTGAGATTATTAGACGCACGTCTTTATTAGAAAACCAAGAAGCAAAGAAGTCAAGGTACTAGGTACTATACTATGCCTTTTCCGAAATCCGTATACAACTTCCCGAGGGGGCTAAAGATTGCAGTGCATGGTGTGGTAGTACGAGATGCTAGTACGCCACTGAGTGGTGTGATACGTTAACTAACTCGGGCGAGGCTGAGTAAGGCTGTTTCCCCTAACCAGGCCCAAACCACAAAACACTGAACACACCGCGATTCCCAAAAGTCCCGATGAAAAAAACTACTTCCTTTCCGGCACACCTGATTCGCCGAACCACCGGCATTTCCCCCTCTAGCAGGCAATAAATGTAACCTTCCCCTGCCGGAAGAAAGAAAGCCTGAAACAAAACACGGCCTTGTAAAACAGTGGTGGTGTTCGGAGAATACAGCGAGAATGCGGACAGGATCTACCTTTTCTCCGCTTGCTTACCACAGTACTTTGTTTGCGCCCGTTCGGAGGAGACATGTCGAGTGAGTAATCCCGGGAAAAAAGATGAAGATACAAAAAGGGGACATGGGATAGGAACGTCAGACCCACACTCCTTGCGATTTCGCGTTGCGCACGTAGATAGACATCTGCATCTACCTATACGTGTTGTGTAGGCCTCTATTTAGGCAAGCAGGAGAAGTCGAGAGCAGTGCATTGTACCATCCGCATGCACACATGTAGATACGTGGATACATTATGACTCTCCTCCGTTCGGCCAGCCCTATCTCGCTCTTCTCTCCCTGCATGTACTACGGAACACTCACCCCGCATCAAGCAAAACATGAAACACGCGCCCACAACACAGCACGTCATCGCCGGACATATCTCCAACTCTACCACCTTCTAGGTGAAAGATTTCATATACTCAAACGCTACATGCGCCTCTTGGTTAGTTCTTAGGTAGATACGGTACGCCAAAAGAGCCCGTTGAAAGCCGGCGTCCTGTGTTGACGTGAGGCAAACTGCAACGCACTATCCAGTCCGAAGATTCCGACGGTAAGAAAAGAACTCTGCAGTCTGGGCCAGGGTTCTTTGAATTACAACCAATACTTATCATCATTTCACTACGGGACAGAGGCTAGGCTAGGCTATGTAACAGGAAAGAACCAGAAGGACAGCAAATGAAATACAAGGAAATTATGCTTTTGGGCGGGACAGAGAGACATTGATATCCCCATCGTGTATGCTAAGATTGTTCGGAGAGACGGAGAGGCAGAGACAGAAGATACACCATTTGAGATTAGGATTTCGAGGATATATTTGGATGGAGGGAGACGGACAAAGGAGCGGAGTGCTGCTGAGCAGAGCAGAGCCATGTAGCAGCTCAAGTAGTACAAGATGAGGGATTCTGCCGGGGGACAAGCGCAGCAAGCGGCATATGATGAGGGCGTGGCTCTTTTCTTCTTCTTCTGCTTCTTCTCCTTCAACCGTGGGGGCCTAGTTCTAGAGGGGAAATGACAAAGATGTGAATGAGTGAGAAAACCCGAGGATGTCCGCGCGCCAGTTCGAGATGATGATTTGTGATCAGACAAAAGCTTTAGCCCGTTGTATTCCCCTTGATAACGCCAGGATTTATTCAGGAATATATAACACAGGAGAAAAAGGTTTCCTGAAGGGGCACACCGATCCCGACATAAGGTAATCGGGCCCTTCTTCCAAAGTAACAGTGAAGACAATCAGCCATACCGGCAACGCCGGCAGAGTACGCTGATGATACAAGACGCAATTCTTACCCTCGTGAGGCATGTCGAGCGCGCGGTGCGCAAGAAGTGGAGAGGATGGGGATTAGGCGAGGTGAGGTGAAGTAAGTCATCCGTCGAATACAAACATGAGAATCGCTGAAGGGATGATTTGGTTGATCGTAGTTCCCGTCATTAGGTCGCTCATGCGTTGGTCACCTAGTGCTCGTCAGAACGTCATACGTCACCGTTAAGAATGCGCCGTTTAACGCACCTTCAATATCCGCCTCGAGTAATCCTCGTTGTCGGCAATGCTGCCGTTACTCTGCCTTCTAGCCATAAAGTCTGGGTCTAGGCGAGAGTCGGTCATGGACGAGTTGCTCGTGTGTAGCTTGCCTCCAGTTACGAAAGAGCTGACTGCAGCCTGGCGGCGGTATTCCTCTTCGACTTCGCGCCTCTTCTTCTGTCGCAGGTAGAAGAACACACCTCCTATGATGGTACAGAGTACCAGCACACCCACTACAACACCAGCTGCAATACCGGCCTTGTTGGGACCCTTGTTCTCCGGTGGAGGTGGCGTCGGGGTGTCAGTGGGGCCAGCGGTCTGAGAATTGGCAGGAGGGGCGGTAGACTTGGAAGTGGGAGCTGCTGCCGAGGAAGAAGAAGAGCTGGACGGCTTCGGTTCGAAGAATTTGATTTCATTGCGCGTGTTTCCAGTGGACATGACCCACAACAAACCCTGGCCCCCGCCTATCTCGAGTTAGTCTGGTGGTTAGCCTAGGAGTAGCGAACTCACAAATCTCCTTTTCAGTACCGGCACATGTCGTACTGCATGACGAGTTGGACGTTTGCGTATCCTTGGGGGGGTAGTAGTCACCACACCAGCAGTGGTCTCCCTCGGACAGACCCAGGACATTCTTATCAAGACCCAGGCAAATTTGCTGACATGAGCCAGGACTTGTGAAATAGCCTTTGCCGTGGTCTTCCAGAGGGATACCAGTCTCGAAGCAACCGATAGTCTGCATGGCGCTGGCAGGCACTGTTGCTGTAGGGGTGGGGATTGACACGATCTTGGACGACGAGGACGAATCATCGGCAGAGACCATGCCTAGTAGCACGGTGACCGCGAAAGCGGACACTAATCTGATGAAGACCATGGTGTATGTGTGTGTGGTGATTGGATGGCGAGGGTGGAGGGATTTGTGGTAGGCGCGATGTCGAGACCGCGAGGCGTGTACTTAGCCAAGTCAGCAAAGCCCAGTGCTTTCACTTAACAGCGTTTGTACCCTTGGTCTAAACAATGGCACGTAGGCGCATCAAAAGGCTCTCCTGTCGGGATAGGGTTTGGTTAGCAGGTAAATGGGCGAGCGGGCGGCGGCTCGGGCGTCTGCGGGTGGGACACGATGGGGAGAAGGCGGGCGGGCGTTGTTGTGGTTGTGGTTGTCGAGGCGGCAAATGGAAGACCAGGCTGCCGTCAAAGGTTTCGATGGAGGCCCAGAGGAGGACTCGCTCAACGATGCCCTCCGCTGCCGATTTGAAACGCTTCGCGTAGGGTTCTGTGGCGCGCTGGAATGTCGGATCGGCCCCTTTTTCTCGCGGTGTCGGGCAAGGAATGTAGCTGCACGGGGTGGGTGCAGGAGCGGAGGGGGTTGCAATGGGCAGCAACTTGAACAGCAGCAACGAGCGTGATGTCGTGGAGACAAGGAGTGACTTGGGGTGATGGTGAAGATTGCTGGGCGAGCGAGCGGAAGTGGGTCGGGGACGGGCACGGCGAGGCAGTGAAGGGCAGCCCCCTGGTCTTGGTGAAATGAGGACCACGCACTGACGGACATGGGGCAAGTAAGTCCGCGAGCAGGGGGGCCGCAATTGGACGGCCGTCTACTTAGAGTGCCTGTTCCCAGCAGCCACCCGCGCGCCGTGGCTCCGAGTCCGCCGCGCTCGTGGGCCTTGAGACGGGCGAGCGAGGACTCGGTGCATGTTCGCGGCGGCGAAGCGCTGGCAGCTGGTGGACAGGCCGACGTGTCTCGCTGCTGTTTGCACAAGGTACCGTGGGACGCAGGTACGTGGGCACAGCCAGCCGCGGGCCACTCAGAGCCCAGCAGGGCCGGGCGTGAGCGGCTAGCCACTGTTTCACGCCCGGCCGCTACCAGCCGTCTGGCCTCGGATGGACGTCCACCGCCGCAGCCATCGCATTTTTCGCTGCAAGCTTCGCGAACACGCCCGGCCGCCCGTCAGCGCCCTCGCGCCTCTCATTTCGTCGACTGCCCGAACGTTTGCGCATGCACATGCACACGACCGTCTGCACGTGATGGCGCCGTGGCACCGTGGGTGGTGCTGGCTCTTTCGGGTGTGCTACACGCCGCGTCACGCTGCGCTCGCTCGTCGCTTCAGCCCGGCCTGGGCGCCAGGGAACAGCTGTGCAGGCCCTTTATGCTGCCTAGGGGGGTCACATTGGGGTCACATTGGGAGCCACACGTGAACGCATACATGGCTTCACAAGCCGTCAATCGGTAGTGTCAGCTCCGAGAAGCTTTACCTCGCTGTCGTTTGACACTTGCCCTTGAAAGGCTTATCGCGCTCGGAGACGGCAAACCCGAATCAACACTCCCTTGGAAAGGCCTTGGAAGCTGTGCAGTTTTTCCCTTCTTGATCAATTTGAGGCCATTTTGAAGACATTCGATAGTGTTAATAGCCTGATTCCCTCTCACCTTCCTACTGCGCGAGTCCGATAAAGGACAATGGGAGCCCTGGAGAACAGGGACTCACGTGATCAAGCTTCTGCCCAATCGAGCTATGCCGAGCTGCAACCTCGACTTTCACTGCCAAAGCACACGTTCCGGTCAGATGCGCATCGTGCTTGATGCGACGCCCGTCCATTGTCTGCCGTCGAGCAGCACCGTTACCGAACGATGATGCCCTTCAGCACATATGGATCTCTGATGACCTGCTTTGCGCTGCCGTAGCTCGATTTTTCCGCCCGCCCTACTACCACCACCGACGCCATGGTAGCAATGTTCCAGGGCCATTGGAAGCCAGAAGACGCGCGACCAAGAGGCGAATGACCCTCGACGTGGATGCCCACGCCCAGGGGTCACCACCACCGCCAGTGTCCAACTTATTCAAGACTCTGTTTGCTTTCCACCGCGACCGTGACCCTAGATGGAAATACGAACCACCTTCATTGAGCAGAGTGAGCCTTGAGAATCTTTGTAGGCATACTACTTTTCAAATTACTTGGTGGAGGAACTGACTGACCTAGCTTTCGAAAACGTACTTCCTACATCCTATCCGGGCCCACCGGTCGCGATCCCCGATCCTCCACCACCTCCTTCAGCGTCAGACGTACATGTTTCAGTCCCTCTTATAGAGATACAATCGCCTGAGCCAACCCTACAAGAAACGCAAGAAGAGATTGTTACAAACGTTAACCATTGTCTCGAAGAATTCAAGAAGGCATGGACCCTGGCCGAGGCATATGGGGAAGGAGACGGGATGCGGATCCGGGCGTTGAGAGAAGCGTATGAAGCTTGCTGTTCCAAAACTCCAGATGGTGATCGATTTTGCGTTTTCGTTCTCCGGTTCTTGCGAGACACCAACTGGCCGCTACAGTCCATCCAACGCTTTTTCAAACCCCTCCGCCTACCTTGTGTTTACACGCCAAATGGCCTGTTGTTCTTACAAACGCTGGAACAAATGTCAAACCAGTCGCATAGTCTAGAGGGGATATATGCAAGGCTCGCGACAGAGGCATGCAGTGGACCAATGTCATCGTCTTCCAACCATGATGCCAGCTTACGTCTCTTGGTTCACGGATTATGGAGCTCTGTTCGTCCACAAAATCCTGCTTACAGAGGTAGGGTCTTCAGTCTTGTGCGCCAATTGGTACCAAAGCTCTCGAGCCAGCAACTACGTCGTTGCTTGCAGCCTTTGTTACATACGCCAAACGATAATCTGCACGGTATTTGTCTTTGCATAGATATTTGCACCAGAGATCGAAGTGCCACTCAGTTGAGTATGGAGTTGCTAGAGTGCATTCCTGATGCTGAAATAAGGTCGTGGATCCATTCGTTGTCCGATGCGACCAGGCGGCAGAGTAAAAAGATGGCTTCTCAAACGCATCTTGCCTTCAAAGAGTTACTCAGACTATTATACGAACGGGACAAGAAGGTCGGAAATAGCATCGACAGCAAATCATCTATGCTGGCATTCAGACTACTAGCAGATGCCTACATCAAGGATGGCAGTACTACGATTCTTCCGCAACGTGTTGTCACCGCGCTGCTCTATGCCTTGGCTGGTCATGCCTCCTTCACTAAGATTCCCGTGCTGGATTTTCTTGCATTCGTCGATTCATACACTTTATCCGAAATGGAAGAGACAGACCTTTCTCTCAACAAATTACTCGCTAGGCTGATGGCTAAATTGCAAGACACCTCCTTGCCAAATCACGGAGTACTTGAGTTGATTATCCCTATACTGGACGAACATACAGGCCTGCTTGCGGTTACCAATCTGTTGGAAGCGATCAGACGGAGCGGAACAACACCCTCCAGCACTTCTTTTCTTCAGGAGTACTCACAGGAGTCACTGCAACGACTGGACGATGCACTTCGTTCCGCGACCAACCTAAGGCTCCAGCGATATGCTCTTGAGCTGTCTTTGCTTCGGAGAATCGGACAATTGCAGCTTGCCTGGGGTTGGCCAGTCACGAATCTCTTCCAAAGGATCCGCACACTACAAGCCCGTCAACAACTACAGCACATTCTTGACCGCGCCAACAACGCACGCGTTATACCGCTCGCCTACCAGAAGTTGACTGTAGACATATCACCCTTCTTTCAAAAATTACTCATTCACCAGTTCGCAGAGCAGTATTCCAGGCTTCGCACGCGGAGCTTCCGAGAGAACAGGCGCTCGATCCGCTACTTGTACCAGTACCTCGTCGCAAACGACTTAAAGATGGAGGAATCCTTTTCCAAGGCTGTGGTTGCCATATGCCTTACGCGGCCGATGGAGTCGCACCAGTTCGTGTCCCAACGAGAGCTGATTTGGATCTGTCGGCTAGTCGAAAAGGTCGAAGGCAAGGTCGTTGCCCAACAAGTAGAAAATATTTTTTGGGAGTGGAGGGGCCGTCTGATTGAATTCGCGCGGCAGAGGCTTGTCAAAGCGCGTGGGTACCGTGATAGAGCACACGTGAGCACGATGAAGAGGCTCCAGTTGCTGGAATCGGATTGACTTTGCATGAGACACATTGAATGTCAATATCATACCTGAATACCTTTTCCTACTAAGCATTTGCTAGCCACGTCGTTTCCTTCTCTTGCTTTGAACACTTCACGTCCCCATTCACTTCGCTCTCCGCTCTCTCCGCCAAATCTCCCAATCCCCCCTTGTCAGCCCGTACAGATGCAGATCCATGACCTCCCCATGCTTCTCTACATGCCCCCTCTGCACGCCCTCGGAAAGAAAGCCGCAGCTCTCCAGACAGCGCATACTCGCCGCGTTGCCCGAGAAGACGCCCGCGAACAGCCTGCTCGGACGGAGCACCTTCTTCTGCTCGGCAAGGGCACCAGAGGCGGCCTCGACGCTGCCGTCCCCCTCCCGCGCCGTGAAACACCACTCCACGAACCCCTCGAGCGCCTCGCGCATCAGCCCCTGCCCTTGCGCTTCCTCGGCTAGCCAGTACCCAACCTCGCCCGTGTGCGACTGCACGTCCGAACCGGGCTTCATGCCGATTCCACCGACCACTTGTGCGGGGGAGGAGAGGGGGGTCAGGACGAGGTGGTCTGTTCGATGTCCGCACGTTAGTACTCCTTTCTTGTTTCCTCCTCTCTTCCAGTCTTGCCTTTTCGAGGGTTGCAGGTTGGTGTTTGGGAAGGGGGATAGGAGAGGACAGGGGATGTTTGAGAGGGGGAGAGAAAGAGAGAGATGCTAGCGTACGTACTGTTCGGTACGGCCTGGTTCGTGGCGATCCAGGCTTCTGCGTGCGCGAGCGTGTAGGGGTATGCGAAGGCGAGGGTCATGTATTTCGTGATGGAGGGTGGGGAGGCGGCAGCTTGCATTGAGGGTGCGTCCTGTGGATGCATTGGGCGGGCGAGGAGGCGCTTTGTGCGGAAGAGGGGAGCGGGGAGTGGGAAGGAGGTGTTGGTAGGTGTCGCGGCTTCGAGGGCTGCTAGCATGGTGGAGGGGTGGCCTGGGGTGGGTTGGGCAGCCATTTTGTGTGGTTTGAGGAGGTGGATGTAGTGTTGTGCTATGTTTTGTCTTATGGCAAGCGGGTAGTTCCGTGCAGGACTGGAGAGGCCCAGTGAATTCAGGTATGTTCTTCGTTTTTGCTGTGTGACTGGTATTTTATATGGAAGGTTGTAGCGGAGGTTGACTCATTCATTCATGAAGAAGTCAGGTTATGTAGCACATAAGCACAAGATTTTTTTTTTGAGTCAACGGTAAGCATAGAAACCGAAATACGAAAAGTTGCAGCATTGTTTGTCTCTTCAGCTAAAACACCTTCCCGTTCGGTTTAGGTAAAACAAACGGATCAGTTGAATGTGCATCGCTGATCGGGATTGGCAAGTAGCCAACGACAGAAATGACTCCTCGGTGATAGAGTCTATGTTTAGTAACAAAGTGTAATTATTTTCAATAGTGTGCCATAAAGCGCCAGGAGCCAGGAAGAATTGGACGATATCCCAAATAGGCTCAACATGGGGATGTGCGGCGATCTCCAATGACTTGCGGTGCGATGACATCGTGGTTGAAGTGGCTGGTGCGCTTATCGATAACGCACATTGCCGAGACGCGTCGCGTTTTGTATTCTTGCTACCCGTCTGTTTATTTCTCGCCGTACTGTCGCCGTCATGTCCTCGCTGGGCGCAAAGTGTGTGCAGAGTACCTTTTGCTAATTAACGTTTTAGCTAACCATATCGTAGAAAATCCATTAAAACCTATTCACGACAGAAGAAACATTCCTTGTACGATGACGAGCCCGCAACGAAACGAAGACGCGTCGATACTACAACGCAAACACTCAAAGACGAAATGGTAGAAGATGAGATACCGGGGCCCCTGCTGAACAGTCCTTCGCCAACGCGCGATAGTTCTGCGCTTCCTTCGAGCCCCAAAGAATCTCCGATCTTATTCTCAGACGAACCGCCGGATTCTAGTCCACCATCCTCACCTGTGCCACCAAATCCAAGTCCTCTGCCGGCCCGAAAGAGGCGACCAATGTTTTCGTTTCTTAAAAGAAAGGCATTACCTAGGCCATCCTCGAAAAAGCCATTGTCAGAAGGAAGCGACAACGTGCAGAGTCAGTCAAAGGAGCCCCCAAAGCAGAAGCGCTTAGTTCAAATGCAGCTTGATTTAGTAGCCGATGTATACAAGACATGTCAAGTCTGCGGCATGGAATACGTTCCCTCGCGCGCGGAAGATGTTGCACTGCATCGGAAGTACCATGGAATGAATGTTGGGGGCGCCGATATCAGCAAAGCCATATCAGAAAAACTCAAACAAAGGGCAGTTTGGTCAGGGGGGGAGAGGAGCTTCATCGCCGTCGTCAGTAAAAGGGATGCGCTCGCGCTTCGCAACAAGGCTAGCGAAGTATTGGAAATCGTCAATACCGAGCTAGGGGCCATACCCATATCTGACGAAGCGCTGTGGAGCCAAATACACAATTCAATATCTACAAACGCGTCATCTACCGAAGGCGATGCGCGGCATGCTAAAAAAGGAAATGCAGAATCATTGTCTAGTGATAGATTCAAGGCATACCTGTACATCCAAGGCCAGAAATGTGTGGGAGCCTGCCTGGCGGAAAGGATCCAGGAGGCGTTTGCAGTGCTGGGCCGAGATGACGCGTCAGGACAGGGACACGTTTCCGCTGACTTCGATAGCTCTTGCATTTGTGTTGGTGAGAAGCGCGAACCAGCCGTTTTGGGCATCTCACGGATATGGACTTCTAATCTGCACCGCAAGCATGGCATTGCGACGAGGCTACTAGACGCCGCTAGGGCCGACTTTCTGTACGGCATGACGATCAACAAGGCCGAGGTAGCCTTTAGTCAGCCTACTGAGAGTGGTGGACAATTGGCCAGGAAATGGCACGGCCGAGACGCAGGATGGCTTGTCTATATTGATTGATGTAAGCGTGGAGAGCGTGGTGGCTGTGAACATAGGTTGGGCTCCGCGCGAAACACACATTATAGCCAAAATGCTGTGCCAGGAAGTCGGCATCTCTTGTCGCGCAGGGCTGTAACACGCGGATATATTGTTAGGCAAATCAAGGAATGCAAGTGTTTCAACCATGGTTGGTGCCTAGAGGTGTTCCGTAGATGTCGGAACCTCACGCGAAATCGCCGACGGATGATGGGGCACCTCTGTGCTGTCAGCCCTCAGCATGCTGGCACCTGGACCTCTACTCTCAAGCACCGCGACGTTGCGTCTCCAAAGCCTTCCCCCCGCCTCACTATAGGCCTTTTCATGTAAATAGAACAATGCATCTTTTGTAAATTCAAATATGTCCGGAAACCCATTCCGCGCCTCCCTTGTCCAGAAAACCCCCACCACTGCACCGCTCACATCCTTCACCCTTGCTGATAGCACCAGCAGAGAGGATGAGGCACGCAATGATGTCGAAGGCGATTCCGGTATATCCGCCCATGCACAAACACTGTGGTTGTTAAAGGCGCAGGAAATAATGATTACACAGACTTCGATACCTCAGCGCTACCCGCAAAGACAAAGAAAACCGTTCGCATAGAAGCTGCCACCGAGACCATTCCTCCGCATGCGGCTTTCCACAATGCTAGCGATCCCCCATCTCCGCAGACTCGCCGCAGCTATCATGCAGACGCGCCGCAGTCCCGACCTTCCGCCACATTTGCGGTCACTTCAGACGATAACGACGTTTATACCATAGGAAGAGAGGGCCAAGGTATGACAGGAAGTTCATGGAAGACCACAGGAGGATCGCAAGAAAATAAAAAAAGTCCTAGCGGAGCTCCTGTAGGTTTGTTCTCGCGGACACTGGCCGAGATTGAGCCAGAAGAGCGAGGAAACGGGGGGTCGGCGGGGCAATCTCGAGGTATGAGATACGGTTTTCTAGCTGTGCAGAAGCCTCTGCCGCAACCTAATTGATCATTTTACGAAACAAAGCAGACAGTCTGGCTTTCTGCACATATTTATCGACTACGTTTGCTGACATATGCAACTTTAGAGCGGACGACAACGGATAGGCCTGTGTCTAGCTTTGTGAGACAGTCGCTGGATGTTGAAGGGTTCAAGAACTTGTTGATGCAGGGTATCTCAAGTCCGCGAAGTTCCGGCCCCCCTCCGCAGAACGTCCCTGCCCCCAATCCTCCCAGCGCCCCTCCTGTGGAAAGTGGCAGCAGTACGGACACTTCGTCCGTCTCGCGCCAGTCCATTTTCGAGCCAGTACACGAGCAACCCACGGAGTCTCCACGAACATCATACGAAATGGCAGCATCAGACGACGAGAGGGTTAGCCTCATGGGTGAAACAAAGAAGGAGAAGAAGGTACCTCCTCCGGCGCCGAGGCATCGTCACGGAAAGCTCGTGAGCGCGAGGACACCGCAAACTGTGTCTTTTTCAGACTTCTCCGTAACAGAACCGGCAGCATCTCCTCCTCTGCCAAAGAGGGCGGATTCAGACTTGAATAAACCACTTCCTCCTACCCCTCCCGTTGTCTCGCCTCCAGCACATATTGTTTCACAGCATAGCAACTCAGATATTTCAGCAACCGTAGCAGATACCACCAAAGATAGTGAGACAGCCAGCATATCAGATGCCGTGCCAATGCCGAAGAAAATACCTCCACCCGTTCCGCTAGCTCGTCGACAAAGCCAGCTGCGGAGCTCTACCAGGAACAACAGATCGCGAAGCAACTCATCTCTAACAATGTCATCTCAACACTCGACCGAGTTACCTCCTATCAGCTCTGAATCAGTTCTCGAGCCTACTTCCAACCCCTCATCCTTTAAAGCAGCACCCCCGCCCCCACCCCCCACGAGGCGGCATGGTGCACCCTTATCTTCAATAAGCACGTCCAGCGCCAACTCATCATCAACAGAACTCTCAGCTTCTTTAACACCTCGCCGGCCCACGGTATCATCCCCAAACCCTCCTTCATCTCGCCGGACGACTATATCGTCCGACCCTCCTTCACCTGGGGACCTGGCTCGGAGCCCATCAACCCACAACAATCGCTCCGTCTCAAACGAGAGTGGAAGCATGCCGCCGCCTCCGCCGCCGCCGCGCCGTCGCCAATCTGGCCGCTCAAGCCTCGACAGAGAACGCCCTGGCATCTCACTCTCACCCTCGGGCGAGACTCGCCGCATAAGCATAGAATACAAGCGCACGTCAATAGATGGCAAGAGACCAGTTAGCATATCCAGTGCCAGCTCCCTCAAGCACGGGTACTTCCCTACTCCAGATAACGAGCAGGCCTTGTACTCGCCTAGAGAGGAGCCCGGTGAGCTAGCTGCATTGGCACTCGAAGATGCGAAGGACGCTCGCAAAGAGAGCGAGAGCGCGAGCAATATACTGGAAGACATGGAGAAGTTTCAAAGGGAAATTGACGAGCTCAGAGAGAAATACAAGCAGGCGGCTTAGCTGGCTGCCAGGGGTCTGCCGCTGGTCTTCTAGAGCCTTGACCATACATGTCTGTCTTATGGTTGGGCGTTTCTGAAGTGCTGCATTGGAAACGTTTTTTTGATTTGTTGCCCAGCCTTTTCCAACAGAAGAAATGAAGATGGCCTATATCAATATCAGGAATGGACACGCAGCATGCATTGGGCTTCTTGTTCGTTAGGGTATTCGCTTTTGATGCATATATACATTTTCCGAGTATCCGAATGGACTGTTTTGTGTCAAGAATTAAGAGCGGTTCTAGCTGTATGGGGTATCTATAGTTGAGTGGTGATGTTATATCGGCGCCGACTTTGCGACATAGTTTTCCAGCTGCATAAGAAGCAATTGCACAGGTATGTTATGCCTGCTGCTCTTGATGACGAGGCATCCCTCGTTCTCATACCGTGATCCTTTGATAAGCTCCTGCGCCTTCTCCTCCCCAAGATGATCCGTCAGACTATACAGCGCGACCTTTTTCCCTCTCCACACAGCCGTCTTGTACTCTAGCGGGGGGAACCGCGCGCGAGGTTGCAAGCGTGGGACGAGGGGATCCCCCACCCAAATCGGAGGCCGATGCGTCGCCTTAACTTTCACATGTATATCTATCTGCTTCGAAAACCCTTTCAGATAATACATTGCCCACCTATCGCAGTCAAGCACAATATCCTGCATCTCCTCATGCATCTCATCGGCGCGCGACTTCAGTGAGCGGAAAATCAGCACGCTCGACACGTCGTCAACACCGTCGATGTCCTGCGCCCGCGGGCTCGCGACAGGCACTAGGTGGCCCGATCGCCGCCGGAAGTACCACGCCAACTTGTCGACGACGCGGTCCTGCAGCAGCGAGTGGATCAGCGCGGGCATGTCGGGCCGCCAGACGATGCTCTCGAGGTCCGGCTTAGAGAGACCGTTCAGGTACTGTGCGGGCAGGCTGCGCTCAAAAAGCTTTTTTCGGCTGAGGGCCGCGACGACGTACTGATGGCCGAGGATGCGGTAGGGGGGGCCTAGGTAGGCTTTAGAGGATGTTGTGAGGGAGAGGGGGAGGGCCCATGGTTGGTTGGATGTGGGGTTTCTGCGAAGGTGGAGGGAAAGGAGGAGGGAGGAGGGGAGGAGTACGCTGTTGACGCGCTCGAAGCGGATGGGAGAGGCGAGTGCATGGGCTGGATGCATGTCAGTGTTTACGAGCTGGTGGGCAAAGGAAGGACTTGGAGCTACCATGAGGATTCTTCCAGATCTTCTTCTGGAACGGAGTGAAGTTATGCACGTCGGGTTTCTTCTTCGTTTGCTGCCATTTGAATTTCTGTTCGACTTTTATAGGGTCGAGGGCCGGCGGGAGAGGGAGGGATTTCCCATGTTTGCGGACGCGGAAGGTTTGGTATTCATCTTGTTCTATGGGGCCAAGCTCCTTTCCTCGAAGCACTTCGGTGGAATATGCGCGACATTGGGAAACTGTCGATTTAGCTGTTGACCACAGACATGATGCGCATCGAGGAATGTGTATTCCCGGCATCAGTTGGCTGAATTGGCGAATTGCTAAAGCTGTGTCGTGAACTTTCCGAAAATGCCTGGGACTTCCGCCGGAACTACTAGCGTCTTGGCGATGCCGACATTGCGACATTGAGTCGTCGCGAGCCTCAATTGTCTCTCTAACAAGCACATAATGGCCTCCATAATACGAAGGATTGCTAAGCCGGCAGTTTATTCAGCTCCATGTAGACGGGTTACACGTGGTTTCTCCTCGATATCGATCCCCCCGCTACCAGCGCAGCAATCACATTACTCGCAGCCCACATCATGGATGCCAGTGCCGTATGTGACTGAGACAGTCGTGTGTAGCCTTGGCCAAATCGCGGAGAGAATTGTGGCTAACAGGCTAGGCTGGAGGCTGGAAAACTTCTGACATCTTCTCACGTCTCCTTTCCGAACGCATCATCTGTCTGAACGGCCAAGTTGACGACCCCATGTCCGCAACCGTAACCGCGCAACTCCTCTTCCTCGAAGCAGACAACCCCGAAAAGCCCATCTCCCTCTATATCAACTCACCTGGCGGCTCTGTCACCGCAGGCATGGCTATCTACGATACTATGAACTACATTCGGTGTCCAGTCACCACGATATGCATGGGCCAGGCGGCATCTATGGGATCTCTACTGCTGGCGGGAGGCTCGCCTGGGAATCGCTTCATTCTGCCTCATAGTAGAGTCATGATTCACCAACCGAGCGGCGGGTACTCGGGCAAGGCGAGCGATATTGCGGATCATGCCAAGGAAATTTTGAGGGTGAGGGATCAGCTGAACAAAATCTATCAGAAGCATTTGACGAAAGAGAGGAGCTTGGAAGAGATTGAAAGGTTCATGGAGAGAGATTATTTCATGGACGCCCAAGAAGCGCTGGAGTTTGGCCTCGTAGATCGTGTTTTAGAGAGGAGAGAGGCGGAGAAGAAGGAATGAGTTCATGAGAAAATGTAAGATATAGGAAGAAAGAGAGTTGAGACAGCTCATCACAGTTGCATGGTTTATCTCCCGTGTCTGATAATGAGAGAAAGCTGATCATCGATTTCGAGTAAGCATTTGGATCTCGAACTCGCCGGATGGGTGGAACTTTTCCTACTCAAATTTCGTATAAACTGAGTGGTGTCCGAAAACAGAAGTCATCTGTGGTACAACTCGCTGATAGGCAGCCCTCAGCTCTTCATCCAATGAGGAGTAAGTTAACAAGGTGAGATAAATAAGTCCCAGTTTGCGCACGTCACGTGAACCCGCGTTTGCAACCCCGCTCGCCCGTTCTACTCGCCGTGTAACCACAGCTCCAGGTTGAAGCTTCATAGCCAATTTCTACTCACCTCTGCTCTCTCAAGCTTGTCTACGGCCCAGAATCACACTGATGCGAACGTCGATCAGCTATATTTGGGCACTATGGTAAGCGATCTAAAACATACGATGCTTAAGCACACGCTCATGTTTTCTAGGATATCTTCGTAGGGAACGTTGCGTCCAACGCCAGTCACCAGGAGCTGCGACTCTTTCTCCGTGACACTTTCAAACGCTTCGACATACTAGCGTTTGAGGTCTTCAAGAAGCTTGGCAACAAATGGGCAATCATCACAGCAGCAAGCTTTGATAATGCACAAAGATTCTTGCAAAGCTATGGTGGTCTCGTCCCACTTACAAAGCTTACGTTCCGAAGCGAAACTCTGAGCTTCAAGAGGGGCAACAAGCAGCCGGATGTGCTGAAAGTGAGGGTGCTGGCTGACAAAGAAGCCGACATGCGCGCAAAGGCTCTTAAAAACGGCACCAAGCTCAGTCCTTCACATGCATCTCAACCTATACTTTCATTCAGCGCCTTCGAGGTCGGAACATGGGTGTACGATAACGATACCGTTCTAACCTTCAACTCTAAGTTCAAAGACCAGCGTGAAGGTACTGTTACATTTGGAAGATCAGCTCTGGTTATTTACCTTGCAGCAATCACGCAGCCCGGGTATCACTCGCATTGCAGGATTGACATACCTTATGCTATCATTGAGCATGCAATTCCTTCCCATACGGGCTCAAAGGGAACTATACATTTGACATTGAAATCCCCGCCCAAGATCTATCGCATCGAGAATACAAATAACATTCATCTATATTCCGGAAAAGCCTCGGACTCGATAGATGACGTTCTGTCAGCCCTAGCTGGGTTTACGATTCGCTCTCCCTCAAAGACGAAAAGCCTGCACCGATTGTGTAGTCTTGCCGATGAAAAATCGATAACGGCGGCTCTTTGCTTAGTTTATAGACTGGTGACGCCGGATGTTGCATCTTGTCAGCGCGCATGGAGTAACATCAGCCAACTTTCAGGTCACTCTAAGGGACAATTATGGAGCATTATACCACAAATGGTAACTAACCCGATTGAAGAAGATTTTAATGAGATGGACAAGCACATGTCTCAATGGAGCGCCAGCCAGAATTCTGCCTTCACTTTCGGTGTTCGTTTTCAACTCCTCGCACTGGTCTACGAGGGAACAGTAACACCTACAATGATGACGCGGCTAATTCCATTTGTAAGCAGTTGCTGCAAAGCGTTTGGAGCTGAGCTAGTTACCCTTGCTGTTCGTAGGCTTGGTGAACAGATACCCACTCCCGGTCCTTTGATCAAGGGAGAGGAATTAAGCTATAAGACACTCGTAGAGTTGGTCCGCGAGAATGCGGAGGACCTCTTAGTATGTATACCTGCAATTATAAAACACTCTTGGAAGATTTTGCTAACACATATTCTTAACTTAACAGACACAAAAGAAGACGACCGATGATCTTAATTTTAAAAAGATTCAGCGTGATCACCTCGTTTGGACGTATAAAGCCACCATTACGCCTACCGGTATATTGCTGCGAGGACCAGATTTGAATGTCTCTAACCGGGTTCTTCGCAGGTATTCTTCCAACTGCTCTTATTTTATGCGAGTCTTTTTTGCAGACGAGGATGGCATGTCTGTACTACATGATGCTCGCGCGGACCAAGAACCGGTGTACAGTCGATTTCGTGAGATCCTTTACGATGGATTGAATCTAGCTGGCAGAAAGTACAGTTTCCTTGGGTTCTCCAATTCGTCGCTGCGCTATCATGCCGCCTGGTTCATGGCACCGTTCCTTGATAACGATAGGCTTGTCACTGCTAAAGATGTTATTAAAGAGTTGGGAGATTTCTTACATATCCAGTGTAGTGCTAAGTGTGCAGCGCGCATAGGCCAAGCATTCACAGACACTATTCATGCTATCACGATACCGACAGATGCCTACGTTACCGAATCCAAAGCAGATGTAAAGCGACATGGCAGATGCTTTTCAGATGGCTGCGGTACTATTTCTCTGGAGCTACTGAGGGTTATCTGGAAGCGTCTTCCGCCAGAGCGAAGGCGGCTGATGCCCACTATCTTACAGATTCGCTATAGAGGTGCAAAAGGTGTCATCTCATTGGATTCAACGCTACCAGGTCAACAGTTGTATATTCGTCAGAGCATGACCAAATATCCGGCTGCAGAGACCTGGAGAGACATAGAGATCTGCGGTGCCGCATATAGGCCTCTCAGGCTCTATTTGAACCATCAGTTCATCAAGATATTGGAAGACTTGGGTGTGCCGCAAAATAGTTTCCTTGCAGTGCAAAACGATGCTATGAGAGAACTTGAATTGAACTGCATGCATCCTCTAAATGCAGCGAGCTTCCTTGGTAAGTACCATATTCTTATTGATGACTCAGTTTGGCTGATAAGAATACAGAAGCCACAAAATCCGCTGTCGCCGCCAAGGTTCCTCGACTAGTCAAGTTCCTACACGAGATCGGTATCTCGTTTCAAGCTGATCGCTTTTTAACTGATGTTTTCGAAGTTGCTCTCATGTCTAGCTTGAGAGACCTCAAATATAGAGCTCGGATTCCCGTCCAAGGAGGACATTTACTCTATGGGATCATGGATGAAACCGGTGAATTGAAGGAAGGTGAAGTCTACATAACTATTTTATCACGCGATGAGTTCGACCACCAAAGGCGTGAGATTCTCATCGGAGACCGCGTCGTCGTTACGAGGGCGCCAGCACTACATCCGGGCGACATCCAGGTGGTGAAAGCGGTTGACGTTTCCCAATCATCGCCTTTACGAGATGTGTACAACTGCATCGTATTCAGTCAGCATGGGACACGAGACCTCCCTAGTCAACTAGGAGGTGGTGACCTAGATGGTGACCAATTCCACATCATCTATGATGAACGATTGATTCCACCAAAGACAGTTATACCGTCGACTTATGCCAATGCACCAGCAAAAGATCTTGGTAGACCCGTAGAGGTGACTGATATGGCTGACTTCTTTATTGAGTATATGAAAGCGGATGTTCTCGGTCAAGTGTCCAATAGGCACAAGATCAGAGCAGACATTCGAAAAGAAGGCACAATGCATACGGATTGCATTACGCTCGCAGAACTTGCTTCTGAGGCAGTAGATTTCAGCAAATCAGGTAACGCAGTTGACATGCGAAGAGCACCACTTGGTCGGGATCAAAACCGACCTGACTTTATGGCACCTGCACCCGGCTTCGTCATGAGTTCTGACGGCACTCCCGAGCTTGTAGAGCTGGAGATAGATGATGTGGATGATCCTGATAGTATCAACATCTTGGATCCAGAGAAGTCAGCCGTACGATACTACAAGAGTCAGAAAATTCTTGGTGTCCTGTATCGTAATGTCGACGAGTCGGGCTTTGTCACCTATATGAGGAACAATTTCCGAGCTTTTCAGGATGAATGGGGTGGCGAGAGTCTGCTTCAGAAGTTAGAGCGCTATGTGGACCGGGAGACCCGACTCATTCAGTGGGAACACTATTCTGGCTTTGCCGAAGAGCTACGCGAGTATTATGGGGATAATATGTTTGAGATTATGGAAACGATGCGCCCGCATCGTGGAGAGTGTCTAACGGAACTCGAAGTCTTCTCCGGTAACATTCTTGGCAAGAAAGAGCGAGCATCTACTCGGTATATTCGCGAAGCCAATAGGGAAGTCCAGGAGCGGTTTGACAGAGATGTGTCGGCCATTGTCAGACGCATTATATCAGGTGACGGAGACAACGACCAAGAAACGGAGGCGTTACCTAGATCTATCGCGTGCTTCAAGGTAGCGCTCGGGACTGAAGGCTGGGAAGAATACCAGATGCTTAAGAGTTGGAGGTATGTGGCTGCAGCCGTGTGCTTGGAGCAGCTGTGGAAGTACATGGACTTCAAGTTGAGACCCCTGTAAATGTACACGGGTAACTAAGCGCTGTTGGAATGGGCTACGCACGTTCGTTGGAATATACCTGTTTTGGTCCCCTCGAAGGGTGCTGTGTGCACTTTCTCTATATATAGCTTGGAACTTTAAATGCAAGGTAGAAATATACAGCCTATGATGGTTTTGGAGATCAATATGCTTCTGCTGATACGTGAAGTTTCTCGATAGATGTATGAATGAAAATATATTTCAATCCCCAGTGGGTGAGGTTTCTTCTATATTGCATTCGGAACGACATAACAGCTTTTAACCTGCTGAATGTCTAGGATAATCTTCGCTTCCTTGAAGAAAGTCTGAGCAGAGATGTAAAAATGTTCCTGAATAAAGCTAAGCAACACTTTAAAAATACGGTACTCAGAGGGATGTAGATCAATGCTGAAGTACTATGCAAAGCCCTAGCTATTGCAGGCAGAAGGACAAAAGCCTGACAAAGTTATCGAATTTGGCATTTCCGATGTAAGACCAACAGCATGACTATGCTGCATGATATTCATTTCTGAGACCCCCTTTGGACTTAGTTCTAATACCAGGTAGTCGCTATATCGTACGTTCTCGCCTCTTCTATCCAACCATATGCCGACAGTAATACCACAGCTACCACTACCCGTTTGAACGGCGACCAGGCATTGATCTAACAGAACCAACTCCGTTCCTCCACATCCTCCGATTGGGAACAATAGCTTCAGCTCTTGCGGCACAGCACCCTGACGTCGGCGATTACATTCTCCTGAGACTCAGAATGCCGCCGACCACCACACCCATTCCTCTGCATGCGTCAGCAGAAGCCTGAACCTCAGCTGCACCCCCCGAATCCGCTCAACACCCAACTAGCCTTCAGCAGAACACGTCTCTTAAACTAACCCCAAACCCTAGCTTTCCACCAAGGAAATAAAGAACCCTAACACCGGAACCACAATCCCCCGCGCCCACAAACCGACAAACACACTTCCACATACGTATCCAGCACCCACGCCGCAGGATCCTCCCATTCCCAGTCCCCTCTCTAAACCCCTCTACTCCATTTCCACTAATTTACGCCCATGCCCGGCCCCATGTAACCTCACCAGCCACCTCACCTCACTTCACGCCCTCTCAACCCTTCGTCTCATCTCGTCTGCCTCGTCTCGTCCTGCGTCCCACCCCAACGGCGCACCCTCGCCAGCTCCTACATCGCTCACCCCTGCACCCCTCCCCTCGCTTCCCCCAGCCTTTCTACCCGTTTCCGGGCTGCGCGCAAGGGCGCCCGCCCCAAAGCGCTAGTCCACACACGTGTGCGCTAGCACCGCGTCCTGCCTAGACGCCGCGCAGGGGTAGGCGAGTGACAGCGGAGATGCAGCTAGGGAGGGCATGGCGGATCATTTGAGTTGGGGTGGTGAGCAAAGAGAGGGAAGGGGTAGGCGAGGCGTGTGGTGTTCTAGAAGGGTGGGTGTGGTGTGGTGCTATCGGTGGGGAAGGGAGGAGAGGAGTTATTGAGCTGGAAGGATTCCCGCGAACTACTGTTGCAGGAAGGGCGTTTTGTAAGAGTGGCGAGGGAGATGCTTGGAGGAAGATGACGTTGAGCGCCTCGCCGTTGGCAACGCTTTCACGGTAGTTGTGTTGCTGGGAAGGGGGTCGTGCTTTGGTTTCTTGCCCGTTGCCGCTGGCGCTGGGACCCGCAGAGCTGTCGTGGGTTTGGCGAGTGTACATACATGCTATGTATATGTACTTGTGTGCTGTTTCATGCCACGTCGAGCATATGTCTCGCTTGAGAGTGCACAAGTTCCACAAGTGGGCTTTCGTTCTTCTAATCCATCCTGCATCGAGGCAAGCTATTCTACTCGGGCTGGTAAGGCATCACACTAATTCCAAATATTCAAGCATGCCTCTTTCCGATTTCATAGAACGCTCAGCAAAGGCAAGCAGAGAAGCAGCATGTGACAAACATAACCGAAGTAAAAGTTCATTATTAGATACGAAAAGTCCACCGTTGAGAGACAGGAAACCCAGTGTCCAAGCGCCCCGTATCCCGTATTCCGTGTCTCGCTTCCTTTAAGCTTGTGTATGCAGGAAAAAAAAAAACCAGATCCCGATTCTCCACAAGAGCAATATCTTGTTAGATACAGCATATGCATCAACTAAAAAGTCCTCAAGTCCCATCGCTCGCGACAGGAAACCCGACCGAAAATCCATAATTTACTTGAGAAAAGCGGATGCAGCCGAGGTCGGATGTCCGAACCGTGATGCCACAGTGGGGAAAAGTGTGCTTCACTAGGCGAGTACATTTGCCTATATGAGCGAAAAGAGACGAGAGGTGCGAAATGCCAGGTCGGTACGTAGCGAAAAACCCGGGAACCAGATCCGTATGTAGATGGCAAAAGAAAACAAAGGAGAAGAAGCCCCAAATGCCGGATAAGGCGAGCATATGGACCCGGAGGTTCGCCTGCCCTGCAGCGAGATGACAAGTCTCCGGCTCGGACAATATGTAACGCAAAAAGCGCAGCGTAACAAGGGAGGACCTTGAGCACACCCTTGTGGTATCGAATGTGAAGAGACCGAGCTCGCTTATCGAAACCGGATGTGGCTAAGCAGAAACCCGTGTGTAGAAAAAAGGGTGGGTAATGTGGCATGTAACATGGTTGAATAGGGCTCGTCTAAGATTTCCTCTTTGGGGTATATTTGAGATGAGATGCATGAACGCGTTTGTCGAGAGGAAGGAGGGCATCCGCCTTACAGTGCGGCGAGACTGTTGAGTGCAGACGTCATTGTGCGTCGAGCGCTGTCTCCATCGGCGCAAAGCTGAGGCCGGTAGTGATGAGACACTATTTGCACTGTGGTGTGGTAGACAATGTACCTGGATGAGTGTTAGCAAGATATAAGGTGGTGTTGATCAGATGCTCACATTAACCGCCGGGAGTAGGGCGCTCCGGTCTGTGGCGGACGTTCTCCTAGCCCTTGGAAGAAAGCATCGCTGTCGTTCGCAATACCACAATTCATGAGTGGATCACCCCAGAAGACGTTCGAGAAGCCGACTAAACCTGTGATCCGCGATGTTTGTTCGTGGATAAGAACATTCTGCGGATCACACATCCCCAGTGGTATCATGTATGGTGTTTTAACATCGTCGAGCTCGTGAGCGTGTTGATTGATATAATATCGAATACTGTCGTAGGGTAAGGTGACGAGCATATCTTCACCATCGCGGAGTGCCGACTCTAGCAGAGCCAAGAATGTTTCCCGCCATGTGCTGCGTCCCTTCTTCGAAAAAACTTCATGTGTGGTACCAAAGCTCGTAGCAGTGAGCATCGTCAAGGCACGTACATAGGTACCAAGTGTGTAATCGATTGCACTTCGCTGTTTTGCTGACAGACGAGGGAGCAAGTCAGCCAATCTTGTGCCAGGTACGTAGCTCATAAGAAGAAATGACGAATCGAGGTTTCCTCCTCGCGCTTTGTATTTGTATGCTTGCGGTACAGGTAGATCTTGAAAACCACGGAGAATCTCGAGAGTTTTGTGCTCGGTTTCCAGACCATATCTCTCGTGTCGGAGCGCACGTGTGGAGCGGTGTGGCGGGTATTTAAGTACCAAGGCACTCCCATCAGCGAGCCGAGCAAGGTAAACTTGGTGCAGACGCCCTGTGAGACATTCTGCTTCTTTGACGGTTACTTTGGTAGAACGAAAGACTCCTTGGATGGTTTTCTGAATACTTGAAAAATCTGTAGTAGGCGCACAAGTCGACGAAGACGATGAGGACGAGAAGGAGTCATTAGAGGTGGTAGAAGAAGGTCGTGTCGATGTGCGGGCATATCGTCCGTAATTCATACTGACGACAGGATAGACCGCAACGTCCAGAGGAGGGAGATGCATTTTGAAGAGGTTCGGAAATGACTGAAAGGCTAGAAGTGCATGTGGGCTTGAGGAAGGCAACCGAGATCTGCGTAGCGAGTCGTTGAGATGATGTGCTGCATGCTGAGACCGGACCATCCGTTTTGAATGGTTTGCACTCCGGAAAGAAGGCGAAACCGTCTCTTAGGTAGCTAAGTCGGCGAGCAGGTTATCCAGGACGCTCATCAGAGCTGCTGGTCGCCGGAAGCAGCTGCTGACAGCCCGAGTAAGACCGAAGACAGCTAATAGGGTTCACGGTATTGACAAGGACATGGGTAATCAGCGGCGTTTTTGAGGACTGCCAACTTATGGGCACAGTCATACGCGTATGATGTCTGCTTCATGGCACGAGCACGCCTGGCTAGCCATGTCGAAATATCTATGCAGCCGTGCATCAAGCCTTCGCGAAAAGCGCCGTCATAAGAATGGGCTAGCGATCCAGGCGTACGGATCTTGAACAGAAACGTGGGATGCTTCGCCAGGTGACGGATCGGCTGCATACACTTCGTCTAATATCTCCTGTTGAAGGCAAGTGTACCGACGTTTGGAATCGGCTATAAAGGAGATTGATTGGCTAATTGCGACCACTGCAATAACCCGCTCGACTTTGGTGGAGGATTTCATAGTGATGGCACATAGCGATGGGACCCAAGAAGCGAGCAAACGTGAGACTAGGTTGAATACGTTAAAGTGTGGTAATGACGCTGGGGCTGAGATCGGGCTAAGAACGCAGGGGCTTATGCTCACCCCAGCATTACCTTGAACGAAAACTCTATAATACGGAGCTGTCGCTTAGCCTACGCATTACGTAGAACTTGACATTGCTTTTGCCCAGTATAAGAGTTTAGGATGACCTGGTTCCGGAAACTACCGTGATAGGTACACTATACTTCAGGTTGGTATTAGGGATTGTTTGGAGAGTCGCAGCGTCGTACAGTAGTGGACTGATTTTCCGTATACGGTCACGCCTGCAGCTTAATACTTCTCAACAGAGAATTACCAATATTAAGATAGACAAGTGTGCATGAATTGGATTTCTAACTCGTAGTGATCGCTCGCAATCGGCGCCTGAAAAGTATCTATTCCGGATTGTGCATGTCCAGTAGTGGCAATCATTCCTTTGGATCTTCTTCTTTGGCCGTAGTATTAGGATCTGAGCCCTTTTCATGAATTTTGATCGTGACATCGCGAAGCTCTGCTAAGTTGTATCTTTTGAGCTTTTCGTAATCAGACCCTACTACGCTCATGCCCACAATGCTCTAAAATGTGTCAGCGATAGAGGACAAGAGCTGATGCTGGCTCTAGAGCAGAATGGGGATGACTTCTCGTACCTGGTAAATTTCCACGAGGATGAGGAGATCAAACCTAGAGAGGTCAACCTTGTGACCTTTGCCCACAATAGCAGCAACCTTTTTAATGACTTCATCGCGGCTAATTTCTTTGTTGTTTCGAATGTTCACCCGAATTGCAAACTGCGTGACCCGTTAATACGCTGTCGGCGGGTTTCATTCATTCGTAAATGCACAATATGTTCCGGACTTCCATAGATAGAGCAAGGTTTAACTTACTTTTTTGCTCTCTTGGTCGGGTGCATGGAAGTGTGGCGCGATAACCTGGCGGGCAACGTCCTCTAAACCTCTTTCCGTGACTTTGTCAATAGCGGTGAGTGGCGTAAGTCTTTTCACATAACGGCACCGCTGATGCTCGACACCGTCTGCTGTATCTCGGCAGATCCTATGCACAAACGAGACGGGTTCGATAGGCAACCGCGTCTTAAAAAACAACACTGAATCTATTTAGCGTAGCTCCGGGCTATGGTACTTTGCAGCTTACTGCATGTCCCAGTTAAACGGACGTTCTTGAAGAGAGGATCGGCTTTCGGTTTCTTGATCCCTTCAATCTCTTTCTTAATTTCATCCTCGATATCAACATCGCTTCCTTCGGATCCTTCGTGTTCAGCTGCCCCGACTGCCTGGTCCTCGCCGTACAGTTGCAACGCGTACTGCATGACGATCAGAAACGACCCGACAGAAATGCGTAGACAGATGCAATGTACTATGGCATGTGACGCACCTTTTCGAAAAGGTCACGCAAGTCGGACACAGACGGTGCTTCCTTGTTCAGGGCACACGTCACCCAGATACCTACATCGCCTGGCTGGATTCCCCGAGCCCCGGCGCCCTCCTTCCGAGGCATATTCCATTTCTTCTTACCCTGCAATTCTTTTTAGCGCCAGAGGGTTGTTAAAACTACAAGGGGAGAAAGTAACTTGACGCCGAGACGGCTTCTCCGATGTTGGGGGTTGGGCTTGGACTGGCTGGCGGCGAAAACTCACTTTCGACCTTTTGTTGCTGCCTCTATCCCGCTGGTCTGGCCCAGCCTTCCGTTTATTGGGAACAGCATCCATGTTGATTCTAAAGCTAACAGAAGCGGGCGTGAGGTATGGAGACTCCTCGTGAAGGTAGCGGCGGCTGGTGACGAAAAACGACCCTTTGCCGCGCTAGCCTTTCTCAAGCTAGCGCAGCTTTCGCCCATCCCGATATCTATTAAAAGTATTCACTTCTGTACTTTAGAATTGGATCGGACTCTCATCGACCAATCAGAAGTTGCTTTACGCGCGGGCCTGCTATATAGCAAAAAAGCTCGTTTCCTCGGAAGCGCATGTTCGAATCATGCAGGCGACGTGAGGTTTGTGTTCTTTTTTTGCACCTTTTTGCTTCGTTGTCGTGGTGCCGTATCTGGAAAATGGCTCGAGATTCTTACACGAGTCATCTGGGCATCGATGGGATAGAGAATATGTAATGTAAATTAACCCTGCAAAAACTATCTAAGAAGCTCGAGATTACCCCACCGCAAGAAAGCCTCCATCGTCGTTTAACATGCACATTGGTCTAAAGTCTACGCCTCACTGTTGACTTGATTGGGTGGCTGCGACCTAGACCGCCCTCTATCTGACCCGCAGAGCAAAGTCTGCGTTTTCTTTTTCCAGATTGCTCTACATATGAAAGTTGTACGATATGCCTAAGATGCAGACAATTGAATGTCGCTAGATGGAAAGCTGTTTTCTTCATTACTCGAAGATGATCCGGACTGTATTTAGAACTTTCGAGATGTTCATTCATACCACGGCTATTTCAGCGTCTTCGCTACAATAATAGTCTAGATCATCTTTGGGCCGCTGCATACACGAGAATACAGGGAAGTTAAGTATGGTTGCTGATACAGAGGGGTATTCCTAGTTTTGCGGAGATCTTGTTGAAGCAGCTTCGGGCCGCACGACCTAGGCTGAGACCGCCACTGACGCCACACGTACCGAGGCGCACAATTTCGCCTTCGACAACTCTTTGAAGATACCATGACCGCTCAGCTGCGTAAGGCCGGTCCTTCCAGCTTCTAACCATTTACCTATTTCATACATTCCGAAGACCTTCACAACAACGACTGTCCAGCTCATCGTTATATGTATAGTCAGTGTCAGCTTTCTGACTAACGAGCGGAATTTGTGCCAATTTTGGGTTGCCCATTATCATTCTCCTAGAGTCTTCATCCTTGCAACGTGTTAGGTGGAGATTAGTCAACCAAGTAGAGTAGAGCGTAGGTGGCGGCACTCCGCATGATTTGGGTATTGCCGATTGTGAAATATCTTGGTAGCAGTAGCGCGCTCATGACAGGCCCTTTGGGGGAAAACTTGACTCCCTCTTCTTGCCATCCTTTGAGATCCTAGCAAACTGTAGAGTGGCTAGACTTGCCCATTTTCCATCCCACTCCTTCAGTTTCTTTAAGTTCTCCGCGTTTTCGAGATCCGGGACCCAGAATCCAGATGCATACTCGCCTTGCTCCGTAGCCTGGTTCTGTTTCAAGAGCGTCTCGCGTGTGGAAGGCGGGCGTCCAGCACGGCGTTGTGTTTGCAGATTTCCCAGCTCTTCATCATCCCGACCAAGGAAGTCCTCGATCATGGCTTGAATGTCTTGGATGGATAAGGCTGACTCATGCTCCATGGTGTAAGACTGGAATGACTTTATCCTCAACACTTCTTCGGTCAGATATTTCAAAAGTAGTCATCACTTATGAGGCACATACGGTATGGGCGGTTTTGCTTCTCCCTTACCGCAGCCAGGCGATTCAATTTGTCGTCACGCTGAGCGGCGCTCTGCAGGCGGCGTGTATCCCGGCTATTCTCATGTAGGGCGACATTCTTGCCCTTCTTCTTGTTGATATGCTTCTGCACCTTACTCAAGCGGTTGCTGGGCATTTTGGTTTCTTATTTTGAGCGTCTGTCTTCTCGTGACGGAACCAGAAATTTCTGGTCGAGATGCCGAAATCGAGTGGGCCGTGCGCAGTCCTGCCGCTTATGATACTTCGCTAGCGCTGCGATACGCGACGCGTCGTGGAGTGGGACACCTCGACCTCGTCTTGACTCCCCCTCCGACATTTTGCACACCCAAGCAAGCCATATCTCTTAGAACCTGCTCTCCTTTCTGTAGCTCGCGCGAGAAGTGATATGGCCCTGTAGACCGTGCAATTTGGTCATTGTTTTGGTCTGACGCGCTAGCGGCAAAAGGGACAGAATGGGCATTTCCGGTACATACATTCATGGGCATCATTGTGTATCGGCAGCCTGCTAACCTCCGCAGGGCTTCTCCCACTCCTGAAATCGATCCAAAAGCCATGTAGCTTGAAGAAATTCGCAGGCCAGACCATTGGTGTGGATGCCTACGGCTGGCTGCACAGAGGAACAGCCACCTGTGCCATCGAGCTGGCCCAGGACAAACCGACGACTAGGTATGACTGGGAAGTTGGCTCCTTACTAGTCATATAGTAACTCACATAGCAGATTCGTCGAATTTGCCATGAGCCGCGTGCGAATGTTGATCCACTTCGGCATCACACCGTATCTTGTTTTTGACGGAGATAATCTTCCTAGTAAATCAGGCACCGAGAAGGAGCGGAGAGAAAAACGCAAGGAGAGTAGGAGGCTTGGGTTGGAGCTTATCGGTGTCGGCAAGACCGTGGAGGCCCGTCTCATGCTCCAGAAGTCCGTCGATGTTACTCCGGAAATGGCGCGGATGTTGATTGAGGAGTTGAAGCATCACAACATCCAGTACGTCGTTGCGCCCTATGAGGCTGACTCTCAGCTGGCATATTTGGAGCGCAAAGGAATCATTCAGGGCATCCTCTCTGAAGACTCTGATCTACTGGTTTTCGGGGCTAAATGCCTAATCACTAAGCTGGACAAGTACGGCGAGTGCGTGGAAATTAACCGGAATCAGTTCACGGCTTGCAGAGAGATCAGTCTTGCCGGATGGACGGATGAAGATTTCAGGCGCATGGCTATTCTTAGCGGATGCGATTACCTCCCAGGCGTCGGCGGTATGGGACTAAAAACGGCTTACCGAATGCTAAAAAAGCACAAAAACGTTGAGCGTCTTATCAAAGCTGCTCAGTTTGACGGAAAGCACAAGGTTCCCAATGGCTTTCTGGAAGCTTTCTATCAAGCAGAGAAGACCTTTCTTTACCAATGGGTTTTCTGCCCGGTCGCCAACCATTTGGTAAACCTGACGCCCCCAGACTCAAAGATTGACATCACAAAGATGCCTTTCATAGGAGAAGAGGTTCCACCGCATGTAGCATACGGTGTTGCCAAGGGAGAACTGCACCCGCATTCAAAGCAGCCCTTGGCTCTTCGAACAGATTTCAAGCCACAGGGCAAGCCGCTGCGGTCTCCGCGTGTGGTACCGACTGCTCAAACACCTGCAAGCAAACATGGACGGCCGATTGAGTCTTTTTTCAAGGCAAAGCGGACCCCATTGGCTGAGCTTGATATTAATCTCTTTACGCCATCTCCAAGTCAACAAGCGTTGTTAGAGCAGCAGCGGAATAGTACAGGGTGGGAAGGAGTTCCAGCACCTCAAACCAGTCAGCGGCAGCGACCATCACAGGCTTCTAGCGCACCGCAACCATTCAGGCGAACGATATCGGATGCAATGGGACCTCGACGGCCCGCTCCTTACCCTGTTAAACGACAACGGTTATGTTCAGACTCGATCTCTGATCCGGTGCACTCTCGAAATGGAGACGCGACGCGGAGTCAGTTCTTCCCATTGCCCCTGACTGAGCCGAGTCCGTCGTTGCGCTCAAGTAAAGACGGCAGGAGGAAACCTAAACAGGATGTTGGGCTATACTCTGATGATTCTATAGAGGACTTCATAGCCAGCTTTGTTGATCCGGACGAACCAGCCTCACAACCTAGGAAAAAATTGAAGGTCTTCAAGGACAGCTTTACTTCAAGTCTGGCTACTGATTCGCAGTCTACTATCTTCTCAAGATCTGCTACAGAACCTTCTCAGGACTCACTCGCATCTGGAATAGCTACCCCTGCCACTTCTTTTGGAAGCCCAGAACCCGAATCCATTTTCAGCGCTCCACTTTCCCAGCAAATAAAGGATCTTCGGTCGCGATATTTGTATAGCCAGGCGAGTTGCCCGCCCACACAGAGTTCTCAGAAATCCGAACCTATCCGTCGCTTTTCCATATCAAAGTTGAAACAGCAATCCTTTCATGTCAGCACAGCAGAAGTTGCACAGTCTCAGGGTAACGATGGCCTCATAGAAGATTCTGCATGGGCAGCCATGGAAGCTGAGGTCGTGGTTGCTGCCAGTGACACGGAAGACCTATCAGCCGGACCAAATACTCCGAGTAAGCAGCTGGACGTCAAAGGCAGCGAAGAGCTCCTCGTACTAGAGTCGAGCGACATTGAAAGCATATGTTCGCCGCGTAAACCCTTGCTGAACCTCGGTAGGTTCGCTTTCAATAGCTGAACTTTGAAGCTACGAATCATCTCGCGAGACAACTTTATACGACTTGACCATGAGCACCGTCACCATTACTTGAACAATATTAAGTAGTGATTTGACTATTTCGATTCGGATTTAATATGCCGGATGCCATGCCAGTGCATGCCAGTGAGGAGCATATTCTTTTAGAAAAAGATAGATAGTGAGAAGACTGGGGACCGATTACTGGTGTTGGCTACGCAACGGTTAATATATCATCAGGTGTTTTCTCAGGCGTGGTTTTTTTGCATAGCTTTATACCCCCTTGTATATCAATGAATAGTCATCTTCTGACTTTTGACTATGATGGCTTTTTACTTACATACTTCATCTTGAACCCAGGATCTGTGTTTTGCCTTTTGGCAATAGAATATGACAATTACATCGCTCCCTAGCCAGTGGAGAGTTGAGATGAACGAGCGACCTTCGATCAATTCCTGCGTCGGTCTTCTACAATAAGAAGCATGAAGGTTCTCTGTGCGCATCGGCTTACGAATCGGGCGTAAAGGGGGAGAGTGGTGTATTCAATACCCATAAAAGTAAGGGCGCAAGGGTGAACAGAAGCGGTTATACCCTCGAACACCTAGCGAAGAACGATAGGAGAATGAGATAGAGCTCAATTGAAGAAGTGAAGAATCGAAGAATCAACAGTAAAATCTACAAACAATTGAGAAATTAGCACTGAATCAGAAAGTGGAGGACAATTAGGTAGCCGAGAATCAATAGCAGAGTTGAAGAACAATAGAAAAGCTAGGATTCGGAAGAAGTGAATGATAGGCAAAAATCTAAGAACAATAGCGCAGCAACCGGAACAATAGGGTTGAAACTCAATCGATCAGTGAAATATGGTCAAAAATTCAAGAACAATAGAGAAGCAATTAATAAGCGGGGAGCAATAGAGACCCAAATCCCGCCGACGAGTGTATAAACAAGACCTCTGTATCCCATCGTACTCTTCTTTCTTCTCCATACCACACCACATCTTTTTCGAGCAAAGACTCGAAATCAACACCAACACTAAATGGCATCATGTGAGTAACTCCCTTATAGCCCGCTGATTAGTTCTAACCCAAAGCCACAGCAAAAACCATCTCCCCTGGCGCTGGCGCCAAAAAAAGCAAAGCCAAAGGCCCGGCTGGTCCGATGCCTGCGGCACAACCTACCAGAATTTTGCCCCGCAGGTCGGCGGCACAGAGGGTAAGTCTCTTCTTTCACTCACGTCCCTTCCAAGAATACGCTAACGGGGGACACTAGGAACCGGGCGCCCTCAATGAGAGCACTCTCGCTCGGAGCAGGGCGTTGGCGGAGGAGGCCCGTCAAGAGATCGAAGACGCGCGGGCGCGTGATCTCTTGATGGAAGCCAGAGAGCGACGGGCGAGAGTGGCCCTCAGCCGCCGCCGCAGCCACACTGCCCGAGGGAAGAAGCGTGCTGCGGTGAAGCAGAAGCGGGCTTCTGCTTCGGCCAGGAATGGGGAAGGGGAGGAGAGTGAGGAGGAAATCTTGCCGGTCTCTAATCGTGGGAGGCCTGGCGACAGGACCGTCATCCCTTGGCGCAGTTATATGCGCCCGGATGATGTGGCTTCCCGCAGGCGGGGAGTCTACCCACTCGGTCGGCGAGTTCGAAAGAAGTAGATAGCTTGTTGGACGGCCTTCGGGTATATGAATTCGCTTTTTACCTCATCTAAAACTCCCTTATACGTGTCTTCACCCCCGTCTACTCCACTTTTCTTTTTTTTTTTTCTCTAACACCTCCCCGTGAGGGTTCTCAGCTGCCCTTTGTTTACTTCCCCACCCTATCTATGATATGCTTACGCGCACCTTTACTAGTGGATATTTTTTATATAGTTATCTAATTTTCATTCCCCTAAGGCATCTACTAAAAATGGAAGAAAATGAAGTGTGATTAAATTTACCAGCACCAGAAGTGCGAGATATGAAAACCTATAGTGAGAAGCAACTATTGAAACGGACAGCGCTGACTCCTACAACTATGCTCCACAGCCTGGTCGATGCAATCTAGTGGGTAGTCCACAACAACCATTAGGCATAATTTGGGCGGATGGGACAATGGCCCCAAAAATCCTTACTCCTCATCCTCGCAGTCGTACAGATACGGAAAGTTTCTTCCCACGGCACCATATCCTTGTCATCACCCGAACGCTGCATTTTTTCGTAGACGCACGCCTCTAGTCCTCTTTAAACTTCTCCTAGAAACTCTAAAGAGCATTATATCTAGGTGGGTCATTTACTAAAAATCATGCTAATTAACGCGAGTGAGTATATATTCCTTGTAACTTATCAGCTGCTTTTGAAGCAGGTGAGAACCAGCATTTTTCTTTTGGTTATCTTGTGCCTTTTAGCTAAGTCAACGCTTCGTTGCTTCTCTATGGCAGCTTATATTTGACAAGAATATATGAAATTTAGTCCATAAATGAGCCTATAAGAGTTACTCCTTCATACACTTCCACAAAACATATAGGACTAGCTATTGCTACTGTTACTATGTCGACCCTACGCTATCTCCTCATTGAATTAATGCTTCCCACCGGAAAAATAGCGATGTCTACTGTGCAGAGTATCAAAATACAATCGCTATACTGCACCGAATGAGCTCGTGGCCGAAATCACTATGGTTGGGGCGTGTCACCACCGCCTAGACATATCTTTGTACGGGGACTCCTGGATCTTTGACCCTCCACCTCCGCGTGTAGACAGAAGCCTTGGTCAAGGGGTGTTAGGGCGCCAATAGCACGGTATCCACGTTACTTACTGGCACGAAGTCAAACGGTTGAATCAGCATGTGATCATGCCCATGCTTCAGGTCTTGATTGGTACCCTTTGTCTTTCTAAGCGTGTTTATCACATATGTATTTGGATACTCAATAACCATCGCAGGATCAGAACGGTTGACAGCTGTTCTTTCAGGATGCTGGACGTCGCGTCACAGCGTCACATAGCTCTGCTGCAGATAGCTAACAACATCATACACGATACTGGCCTTGCTGCATTGCTCACACATTGCCTCAATTTGACATTATCACACATATAAACACACCACAATCGGCCCTATAGCGGCTTCTCTAGATCGCCGATAAGCTTTTTGAGAACGTACATCATATTGGGCGGACGTTTGGACAACGGGGACAAGCTGGGGGCAATGAGTGAAGCAAGACTTCCGCAGGAAGGTGTGTTTGTGGCTCTTAATCTTAGTAATCCCGGTTTCACCAGAAGAATATCAGAGACATCTGGCTATTTCGATTTATCAACCTGATATGACATGTGAAGGTTACTAATTGGCTATGTAATACGCTGGGTGCGCACTGAGAGATTGGATATCATGATCATGAAGGAAAATCTAAGAATGCATTACGTCTCTGCTTATCAATACATGCTCTCATAATAATGGCCGTCTTCGAAATCTCACTTATATCATTGTCATCGTCATGGTCTTCCGAAACTTGCGTAAAAGTGAAAACATATCTTTCAAAGCCTGTTCGCTACATGGAGGCTAATGCGAAGCGGTAGACTTCCGCGACCCTAGCTTCAGGGAGCATAAGCTCATCTCGATAACCAAGTATGCCACCAAAGGTCGACACCGTCGGCCTAGCCGCTGCGGCTACACCAACCCCCAAAATCTCCGCAGCTCAAATAGACGGACCGGCTAGCATTTCACCACTCATTCTATATAGTGCGCTTCTTACAGGTATGCCGGCTCTTTCGAGAGCACTGGTGACTGCCTGTAATGCTCCACCAGACGAAAGGGCTGCTGCGTAGGAACATGTTGTGCCAAGAGTTGTTACATGGGACTCGGTGCTGTGGCTGGATGATTGAGGGGTTAGCAAATTTGGATCCAAGATGGCTAGTAGATTGCTTGAAGTCATTGGTTAATATGGTTAAGGTCTGCCGTCCGAATATTTACACAGTGGTCTGCTTTGTTTGGTACTAGCTAACAATAATTTAGATACCCAAGGGATGTCTAACCCAAGCGGCAATTGAGGTCGGATATAACACTGTTCTTACTTTCTGGCACACGATCTTGTGGGGTAGAGCTAAAATCATCGGCGACGGCGAGACTGCGTAGGTCGAATTGGATAGATTAGAGACACTACCAGCATGGACAAGGACATCAGGACCTTCGCCTATACTATTGGAGTCAGCCTTGGAGATTCTCTGGCAGCAATCACTGCCACTAATGGCATTCTCGGTTCTTACAGAATAGAGCTGCTGGCTATTTCCGCCCTGGCTTGGTGATTGTTGGTTATTGATCGCAGATGCAATACTTTAGAAAAAGAACGCATAGTGTGGTTGGATGCCGTGTATTGCTTTTGGGCTTCGGTTGTTCTCAAATTATCGATCTAAAGCATGGATCGGTGAGAATCTTGACAAGATCCGACGTGAGCTGATTTGTGCAAGTTGTATTGAAGATGTTGGCGGAGTACACTGAACACTGAACACTGTCGACTAGGTATGATCCCATGCATTCTACGTTCATTAAACAACTTCAAGCTATAGGGTAAAACTTCAAATGCAAGTTTAAGCTCTTGATTTCTGAACTAAAATGATGTCTATGGGCTTAAAAAGACGTCCATACAGAAGCTCGTAAGCGCAACCAATGTGTTTTTGCGTTTTTTTTTTATAGTATAAGTGGGTGACCTCGCTCGCAGTGCTGTCGAGCCCCTTGTGAGACATCTGGATACAGTTCGCGATTCTTTTTTACCCTTAAAATTATGTTGTCCCACCTCATTAATGCCGATAACTAGTTTCTCTCCCAATAAAAATTGAAGAAAACATGCATTTTAGAAAATTCTTCGAAGCCAATTGAATGGGGGTAGCAATCGTTGTAAATAGTCCCCAAAAATGTTAGTAGTTGCTTTCTGAAGTTCGTGATTGGTATTAAGGTAAAAAACTAGTTTCGGAGAGTCAGCGTGCTGCGTCTTGACAGCATGACTTTACGAGCGCGCTGATTTAGCCGTTGAAAGAGCATGACAACGCGGGAATCACGAAAAGTTTACTCAAAGCACTGACCTACCCATGAAATTTATTTTTGGATCGCAGTAGTCTTACATTTACCGGCCGACTGTAAAGGTGATTATTCTCATACATATTTAAGAGCACGATACACTTCATTGGTTGAAGCAATTTCTTGGCGCACTAATCTAAAAGAAGTAAAGTTTCCATAATATACTGGCTGGCTCGAGGCTATTGGAACCCAACCATTTGTATGTCAGTCACTTTCCGTAACATGAATCTTGGTACTGTAGCTAACATAAAGTGAAATCTCGTATATTGTCCTTAGCGCACAATACGAGTGCATGGAGACAATACAACGATGCTATTGTCTGCAGCCAGTACCAACTTTCATAGACATTTGGCTATTGTTCTAGCTCACATCTGATTATATACATGCCATTTATTGTATTTATTGTGTTCTCAACATCTATTGTACTCCCACAGGGTGCCAAGAAATATAGCGGTATAAAACAAAATGCAGGCAGGTCCTACACTGAGAAGAACACCACCACCATCAAACTCAACGTCCGCTAGCGAAGTACATTCTAGTGCTCTTGATCGTATCTCAGCGCAGACAAAGACATCCTCTTAGCGAAGATTCGATCCAGACGTCGTCTCGTTCTCGAACATTGGAACAAGTTTCTGCATCCGGAATTGGTAAGTTCAAAGAACTCTCATAACTACCAAGCATACTGAAAGCAACAAGCAACCCATATTTATTGAAATAATATCTTGGAACATAGCATTCTTCTTCTCAATTCCTTTTTGCAGCACACAGAAACCTCTTCGAAAACCTCTTCTGCATCGCCTGGAAAGGAGCAACAATGGCTCCTAAGCCTCCCAAGAACAAGGCCGGCACTGAACCTGTTGCGAAAAAGGCAACATCCGGTGTTCGGAAACGTGCTTCTAAACCAGCACGCTCCACACTTCAGCAGCCTGCGCGGACGCAGCCCCGAAGAGCGGCGAGAGATAGGGTAAGTTTTGACCGCTGTCTTCAAGTTTGTTTTTCGTTGTCGTCGCTTTGTGAGATTTCGAGCGAGAAATTGCTTTTCAAGCTTCATATTTGACTCTAACAACTCATTTCCTATTCATTTGCTTTGTACACAGGAGTGGTTCAGCTTAGATGCTGCTCTACCTTAAACGGATTGGGGGTTCTAGCTAATCAGCTTCCGCTTTTTTCGCTTATCTTCCTTCATACGTCGCTAATTCACAATTCAAGGCACTTTCTAATCTCAATGAAACCGTCCTCGCCCAAGAAGTACCCACCCGCCAACCAGCTCTACGTCAACCGGCGCGTCGATCTCCCCGGAAGACGGTTGCTGCGTCGGCGCCCAAGAGGAGCAGGAAGCGGCAGCAGCGCGCTCAAGCAGAGCCTCAAGATGAAAGCGAAGACGAAGAGGGAAGGAGAGGTCGTCAGCGTGATGCGAGGGATGCGCGTGCGAAAGCGAGGGAAAGGATGAGGGCCACGGCCCAATCTTCACCAGCCCGGAAGCAGGCCCGGAAACAAGTCAAGAAACAGGCACGAAAACGGGCACAAGCACAGGCACCACCAGCACCAGCTCCCGCACCACCGGCACCAGCTCCCGCACCACCGGCACCAGCTCCCGCACCACCGGCACCAGCACCTCCTCCACCGGCACCAGCACCTCCTCCACCTCCTCCACCACCTCCGGCACCGGCACCGGCTCCGGCACCGGTTCGGCGACCCGGTCGCGGTGTGCCAGGCCCGAACACATATACTGCTTTCCATGGGGAGATGGCCCCTGCTCCAACACGCTCGGGTCGGCCTAATCCTATAGGGGGAGCGCGTCCTCGTCCTCGTCCTCTTCCTTAGTTCTTGTTTGGTAGTCCCTTTTATTTCATAGAATAGAGTCAATCTGATATGTATTCTTTTTGGAATTGTCTAAATGATAACCTGAATAACTACGAAGCTTCTATGACAGCTTTGCATCGGAATGGGAAATGTTACTTTCTGCGGCTCTTAGTTTATCCTTGCCTGGGTGGGAAAGTCTAGTAGTAGGGAATTGCAGTAACCGCTCGAAAGAGTCTTCCGAACACGTTGTAAAATACCACTTGACGCATGAGCATTTCTTGGAGGTGCTGGGGGCGTAGAGCCAAGCTACGTTTGCCGCTACTCTCAGTGATGGCAAAAATGTATAGTAACTGTAAGCAGCCAAGGCCATATCATATGATGGGTTCTCGCTATATAAGGGCGTCAAACATGTCTGCTACACATAGACACCTACACTGAACTACACACTTAATTAATTCATTCAATTCTTCACTCGTGCTATATTCTTATAGTTATAAGCCTAGCCTAGCGCCTCTTATACTGCTATTATTACTATCAACTCTACTATATACAATATCGCTTAATACTACCTCCCTGGCTATTATCCTTCGCAGCTATCGCGACTGGGACCTGTAGTATAGCCGACTATAAGAACTAGCTGAAACTCTCGATATATAGGAGTATATTAATCCTGAATTAGCTATAGTTCCTAGCTAGAAACCTAAGCTACCTACTACTCTCGCTCCTAAATAAAATAATAGTTTGCTAGCTACCTTACCTAACCTAATAGCTCTTACTCGAGATACAGTAGGGTGACATAAAAAACGACTAATTAAAAAAGATACCATTTTTAAAAGGCTATATCTCAGCTAATTTTAATACTATAATAAAAAGAAAACTAGATTATTAAAGAGAAAATCTAGGAGTTTAATTCTACTATTAGTAATCTTGATTAGTTAGTATATTTGAATGTTGGAATTACGTTACATGACTGCTCAGCTTGCTGGCAGCTTTCCCGCAGCTTTCTAGCGGCTTGCTAGCGGCTTTCCACCAGCATGCTAGTAACTCTCTAAGTTACGTGACTCGTCACGTAATGGCTGCGTCACTAGCTACGTTTACTAGCTACGTTCCCTTACTACACCCCTTACTATACCCCCTTTCTTTCCCTTCCTTGCTATAACCCATCGCGCTTACGTGTATAAGCTAGGTCCTATAGCGCTCTATATATTATAAATAGAATCGCGCCTTCGTGTATATAAACTCCTCTATAGTTCTCTCTTTTATAGAATTAATTATCTACTCTCGAACCTACTTTATAGCTATAAATTAATTCAACCTATATACCTATTACTATACTAATACTAATTAATAGCTAGACTATAAAAAAGCTATAGATTAGTAAGGAATATCTAATAGGAGAAGTTTCTCTAGCTTACTAGGACTTAGCTCTAGTATTAAAAGTAGCTAACCCTTATTATCCTCCCTAGTACTAGCCTAGGATAGTAATAGTTAGTATAAAGAATAGAGACGCCTATTAAAGACTACTTTAATTAGATAGCACCTCTTCTAATAGAACTAAAAGAGATCTACTATAAAGCTCCCTAGTACTAGCCTAGTCTAGAAACTAGATCTATATTAACTATATAATTTATAATAATTAACTCACGCGCGACCTAATAGTATATTATAATATAAAGAAATTCGAATATACCTATAGTTTATAGACCTTTATATTAGTAAATACGAGAATAAGCTATATAACTTTAAGGATAAATAACTTAATAAAGAATACCTAAATACTATTACCCTTAAATAGATCGAATATACTAAAGAAGATAGATTAATTAATATTATCCTACTAGATTAATATAAGGAAGAATTTATATAATAATTAAAATAATACTTCGATATAATCGATTACTAAATTAAGAAGAGAATAAAGGAATTCTTTTAGAAATATAGTATCTATATAGTATATAGTTAATAAGGAAACCTAATAAACTAGTTCCTTAACCTTCTCAACCTAGATAAGTATCTACTATAGCTAGAACCTAAACTTACTATTATAATAAACGATCTAACCTTTATATATTAATAAATAATAGAATAAAAGAATATAAATAGTTCTAGTAATATACCAGCGCTAGCACTATTACTAGTACTAGTACTATTACTAGCACTTATACCAATACTATTAGAATAACTAGTTCCTTAGTATATAGGAATATACGCTCTTACTAACTTGGTAAAGCTATATAATAATAATATAAAGTTTACTAGTAATCTATATAATATACTAAATATTAAACTTAATATCTTCTATAACCTCTATATAAAAGCTAGCGTTAATAAATCTAACTATATAACTACCTTTAGTACTATATTAAAAGGAAAGGTATAATTATTCTACTATTAGTATCTTATATAGAAGGATCTACTATTCAATACTATAGTTGATTAAATATATATATATTTTTATATACCTAAGAACTATTAGCTTTTCTTAAATAAATAGCGTATAATAATACTTAAAGATATTATTACTACTAACCCTAATAAGAATCTAGTTAAATACTTAGAAATTATTATTAAGCGACTATAGTAAACCTACTAGGGGCTTATTTAGAACTTTAGAGCTAGTAAAGGAAGCCTAGTAGGATAACTAGTCTCTATATATTAAGGTATACTAGTATATATATAAGTTCTTATTCGCCTAGTAATAATATTCGAAGGTATTACTATAGACCTTCGTAGTACTATTAAACTATAGATACGCTATAATAACGATTATAATTACTAGTATACTTTATAGAATCACGAACTAGAATATTATAATAACGATTCTTTCTATATAGATCAATACTATAATTAGAATCGAAACTAACGTTGCAAGAACTAGAATAACTATCATTATAAGGACTAGAATAATTACTATTATAAGAATTAGAATAGATACTATTATTAGAATTATAATCAATGTTAGAATAGAAAATATTTTATATAGTAGGGTGAAACAAAAAAAGAATAATCGAAAAAGATACCTTTTTTATATACCTATAACTTAGTTAGTATTAACGCTATAATAAAAAGTAAATAAGATTTTTAAAGAGAAAAACTAAGACATTTATTCTATAATTAAT
>Ga0247757_10000170_pt1 | contig 54535 bp, 44 predicted proteins | sample UWRJL126311R4_FD_180929 | JGI IMG/M metagenome (GOLD analysis project Ga0247757, IMG submission 180929) | Plant litter microbial communities from Arlington Agricultural Research Station in Wisconsin, United States - UWRJ-L126-311R-4 | ecosystem: Environmental > Terrestrial > Plant litter >... | reverse complement strand
GAAGTCAAAGCGCTCGCCAAACTCGAGGCGCTGCGCGACATGTCCTTCCTCCGTGACTTCGTGGACGAAGGCCCGGTCGGCAAGCGCCGCCTGCCGCAACTCTCGAAGGCGGACATGGTCGGCACCAAGTACGACGACGACAGCGAAGAAGACGAGCTGGAGAGCGTCGAAAAAGAAGAAGCCGAACTCGCGAAGAAGCACCGCGGCGTGGTCGCCGTGCTCGAAATCTGAGTCGCGCCCCGGGGTGAACGCTGCGCGCCGCGAGTTGCGGCGCTGGACTGCGATCGCCCCAATTCTTCGGCCGGTCGCTAGCGACGAAGCGCGTGAATGTTCGAGACGCAGAAGTCGTACGGCACTTCTGCCTGCGTGTTCGTGAGCACTTGCCACCAGATCTTGAGCAAAGCCGCTCTGGCGCTCTCAGCCGTCGGGCCTGCGGGCGTCGCCGAGCGGTAACACTCCGGGACTACTTCGCTGAAGAGCACGGTGTTGCGGCCGGGCATGAGCTTCTTCAGCGGAATGTTGCAGAACGAGCGATCGCTGCTGTCTACGTTGAAGCGTAGGCTGTTGGGGGGCGGGAGATTCGAGCCGCTGAGCTCGAATGAGAAACCGCTCAGGTTACTCGCATCGAAGGCGGCGGGAACATCGCCCATCATCGTGACCGGATCGAGCCGCTGGTTCAGATTCATGCCGATGGCGGCACCCCAGGTCGAGCCATAACAATCGGTTGCGGGCGCGACGGGCGTGCACAGCAGATCGACTCTCGCGACCTTGCCCCGGATGCAGGCGGCACTCCGAGATGAGTCGAACATCAGGCTGAGCGCCGACGTCGGATCTGCGTACGCGAACACGGCGCCCTGAATGCCGAAGCGGTTGCTTTCGCGATAGACCCAACCATCCTTCGGATCGAGCAATGTGCCTGTCTCTTCGGAGGAGCCGCTGCCCCCCGCCGGGACCGGCCATGCCGTAGGCGCGCCACTCGAACCCGCCGCGCTGGGGGCTGAGCCGCCTACACTCGGGCCACCGCCCTCGTCAGCGCTCGGGCCGCCGCTCATGCTCGTCGGTGCGCCACTGGACCCCTTGTCCGATGCATCAGCTCCCGGCTGTCCGGCGCTGCCGCCTGGCGCAGGATCGTCCAGGATCACTTTGCCCGAGCAACCCGCGCTCAGGATCGCGGCCAGCGATAGCCCGATCCCCGACGTCCGACGCGCCCCGATTCGCCTCCAGCCCATGCGCGGAGCCTAGCAGCGATCTGGCGCTCGCGGGCGAGATGCCGACCCGATCCCCGGTTACGTGCGAAACTCTGGCGTGTAGCGGGCTTTCGATCGCGCGACTGATTCAAGTTGAGGTCAATCGTGACGCCCCCATACTCGCCGAAGCAGTCCGCGGCGGGGGCGTGAACTCGCGAAGGACGCAACTAACCCCGCACGTCTCGCACCACGCGCAAGAAATTCAGGCCCAAGATCTTCTGCACCACCGAATCCGTGAGGCCACGCTTGGACAGCGCGGCCACGAGTCGCGGCAACTCCAGGCACGTGGGCATATCGCGCGGCGTGATGATCGCGCCGTCCCAATCACTGCCGAGGGCGGGTGTGTCTTCACCCGCGACGTCGACCACGTGGGCGATGTGGCGCGCAATCGTGTCGACTTTGCCGGCCCAGGGGCGGTCGCCCAAAAACGGCGCGTGGTACATGATGCCGACCACGCCGCCCGAGCGTGCGACCGCGCGGATCTGATCGTCGTCCAAGTTGCGCCAGTGGCGATACACGCCCGAGACGCCGGTGTGCGTGACCACGAACGGCACGTCTTTGGCGTGCGCAGCGCAGGCCGCCCAGAAGCCGCGCGCGCTGATGTGCGCCAGGTCGACCAGCACTTTGCGCTCGTTCAACAGCTCGACCATTTGCGCGCCGAACGTGCTCAGTCCCGCGTCCTGAAGACGCATCGGTGAACTGGTCGAGCCGATGCGCGAGCTCGAGAGATGCACGAGCGTGATGCGCAGCACGCGGCCGTCGCACAGCCGCGCCATCTCGTTCAGTCCGAGGTCGAGCGCATTACCGCCTTGGATGCCGAGGAAGGCGGCATGTTTTCCTGCCCTGCGCGCGGCGTCGTACTCGCGCGCATTGGTCACGACTTGGAACTGCGAAGGCACGCGTTCGAACGTGTGGCACAGCTCGTTCAGGTTGCGCTCGAAGGCGCTCGCGCGGTCCGCAGGCTCGCGCAGCGGGTTGGTCGTGATCACCCAGGTCGCGCCGCTGATCTCGGCCTCGACGATGCGCGGAAAATCCACCTGGCCGAGGAACGCCCCCCCCAGCGGCGCGCGGTGCCGCTGGGTCAGATCATAGCCGAGGGTACGCTGCCAAATGAACGAGTCGACATGCAGATCGAGCACGTCGCTCGCGCGATAGAGCTCGACGGCCGCAACCGGGATGCCGAGGTCGCGGGCCCAATCTGCCGACGATTTCACAAACCTTTGGGCACGTTGTCGAGATCGATGTTGCTCAGCGCGTAGCGGATCAAGGCGCTGCGGTTGGCCTTGGTCAAGCCGCGAGCTTTCAGGCTATCGACCATGGTGTCGAGCCGCTTCAAGTCGTCCGTGTACATCGAGATGCAGATCACCTTGTAGTGAGTCGGCTTCTCTTGCACCGGGTCGGTCGAAAACAGCACCTTCGGTCGCTCTTCCGAGCTCGGTGCGTAAAAGCTGTTGGACAGCACGCCCTCGACCTCATCGACGTCGAGAACTTTTCGTGCAGCTTGGCGTAGTTCGTTGCGATCGCTCATCACCCCAATCCTCCGGCTAGGCCCGCTTCGTCGCGAGCTGGTTCAACTTCCATCAACCGTTCGATCACTCGCCAGTAGTCACCGGCCGCGCTCGAATTCGGTGCGTACTCGAACAAGGTCTTGCCCACCGAGGGCGCTTCTTTGACCTTGATCGCAAAGTGGATCGGGTCGAGGCACACCTCTTTGAAGTTCTTCTTCAACGTGTCGAGGGCCTCGTTGCAAATGCGCGCCCGGCTGTCGAACAAGGTCGGCAAAACCCCCCAGAAATTCACGGGATGATTGAGAATCTTGTTCACGTGCTTGACCGTGCGCACGACCTGCCGAATGCCGATCAAGGACAGGTAGTCGCAAGCCACCGGACACAGCACCGCGTCCGCCAAGACCAGCGCGTTCTGGTTCAAGAGCGAGAGGCTGGGCGAGCAATCGATGATCACGTAATCGTACGCCTCGCGGGCACGTGCCAAACGTGTTGCCATGACGCGGTCGCGGTTGCGTTGGCCCGCGATGTAGAGCTCGGCCGCGGCCAAGGTCTCGTTGGCCGCGATCACGTCCAAGTTCGGGCGCGCCGCAATGCGCGCTTGCTCGAATGGCAAGCCCATCACCAGCACGTGATACAGCGAGCGCTCGGCTTCGAGCCCGAGCGAGGCGGCCACGTTTCCCTGCCCATCCGCGTCGACCAAGAGCACCTTGGCGCCGCGTGCGGCCAAGCCAGCGGCGATATGCACGGCCGTCGTGGTCTTGCCGGTGCCGCCCTTGTGATTGAACACGGCCAGCACCCGTGGATTGGCGGCCCCGCGCGCACGCATCGGGATTTCAGCTGGTTTAGTGGCCGGTCGCAGCTCCGCGACGGTCGCCATCGGCGGCGCCGGCGTGTGCACCGTCGCGGGCGGCGGAAGCGGGCTCGCCTCGGGCTCGGCCGGCGGACTTGCCTCGGCCGTGGAATCGTTCACGGGCGTGGCGTGCTCGTCGTTCTCGAGCGGATACGCCGGGTCGAGGATCTGTCCCAGGCGCACCGAGCGCACCCCCGACAAAATCCGCGTGCGGCAATCCGGACTGCACGCGTAGTGACGACGCCCGCCGGTGAACAACACCTGGGAGGCAAACTCGACCTCGAAGCGCGTGGCGCAAGCGTCGCAAGGCACTGCGCCATCGGTGCGGCCGCGGTGGCTCGCCTCCAAGCAGCGCTGCGAGCAGTAGAAGGTGTAACGAGTCTGAGCGACGCCGTGTTCGTCTGGCTCAGCGTGCTCTTCCATCTGATAGCGGAAGTGCAGTTCGAACTCGTTGTTGCAAGTGGTGCAGGTACGATTGATGACAACCATGTGGACCGCGCTTCCTGTTTATCGAAGTGCGTCACAGCGGATGTCATAGAGCTCCGATTTTGGACAAATTCGCGACACTCACTAGGGCTCGAATTGACCTTAAATGTGCGCCAGCAACCCCATGAATTCACTCGGTTAAATAAATTTATTGATGGTCGCGATTTCGGGCCGCGGGCGGCCCAGCCTTCGGCGTCCAAAAGCGGGCTTCTGGGAGTCGCCGAGCAAGGCAGAGCGCCGGCCCAGGAGCTGCGCTGCGCAACTTTGGAGCGCCCAAGCAGAAGCACACGCGAAGGGGGCCTCGTGCATCACCAGCGCACTCGGGGTGCGGTCCTGAACGCTCCCTCAATTTTGAACCGCCAAAAAAACGCCAGAAGAGGAGAGGGGATGGGTTTGCCTTGGACCGCGCTGACGCCGTGACCACGTCGGAGGGCGTCACGGCTTGTTTGCGGTCATTGGTCGTCTGCGAGCGGTCGCCGTAGCGTCGGTTCCGAGAGTCTATTCTTCGACGCGAAGTGGCGGCCGCCGCGAACCCCCCACCTCTTCTCTGCTCTCCCGCTGCTGGCGTTTTGGCGTTTTGGCGGTTAGTCCCCACGCACCAGGACGTTTCCAGACGTCCCTTCGCGAGCTGCCCGCGATGGCTCAGTGACGGAAGTGGCGGACGCCGGTGAAGATCATCGTGATGCCGGCTTCGTCGGCGGCTTTGATCACTTCGTCGTCTTTTTTGCTGCCACCGGGTTGGACGACCGCACTGATGCCGACGCGGGTCGCGGCTTGCAGGCCGTCGGCAAAGGGGAAGAAGGCGTCGGAGGCGAGCACGGCGCCTTTGGCGCGATCGCCGGCTTTTTCCACCGCGACTTGCACGGCGGTTACGCGGGCGGTTTGGCCGCCGCCGATGCCGATCGTGGCGTAGATCCCGGGGCTGTGGCCGGGGCCGGCGAGTACGATCGCGTTGCTTTTCACGTGTTTGCAGGCGGCCCAGGCGAACTCCAGCGCGGACAGTTCGAGTGCGGTGGGCTGGCGCTTGGTCACGACGCGGCCGGCTTGCACTTCGCCGAAGCCGCTGGCGTCGCGCTCTTGCACGGCGAAGCCGCCGCCCACGCGCTTGTATTGCAGGGACTTGTGGTTCTTGGTTAGCCAGCCGTTGGTCGAGAGCAAGCGCAGCTGCGCTTTCGTGCGTAGCTTGGCCAGCGCGCCGGGGGCAAAGCCGGGAGCAATGATGCACTCGAGGAAGGTTTCGCTGAGGATGGCCGCGGTGGCGTCGTCGACCTCGTGGTTGAGGGCCACGATGCCGCCGAAGGCGCTCATGGGATCGGCGTCGCGGGCGGCGCGGTAGGCGTCGGCGAGCGTGGGGCCCGTGGCCACGCCGCACGGGCTCGTGTGTTTGACCACGACGGCCGCCGGGTTCTCGAATTCGCGCACCGCGTCGAGCGCGGCTTCGACGTCGACCAAGTTATTGAAGCTGAGTTCTTTGGCGCCGCTGCCGATGCTCTCGGCGGCCGCCAGCGAGCCCGGCGCGACGTTGCGTTCACGGTAAAACGCGCCACTTTGGTGCGGATTTTCGCCGTAGCGCAGGCCGTAAGCTTTCTCGAGCGAGAGGGTGAGCTGGCGCGGGTAGCCGTCGTTTTCGCCGCGGGCCGTGAACCAGCCGGCGATCGCCCCATCGTACGCGGAGGTGTGGGCGAACACTTTGCCGGCCAGGCGCTCGCGCGTCGGGCGGCTCACCTCGCCGCCTTGTTCGATCTCTTGCAGCACGCCCGCGTAGTCGGCCGGATCGCAGACCACCGTCACGCGGTGATGATTCTTGGCCGCGGAGCGCAGCATGCTCGGTCCGCCGATGTCGATGTTCTCGATCAGCTCTTCGGCGGTCGCGCCCGGCTTGGCCAGGGTTTGCTCGAATGGATACAGATTGACCACGACCAAGTCGATCGGCTGAGCGCCGATGCGGGCGAGATCGGCGTCGTCCGTGCCTTCACGCGAGAGCAGCGCGCCGTGCACGCGCGGGTGCAGCGTCTTGACGCGGCCGTCCATCACTTCGGGCGAGCCGGTGTAGCTCTCCACGGTTTCGACGGGGATCCCCGCTTTTTGCAGGGCCGCGAAGGTGCCTCCGGTCGACAGCAGCGTGACTCCGCGCGCGCTGAGGGCGCGGGCGAAATCGACCAAACCAGACTTGTCGGAGACGGACAGCAGCGCGCGACGGATAGGCATTGAGGGGCCGGTTATCCCCTAGGGGGGCCCACGTCAATCGATTCCGCTGCTGCTGCAGGTTCGGGTGAAGTCGTGCTGCCCGCCCGCGCGAGCTTCGCCCAGAACTCAATGAGATCCGCGGGCATCGGCGCAACGACCTCGAGTGGCTCGCCGGTGACGGCGTGGCTCATGCGGTACACGTGCGCGTGAAGCGCGTGGTGCGGTAGCTCGAGCAGCGCGAGGTCTGCTTCACTCAGTTCGTCGTCGGCGGCGCGGGCCAGCAAGCGCTCGTCGGGGCCATACAGTTTGTCGCCGACCACGGGGCAACCCAGGTGCGACAAGTGCAGGCGGATTTGATGCTGGCGACCGGTTTGCAGCGCGCACTCGACCCAAGCGTAGCCGGCACGCGTTTCGCGCACCGTCAGCTGCGTGCGCGCTTCGAGGCCGGTGCCGGGCGCGGCGATGCGCATCTTCACGCGCAGCGGATTGTCGACGTCGGTCTCCATCGGCACATCGACCAAGCCGCCGGGGGGCACGCCTTTGGTCAACGCGAGGTAGATTTTTTCCACGCCGCGCTGTTCGTCACTTTGCAGCGAGAGCGAGCGTTCTTCCAATTTGCGTTTGAACGCGCGCTCGGCTTCGGGCGTGCGTGCGAGTAGCAAGATCCCGCTCGTCTCGCGATCCAAACGGTGAATCAACGCTAGGAATTCGTCGGGGCGCTCGGCCTGCAAGCGCTTGATGACCGTGTTCTGGTGGTAGCGCGCGGTCGGGTGCACGGTCACGAGCGGCGGCTTGTCGATCACGAGCAGGTGCGGATCTTCGTACAAGATCGGCAGCGGCGCTTGCCCCTCGGTGTCTTCGAACGGGCGCCGCCAGAGCGCGATACGCTCCTCGGCGCGCACGCGCTCGCTCGGCCGCCGCGCGCGGCCATCCGCAGAATAAGCGCCATTTTTGACGATCAGCCGCGCGCGCGTGCGGCTCGTGCTGCGCAGCTGGGATTGGACGAAGCGGTCGAGGCGCATGCCCGCGAGTTCTCCCGGCACGCGCAGCACGCGCAGCATGGCGTCTTCGGGGACGCCCTCGGGGCGAACGATTGGGAGCTCTTCTTCGATGCGCTTTTGGTTCACACCTTGCCGCGCCGGATTTCCGTGCCCACGCCGCTGTCCGTGAAGATCTCGAGCAAGAGCGCGTGCAAGCGGCGGCCGTCGATGATGTGCACTTTCTCGACGCCGCCATTCACCGCGTCCAGTGCGCAACGGACCTTGGGGATCATGCCGCCGCTGATCACGCCGCTCTCGATCATCTCTTCGGCTTCGGCCGAGCCGAGCGAGCTCAAGCGCTCGCCTTTGGCCGTCTTCACGCCGTCGACGTCGGTCATCAGCACGAGCTTCGCCGCCGAGAGCGCGCTGGCGATGCTGCCCGCGGCGGTATCGGCGTTCACGTTCAGCGAGTGGCCCTCGTGATCCACGGCGATCGGCGCGATCACGGGGATGAAGCCGGAGCTGATCAGGTTCTCGACGATGCCGGCCTCGACGTGAGAGACCTCGCCCACGCGGCCGAGATCGACCATCACCGGTTCGCCCTGCTCGTCTTTGGCCGCGACCTTCTCCAAGCGCTTACCGCGCATGAAGCGGTCGTCTTTGCCGGACAAGCCGACCGCGCGCCCACCGTGCTGGCAAATCATGCCCACGATTTCTTGGTTCACGCCGCCGCCGAGCACCATCTCGACCACGTTCATGGTCTCGTCGTCGGTCACGCGCAGGCCGCCGCTGAACGTGGAGTGAATGCCCACGCGCTCGAGCATCTGGTTGATCTGCGGGCCGCCGCCGTGCACGACCACCACGCGGATGCCGACATAGCGGAGCAGGCACACGTCACGCGCAAAGCTCTCCTTCAGCGTTTCGTCGATCATGGCGTGACCGCCGTATTTCACGACGAAAGTGCGGTTCTGGAAGCGCCGGATGTAGGGCAGGGCTTCGTGCAGGACCTGGGCTTTGCTGACGAGTTCGTCCATTTCGGGCCGAACGGTAGCAGTAGAGCCCGGCGTAGCCAGTACAAACTGGCCGTGGTACAGGCCGGGGCAATGGATATTCTGCTTGCCCTGGCCGAACTGGCCCCGTACGTGCGGGAAACCGAAGCCTGTGATTCGGCGGCGGCCTTGGTGAAGGCCCTGCGCCAGCTCGGGCACCGCGTGACGGTGGCCGCGCCCCGCTCGCCGGGCTTCGAGGCCGGTGGCCTGCTCGCCGCGCGCCGCTTGACTCCGCTCACGCTTTCGGACGGCCGCGAGGTCAACGTACTCGACGGCCAATTGGCGTCGGGCGCTGAGCTCGTGTTGTTCGACCTGCCGGGCTTGTTCGATCGCGACGGGATCTACGGTGAAGGCGGCGTGCCCTACGCCGACAACGGCCCGCGCTTCGCGGCCTTTGCGCGCGCCGTCGCGGCCTTGGTCGCGCAGCGCGCGGAGCAGGGCAAAGCGGTAGAGGTCGTGCACGCGCACGACGCGGTGGCAAGCTTGGTGCCGCTCGCACTACGCGGTCAAAGCGTGCCGGTGGTGTTCACGATTCACGACATCGAGCGCAAAGCCGAGTTCCCCGAGACGGTGCGCGACTCGCTCGGTTTTTCGGACGTGTCGTCGCTCGCGCTCGCGGGTGGCCTATCGGGTTTGGCTTCGGCGGTGACGGTGGCGAACGCGGTGACCACGGTTTCCTCGCGTTACGCCGAGGAAATCCTGGATCCAGCGCGCTCGGGCGCGCTTTCCAGCGTGCTCGCGGGGCTGCCCGAGCCCGTGCTCGGCATTCCCTGTGGCGTCGATTACGCGACGTGCAACCCCGCGACCGACACCGCACTCGAGAGCCGCTTCGACGCCGAAGATCCTTCGAACAAGGGCCGCTCCAAAGTGGCCGTGTTGAAGAAGCTGGAGCTCGAGTTGGCGGTGGATCGCCCGCTCTTGGTGTTCCTGGGCGATCTCGGGCGTGAAGCGGGCGCCGATGCGCTGTTCGAGGCGTTGCCCGAGATTTTGAAGCTCGACCTCGCCCTGGTCGTAGCCAACACGGGCGCCCCGTCCGCAGCCGAGCGTTTTCGCGCCGTCGCGCGGGAGTACGCGGGGGATCTTGCGTGCGTGGCCAACGTCGACGAGCGCTTCTCCCGCCAGCTGTTCGCCGGCGCCGATCTGGCGCTGGTGTTGTCTGGGGGCGGGCCCGGCGGCAATCGCCAATTGTTCGCGCAGCGTTACGGCGCCGTGCCAATCGCCTTCGCGAGCGGTGGCTTGGTCGACGCGATCGTCGACGCCGACGTCGAGCTCGAAACGGGCACCGGCTTTTTGTTCGACGCGCTGGATGCGGAGGCGCTAGTCGGCGCACTTTCACGGGCTTTTTCCGCGTACGGCAACCCGGCCTTTGCCCGCCTGCGCCGACGCGTGATGCGCTTGGACGTCGCCTGGGATCGCCCCGCGCGACGCTACGTGCAACTGTACCGCAAGCTGCTGCCGGCTTGAGTTGGTCGCTCGGCTACTGCCTCAATACCGATCCGCGCTCAGGTCGAGCGCCAGGTCGAGCCAGCGCACGCGCCACGCGATCGCGAACAGCACTGCCAGCTGGTGAGCGGCAAAGCCGAGAGCCAGCGACGCGTTCGATGCGCCGTTCGGAGCGAGGTGCGTGAGCAACCACGCGGCGCTCAGGTAGCCGAATGCGCCGCCCGCGATGCTCGGGTACGCGCCGAGCAGCAAGCTTGCGGGTTGTTCGCGGAAGCACACGAGCGCGTGCGAAAGCGCTTCGCGCGGGCCCCGCTCACGTTGCACGAGCGCGGCCCGCGCGACATCGAGCACGCAGCCGACTCCCACGCACGAGAGCAAACCGAGCCCGAACAGCGCGATCGGGAGCATGCTCTGCAGTCGTTCGTCGCTCGACGACAGGACGGGCTTGAACGCCGCAACCAGCAAGCTCGTCGCCAAGAGCAGCGCGGCCTGAGCCAAGAGCGCGATGCCACTCAGCGCTAAAAATCCTGGGAACAGCCGCAGCGCACGCCCGGCGCGTTCGCCCAGCGGTCGACCCGGGAGCCACAGCAAATCTAGCGCTAGCGCGAGCGGGAGGAGCTCGAGGACCGCGGACAGCGCGGCTAAGAGCAACGCCGCGCGCAGGGCCGAAGCCAACCAAGGAGCGCCGATGCGCAATAGCTCCAAGAGCAACAGTGAGCCCGGTTGGAACAAGACTCGGTCGCCTTCGGGGCCGGCGGTGACGCCGCTCGCCTGAATCGCGAGCACTACCGGGTAGCCTACCAGCAACCCGAACAGCACGCGAAAAATCCAGAGCAGCATGCAGGCGGCACCGGCGGTCGAAAGGCGCGCGAAGCGACCCGGCTCGCGGTCGTCGCTCATGGTCCCAGCGCTCCCAGCAACATTTGCGTCGTGTACAGGGCCCGGTCGCGTAAGCGGGGGGTGCCGTTCCCGCGATTGTCGAGCCAGTTGTTGCTGCGATCGTCATCGAGCAAAATGCGCTGCTCGGGGTCGACCGAGACACTGACGAGCGGAGACGGCCCCACGTTGTCGACATTGAACGTGTAGCCGCTGCCGTCCCAATGCCGGAGCTGCTTCGTGCCATCTTCGAAGCCGAGCTCGATCTCTACCGGCAATTGTAGGGTCCCATGGCGGTAAACCACGACGCGGCTCGAGTACTGCGCGGCTTGATGAGGGGCCTCGGGCTTCTTCTGCTCACGACCCTGGGGGCCGTCGAACACGCCGGCGGCCGCGCTCACCGGCGCATTCGAAATTTCGCGCACCAAGTAGTCGACCGTCGCGCGTTCGGACAACGCGAGGGTCAGCGCGCTCACCGCGCGGCTGTCGAGCTCGCTCTGCATCACGCCCAAAAAGTCCGTGGTCGTCGGGTGCTGAAACCGAAATTTGCGGGTGTACACGCCGAGCGCGTGGTTGATGCGCTCACTGCCGTACACCCGCGCCAGCGTGGCCAGCACGATCGCCGTGCGGCTGTACACGATCGCCCCCAAACTGCGAAACGTCGCAAAATCGGCCGCGCCTTGCGCGATTTTTTCGTCTGCGCCGCGCGCGGCCGAAATCAGACGATTCAGCGCGCTCGAGCTCACGCTCAAGCCGAAGGCGCCGAACACGGAGCTCGAACCGTAATGCGCTTCCAACGCTTCCGCCTCGGCGTAGCTGTTGATGCCTTCGTCGAGGAACGGCGCGTCGTGCTCGTTACTGGCGACAAGCCCATAGAACCACTGATGCCCGAGCTCGTGCACGGTCACGATGTCGATGAAGCGCCCACCGCCGAGCGTGCTGTACCACGGGCCACCCGTGGTGATCAGCGTCGGGTATTCCATGCCGCCCGCGTTGGCGGCGGCTTCGGGTGGATGGACCACCGTCAAGGTCGGATACGGATAGGCGCCGTAACGCGCATTGAAGTGGGGCAGAGCGAAGCGGATGCTGGCCAGCTCGGCTTCGGCATTGCGCTGCTGATGAGGCGGAAATAGCACGCTCACTTTCGTGCCCGCGATCGTCTCGCGGCGCGTCTCGAAGCGATCCCAAGCTGTCCACGCGAAGTCGTGCACGTTCTCGGCGTGGTAGCTGAGGCGCGTGCGATTTTTGTCGCGAGTCTCGCGAACGCGAGTGCCGGTCGCGCCCACGAGGAACCCGCTCGGTACGTCCAAAGCCACGTCATAGTCGCCGAAGTCAGCGTAAAATTCGCTCTGCGCGTGGAAGGCGAAATGCGCAAAAGTTCCGTTCGGCTCCAAGCGCGCGAGCTTTGGAAACCACTGACCCACGAAGTGGAAGCTACCCGCATAGCCGGTCCGTTCGATGATCTCGGGTAACTGCGCTTCGAATTCGATTTGCAGATCCAGGCTCGCGCCCGGCTCGAGCGGGCTCGGCAGCGGCACGCGAAGATCGGTCTCGTCGTCGGGGTCGTCTGGACTGTGTCGGTCGCGTTGGGCCCACAGGTCTTCGTCACCGCCGGCGATCGCGAGCTTCTTCACGTCGATGTAGCCGTATTCGCGCGCCTTGTCGCCGCTCCGCCCCGCGCCGAAAGGCGAGCGTAAGAAGAGTGTTTTGTCGTTCTTGAAAGCGTTCAGGTACAGATGAAACCAAAGTTCGCTCAGCGCGCCGCTGGACCGATTGACGAAGTGAATCGTCTCGCGCCCGGTGATGCGGTGCTTCTCGGTGTCGAGCTTGGCTTCGATCTCGTAGGACGCGACTTTGGGCGCGCTTTCGGCCGACGTTGGGAATGCCGCTTGCGGGCTCGGCGCGGCCGAGCGGGGCATGGGCTGCGCGCCGGTTTCGAGCAGCAATGCCCAGGCGAGATAGCCCGACAGCGCAGAGAACACCGCACCGATCAATGAATCTCGAGTGACACGCCGCATGGCTCGCCCGTTCTGCGCGTGAGCTCAGCTACTGAGCGAGATCACGCGCTGGTCGAGAAGCTGGTACATGATGCGTAGCGCGTCCAGCCGAGTCATGCCGCTGATGTCCAAGATCTGATCCACGGTGATGCCGCCGTCGATCAGCGAGAGCAGGAAACCGGCGCGATGATCGAGTGTGAGCCAGCGGATTTGATCGCTCGGGACCGCGACCGCCACCCGCTGATCGAGCGAACCGAGGCGGGCGGCGTACATTTGCGTCAGCACGTCACGGCAGCTCTGCGCGTAGCGCGGCGCCGCGAGATCGTCTGGATTGGCCTCCAAAATGCCCTCGGCGATCAGCAACGCGCCGCTGAAATCGCCCATCGCGTAGCGGTCTTTCATCGCCCCGATCGGGCCGGCGTCGGTCTCCGGGGACGGGGCTGCGGCCGCCTTTTCGTCGAGCGAAAGCTCGAGCACCGGATCGCGAGGGTCGAGCCTGCCCCCCGCGGGCTCCACCCGCGGTTCGGCCTTCAGGCGGCCCACACTGTCGAGATCGAGCTCGAGGCCGGTGAGCGAGAACGATTGCGGCGGGACGCCCGGACTGCGCGTCGGTCGCTGCGACACCGCCGGCGGAGGCGGCGCGACGGTCGGCGCGTCGTGGCCTCGAATGGCCGCGTACGGCGCGGTGCTGTCGGCGCTACGGCGAGGGGAGGGCGGCGGTGCGCTGTCGAGCGTGAAGTAGTCTTCGGGCGCGAGCGTTTGGATCGGAGCGGGCGCCGGCAATGGCGGGGGGGGCGGCGCCGTGCCCGGGGCTGGCACTCGGCTGTCGGCCGCCTTTTCCATTTGGTTTTTGACGTATTGCTCCGAGGGCAACTCGGGGATCGCCGTCACGCGATCGAATTCGTTCAGCGGATCGTCGAGGTCCAGGCCGGGCACGGTCTTTTCGTCGTCCCAATCCGAATCGGCCCGGGGACGCGCCAGCGGCGCCGGGCTGGGACGCAAATTCGTGCGGGGACGATCGTTCTTACTCATGCCTGTTCTCTCGAGGAGCCGCCCCGGGCAGCAACTTCAACCGCGGGATACGACGCCTTTGAACATGCGTTGCGTGCGAGAAAGCTGATCGACCTGCTCCTTCACCAGCGCGGTGTCCTTGGAACTGATCGCGGTCCGCGTGCGTTCGACGGTGGTGCGGGCTTTGGCGATCGCGTCACGACCGAAATCCGCCGAGCCGACCACACGCTCGATCTCCGGGAAAAGACGCTCGATTTCGGCGATCAACGTCTCGGCCTCTTGCTTGGCCGCCTCGAAGTGTTCGTCCACGCGCCGCTCGACCAAATAGTCTTGGGCGTTGGTCATCATGTTCTTGATCTCGTCTTGCGTGAGACCGCTCGTGGCCGTGACCTGGATCGACTGCGCCTGGCCGTTTTCCATGTCCTTCGCGTGCACGCTGACGATGCCGTCGGTGTTGATCTCGAAAGTGACTTCGATTTCGACGTGGCCCTTGGGTGCGCGGCGCAGGCCGGTCAGGATGAACTCACCGAGCAGCTCGTTCTCGTCGGCGCGCTTGCTCTCCCCCTGCATGACCAAGATCTTGACCGCGGTTTGGTCGTCACGGCTGGTCGTGAACACCTTCGTACGGCTGGTCGGCACCGTGGTGTTTTGCGGGATCAGCTCCTCGAAGTAACTGCCGAAGGTCATGATGCCGAGCGCGTGCGGGGTCACGTCCAGCAAGATCATGTCTTGGCGGTCTTGAACCAAAGCCGCACCCTGGATCGCGGCGCCCATGGCCACGACCTCGTCGGGGTGCACGCTCTTGTTCGGTTCACGGCCGAAATAGCCGGTCACGGCCGTTTGCACGGCCGGCATACGCGTCATGCCGCCGACCAAAATCACGTCTTCGACCTCGCTCACGTCCAGCTTGGCGTCGGCGAGCGCTTGCTTACAGATGTCGACGGTGCGCTCGACCAAGTCTTCGGTCAGCTTTTCGAGCGTGGGGCGCGCCAACGTGCGTTGCAGGTGCAGCGCCTCGTTGCGGCCGGTGGAGATGATGAAGGGCAGGTTGATCTCGGTCTCGCGCACGCCCGAGAGCTCGCACTTCGCTTTTTCGGCGGCGTCGCGCAAGCGCTGCAGCGCCATGCGATCTTGGCGCAGATCGATGCCGTGCTCGTCTTGAAAGCCGGTCACCAGCCAATCGATGATGCGCGCGTCGAAGTCTTCACCACCGAGGAAGGTGTCGCCGGTGGTGCTGATCACCTTGAACACGCCATGCGCGCCGATCTCCAAAATGCTGATGTCGAACGTGCCGCCGCCGAGGTCGTAGACCGCGACCGTGCGGTCCATGTCCTTGCCGTAGCCGTAGGCGAGCGAGGCCGCGGTTGGCTCGTTGATGATGCGAATCACGTCCAGCCCGGCGATCGCGCCGGCGTCTTTCGTGGCCTGCCGCTGGTTGTCGTTGAAGTACGCGGGCACCGTGACCACGGCCTTTTTGACCGGCTCGCCCAAGTAGTCCTCGGCGACGATCTTCATCTCCTGCAAGACCATCGAGCTGATCTCGGGCACGGAATAGGTCTTGTCGCGCAGCTTGATGCGCACGTCCGCGTGCGGGCCCTCCACGATCGTGTAGCTCGAGGTCATGATCGCGTTCTTGACCTGGGGCGAGTTCCACTTACGCCCAATCAAACGCTTGGCAGCATAGACGGTGTTCTCCGCGTTGGTGATGGCTTGGCGTTTGGCGATGTGCCCCACCAACCGTTTACCCGCTTCCGTGACCGCGACGACGCTGGGCGTGGTCTTGTATCCACCTCGGTTCGGGATGACGACGGGCGTATCGCCCTCCAAAATGGCGACGCAGGAATTCGTCGTTCCGAGGTCGATGCCGATTACACGCTCCATACTGAGCCCTTCCCATCACCAAGCGGACCGGCCATCAAGCCTCGCCGCGTTTGAGTCTCTTTATCCAATCGCGGATTGTATCATCCTTGGGCGCCAGCGTCGCGGCGCGCTCGAATTCGGCTAGGCCGCTCTGCTTCATTCCGGCCATCACGTAGATCCGCGCGAGTGTTACCCGGGCCTGTACGTCGTCGGGACCGAGCGCGACCGCCCGACGGGCGTGCTCGCTTGCGAGCCGCAGGTCCCCGCCTTCGGCCATCAAGGCGCAGTAGGCGGCCCGTTCGAAGGTACGGACGTCCGGACTACCGAGCGTGGCGCGGGCATAGGAGCGCGCCGCCTCGGCCAAGCGCCCCTCACGCTCTTCGTACTGCGCTTGCGCCAGGTAGTGACTCGAGAGCTGCGCCTCGGCTTGGGTTTGCGCCTCGAGCAGGCGTGCCGCGAGTTCCGCGTTTTCGGGCACCAGGTTTGCCGCGATGCGCAGCGCGTTGGCCGCCGAAATCGGATCCTTGTTCGTCAGCGACAGGCGCGCGTTGCTGAGGTAGCGCTCCGCGCGATCGATGCGCGCCTGGGTGACCCGTTGGTCGTAGCGGCGCTTCAGATCATCCATCGCGCGCTCGCGCGCTTCGACGCGCTGCGAGGAGGGGGGAGGCGGCGCGGGGGGCGTGAGCGAGGGAAAGTTGCCGGACATCGTGCGGCCGCCGAGCTTGCGTGCCAGTGCGCGCTTCCTCGCTTCCGGATCGAGCGGACGTTGTGACGGCAGGCGCGGCTGTGAGCCGGACGCAGGAACCGGTGAAGGCCGCTCGGGGGTCGGCGATAGGCGCTCGGGGGGGCCTGACGGCGGCGCGGGCGCGCGGCTCAGGCCGGCACGCGCCTCGTCTTCGATTTGTCGCTGAATTGCCTGCACTTGCGCGGCAATCGCCGCCTCGCCCTGATCGAGTTGCCGGGTCTGGGCGAGGGACGCCAGGTACGCGTCGTACTCGGCGCGCGGCCCCAAGCGAGTCAGCGTGTCGTGCGCCTCGGTGAGCCTGGCGAACACGCGCTCGAGCTTGGGCTTGAACGCGCCGAGCCTTTTGCCAAAATAGCGATCGGGGTGGAAGACATTGACCACCTCGAAGTAGGCATTTTTGATCGCGCGCTTGTCGGCATCGGGCGCGACCTGCAGCAGTTGATAGTGCGTCATGCTATCCAAGTGATAGAACGCTTCCAAAATCGTGCGCCGGCGTTCGGTCTCGATTTCTACGTCCTCCTCCAACTCGCGAGCGTCGTACAAGGCAGCCGCCGGGTGATGCGGCTCGTGATCGACGCTGGCCTCGATGATGGGCCCGATGCGCAGCGACCCGGAAACCTTCGGTTGCATGCGCGGCGCGCGCTGCGACTGAGTCGAGACTCGTTCGTCGAACCAAATCGCACCCAAGCGTGCCAGCTCCTCAAGCGTGGCGGCGACCGCCTTCGGCTCGATGCCCGCCTCGTCGGCGATCTCGAGTTCGCTGCTCGTGCCGTCGACGCGTGACAACACGTAGGCCTCCGCGGGTCCGATCGGCAACTCACGGAGGTCGATGCCCTCGACCAAGCGAGGCAGTCGGCTATGTGGGGTGGTGGCCACTTTGTCCCCGATGAATTCTTGCAAGTGTAGCCGTCCGCTGGGTTTTTCTGCAATCCGCGAATGCCGATGACGCAGTGCGTCGCGCGCCGCTTGCGAGGTGCCGACTCAGCGCGACGAAGCTGCCGGTGTCGGTGTACCTGCGCTGACGGAAGCTCTCGGCGCGCGTTCGATCACGCCGGACTGCACGGTCATCGCTTGCTCGAGCAACTCGATGGCGCGTTTTCGGATCGCGCTTGCCGCCGTGGGATCGCTCATTTCGAGCGCTTTGGCGTGTCGCTCTTCAACCAAACCCTCGGTTTCGAGCAAGTGACCACGAAAGTAATTCGGTTCGCTCGCGTGGGCGAGTCCGGCCTGCACGTCGCGCAGCGCACGCTCGAACGCGCCTTGGCGGCTATGTAGGTCTGCAAGGCGCGCGAATGTGTCGGCCAATACTTCACGCACCTCCGGGCCGAGCTCGGCGCCATTTTCGCGCGGTAGCGGGCCTTCGACCAAGCGCTCGAGTGGCGCCGCGGTCCCGCTCAGATCGCCTGCGCCTTCCCGAGCATCGGCGAGGTGATGAGCGGCGCGCGCGCGACTCAGGAACGCGAGCAGGATCGGATCCACGGGGCTGCCGGCGTCGAGCCCGGGGCAACCCGCGAGCGGACTTGGCTCCGAGCGGGAGCACGCCGTGAGTAGCAAGGCGTACAGGAGCAAGCACGCGCGCTTCATCGCACGCCCCACAAGGCGTAGCGATTGTCGCGCAAATCACGGCTGCGTACGCTGGCGATGCGATCGATGCGCTCGGACGGAGCGCCCGCGGACTCGGCGTGGAAGAGCGCCGCCGTGCTGCGTGATTGGGCGAGCGCGAGCGCGGCCAAATCCGGCGCGGTCGCGCTCTCGCGGTTCGCCGGCACGAGCCGCAAGAACACCGCGGCCGCGACCGCCAGCGCGGCCGCCACTCCGCCGAAGCGATAGAAGATCACGCGCCCGACGCGCTTTGGCGGTTGGGCGGCGGTGAGCTTCGGTTCTCGCCGCGGTGGGTCGAGGTTTGGAGCAAAGGCGGCAGAAAGCGCGCGCGCCAAGCGCGCATCTTCGTGATCACCGTGATCGTCGAGCGCTTGCCGCAGCCGCTCGCTTTCGACCAACTCTTCCGCGCTGGCGGGAGCAAAGGGATCCTCGAGCGCGGCTTGCAGTAGGCGCTCGTGGCGGGCCGCGTCGAGGTCGCGCGGCGCGAACGCATTGCGCAGCAGCGCCTCGAGCCGGCGCTCTTCATCCCGATCGAGCGCGGGCAGGTCGGGATCGGAGTCGCGTTCGCCGAGCTCGGTCATGCCTCGCTGCCTCCTTCCGAAAGCGCCTTGCGCAGTGCCGCCATCGCTCGATGGAGTACCACGTCGAAGGTCGCCACGCTGACCCCGAGTGCCAAGGCGGCTTCCTCACGCGGGCGCTCTTCCAACACCCGCATGCGGATGGCATCCGCGTAACGGGGGTTGATGCGTAAAAGCAGCTCGCGCACGCGCTCTTTGGCGCAGTTCAAATCATGCCGTTCCAGGGCGTCGGCTTCGCGGGCCTCGCGCTCGGCGTGGTCGAGCTCACGCTCCACGTCCTCTGGCTCGAACAACAGTTCGCGCTTGCGCGAGCGCAATTGGTCGAGCGCCACGCGCAGCGCGACCACGCGCAGCCACGGGTACACACCCACCGCCTGCCAAGTGAATTGCTCGAAGCGCTCCAGCACTTTGACGTAGGTGCGCGAGAGCGCTTCTTCGGCGGCGGCCGCGCTGCCCAAGCGCGGCAAGAGCACGCTGCGGTACAAGCGCGGACCGTGCTTGCGCAAAATCGCGCCCAGGGCGTCGCGCTCGCCCGCTTGCGCGCGTTCGACCAACGCGCGTTCGGCATCGAGCTCTGCCGAGTCGTCCACCGTCCGCACTTTACACAAGTGGCGCGTGAACTCGGAAAGCGTGAACTCGGGCCGCCCCGCGCGGGCGCACGGCCCAAAGGTCGGCGGCCGGCGCCCGGCGGCGACCGGACCGAAGCCGAAGCTAGTGCTCGCGTTCACCCAAGCTCAACGCGGCTGCGGCTCCGGAGCTTACGGAAGCAGCGAAATTGCTTGCAATGTCTCGGCCCCGGGCCCAAGAACCACGCGCCCATGCCTACACCGGCCAAACTTTGCCCGTTCTGCCGCGGGCTGAATTCTGCGGGGGAGCGACGCTGCTACCGCTGCGGTCGCTCGCTACCAGGCCCATTGGCCTCGGGGGTGATGGGTTTCTTCCAGAACACGTTCAGCGCGGAGAACGCGATGACGCGCCTGTTCTTGGGCTTGTCGGTCGCGGTGTTCTTGCTGGGCGTGGCCAGTGAGCATCATCTCCCGGTGTGGGGTAAAGAGCAGTTCACGCCGGCCACGATCGTGCGCTTCGGCGGGTTTTTCGGCCAGCTCGCCCAAGCCGAGCCCTGGCGCTATTTCGCGGCCATCTTCGTGCACTTCAACTTGTTGCACGCGGCCATGAATTGCTTCGTGCTGTACTCGATCGGCGCGACGGCCGAGCGTGAACTGGGCAAGGCACGCTTCGTGGTGTTGTTCGTGTTGAGCGGCGTGCTCGGCTTCGTCGCCAGCGACGTGTGGGACAACTGGCGCGGCAACCTCACGCTGGCCGCGGGCGCGAGTGGCGCAGTCTTCGGCCTGTTCGGTTCGGTGATTGGCGTAGCTTACGCGCGGCGTGATCCGAACTGGAAACAGATCTTGGTGCAGAATTTAGTCTGGATCTTGGTCCTGAGCTTCATGGGTAGCGTCAACAACGCGGCTCACGTGGGTGGCCTGATCACGGGCGCATTGTTCGGTTATTCGATCAACAAGCAGCCCCGCAAGCTGAATCTAGACGCGGCGTTCGGCGTGGTCGCCGCCCTATTGGTCGTGGTTTCCGTGGCCAGTATTGCGCTTTCGGCCGCCGCGCCGATCTGGCGCATGCTCAGGAGCTAGCGAATCGCTGAGCCGCCGAAGGCTGGGCCGCCCCGCTCCGGGCTTCGTGACCATCAAAAGAACAGCCGCTGATTCGGGGTAGCGGGCCGCCGCCTCGCCCGACTATCCTCAGCCAGTCATGCCTGTGGTCAATCCCTTGGCGAGGGAACTCGTATTCAAGGTCGTGTACTACGGGCCCGGGCTCGGCGGGAAGACCACGAGTCTGCAGTACATCCACGCGACCGCGAAGCCCGAGCATCGCGGCAAGATGGTCAGCCTGGCGACGCCGGTCGACCGCACTTTGTACTTCGATTTCCTGCCGATCCGCGTGCCGAACGTGCGCGGCATGAACGTCAAATTGCAGCTGTTCACGGTGCCCGGTCAGGTGCACTACAACGCCACGCGTAAGTTGGTGCTGACGGGCGCCGACGGCGTGGTGCTCGTGTTCGACTCTCAGGCCGCGCGCTCCGATGCCAACTTGGAGACGCTCGACAATTTGCGCGACAACTTGGCGGCCCACGGTCGCCAAGTGAGCGAGATGCCGCACGTGGTGCAGTACAACAAGCGCGATCTGTTCGACGTGCTGCCGATCGACGAGCTCGAGCGACTGCTCAATCGCGCCGGTGCGCCGTCTTTCGCGACCACGGCCACGACGGGGGAGGGCGTGTACGAGTCACTGGAGGCGATTACGCGCGCCGTTTTGGACGATTTCGAGCGCCGCGTGCCCGCCGGACAACGCGCGAGCGGCGCGACTTCGCTGGAGTTGCCCGAGGGCGGCTTGATGGAGGCGCTGCGCCGCGCCGAAGACAGCGACGCATGGAGTGAGGAACTCGCCGAGCGCGCCGCTCGCCACGTGCAACGGCACCCGAGCGGCATGCTATTGCTCTCCGATGTGCCCGAGAGCGACGTGGGCGAAGCCGCGGCCCGCGCCGTAGCCACCGATTTACACAGTTTGGCGCGCCTCGAGTCGTCGCCACCCGCGCCCGCACCGCATTTCGATAGCGCGCCCGCCGTGCCCCCCATGAGCGAACCTCCGCCCCAACCACGCCTGTCGAGTGCCGGTCCGCCCACGGCGGTGCCGTCGGCCCAATCGAGCTTGAGCTTCGAGACCTTGTGGCCCGTCACCGAGCGCAACGCGGTGCGCGAGCTCGAGATTTCGGTGGCGCAGGGCGATTTCGAGCGCGGGATCACGCTCGCCGATCAACTCGTCTCTCGCGCGCTCGCCAGCGCGGCGGCGTTGTTGGGCGGGAACTTGGACGCCCCGCGCGATCCCTCGACCGTGGCGCTGCTCTTGGGGCTCGATGGTCGCCGCTACTTGGAATTTCGGTCCCTCGTGCGCGACGTGCGCAGCGGGCGCGGCGTCAACGAGAGTGAAGCGCTGGCCGCGTACGCGATGGCGATCGAAGTGCGCTTGGCGCGCGCGCGCATTCAGAGCCGCGCCTGATCAGCGCGCGCTGGTGGCGGTGAGCGCGCCCGATACGGAAGCCGAGCCGTCGACCGTCTTCAGTTCGCCGACCCAGCTGCCCACGGCCGCGGTGGCCTCGGCGTCGTCCCCGACCTCCGCCGCGCCCGTCGCGGTGATGCTGAGGGTTGCGAGCGCACTGCCCGAGGCTGCTTGCGCCTTGGCCCAGGCCGCGGCCACGGCGTTGTTACACAGATTGGCGGTGCAGCTCTGATCACAACTTGCGAACGCAGTGCTGCCCGGAGTGACGCCGTACTGCGAGAGCACGCTGCCGACCTGCGCGCAGTCCACGGCAAGCGCGAGCGCCCCCGCGGCGGTAGTCGCATCGGGGTACTCGAGTCGGCTGGGGGCGAGCGCGAGCGCGGTGACGAGGCGCGAAGGTAGCCAGTTCAAATCAGTCCCGAAGAGCAGCGTGTCGCTCGAATCAGCCGACCAAGAAGCGGCAAAACTATCGGCAAACCCCGCATTGCTCGCCGGCGCGTTGCCCACCTGCTGCAACTCGAACGAGGCCCCTCTGCCGTCCGCGGCGACCGTTCCGATCAGCGCGTCGGCCGCGTTCAACGTGAGCAGGCCGGCACTGAGCCAGCGCTGCGCGGGGTCGCGGAGGCGACGGGTGGCGGTCTTGCCAAACGCGGTCTCGAGCACGCTGTCCCAGCCATTCTGCGTGCGAATGCCGCTGAATGCTTCGCGGCTGCTGAGCGGCGTCGCGTCGCGCATTTCGTCGAGCAACGCGGCCACGTCGTCTTTGGCATTGCCGAGTAAGGCGTTCTCCGCTTCGGTCGCGCTGGCCTTCAGCAGCTTGTCGAATTCGGGGTGCGGATCGCTCGCCCCTAGACTCAGTGACAGCTTGGTCTCGGCCAAGTTCAGCGGGCGATCGCTCGCATAGACCAAGACTTGGTTGCCGGCTCCCTCGCTCAGCGCAGCTAGATTGGCGCAGCCGCCGATGAAGTGACCGGCCCGAACGGTGACCACCAGGTCGAGACCAATCGGAACTTTGTTGGAAATCTCGAGCGTTTTACCGAACTTGGCGGTTGCCGACCACTTGCCGTCGGGCGGCGGATTGCCGCTGAGCGTGCTGCAGCTCACGCCGGGTTCGGCGCTCACCGTGGCGGTCCACTGCGCGATCGGTCGCTGGCCGCTATACGAAGGCAGCACGCGCAAGCTCGTGACGCCCGAAGCGTTGACCGTCACTCCGAGTTGAATTTGGGTCGCGCTCGTGATCGACGCGCGCACATTGAAGGATGCCGGCTTGCTCGGCGCGATGAAGGTGACCTGCGCAGTGCCGTTGGCGTCACTCTGGACCTCACTTTGGTCGAGCACGGCATCGGCGGGGCCGGTGGCTCCCTCAACGAGGTCGAAGCGCACCGGGTAGTTCCCCGCCGGTGTGACCCGTACGGTCAGCACGCGGCTCTCTTTGGGCGCAAGTTCGAGCTGATCTTGGGGGACGAACTCGATCTTGGCCGGGCTGGAGGTGCCGCCGCCGCCGCCGCCTTGGCCCATCCCGCCCCCGCCCGTGCCGCCGGGTCGAGCCGCGTCGAAGCTGCTGGAGCTGCAAGCGGCCGAAAGCGCCGCATACGCCGCCAAGAGCAGCGCAGAAATGGCGACTGATAGCCGTCGAGCAGGCGAGCCAAGCGGGGACAAAGCGAGTTCCTTCAGCGTAGGCGGTCTCGCGCCGTTCGCAAGCGAAAGCACGGCCGCCGCCGAAGCCGAAATGCTAGCTTTTGCGCTCGTGGCTTCGCTCGTGCCCCCTCCCATCAAGGTTCTGATCGTCGAAGACGAGCCAGGCCTGCGACAGATGTTGGAGATCCTCTTTCGGCGCGAGGGCTACGCGGTGGTCTCGGCGCCCGGTTGCCGCGCTGCGCTCGAAGCGATCAGTCAGCACCCTCAGCCCTTTCCAGTCGTGCTGTCCGATTTGGCCATGCCGGATGGCTCGGGGATGGAAGTGCTAGCCGCGGCCAAAGCGCGCAACCCCGCGACGGAGGTGATCCTGATCACCGCCCACTCGACGGTCGAGAACGCGATCGGCGCGATGCGGAGCGGCGCGTATGACTTCGTGGCCAAGCCCTTCGACGCGGCCGAGCTGGCGATGCTCGTCAGCAAGGCGCTCGAGAAGCAAGAGCTCGCGCTCGAGAATCGGCGCCTACGCGCGCGCGTGTCAGAGCTCAAAGAAACGGATCTGCTGGGCCGCAGCTCGGGCATGCGCGCCGTGCTGGACCTCGTGCAGCGCATCGCCAACATGCGCACGACCGTGCTCATCACCGGCGAGAGCGGCAGCGGCAAAGAACGAGTCGCGCGCGCCGTGCATGACGCCTCCGACCGCCGAGAGAAACCGTTTCTCGTCGTCAACTGCGGGGCGCTGCCCGAGGCCCTGATGGAAAGCGAGCTGTTCGGCCACGAAAAGGGCGCGTTCACCGGCGCGCAGAGCAAGCACCTCGGGTTGTTCCGGGAGGCCAACGGCGGCACCGTCTTGCTCGACGAAGTGGGCGAGCTGCCGGCAAACCTGCAGGTCAAGCTGCTGCGCGTGCTCCAAGAGCGCAGCGTGCGAGCCGTAGGCGCGACGCATGAAACGCCGATCGACGTTCGCGTACTGGCCGCCACCAATCGTGACGTCGAGTCCGACGTCAGTCTGGGTAAGTTCCGGCAAGATCTGTATTACCGGCTGAACGTGATCCGGATCAGTTTGCCGCCACTCCGTGAGCGACGTGAAGACATCCCGATGCTCGCCGAGCGCTTCGTGCGTCGCTTCGCGGACGAAATGGGCAAAGAGGTCGCGGGCTTCACCCCCGACGCGATCCGTGGGCTGCAGGCTTACGCATTCCCCGGCAATGTGCGCGAACTGGAGAACATGATCGAGCGCGCGGTGGCCTTGGCCGGCTCCAGCGTGATCGGGCTCGGGGATTTTCCGCAGGAGCTCAGCGGCTCGGCAGGCGCCCCCGGCGGCACCTTGCTGGAACTACCCGAGAATGGCTGCAATCTCGATGAAGTCGTGAACGAGGTCGAGCGCCGCCTGCTCACCTCCGCGCTCGAACGCACGGGTGGGGTGCGTACGGCCGCGGCCAAGCTACTCGGGATCAGCTTTCGCTCGATGCGCTATCGCCTGGCCAAGTTGGGCTTGGGCGATGACGACCCCGACGAACCCGAGCGCGACTCGCAGCGGGAGTGAGGAGACGACGCGCCGTTACTCGCCTTCGTTCTCGACGTACACTTCGCCCGTCATGCTGGTGCTCGCGTACAGCGAAAACACGTTGTTCGCGTCGACGTCACCGCGGGCTTGAATCACGTACCAATCGACCGGTTGCGCCGTTGGGAAGGCGGGGCCGTTCGCGACCTGGAGCGCGGGGATGAGCGTGCCGGGCACGCCCGCATTCACCAAGTAGCCGAACATGACCGTCTCTTTGACCGAGGGGGCCAGTTGCACCCAGCGCGCGTAGTCGGCATGAGCCGGGGCGGCGAAGTTGCTGCGCGACTTATTCGGCACGAGTTGGGGATACCAGCTCGCCCCGCCGTTCGCCGTCGACACGTTGAGATACACCTTGTTCTCCGCCATGTACGACTCTTCCGCGCTGCGGATGGCTTGAATCACGGCCATGGCCTCGCTGCCGCGCGCCGACTGCATGTGACGCCGAAAGCCTGCGATCGCCATGATCGACAATATCCCCGTGATCACCACCACGGCGAGCAGTTCGATCAGCGTGAAGCCGCGACTCGAGCCACGGCGGGTGCGACGAGGCATGTTCAAAACCACTTCAAGATAGCGCACTTGCCCGAGCCTCGCTAGCGACCCACAAAAAGCGGAAGGCCCGCACCGTCGGGTGCGAGCCTTGCTCGTTCAGCTCGTTCAGCTTTGGGGCTCAGCCCCGCAGCGTCATTCGTCCGGGTTCGTTTCGACGATCGCGGGGGAGAGCACGACCTGGCCATCGCGAACGACGCCGTCGCGGTTGAAGGTCGAGAACACGGTGCCGTCACCGTTCAAGTCGCCCTTGGCCACGGCCGAGAACGTGGTCGCCGACGCGTTGGTGTACTGGTACTGGTAGTACTGCGGGCCTTCCATCGAGAAGTGCAGGCAGGTCCAGCCGGCAGACGCGCTGCCGGTGTTGTAGTCCGCGCCAGCGGCGGTGCTGGACTGAAACTTCGCGCCCTGGATCGACGTCATCGCCGCCGGGACGGCGGTGGACGCGGTGCACAGGTTGTTGGCGCCGGCGGCGGTCGCGCCGTTGGCCAAGATCGTCCCGACCATGATTTCCTTCGACCAGGCGCCCGCGGCATCGGACGAGATACGACCGAGGGTGTTGCGGGCTTCTGCCGTCTTGGAGTTGGTCACGTAGCGCTTGACGCCGAAGATGGCGAGGGCGGCCAAGATGCCGACGATGGCAACGACGATCATCAATTCGACGAGGGTGAAGCCGCGCGAGCTGCGGTGTTTTCTAATCACGGGTAGGTCCTTGGTTATAGGGTCAGAGTGCAAGCGCGAGCCGGTCAACGGACCCGCGCGCGACGACTGTTTGGAAGGGCCCGCCGTCACCGGCACTGCCCACGTTTGGTTCTCGAACGGCACGATTTCGAATTCGCTAACCGCTCGTCGACCGAATCGTCCAACGAACGGTTACTTAGCAGCTCGCATGCCAACTCCCGCCCGCGCCGACCGAGCCGCGAATTCTCGCTGTTTTGTGCGATCTTTGGAGATCTGTGGCACTTACGGCCAGCGCCGAGTGCCGAAAATTGTCAGTGCGCCGCTCGCGAGCTGACGAAAAAAGTGGGTCACTAACTGCTCACGGACTCGCACTCTGCCCGAGGTCGAGTGGGTTTATCGCACCTGGTAGGCCGTCTTGCACGGTGCCCCAAGCACGCCAAGACGTCGCGCATTCCGCGCTTATCGAAGCGCAGCGCGCACTGTCCCAGCTCGGCCCGATCGCCGCGATGGCGCCGCGCGAGACAAACGGCAGATCCTCACTCCAGGCGCGCATGAACGTTTGCCGACGCGCTTGCACGCGATCACGCTCCTCCGCGCCGACGGCCTTTTGCAAAAGCGCGCTGACCAAGGCACGGATTTCCGGATCGTCGTTCACCTGCAGCATTCGTTCGAGGAATTGCCGTGAGGCCGCGTTCTCGCCCGCTTTGGTCAGGAGCCCGGCCGCGACCACGCACTGATGCGGAATGTTCTCGTTGCTGCCGACCAGTTCACAGGCGCGCGCCAAGGTGCGCCCCCCGGCCAGGCGCCAATCCGCTTGCTCTTTCGGATCGCTGAACGCGCTTGGCCCGAGGTACGCGAAGAACTGACCGGCCGTCGTCCAGAGCGCCTGATTGAAGGGCAGCTCGCGCATGCCGCGCTCGAGGATGCGCCGGGCTTGCCGGAACCCCTCCGGGGGAACTGCTTTGGCTTGCAGCGTGATTAGGCCGTCGGCCATGCGGTATGGCGCCTCGAACTTGGGATCGAGTTCGTTGACCGTCTCGATATATTTGGAGACGAACTCGAAGGCGCGCCGCTCTTGAAAATGGATACCGGACGACACGAGCACGTGCGCGAAAATCAGGTCTGCGAGCGCCGAGCGATAGCCGAGGCTCATGGCTACGACCTGATTCGGCGGTGGCAGCGCGAACACGTCGTTTTCGACTTTGGTCGCGACGAAACGCGAATTGAGTGGAACGCGCAGAACGCCAATCGCGAGCGCCGCGACGGCGATCGCCATCAAAGCGATGAAGTTGTTTCGGCGAGGCGGCATCGCACGCGTGCCCCGGCTCAGCTCACGAAGTCGGGGTAGGCCGGAAGCCTAGTCGTTGGCCGAAAACAAGTCACCGGTGAAACTGGCCGTGGCAAATACGGTGCTCACGCCGTTGCCTTGGATGTCGGCGCGCGCCTTGACCACATACCAGGGGGCGGCCACCGTGCTCGGCCAATTGCTGACCGTGATGTCGGAGCCGAGCGCCGTGGGTGCAGAATTGGCGCCCGCCGTGCAGGCGTAAACGAACAGCACCGGGCCGGCGGCTTGCACGCCCAACTGCTGCCACGCCGTCGCTCCCGTACCTGCGCCCGCGAAGTTCATCTTTTGCTTACCGGGCGCGGAGTTGTCCGGATAAAATGAGGACGCGGACGTCAGATCGGGGGAGGGCCCGAGGTACTGAAACGTTTCGTCCTTGTAAGCTTCTTCCGCAATCTTGATCGCGGAGAACATCGTCATCACCTCGGCCGTCTTCGCGTGGGCCACGTATTTGCGGTAACCGACGGTCGCGATCAGCGCCAAGATCCCGACGATGGCAACGACCGCCATCAGCTCGGCCATCGTGAAGCCGCGCGCTGCAGCGCGCCGCGCGCTGCCTCTATACTCTGACGCTTGCATGTGCCGACCTGCTTTGACTGTACAAGGTACCCAAGAACAAGCGGCAGCGCCACGCCGCGCTTCAGGTCAATTCGTCGCACGCGGCCCGACGCGGCATGCGGGTGGGTAAACTGCGCACAAGCGCCGCGGCCGTCACTCGACTTCGCGATTGATCTCGAGCGGCTGCAGCTTGGGCTCGGCGCCGCGGTCGACCGCCCCTGAAATCGAGAAGCTGCTCGTCACGCCGTCTCCATCCAGATCGCCGCGCGCGCGCGCCGTGAACGTCGAGCGCGCTTCGCTATTGCTACCCTCGAAGGCGAAGGCATACGCGTGCGGGGCGTCGAAGCCGAAATCGAGCGTGCGCCAGGTGGGGGTGTCCCAAGTGCCGGGTGGGTCGAGTACCAGCTCGCCCCGGGGTGTGACGGCCGGCGTGAAGGGAGCGCTCTCCGGGTAAGCGCTCTCGGGCGGCAAGCCCGACGCGCGCAACGTGGCGTGCGCGGCGATGCGCTTCAAGCCTTCCACCGGCTCCGAGAGACGCGACGCGTGCACGTTGCGTAGGAAAGTCGGAATCATCGTAGCCGCCACGGTACCGCCCAAAGAGACGATGACGGCGAGTTCGAGCGGTGTCAGTGCCCGCATGGCAGCCGGAGATCGAAGGCGTCGGCGCGCGTGCGGGCGCGCCTACGGGAAGCGAACGGTGACGGTGGAAGCTTTGCCGGCCTCGACCGTGATGGTCTTGGCTTTGCGACCGTAGTCCGCATTCACGAACACGACCGTGTGTGATCCAGGCGCCACGCTCACGTTCATGCGCGGCGTTTGCCCCATGGGGCGGCCGTCGAGCAGTACGTTCGAGGCGGGGATGGAGTTCAGATTGACGGTGCCATTGCCCGATGCGGGCTTCGGTGCGGCGGGCGCTGCGGGCGCTGGAGCCGGCGCGGGCGCCGTGCCGCCTCGGGGCGCGACGGCGGCGGGCGCGGGCGCCGCTGGTTCGCTGCCGACGGCCGTCAGGTTGACGAGGAACGTGCGCTCGGCCTGCCCGTCTTCGAACGCCACGCGCTGCTCGAAGTCGGTAAAACCCTTCTTCGTTGCCACGATGCTGTACGGCTTGTCGACCGAGATATCGACGGTGATCGGCAATTGCGGCAGGGGACGGCGCTCCGAGCCACTGACCAAGAGCACTTTTGCGTCGTCTGCGTTGTCGCCGAGCTTGATGGTGGCGAGGCCCTTCTTGACCCGCAGCTTGGGCTCGACGGGTTGCATCTGATCGGCCTCGACCAGGATGTGCTTTTCGAACGACTCGTAGCGTTCGCCGCCGTCCAAGTGAACGAGGTGATCACCGGGCGACAGGTCTTTCAGCTCTTGCGGCAGCGGGCCAATCTCTTTGCCGTCGACCGAGAGCTTGATGCCGCGGCCTTCGGCCGAGACGCGAATGCCAGTGCCGTCACTCGCGCGCGTGAGCGCGATGTTCTGCACGGCTTCATCGCCGTTGCTGATCTTCACCGCTTGATCGGCGGTGGGCTGGTAGCCGGCGGCGGTCACCTTGACGAGGTGCGTGCCGGCCGCCAGATCGACCACTCGGCAGGGCGATGCCTCGCACTTCTTTGCGCCGTCGACGTAGACCTCGACCGTGTCGATTGGCTTGTTGCCCGGGCCGGCTACGGTCAGGACCATCGAGCCCTTCTTGGGCATCAAGAACATGGCGGCGGCGCCCGCTCCGGCCAAAAGCAAAACCACGACTCCGATCATCAAGCCACGGCTGCCGCCACTCGAAGCGGCCACGGGTGGCGGCTCGAAGATCGCTTGCTGCGGCGGGATCGGCGCAACGTAGGGCGCTTGCACTGCCTTCGGCGGAGGCGGTAGCGGAGCACGCGGCAGGGTCGGCGGCGGCGGTGCGCTCGGCCCCGGGCGAGTGGACAACGTGGGCAAGCGCGAGGGCGGAGGAGCGCCGGCGGCAGGCGGAGGATTGGGCGGGCTTGGCGGACCCGAGGGAGCGCCCGCCGCGGGCGGCGCGCTGTGCAAGAGCGAACGCGCGGTGTCTTCGACGCTCTTGTCGAAGACCATGGTTGCTTCGTCTTCGTCGTCCCAGTCGATGTCGACGCCCGGCTTGCCCTCGGCTTTCACCGGCACCGGAGTCTTGTCGTCTTCATCGAGCGGCGGCTTGGTTCCGACGGTGCGAGCCGGGTTGCTGCTCGCCGGCGGAGCGATTGGCCCGGAGCTGGGGCCGCCAGACGAGCCCGGCGAAGCCGACGCGGCGCTGGCAGAAGCGGCGAGGGGGGGCGGTGGGGGCGGCGGGGCGCCGAGGCTCGAAGGCGTGGGAGGCGGCGGAGGAGCCGGGAAACCTCCGCTCGACTTGGTGGACGGTTCGTAAGCGACGCTCCCTTGCGGAGGCGGAGGGGGCGCGAGCGGGCGGCTACCGGTGGGCGGCGGTGGCGGGCCGGGAGGTCGCGCGCCGGCGGTGCCGGGCGCGACGGGTGCGGCCAACCCGAGCAGCGTTTTCTGACGCGTGGCCGAAGAAGGCGGAGCGGCCGGCGCGCGTGGCGCGGGCGCAGCACTCGGCCGCGATTTTTTCGCTGCGAGCCCGTCGAAAACGTCCAGATCAGAACCGGCCTTGTCGCTCATCGCTTTCGCTCTTTAGATAGTTGAATCTCGGCCACCGGCAACGCCTGTTCGCGTCCCCGACCCGAAGATTCTCCGTCCGAGTAGCATCGGGGCGCTGCATCCGCCCCCCGGAATCGGGGAATAGCCGCTATTTGTAGCGGAATTCGACCGCGAGACGATACCCTCCCTTGGGCTACCTTGGCGAGAAATATTAACGAAATTACAGCGCTCGCATGATGCGCGGACGGGCCTCCGCGATCACTCGATCGCCGCATTCGCGGCACTCGCAGCGGCCGTTGCGCTGGCCGTCGAAAGAGTCACCGGTAGCGCACGCGCTTCTGCTGCAGCGGGGCCCAATGTGTCGGAGGGACGACCGGCGTGTCGGGAAATAGGCGACGTGCGCCGGGCCCTTCCGCGCGCGCTAGGCCGACGCCCTGAGTCGGACCGGCATTGTTTGGGTCGGCCGCGGCCGCATCGTGGCCGTCTCGGCTATCGCCCAAGACGACCCCGAGTGGGCGGAGAAAGAACACGCTCGACGCGCAACCGAGGCGCTTCAACAGCTCGTTCAAGAGCGCGCCTTCGCCACCGGGGCGTGCGCCCGCTGTGAAGCGCACGAACACCAACATGCCTGCGCTGTCGATGCCCATTGCGGACGTCGCGCTGCTGCTGATCGCCTCTGCGCCGGCGAAGCCTCGCGTCACGAGGGTCGCGTGCGCGGGTGCCGTGCTGGCGATCGAGAAGTGCGCGCCGTCGTGATACAGCGCGAGCTGCCCGATGCCTTCGCCAAGCGGCTGGGTGATGTCGAGTACGTGTTGCACCCCCGGCTCGCCCGCGGTGACGACGCGCAAGAACTTGGGGTCCAAGCGCATGATGCCCACGTGGGTCTCGGGGCGCGCGGCATCGGGGCGAAGCGTGGTCTTGGCGACCGCGTAAGGCCAACCGTGCTGCGGCAGGCCCTGAACGCTCCAAACACCTTCGCCATTTTCCGCGGGCGTAATCGTGGTGGCGAGCGGGTCACCTGGCAAAATGTGGCGCAAGGTGAGGTAAAAGAAATCGCGCGCTTCGGTGTTGATGTAACGGGGGAAGTTCATCAACGCCATCAAGCGGATCATGCGCCGGCCCATGAATTCCCAACCGGCCATGCCGGGTACGGGGCCGCGTGCCTCGGATACGTCATCGAGCGGACGGTTCAGCTTGGGCAGCGTGCCGACGGGACCCGCGCGGTAGTACTCGAGCCCGGTGTGACCCGGGTTCATGTCCAAGTGCACGCCGTAGTTGCAGCGCGCGCGCTGCATGGCTAACGCGAGCACGTCGGGGTCGACGCTCGAACCGTAGAAGTAGCCGACGAATCCTTCCTTGGTCATGCACAGCGCGCTGCGCACCGTGCGCGCCTCTTCGGTCCAGCCCGGCGGCACGCCCCCCCACCAGTGCCGCTTGTACGGGTTGATCACGCCGTCTTGGAGCAGCGCGGTCATGTTCTGCCGAAACGAGATCATGTTGGCCGGCACGGGCGCCTCTTCGGGCCAAGTGCCGAAGACCGTGGAGCCGTCACTCAGCTCGGCCACGGTGGCGCCGAAGGGCTTGGGCGGCAGGTACAAGACCTTGTCCGCCATCATCCCGAATTCGCCGTGCACGGCTTGGAATCCGCCGTTGAAGCCGGCCAAATAGCGACCCATAACCGCGGGGGTCCGCGGCACCATGCCCGGGCCGGTTTCGCCGGTCGCGCTCTTCGGCTCCACGGTTCCGCTCATCGCGTGCAGTTCGACTTGCCGTGGATCCCAGAGCGTGACGAACACCTGTGAGTAGATGCGCTTCTGATCGCTACGAATGAACGAATAGACGAACGGCGACGACGCGCCGGGGTTCTTCAGGATGAACGGATCCTTGTCGGTCGAGGACCACTTGCCTTCGCCCTTCAACGCTGGTGAAAGGATTGGTTCCATCGGCGCCGGAGGCCAACCCGTTTCCGGATCGGTCGCTTCGGTCGAGGGCGCGCTGAACAGATCCCCGAGCTCTTCCTTGACGGTCTCGGAGCCATCGTCGCCCGTCACCGAGCCCATGATCTGGTTGAAATGATCGACGCCGTCGAACGCGACCGCCTTTAGCCACTGCATGCGGTCGTCACCGAACCAGGGCAGGGCGCGCACGCGGTCGACCGCCCACGTGACGAGGTTGCCGGGGCGCGCTTTGGGCGCGGTCTGTTCTTTCAACCAAGGGTTGGCCGCAAGCGGTGCGGCGGGGTCGGTTTGGATGCGGATCCGGTGCGAGTCGGCGTCCACCAAGAGCGCGTTGTTCGAAAAGCCGAGCACCACCTTGTAGGCGGGCGGATCGAGCTTGAATGCGCGCCGACCGAAACCATGGATTTGGCCAGTGTCCTGCAAGTTCGTGACCGCATTTTGCAAGCGAGACAGGCCGGTCCAGTTGCGCTCCGCGGGTCGGGGCTCCCCACGGAGATCGGCGTACTGAATGCTGGCGATGGCATTGTCCTCGCCAATCAACCACGCGGCGCGGTCGCCACTGACGATCAGGCCGCGCTCGGTGGCGGCCGATGTATCCGACACGTTGAAGACGTCGGTCAGCTCGATCAGGTGACCTTCGGGAGAGACCCGCGTTTCGACCACGAACACATCGGTCGGGTCCGAAGCGTGTTGAGCCAAGACCACCGCGCGTGGACGCCGTACCGGTGATCTCGCGACCGTTGCCGTATCCGAGATGAAGTGAACGTCTTCCGCTTCGGTACTCAAGCCGCGCTCGGCCATGGCGAGCACGATGGCGCGGGTCATGTCCGTCTCGGCGCGGGTCTTGGCCGCGACGCCGTCGGTGCGTTGCAGCAGCCAGGTGAGCAAGAGCAAGAGCGGCATGGGTCGCAAGCCGCGCATCAGGCGTTGCGGTTCGAGCGCCTCTCGACCGATGTGTGGCAGATGCGGTAGCTGCAACCGGCGCACGGTCGCGGCCAGAGCACGCGGACCCCAAGCGTTACCGGCCACGGATGACTCCGAACGTTCCTACCGTGCTGCGCTTGGTCCCGCGAGACATCAACCCACTACGCCAAACCTGGCGTTAACATTCGCGGTCATCCTCGGCCTAGTTTCTATCAGGGCCGGCCTGCCAACTGAATTGGCAAACCGCGCAACAGAGTTTCCGTTCGCGGCGCGCTCGGCCAGTTAACGGTACGCCAATTTAGGCAATAAATCTATTAATTACAAGCGCTTATCGATTTGAGCGCGGGCTCCGGTCTTGGGCACGTCGCATGCTACGCTCCGTTGCGATGTTCCTTCGCCCTCGGCGCGGTTGGTTGCTCGGTGCGGTGCTCTTCGCCGCGGGCTGCCTTTCGCCCACGCTGCCTTTGCCCCCCCCGGGTGACCCGGTAGTCACCAGTACCGAAACGGCGGGTCTCGTGCGCCTGACCGGCACGGTGCAGCAGTCGAGCGATGTCTTTGCCAAGAATCTGCGGACCCAGCTGATCTTTGGTCAGCACACCGATTCCGGCAACTACGACTTCACGATTGAGGCCGCCGAGAACGACAGCATTTCGCTTTGGTACGAGCACGATCAGGCCGAGAGCCCGACGACCGAGTTCCTGATCGAGCTTCCGCAGACCACGCCCTGAGCGGCGGGCGACCGCTCAGCGATACGTGCGCAACACGCGCCGGCCGTCGCTGGCGCGGTGCGAGATGCCGATGGCCGCCGGCGGGAGCTCGGGGCCGGTCGCGTCGTCGTCTTCCAATTCACCGACCAGGTCATAGTCGCTGGCTTGAGTGATGCGCACGCGCCGGAATTCGCCGGGCAGGGCGCTGCCGCCCGAGAGGTACACGCAACCGTCGATTTCGGGCGCTTGGCCCGAGTGGCGACCCATCATCACGAGCTCGCTGTCTTCGCTCGGGCCCTCGACCAACACGTCGATCTCCTGGCCGATCATCGCGCGGTTCTTCTTCTTGCTGATCCGACGCTGAATGCTCATCAGCTTCTTGGCGCGCGCGGCGATGGTCTTCGGCGGCACTTTGTCGGGCAGGGTGCTGGAGTGCGCGCTCGATTCGTCCGAGTATTGAAACACGCCCACGCGGTCGAATTCGGCGAAGCGCACGAACTCACACAGCTCTTCGAATTCTTCTTCGGTCTCGCCGGGGTGGCCGACGATGAACGCGGTCCGGAAAAACAGGCCCGGAATGCGCGCGCGCAGGCGCAGCACCAGTTCGCGCAGGCGCTCGCCACCGTGGCCGCGCTTCATCCGGCGCAGCATGCCGTCGGCCGCGTGCTGAATCGGCATGTCGATGTACGGCACGACCTTCGGGTGGCTGCCGATCAGGTCGATCAGCTCGTCGGTCATCTTCTCCGGGTAGAGGTAGAAGACACGCACCCAGCGCAGGCCCGGCACGTCCGCGATCCGGCGCACGGCGTCGGCGAGGTTCGAGCCGTCTTTCAAATCTCGGCCGTAGGCGATGGTGTCTTGGGAGACCAGATTCACTTCCAAGACGCCGGCCGCGACCAAGCCTTCGACTTCACGCACGATGTCTTCGGTCGGGCGTGAGCGCTGTTTGCCGCGCATTTCGGGGATCACGCAGAACGAGCAGCTGCGATTGCAACCTTCCGCGAGCTTCACGTACGCGCTGCGGCCACGCGTGGAAACGCGCCGCGGATCGCTGGCGGTGACGACCCAATCCGCCGGGTTGCCGACTAGCATGCGCGCGGCATTGCCGCTCAGCACCGTCTCCAGCTTGAGCATGTCGCTCGAGCCTAGGAAGTGGTCGACCTCGGGTAGATCGGCCGCTAGATCTTCTGGATAACGCTGACTCAAGCAGCCGGACACGACCAACTTTTGGCAAGCGCCGCTGTCTTTGTAGCCGGACAGCTCCAAAATCGTATCGATCGACTCCTTCTTGGCCGCGTCGATGAAACCGCAGGTGTTGACGACGATCACCGACGCGTCTTCGGCCTCGGCCACGTGCCGATAGCCAGCGCGCTCGGCGACACCGAGCATGACTTCACTGTCGACGCGGTTCTTCGGGCAGCCCAGGCTGACGAAGTGGATCGTGCGTTCACTCGGGGCGGGGCTCATCGGTCCATCATGCGGCGGAAGCGGTCGAACAGGTACAAAGCGTCGTGCGGGCCTGCGGCGGCTTCGGGGTGATATTGAACGCTGAAGGCTTGCGCGTCCGTGGCCTCGAGGCCTTCACTGCTGCCGTCGTTCAAGTGTAGATGCGTGCTGCGCGCGACGCCCTTGAGCGACTCCACATCGACCACGAACCCGTGGTTTTGTGTCGTGATTTCGACGCGTTGCGTAGTTAGGTCCTTCACGGGCTGATTCAGCCCGCGGTGCCCGAACTTGAGCTTGTAGGTGCTCGCCCCGAGTGCGCGCGCGAGCAGCTGGTGTCCGAGGCAGATCCCGAAGATCGGTTTTTTGCCGAGCAGACCGCGCACGCTGTCGACCGCGTAGGGCAGGGCGGCGGGGTCACCCGGGCCGTTCGACAGGAAAATGCCGTCCGGATTGAGCGCCAGCGCGGCGTCGGCCGTGGTGTTCGCGGGCACCACCGTGACCTTGAAGCCGCTGTCTACCAAGCAGCGCAGGATGTTGCGCTTCGCGCCGTAGTCGAAGGCCACGACGTGGAAGTTGCGCCCGCTGGGCGCGCTGCCGCCGTCACGCGGGTCGAGCGCGGTGACGCCCCATTCGGCGCGGGACTCCGTGAATTCGTAGCTGGATTTGGGGCTGACGCGCGACACCAAATCCAAGCCCTCCATGTTCGGAGCCGAGCGGGCGCGGTCGACCAGCACGTCGGGTGATTCCGCACCGATGGCGCCGTTTTGTGAGCCGTTGTCGCGCAGGTGACGCGTCAGCTTGCGCGTGTCGATCTCGGAGATGCCGATCACGCCATTGCGCGCGAGGTAAGCATCGAGCGTCTCCTGCGAGCGGTAGTTGGACACCACCGGGCTCTCTTCACGGATGACGAAGCCCGCGACTTGCGGCTTGTCGTTCACGCTCTCCGGATCTTGGCCGTTGATGCCGGTATTGCCGATTTGCGGCGCGGTCATGGTCACGATTTGACCGGCGTACGACGGGTCGGTCAGCACTTCTTGGTAGCCGGTCATGCCGGTCGTGAACACGACCTCACCGACCGTGCTGATGTCCGCGCCGAACGCCTTGCCCGGGAAAACCGTGCCGTCGGCGAGCGCGAGGTAGGCGCGACGCGTGCTCACTTGGCACCTCCGTCCGCGTCGAAGGCGATCCGACCTTGGGCGAGGGTGAGCATGATCTTTCCTTTGAGTTCCTGCTTCATGAACGGCGTATTCCGACTCTTCGATTTGAACGGGACTTGTTCCACTTTGAGCATCGCTTCGGGGTCAATCAAGACGACTTCGCCGAGGGCGCCCTCGCGGATGCGCGGCGCCTCGATACCGACGATTCGGGCGGGGCGAGCGGAGAGCGCGTCAATCAGGCGGGCCAGCGTCAGGCCGGATTGGCCGACCAGCTTGAAGAGCAGACCGAAGCACAGCTCGAGGCCAATCATGCCGGGCTTGGCTTCCGAGAATTCGCAGTCTTTTTCCAGCGAGCTGTGCGGGGCGTGGTCGGTGGCGATGGCGTCGATCGTGCCGTCCGCGAGCGCGCGGCGCAGGGCATCGATATCCGCCTCTTCGCGCAGCGGCGGGTTCACTTTGCAGCCCGTGTCGTAGCCGAGCACGGCTTGATCGGTGAGCAAGAGATGATGCGGGGTGACTTCGCACGTCACGCCGATCCCTCGGGATTTGGCCTCACGGATGATGCGCACGGCGCCCAGGGTGGAGATGTGCGCCGCGTGGTAGCGGGCTTTGGTGTACTCGGCGATCAGCACGTCCCGCGCGATGATCACGTCTTCGGCAATGCGCGGCCAGCCGCGTAGGCCGAGCTTGGCCGACACTTCGCCCTCGTGCATGTCCGCGCCCGCAGTCAGGTCGTGATCTTCCGCGTGCTGGATCACGGGCAAGTCGAAGTTTTTGGCGTATTCGAGCGCGCGCCGCATCACAGCCGAAGACATCACGCACACGCCGTCGTCGCTCACGCCGACGGCGCCGGCCTCGCGCAACTCGGCCATTTCGGTCAACTCTTTGCCGTGCTGCCCCATCGTGATAGCCGCGATCGGGTGCAAGCTCGGGCCGCCCACTTCGGCCGCTCGGCGCTTCATCAGCTCGGTCACCGCGCGGGTGTCGTTCACCGGCTTGGTGTTGGGCATCACGCACACATGTGCGTACCCGCCGGCCGCGGCCGCGGCCAGGCCGCTGCGGATGTCTTCTTTGTATTCCTGCCCGGGTTCGCGCAGGTGGGCGTGCATGTCCACGAAAGCGGGCAAGAGTAGCTTGCCTCGACCGTCGATCACGCGCGCGTTTTCCGCGTTGTCGAGGCCGCGCGCCGCATCGCGGCCGACGCGCGTGATGCGACCGCGCTCGAGCACCACGTCGCCTTGAACGTCCAAGTTGCCGCTCGGGTCGAATGCGCGCACGTCGCGGAAGATGACTAGTTCGGGGGGGGCGTCCACGGCGGCGGGTGATAGCACGCCAAGGCCGATTGGGGCAGGGCTCCGGCCGCACGGCCATGCGAACGCCCGCAGAGCGCCCCGACTGCGCGCAAATGGCGTGATAGATTGATTCCGGCCATGGCGGACGAATCGAACTCGACCAAGAAACCAGCTCCTGCCGCGCGCCCCGTGATGCGTTCGGTCCCGCCCCCGTTGCCGCCTCCGCCGTCGCGCGCGCCCAAGCCGTCCGAGCCCGCACGCAGCAAGGCCCCCCCTGCGCCGCCCGTCCCGCCCGTGCGCTCCGCCGGGCCACCCCCCGCGCCGCGTCGCTCGCGAGACGAAGGTCTGTCGTCCGCGCCTTCGCTAGCCGAGCCGCCGGTCGCGCCGGCAAAGCCCACGTCCTCGCCCCAGGCCGCGGCCAGCCCTTCCGCTTCGCACGCGCCGGTACCGGTCGCGGTGAGTGAGCTGAGTCAGGCCGGACGCACCGTGCTCAAGACGCTGTCGTTCGGGACCCACGAAGAGACGGCGACGGATGCGCCGACGTTGCTGAAGGTGAGCGCCGGAGGCGACAAAAATCAGGCCGCGATCACGCGCGTCCAAAACGCCAAAGACCTGATTTTCGCGTGCGAGCGCGAGCTGGAGCAAAAGCCGGCTCCGACGCCGCAACGCGCCGGGCGCTTACATTTCGAGATCGCGCGTTTGAGTGATAGCGGCCTAGGCGATCTGAACCGCGCGGCCGAGCACTACCAAGCGGCGCACCGCTTGCTGCCCGAACACTTGCCGTCGATCTTGGGCGCGCGGCGCGCGCTGCTGCAGGCGGGCCAGTATGCGCAATCGTTGCCCCTGTTCGACGCCGAGCTGCGCGCGACTTCGAACGCCGCCAAAAAGGCGCTCGTTTCGCTCGAGAAGGCTCGAATCCTGGACGAAAAGCTGGGCCAGAAGCGGGAAGCGCGCGACGCCTACGAGGCCGCCCTGGAGCTCGACGAGACGAACTCTTCCGCACTGCGCGCGGTCGAACGGGCCGAGCTCGCGGTCAAAGCTTGGGATGCATTGGAGAAGACCTATCAGCGCGCGGCGCAAGTGCTGAGCTCGGACGGCCGCCACCGCGCGGCCGTGCTGTCCGAGCGCGCGCGCCTGTTCGAGGCCCACAAGCGCGACAACCACACGGCCACCGAGCTGTATCAGGCCGCGTTCGAGGCCGACCCCGGCGCGCCTTCCGCGATTCTGGCGCTCAAGCGGCTGCACGCGGCGCATCAGCGTCACCACGACCTGATCACCGTACTCGAGCGTGAAGCCGTGCTCTCGGCCGATCCCGCCGTGCGCTCGCTGTCCTTGTATCGTGTGGCGCGGCTATACGCCGATCGCATCGGTAACCTCGAATCGGCGGCGGAAGCGCTGGAACGCGCGCTCTCACACGTGGATGAGCCGATGATCTTGGAGGAGCTCGCCCGGGTATACGAGCTTTCCCGCCGCCACGCCGATCTGGCACGCATCTTGGAGCGCATCGCGGGCCGGCTCGAAGCCTCCACCGAGCGCGTTGGGATCTACCACCGGCTGGCTCAAATCTATGAAGACAAGCTGAAGGACGAGCCGCGCGCGATTGACTGGTACGAGCGCGCACTGGCCGCCGAACGCGGCTATGTGCCTGCGATTCAAGCGTTGGCCAAGCTCTACACGCGCAGCAAGCAGTGGCAGGCCCTCGTGCTCGTGCACACCGGGGAAGCCGAAGCCAGCCAAGATCCGGCGCGGCGCGCCGCGGCGCACTCGCGCATCGCGAACATCTACGAGTCCGAGCTCAAACTCGTCGATCAAGCGGTGCAACACCACGCCCGGGCGCTCGGCGTGCTGCCCGGCTATGCGCCCTCGTTCAAGGCGCTTTCGCGGCTGTTCACCCAGGCCCAGCGCTTCCCGGAACTGGCGGAGCTGTACGAGCGCGCGGTGGACGGCGCGAGCGATGACGAAACCAAGGTCACCTATCTGTTCAAGGTGGGGCGCCTGTACGAAGACGCGCTCGAAGCCCCGGCCCAAGCCCTGACCGCGTACCGCCGGATCTTGGACGTGGATCCACAACATCTTGGCGCGATCCACGCGCTGCAACGCGCGGCAGAGCGTGCGGGTCGTTTCAAGGACTTGGTGCAAGCGCTCGAACTCGAAGCCGCGAAAGTGCCCGACAAACGCCACCGCTTGGCGATTTTGCACCGCGCTGGCGAAGTCTCCGAGGTCGAGTTGGGCGACGACGACGCGGCGCTCGCGCTGTTTCGCAAGATTTACGATCTCGATCGCACGTATGCGCCCGCGTTGGCGAGCCTCGGGCGCTTGCACTACAAGGCGGGCCGCTACGAGGATCTGCTGGAGACGTACCAAGCGGAGCTCCGCATTTCCGGCAAAAATCCGCAAGCGGCGGCGCTCTTGTTCAAGATGGGCGAGCTGTACGAAGAGCGCATCGGGCGTGATGAAGACGCCATCATTTCGTACCGCAAAGCGATCGAGATGGATCCGTTCAATCAGCAAGCGCTGCACGCTCTGGGGCGGAAACTCACGGAGCGGAACCGCTTCGACGAATACGTGAAGCTGCTCGAACTCGAGCTGAGCTCACTGAAGGACCCCGCGCAGCGTGCGCGGACTTCGTTCCGCCTGGGCGAGGTCTATGAATATCGCCTGAAAGCGTCGGAAAAGGCGCTCGTCGCTTACGAAGCGGCGCTCGCGGTCGAGCCGGACTTTCGACCCGCGCGCGACGGTCGGCTGCGACTCTTGACCGAGGCCCGCGATTTCAAGCGCCTGGTCGACGAACTCGCGCGTGAGGCCGAGACCGCAAAGGATCCGAAGCTCGCCGTCGCCGCGCTGCTCCGCGAGGGTGAGGTCTGGCGCGACGAGCTGTCGGAACCGGTGCGCGCGATCAGCTGCTTCGAAGCCGTGCTGCAAAAAGACCCGGGCCACGTCGACGCATTGCTCGCGCTCGAGCCGCTGTATGCCGAGCGCGGCGCCTGGGATCTGTTGGTTCAGGTGCTCGCGGCCGAGGCGCGTGTGTTCAACGACCCCGCGGCTCGCGTGGGCGCGCTGCGGGAGCTTGCGCGAATCCAGGAGGAGTTCTCGGGAGCCACTCCGGATCAGGTACAAAATAGCTACTTTGCGATTTTGCAGCTGCTGCCCACGGATCTGGCGGCGTTGCGGGCGCTCGAGCAACGCGCGCTGCGCGAAGGCGACAAAAAGCTGCTTTCGCACATCGACGCCAAGCTGGGCGCGATGGTGGAAGAACCTCAGCTGATTGCCCTCTATCATACGCGCTTGGCCGAGGCGCTCGAGGAGCTCGGTGACGGTTCGGCCCTCGAGATGTTCCGCTCTGCCCTCCGGCACGATCCGGAGAGCGTCGCGGCGGCTCGCGGTTTCAGTCGCATCGCCGAGCGCGGTCAGATCCCCGAACTGCTGGAAGAGGCCGCCGAGAGCGAAGCACGCATGGGGCTCGACCTGGGCGTTGCGGCTCGGCTCTTGATCAAGGCCGCCAATTGCCGCACCGATCGCGGGGACATCGCGGGCGCCGTGCAGAGCCTGTCGCGCGCGCTCGAGATCAACCCCGAACACGAACCCGCGGCCGCGCGCGTCCGTGAATTGCTCCTGGCGCGTGGGGAAGTCGATCGACTGATCGCGCTGCTCAGCCAAGCGGCGACCTCCGGCAAGAAGCCGGAATCGGTCGCCCGCATTTGGGTGAGCGTGGCCGAGCTGTATGCCGACAAGAAGAACGACATTCCGGCGGGCCTTGCGGCGCTGCAGCGCGCCAAAACCCTGGTCCCGGGTCACGTGCCGACCTTGATGAAGCTCTCCGAGCTCTACACGCGTGACGGCCAATGGGCGCACGCGGTCGAGCGTCTGAATCAAGTGATCGCGGAAAATCCCCCAGAAGAAGTGCTCGTGGAAGCGCACGTGCGTTTGGGCGCGGTGCTCGACGAGCACTTGGGCGACCCGGGGCGTGCACTCAACCACTTGAATGCCGCGCTCGCGCGCGATCCGAATCATCGCGCGGCCCTCGGCCGCTTGCTCGCGCTACAGCGGCGTCAAAAACAGTGGGACGACGCGGCCGAGACCGCGCGTCGCCTGGTCAAAGTCTCACCCGAGCAGAACGCGCGCGTGTCCGCATTGGTCGAGCTCGGCCGTTTGGAGCGCAGCCGTGGCCAAGCCGCAGCCGCGATTCAAGCCTACGAACAAGCGGTGGCGCTGGTCGGTGTCGATGGCGCGGCCGCCGCGGAGTTTCGTGAGTTGGTCGCGAGCGAGGGCCGCAAAGGACCGGCCAACAATGGCCGCTACGTCGCTGCGCTCACTCGCTTCACGGAAGACGCCGCGCCGGCCGCGCCCGCGCTCGTCCCGACGTATTTGGAGATTTCGCGCGTGCTCTCGGACGACATGAACGAGCCCGAGCAAGCGGCGCAAGCCCTGACGCGCGGTCTGAGCAAGACCGGGGAGCGTGCCGAGCTGCAAGCCGAGCTATCGACGCGGTTGCTCCGCGCCGGGCAGTTTGCGCCGGCGGTGGCTGCAGCACGCCGCGTGCTCGATCTCGACGTGATGCGTCCTGCGGCTTGGCGCGAACTGTCCGAGGGTTTCAAGGGCCTAGGCCGGACCGCGGAAGCGACGCTCGCGCTCGCGCCGCTCGTGACGCTCAATGCCGCCAACGATTTGGAACGCGCCACGATTCAGGCGCGCGCACCGCGAGCGGGCGCGGGGCACGCCGGATCTTTCGATGCCGGGCAATTGCAAGCGCTGTCGCTATTGCCGGCGGACGACGCGGCCACGGGCCTGCTCAAGCAAATCGCCGAAGGGCTGGGCAAGGTTCACCCCCCATAGTTGGATCGCTTCGGGGTCAACACCCGCGATCGAATCAGCGCCAAGTCCGGCCACGCGCTGCGCGGGCTGGCCGATCGCGTGGCCAACCTGTTCGGCGTCGAAGAGTACGATCTGTACGTCCATCGCGGGCAGGCCGGCACGATCGACGTCGAATTCACCGATCCCGTCTCGGTGCTCGTCCCGAGCCACTTCGCCAAGCTGGGCGAAGGGCAACAGGTGTTCTTGCTCGCCCGGGTGATGGCCAATATCTCCCGCAATTTGCAAGCGATCGATAAACTATCAGCGGACACTTTGGCGCTGCTCTTGGCGGCCGCCGCGCGCACGGTCGACGCAGGCTTTGGCACGGGCCTCGCGGACGAAGAGTTCCTGAACAACCTCGCGCGTCGCGTATCACGTTCGCTGCCTTGGCTCGGTCGCGGCGCGGTCGAAGAAGCCGCGCGCGCCTACGTCGCGGCCCCGCGCCTGGATCCGGCCGAATGGCTATTCCGGGCGCGACTCGGCGCACAGCGCGCGGCGCTGATCGTCGGGGATGATCTGCCGGGCAGCATTGCTCTGCTGCGTCAAACCGAGGGTGACCTCGCAGGGCTCACCGGCGCGCCTTTGGCCCAAGGCATGCGCAGCGTGCACGATCTGCTGCGTTTCTGGGTCAGCGATCCGGCCCTCGCGGCGCGGCGCAAGCTCGGTACTCTGTGACTCAGTAGGGGCCGGTCGCGCGCTCGGCGAGCAGGCCTTCGAGCGAGTTCCACAGCGCGCGCACGCTCTGAAAGCGATCGTCTGGCTCGATCGCGAGCGCTTTTTCCGCCCAGACGTCGATCGAGCGGGGCAGGCTCGGGCGGAGCGCGTGCAGGCTGGGTCGCTCGCCCTTCATCGCCCAGGTGCACACTTCGAGGACGTTGCCCTTGGGTCCGGGCGTTCGCCCACTCAACGCTCGAAATACCAGCACACCGAGCGAATAGACGTCGATGCGGTGATCGAGGATGCGCGAGATCCCTTTCCAGGCTTCGGGCGAAATGTAGCTGGGCGTGCCGGCGACCATGCCGTCCGCGGTCAGCGCGCTGGCATCGAGCATCTTGGCCAAGCCGAAGTCGAGCAGGCGCACACCTCCGCCGCGCGCGGCATCGACGATGAACACGTTGCTTGGCTTGAGATCGCGATGCACGATCCCCTGGCGGTGCGCGGCCTCCAAGGTGTCGACGATCGGTCGCAATAACTCCAAGAGCTTCGGCTTCTTGAGCCGGCCGCCGACCCGCTCGGCCTCCCCCAGGTAGGCCTCGAAGTCTTTGCCGACCAGCACTTCCATCACCAAGTACAGGCTGCCGTCTTGAGCGGTATTCAGGCCATGCACATAGACCGCGCTGGTCCCCCGCAGCCGAGCCATGGCCACGGCTTCGAGCTCGATGCGCCGGGTGTACTCAGGATCGAGCGATTTTCCGTGGCCCAAGAACTTGAGCGCGACTTCTTCCCGAGTCTCGAGATCGCGACCCCGGTACACGATGCCGTGCGCGCCCGCACCCAGTTTCTCCAAGATCCGGTAACGGTTGTTGACGACATCGCCGGGTCCGAGAGCCATGGGATGATCCCCGAGTTTAGCCCAAGACCGTACTCTCCGCCTATCGCTTGTGTCAGACTCAGCGCTCGCGCAGCGCTCGTCCCCTCTCACATGCCCTTCAAATCACTCCTCGGACGCCCGACCACGCTCACGGTGCGGCGCTTCACGCCGTCTGGCGCATTTTTGGGCGACCCGGCCGACCCGACGCCGGAGGCGCCCTGTTTGCTGCTGATCGGCAGTGAAATCCCGCTCGGAGCGCAGGTGGGGGACGCGCTCGACGTGTTCGTCTACCTCGACTCTCAGGACCGGCCGCTCGCGACCACGCGCACGCCCAAGCTCAACCTGGGTGAGGTCGCGTTTCTACGCGTGACCAGCTGCACGAGCTTTGGTGCCTTCGTGGATTGGGGACTGGCCAAGGATTTGCTGGTGCCGTTCAAGGAGCAAACGCGGGAGCTGCACGTGGGCTCGCGCGAGCCAATCGGCGTTTATTTGGACGATTCGGGCCGCCTCGCCGGCACGATGCGCGTGGCCGAGCTCCTGGATCGAGAACCCGCCGAGTTCAGCGAGGATCAGTGGGTCGAGGGCGAGGCTTGGCGCAACGATCCGGACGTCGGACTGTTCGCGATCCTCGAACGACGCTACCTGGGCATGGTGCCCGCTTCGGAGCCGCACCGGTTGACCCGCGGCCAGGCGGCGCGCTTTCGCGTCAGCCACCTGCACAGTGACGGCAAGGTCGAGCTCTCACTGCGGGCCCACGCCCACGAAGAACTCGAGAACGACGCGGAGACCGTGCTGCGCATCATCGCCAAACCGGACACGCCGTTGGTTGGCGACCACTCTCCCCCCGAGCAACTGCGTGAAGTGTTCGGCTTGAGCAAGAAGGCATTCAAGCGCGCGGCCGGGCGCTTGCTCAAGGCCGGCTTGGTCACGCTCGATGCGCAAGGCTGCCTGATCAAAAGCCGAACGCGCGACTAAACCGCGAGGCTTACGGCCGCGGTTGGCGGAAGCACCAAACCATTTGGCCGGGGGCGTTGGTCGTGGCGGATGCCATTTCCCAACCGCGCATGCCGGCCGCGTTCGCCTTGAAACTCACTTCGTCGACGTTCGCCGCCTCGAAGCAGAAGTACGACCAGCGCTGCTCGACCACGGCGGCGGCCTCCGCCTTGGGCACGCCATAGCGCGTGGAGCTGGCGACGCAGCCCACGATGAACGACAGCGAGACACCGAGCCCAATCAAAAATCCGCGCATGGCTACATCTCGAACCAGCTACGCGCGGACTACCAGGAGTTTTTGCGCGACCGGGCGACGGCTCGGAATTCTTTGCACCGGTTTGTCACTCGTTCCTCTTGCATCTTGCCGCCCCGCTGAGGTAGACCCGGCGCGCCAGTTGGGACCTGATCGGCTTCGCGGCCGACCCCTGGTGATACGGTTTAGAGACGCAGAGCAAGTGCCGCCGACGTGGCGGAATTGGCAGACGCACGTGGTTCAGGTCCACGCGATCGCAAGGTCGTGGGGGTTCAAGTCCCTCCGTCGGCACTTCGATACGAAAGCAAAAGGCCGAGCAGGTTATCCCGCTCGGCCTTTCGCTTTTGTGTGCTGACGCTTTGAGAACGATCAGCGCGCGCGCTTCTCGCCGCCGGGGGGCGGCAAGGGCGGCGGCATGCTCGTGCCACCGGCGCTCGAACCGGGGCGCGGCAGGGGCGGGGGCGCGGCGGCCGAACTGCGACGCGAACCACCGCTGGGCGGCGGCAAGGGCGACGGATTCGGCGGCGGGCGGAGCGAGGGGTGCGCTTGCTCGTAGCGGTGACGCTCTTCGAACAGCACGACCTTGATCAGCGAGTCGACGTCTGCGTCGCGGATCACCGGGTCGTTGATGTCGATGCTCGGATCCAAGAGCTCGATCAGCGCTAGGAGCGCGCTCGACATCTGAGCCGGGTTCGGGAACGACTCGCGGATGCACAGCTCGCGTGCTTCGTCGGTCGAAGCGCTGAGGAGCTCGGCGTACATCGACTCGATCGAGAGCAGGACGGGCGTGGTCAGCGCTTCGTGGTGCGGCGGCAAGCGGCTGATGCCAGCGAGCTTCTCGAGCACTCGGCGACGCGCTTCTTCTTCCGGCGCGGGGCGCTGAGCATTCTGAATCAACTTGTCGACGTCGTCTTCGGCGGCGGCCATTTCCGCCAGACTGTCCTCTTGTTTCCGCGGTGCGCCGCTGGGCGGCTTTGGTGGGGGCACGGACTTACGCGTTTCCGCAACGGCCTCCTCTTTGACCGGCGCCGGCGGCGGCGGCGGGGAAGACGCGCGATTCGGGGGCCCCGCGGGCGTGGGCGTGGAGGGCGGCTTGGCCTCGACCGACGGCGGAACCGCGAGGAAACCGGCGGGCTTGGCCACGCGCTCCACGATCACCGTTTTCCACACGTGCTCGAGCGGCACGTAGCCGACGATCTGTTGCAGCGACACGCTGTCGAGCAGCGCTTCTTCGGTCAGCGGCTTGCGCTCACGGCCCAGCTTCAACGCGTGCGCGACCAGCTTTTGCAGCTCTTTGTGGGGTAGGCGCGTGGAGAGCATCTCGAAGCTGATGCCGTCGGCGATATCCGCCAACGAAATCAGGTCTTCCCGCAGGGCGTTCTCGAGGGTGAAGGTCATGCGGCCGATCGCGCGTTCGCGGTTGGCTTCTGCGTTCAGCGTCGACCAAAACTCGTCTTCGACGAGGAACGACCAGAGGCGCGGCGCTTCCAAATAGCGCACGCGGTCATCGGCGGGAAACAGTTCCAAGATCGCGGCGGCGTCGGTCAGGCCCTCTTCGATGGCGATGCGCAGATCTTCGGCACCCGAGGTGGTCGACTTCTTGATCGCGATCTTTTGGTGGACACCGGCGGCTTTGACCAAAATCTCGGCTCGCAAATCATGGGCCGACTCGAGTGCGACCATCAGGTCGAGCGGCTTGAAGTGCCGCAGGAAATCATCGGGCGTGCGGAAGCCTTGAGCCAACACGTGGGCGAGGGCTTGGGAGAGAAAGCGTTCAGCTCCAGTCTTCAGGGAGGACTTGAATGCAAAGGCGGTGTCGGTCGAGGTTTTCCCCATGGGTGGTGGGGCATCGTAAGGGCATTTGCGTGCCTTACATCAGACCTTTTTGTGGGCCCTACGTGATCTGCCCCTGCTAGAACTTTTTGCGCTGAGTCCATGGATGCGCGCAGCGGCCTCCGCGGCCGCGTCATCCAAGCGAAGGAGCGCCTGGCTGCGTTGCGCCGCGGGTAACCGCGTGCCCACGAATACCTCGTTCGGGCGGATGGAGAGCGCCTGAGCCAGCGTGGCAACCAGTGCGGGGTCGAGTTGTGCGGCGGCATTGAGCAACAGGCTGCCGTCCAAGGCCAGCGCCAGAGGCGCCGAAGAAGTGCGTTTTGACATGACGAGGCTTCCTGCACTGCGAAGCGTGTGCCACACGAAAACACGGGAAATCTCAGCGGTCGTGGTCCCGAAATGAGATATTTGTCTCGACTTCGCTGTCTCGCTCGCGCGCATTTCGAGCGGCGCGCGCCAGTTTCGGGCCGACTTTCGCCGGTTCGGACCTTGCGCCGGGTCTGGCCCGTGTGAGTCGGCTATCCTCCCGGTTCGTGAGCTCCGACAGCATCCCCAAGTCCGGTGGTTCCGCGGGCGTCGCCCTGACGGCCATGCAGGTGGACGTCACCACGCGCCTCGGTGCGCACGCTCCGGCAACCGCCACCGGTTTCCCGACTTTGGATCGCATGCTCCACGGGGGGCTGCGCAGCGGCACCGTCCTCGGTATCGCAGGCGCGCCCGGTGTAGGGCGCACGGCGTTTGCTCTGCTGATCGGCTACATGGCGGCACGGGCCAAGGCCGGCGTGGTGTTCGCCAGTGCGGCCCTGGACGCGACCGAGGTCATGGCTCGACTCGCGGCGCGCGCGCTGTACCGCGAATATCCCGAAATGCACGCACCCTACGGCATGATCTGGTCGGGTCAGGCCTGGCAAAACGCGGCCACTCATCGCGCGGTGGCGGACTCCCTCGACACCGTGGTCAAGAAGGTGGGCGCGCAGCTTCACTTGTATCGCGCGAGCGCGCTCGAATCGACGCACGGGCTCAGCGAATGCGCGGCCCAGCAATGGTCGCGTCACGAACGCGCTGCGCTGGTGGTCGACGACATCGAGGCCTTCTCCGCCAGCGGTGGCAGCTCGGTCTCGCAAGCGGCGGCCGCAAACGGCAGCATGGATGGCCGCGCCATGCACGTTGCCTATGATCTGCGACGCATCGCCGAACAAGGTTGCTCGGTGGTGTTCACGACTTTGGCGCGACACGCCGAGTTCGTCGCACCCGCCGCCACGATCGCCGGCGAGTTGCGCTTCGTCTCGGACGTGCCCGAGGCGGACGGCGCGCGCGCGATGGAATTTTACGTGTACAAAAACCGCATTGGTGAAACCGGCAGCGTCCCGCTGCGTTTCATGCCCTCGGTCGGCCTGTTCGAAGAGGCGCCGCCCCGTCCGTGACCTCGGCTGAGTCCGGCTCGCGCTTCATCTTGCACGCCGATATGGACGCGTTCTACGCGTCGATCGAGCAGCGCGATCATCCCGAGCTGCGCGGCAAACCGGTGATCGTCGGCGCGAACTCGGCGCGCGGAGTGGTCTCGGCGGCGTCGTACGAGGCGCGCAAATTCGGCGTGCGCTCCGCGATGCCGGGCTTTCGCGCCCATGCTTTGTGCCCGCACGGCATCTTCGTCGCGCCCAATATGGCGCGCTACGCGGAGGTCTCCGAGCAGGTGCATGGCGTGTTCGCCGAGTTCACCCCGGAGATCGAACCGATCGCGCTCGACGAAGCGTTCCTGGACATCACTGCCTCTCAGCGTTTGTTTGGGGGGCCACTGCAGCTCGCAACCCAGCTCAAGCAGCGCGTCCGAGAACGGACCGACCTGACGGTGACGGTGGCCGTGGCGCCCAACAAACTCGTGGCAAAAATTGCCTGCACCTTGGCCAAGCCCAACGGCTTGCGCCAGGTTCTGCCCGAAGAAGTGCGCGCCCTGCTCGATCCGTTGCCGGTGCGGAGGTTGTGGGGCGTGGGCCCGGTGTTGGCGCAAAAGCTCGGGCGCTTAGGCCTGCAAACCTTGGGCGATCTGGTTCGTTACGACCCTCGGCAGCTGGCGCGCGAGCTCGGCGACCGCGCAGCCGAGTTGCAGGCATTGGCCGCGGGCCACGATACGCGCCCAGTGGTGTCCGACCGCGTCGCCAAGTCGATTGGGGAAGAGAGCACGTTCGAGGTGAACGTGCTCGAGCGCGAGGTCGTCAGTGCCGCGCTCACGGCCCACGCCGACGAAGTCGCGCGGCGCTTGCGGCGTTCGGGCTACGTCGGCAGCACCATCACACTCAAGATCAAACTGGGCCAAGCGCGCACTCGACGCGCCGCGCGCATCCCCGGAGAAGACGGCGACGAGCCGGTCTACCCGCTGCTCACACGCGCCAAGACACTGCGCGTGCCGACCGATGACGGCCGCGTCATTCGCGAGGTCGTGCTCGACCTGTGGGATGCGGCCAAGATCGGCGAGCCCGTGCGCCTGCTGGGCGTCTCGGCCTCACAGCTGAGCGCCGCTCGACAAACGCAGCTCGATCTTTTCAGTGAGGCCACCAGGCCGAAGCGGCAGCTCGGCGTCGCACTCGACGCGATTCGCGAGCGCTTCGGACGCGATGCCATCGGTCCGGCCGTCGGGCGGTTCGAAAAAGTGACCCCCGCGATGCGAAAAAAGCGTGGCGATTAGCTCGAGGCCCTGAACTGGCCATTTGGCCGAATTTGTGGCGGATACCTGAGTAGTCTTCACTACTTAAATCAAATGCTGTGCCACGCGCGAAAGCTGCGACCGCCACCTACGACCCGCTCCAATGTAGTTTGAGCGGAAAAACGGCTTCGTCACGCGATTGCAATAAGAATCAAGGAGTTGTAAGACGCCTGACACCATGACACGAAAGTCGGGGTTCATGGCGGTGGGTGTGGGTTCGCGCCTAGTGCCCAACTTATTTTACTTAATTATTCTTAGTACTTAGCAGGTTTTTAGCGTGGCTCGCCAAAGTGGCACGCCGCGTGCTTAAAGGCCAGCGGGCGGCTCCGCCCAATGTGACTGTGACTAACCTAGGTTATTCGGAGGAATGGATATGAAGAAGCTAACTGGCTTGCTAGCAGTGGTCGCGCTCGGCGCGGGCATCGCTTTGGTAGGATGCGGCAGTGACGACGACTCGAGCGGTGGCACGGGTGGTTCGTCCGGCTCGGCTGGCAAGGCCGGCAGTGCTGGCAAAGGTGGCGGCGCTGGTAAGTCCAGCGGCGGCGAAGCCGGCGAAGGAACGCCCGCGGCTGGCGCGGCTGGCGTTGTTGAACCCGGTGTCGGCGGTGCAGGCGGCGAGGGCGGCGACGCCCCGGTTGCTGGCGCGGCTGGTTCTGCTGGCGCGACCGAAGGCGGCGCGGCTGGCGCAACTCCCTGAGTTGACCCCCGTTCTTGAGCCCGGTGCGTACGCGCCGGGCTGAAGAGCAACCTTTTGCAAGTACATCGGCGCAGTAGGTAACCGGTCCTACTGCGCCGATGTGTTTTGTGGGCAGGTGTTTGGTGAGCACGGAGCGAGCGCGCTAGGCTGCCTCCGAACATGAGCTGCACGAGTAGATTGAACGCAGATCGCGGGCGAGCCCTGGGCTGCGTGGCGGCGCTCTTCTTGGCAACGGGCTGCGCTGGTCGCTTCGATCCGGCGAACTTCGAAGGCAACCGCGAGGCACGGCGTGCGGAACCGGAAGCATTGGTCGAGCTTGCGGCTCGGACGAACGAGCTTCAAACCCTGGGCATCGTGCGCGACCGTTGCACCCTGACGCCCGGTTTCCGAAGGCTCGACGGCGACGTCCTGAGCGACGTCGATTGCTCGAACGAGCGGCTGATGATGGCGCTGCGCGAATCCGCGGCGAGCGCGGGAGGTGAGGCCCTGCTCGGAGCGCGCTGCAACTCGCGCCGCCTCGGCACGGGCGAGCCTGCGCGCTACGAGCTGACTTGCGCGGCCGAAGTCGCTCGCTACCGCGTGGGAGCATTGGCGAATCCTCGTCCCCTGAGCGCACCGCGCTGGGTCGCGCCCGGCCGGCCCGCGCCGAGCGCCGGCGACGTGAAGCGCATCGATCAGCCGGATGCGCCGCTCGCATTTCGCATCTGCTTACACTTCGAGCCGGTGGTTTCGAGCTTCGAGCGCCCGCCGCGCGAGAGCGCGGACGTGCACGAACTCGCGATCCTGCCGCTCTCGCACACCCGCTTGGGCGATCTCGCCGCCAGTTGCAAAGGCGACTGTGACGAGCGCGCGCTGCGCTACGGCGTGTTGATCGCCGCCGGCCGCTTGGGGGCTCCCGACGTCGTGGGCGTCCGCTGCTTTCGCTCCGCGCGCGGCAACTCTTGCATCGGCACGCTGGCGGCGCCCGAGCGCGCCGAGTAACGCGGTTTCGGCTTAGGTATCGTTCATGGAAATCCTGCTTCTGCGTCACGGCGAGAGTGAGGGCAACGCGCAAGGCCGCATGCAAGGGCGGCGTGATTTCCCGCTCAGCGCGCTCGGCCGCGAGCAAGCCGCGCGCGCGGCCGCGTTCATCTCCAGCCTCGGCTTGCCGCTGCACGCGATGTATTGCTCGCCGTTGAAACGCGCATTCGAAACGGCTCAGATCGTGGCCGTGAGCGGCGTTCGCCCCGAACCCGTGGTCGATGAAGATCTGCCAGAGATTGCCGCGGGCTCTTTGGAGGGTTTGAACGAAGCCGAGATTCGCGCGGCGTATCCCGACTTCATGCACCGCCCGCTGAGCGAGACGGGAGACTTTGCGGCGTTTGGCGGCGAGGGCAACGCGGACGTGCAAGGTCGCGTGACACGTCTGATGGCGCGTCTCGAAGCGCGTCACCGTGAAGGCCAAGAGCGCGTGCTCTTGGTCGGCCACGGCGGGTTTCACTACCAGCTGGTCAAAGCGCTTTTGTGCGAGCCGATCCCGCGCGTTTGCATTTTGAAGTTCGGCAACTGCACGGTGTCCTTGCTGCGCATGCGCGAGCGGCGCGGGCTGTACATGGGCGAGCTCGTGTTCCACGTGCCCGTCGAGCTGATGGGCGGCGCTCCCTCTGCAGAGGGAGCGGGGCGCATGTTCGGGTGAGCACGATTAGCCTGCGTTTTGCCGCGGGAACGCTCGAGCTGCGCGGCACCTTGCCGGATGGGCTCGGGCTTTCCCCGCTCGCGACGTGGGACGCACGCAGTCGCTGCTTTCGCGCGCCCGCATTGGCCTACGCGGACCTCGTGCGACTCTTGCACCGCGAGAGCGTCGCGTACGACGATCAGGCGCGCGCATACGTAGAGCTCGAGCGCGGCTTGAGCGTGCAGCGCGAGCCGCGGCCGTTTCAGACTGAAGCGCTCAACGCCTGGCGCGAAGCCAAGGGGCGGGGAGTGGTGGTATTGCCCACGGGCGCCGGCAAGAGCCACGTCGCGCTGCTCGCGATCGACGATAAACGGCGGAGCGCGTTGGTCGTCGCGCCCACGCTGGATTTGGTGCGGCAATGGTACGATCTGCTGCGCACGAGCTTCGCTTGCGAGGTCGGCATCGTGGGCGGCGGCTCGTACGAGCTCAAGCCGCTCACGGTGACGACGTACGACTCCGCGTGCTTGCACATGGATCACTTCGGCGCGCGCTTTGGCTTGGTCGTGTTCGACGAGTGTCATCACCTGCCAGGCCCGAGCTATGCCCTCGCCGCCGAGCTGTGCTTGGCGCCGTTCCGACTCGGCCTGAGCGCTACGCCCGAACGAGCGGATGGCCAGGACGCGAAGTTGCTGCGCTTGATCGGCCCCACCGTGTACCGGAAGGACATCGTGGAGATGACCGGTCCGTATCTGGCCGAGTACGAGACGGTGCGCGTCGAGGTCGATCTGAGCCCGGAAGAGCGCGCCGAATACGAGCTCGAACGCGGTATTTATCTAGATTTCGTGCGCAGCCAAGGCATCCGCATGGGCAGCCCGCGCGGCTGGAGCGACTTCATCATGCGCTCGGCCCGCACCGCCCCCGGCCAACGGGCAATGCGCGCCTACCGACGGCAACGTGAGCTCTCGCTCGGCGCGCAGGCCAAGCTCGACTACATCGAGCGCCTGCTCGAAGCGCACCGCGACGAGAAGGCCTTGATCTTCACGCAAGACAACGCGACGGCCTACGCCATCTCCAAGCGCTTCTTGATCCCGATCATCACGCACCAGACCAAGGTCAAAGAACGCAGCGAAATCTTGGAGCGCTTCGCGGACGGTCGCTATCGCGCCATCGCGACCTCCAAAGTGCTGAACGAAGGTGTGGACGTGCCCGACGCGAGCGTCGCAATCATCATCAGCGGCAGCGGCTCCGTGCGTGAACACGTGCAGCGGCTAGGCCGGATTCTGCGTAGAAAAGGCGATAAATTTGCGACCCTGTACGAACTCGTCTCGCGCAAAACGGGCGAGGTGGCCACCAGCGACCGGCGGCGTGAGCACGCCGCCTACGGGGGCGGTTGAGCCGTGATCGGTCCGGATCTGGTCCGCGTCAAAAGGAAAAACGGCGCGTTATCCTTGGTCAAGCCATCGGCGGACGCGACGCTGCGCGCGCGCGCCTTGGCCGAACAGGTCCTGCTCGTCCTCTCCGGCACCGTGAACGAGACGCGCCTCGTCGTCGAAGAGGCGCTGGACGAGCTCGAGAGTGCCCCCCAAGAAAAAAAGCTGCTCTCGGCGCTGCGTAAGTTGGCGCTCGACGACAGCGCGTTCGACGGCAACGCGGCGCTCGACGCGCCGGCCTTGCGCCGAGAAGTGTTCTCGCGCGCCGCGATCGCCCGACAAAATCTCGCGATCGGCGCCCGTTTCGAGCGCGATCTCGTGCTGGCCGAAGCCGCCGCCGCGCTGGGGCTCGGCCCCGAGGCGCTGGAAGGCGGACTGTATGCGGATTTGCGCAGCGCCGAACGCCTGCTCAAACCCCCGCCGTACGACGCGGATGGCCTGCTCGCGCGCCACGCGCGGGCGGAGGTGCAAGCGGTGCTGCTGTGCTCGGTGCGGGTGGTCGTCGACGTGTCGTGCGCCACGCCGGATCAGTATCGTGCCCTCTTTCAAAAGCTGAAGTTTCGCCAGCTTTTGTTTAGCCTTTCGGCGCGGGCGGGCGGAGGCTATCGCATCGAGATCGACGGCCCTTACAGCCTGTTCGAGTCGGTCACCAAGTACGGGCTCGAGCTCGCGTTGCTCCTAACCGCGCTC
>Ga0247757_10000169_pt1 | contig 54626 bp, 60 predicted proteins | sample UWRJL126311R4_FD_180929 | JGI IMG/M metagenome (GOLD analysis project Ga0247757, IMG submission 180929) | Plant litter microbial communities from Arlington Agricultural Research Station in Wisconsin, United States - UWRJ-L126-311R-4 | ecosystem: Environmental > Terrestrial > Plant litter >... | reverse complement strand
CACCCCACACCGACGTGGAAGAATTTGAGATTTACTTCCTCGGAGGGGACGTATTCCGCTCGATGCCGAGCTGCGCGCCATGCGCCTCGAGACGATTGTCCCTTTTTGCCAGGGTAGCTCGTTAGCCAGAGCATTGTTTTGCTCTCGATGTCGTGCGCGGCATGGAGCAGTGCTTTTCTTTCTTTCTTCGGCATTTCAGTAGAGTCCTAGAATGTAAGGCCGATTTGCACAGACGTAAGGAAAAGGGGCAACCCGCATGTGACATTGAAACTTGAGAGATCTAAATTACGTATGTGAGGATGCCGAAGCGCGGCGTCTCAATATAGAGTCTATGAGCCATATGCAATGGTATGTTCCCCCCTTTTCCCCCAGCGCCATCGCTAAATGCAACCAAAAAAAATCTAGAGAGATTTGGTGGAGGATGTATCTATGGGATGTATGTGTGCCAGACTATTCCTACTGACGTTGAATATACAAATGCCGCTGAGCTGGGCCTTTTCCCCGGAGAGATGGCCGGAGCTGCGTTATGATGATAATGATTTGAGGAGAATCGAAATGAGTGACGCAGGTGCAGGTGATGACAAAGATACTGAGTGAGTGTTATGACTTTAAACAAATGAAAGCTTTGATGTCCATCTTTTGGATGTTTGCTGTACCGAAGGCTGGGATTCGATCAAGGGTGTGCCGTCTAGTCCTCGACATCTTCGTCGCGGCCAGGGTACATGATATCTGCGACAACGACGGCTCTAATGTTGTGGTATAAGACGAATGCCCACATTAGAAGGATGGCGATACTAAGTCCATTTGCCACGTAGAGGATTATCTCGTCTCTCAAACTGTTGCCAATATTGATCGTTGCAATGATAAAGCCAGTGTTGGGGAACACCATGGCCCACCAACCGAGATGGAAATATTCGGGGCGTGAGTGAAGAACCTATTTCCGTTAATAAGAATTTATCGCGGTGATAAAATGGAACTTACAGCGATAAAAGCGATCATGAAAAACCACATTGCCAGTACCCAAAGGAAGAGCGCAGCGACCAATGCTGCGGTTCGCAGTAGTTTGGCATCAATGAGCCCATCTCCTTGGAAGTCAAAGTCGTCTGGGAGAGCGTTTGCCATGCCAATGAATGCTAGGCAGGTAAAGGATGGTGGGCCGACACCAATGAACATGGCACCTCGATGTTCACGGTTCGGATACCCAACTTGCATCAAACGACCAATGTAGTGTGCATACATGAGAATGCTCATTGTGAAGCCCAGGCCTTGACATCCCAATCCTGCGGCAAGCATTGGCATGCGAGCCCCTACTGGTTGGTCTTTCGCAATGACAGCTGCGATTGTACCTGCCAGCATGATAGGGAAGATGGGGAGAAGCCACGATGGCATGAACTTTGTAAGGAGGTATGTATGATGGGCGAACAAGAACGAGTATTGGAAGACGGCAAGACAGAAGGTTAAGAATACGTAGACCCAGAAGGCGATGGCCATACTTGTGACGATCCAGCCTCGCATTGGATGGTCGGCTTCGTATGATTCGACGACGAACTTCTGTGTGCTGGTGATGATTGTCGCAATCGAGAGGAAGAAGGTGGGTATGAAGAAAGTTTCTCGTTCGTGTGTGATTGACTCTTTGAAAACTCCTGGGAATTTGGTGAAGCGAAGGACCATAGTAGAGCAAAGTACAGCGAAGAAGATTAGGTTGATGACATAGAACACCGCACCTATGCTTATCAAACCAGGAAACGCGTGAGGCTGGATGGAGATGAGCGTCGATATGCCACCAGTACTCATGGTCAACGTGTACCAAGCCCAGGTGAAGTGCTTCAATCTCCGTCCATATGGAAGATAGGGTTGGTTGGGGTCTTTCTTGTGTGGGTCATGTGGTTCGGCGTGAGTGTCCGGCTTCTGTTTTTCCAGGTCCACCGAGTCCCGCGGGCTTTCGTTAGGTGTAGAATCCACCGAGCGTTCCTCAATATAGGGCCCTTTGCCCTTCACGTCAATGGGGAATCCATTGCTGTCAAGCGGCCCCGGGAAGTAGGCTTGCTGGCCGTTAGGGCCGAAGCTCTGGTATTGGGTTGTCGTGAACTGTCCACCAGGCGTCTGTATCCAGGTGGCAGTTCGAGATGACTGACCCGACTCGTTTCGGACATGATTAGTGCTGTCCATGTTGGAGTTGAAGTCCCTTTTCTCAAACGAAAGATCAGCCGGTTGGTATCGAGGGTCCATGGCGAAAAGCCAGAAAATGGTGTCCTGCACCAAGAAACGAAACGCTCAGCAACTCCAGCGATATAAGAGAGAGGAAAAAAGGAGGTGAGAGAAATTAAATCAGCACCGGGCCGATGAAGAAGAGAAAGAAAGACTCGCTGAGCGGGGGGCGAAGTAGCGATAGCACAAGGCGAGCGAGCTATAAAGCACAGATTGAGCCATCTCCACGGTGTTTCAAAGTGGGCAACTATTGCTGCAAATCATCTGGAGAGCGCTTAGTAGAAAGACTGGGCGTCCCGTTGTAGGGGTGGAGTGGCATCCCAACGGACTTGGCGAAGGAGAAGTGTTACTTAGATGGTACCCATTGTACCCACCGTGAAGCTTCAGATAAGGGCTTGTGTCAAAAGGCACGTGCGTGGACACTAGCACCCCAGTCAGGGACGAAGCTAGAAATGTAGATGTGCGCTGGTGGTTTCCGCTCCGTAGTTGCCAAGGTGTTTTGACACCGAGTCCGGATTAGACAAGCGCAGCATGTATCACTCACTGCCACGACATCCTTTAGAGGGAAGTGATAGGCGATACTGTTCAGCGAGTTATGTTACGAGTGAAGCGTGGCCAGCCCATTGTCAATCAGAAATGTCGATATGCTCGACGTACGCGTCAAGTGCTGCTCGCCAAGAGATAGAGAGCTTCCCTTTACGAATGGTACGTTCAAGAACGGTGGATAGTGTCTGTACAATAGGGGAAGCGGGATGCCATGGTAGCAACAGGGGCTGACCTTTGTGCAAGGCCCTGCGCACCGTTGGGCGTCATCGCTGGATCCCGGACATTTGTGCTCTCAGCCCGAAATTTTCCGACGAGGCTGGCCTATGGGCGGAATGCAAGGCGGGAGATAGACGCCTAAGCAGCGATGCGGCTCAAAAGCATGCATGCGGCCAGGGAGGTGCTCGGTACACGGGCAGTCGAAACGCCCAAGCGGATCCAGTTGTGTCGACGTAGGCGCCAAGCATCCCACGTAAAACACACGCCCACTACCTCCATACCTGTCCGCCGCAAATGCTGGCTTGGTATTCCAGGGCCTGGGTGAGCTGAGAGGAGCTATTGTTTAGCATCCTTCTCAGCATAGTCTTGGGCTCTTGGTGTGTTAGGGAAGCAGTCGCCACTCGAGGCCCACCCTCACTTGTTTGAGTACTATCCAAATCCTCTGCGCCGCCAGGGGAGATAGGCGTCGTTATCACAGACAGAAGCTGGTGCCCGTGCTGGAGGAGTTCGTTGCAACCCGCACGTCTGTGTGCGAACATAGAGCACAGCATTAAATGCTACCTCTACACCACGGGAACATCACGAGTCGTTTCGATCGCAAGGCTGACATTCGGCTCTGCTGTGCTGTGCATGTTGCTGCGTGCGGACATGGTGATGTTCTCTCCTGTCCATCGCAATACAGGCACGATGGCTGTGCAACCGCTGATCCGGTGGGCTTGGGTTTCTGGGCGACATCTTACGCGCGTCCGTACGTACCGTCAAACATCCAGAGGAACCGCCGGCCTGCTTGTGATGCAAGAAAGCATGGGATTATGGCGGAAGAAGCGCCGAGAGTGCAGGGTGGGATGGATGGGAAAGTGCGAAGAACGATGGTCCTCGAAATAGCATCCTCGACTGGCCGCGCAGCCATTGGTACTGACAGTCTGGGGCATCCTTTACCACAGCCCCATCTGGCCTTGGATGCTAAACCGTTATTCTGCTTGCCACCGCGATTGCGTACAGATCTACTTTCTTGCACCGGGCAAGATGCAGCCATGCATTATGGAGCGAGACCATGCCGGAGCACCTGTATTGTTGGATTCATGCTCTTGGCCTCCCCTATACTTACAACCTCCGACGTGCACTTCCGATGGCTGCACGTAAAGACGGACTGCTGAGCGATGCGCTGTCATCCACGTTGCCCAACGCCCCCCGGCTCCCTTTGTTCCAACTCTGCAAGTGCGTTTCCGCCGCCGGACTGATCGGTTGGCGCTCTAGTCAGCACTTTAACGCCGCGAGGAAGAAAAAAAACGTCGTCGAGGGCATGTGCAAGCGGTGCCTCAGGCCTGCGGGGCCGTGCACCAGACTCGGCTGGTCGACGCTCGTTACGACTTCAGCTCCCGCGACGATCACACAGCTATGGCGGGATCCGCGACGGTGAATCGAAAGCCGCCCTGCCAAGATGCCCGCCGGCAATCATCCTTGCTGCGCGGAAACTTGCCCGAGCGCCGCGGCGTGCACAGAAACAAACGCCCTTGGTGCCTTGTTCCTTCTTATCGCTCGACCAAGCCATCCTGAGGTGCTTGGGCGTGCTTATGCCTGTTTGAGACTGACATGTGAAATTGACCTGGAGGTTGCGACGACGATCCCAGCCCTTAAATCGCACTCTGCTTGTATCTGACACTGAATGCTCCTCAGCTTCGCAGATTTTTCACCAGTGCCTTCTCGGAGGATACAACTGCGCCAACTTTCACCACCCATAGCTGCATGCTGACGCCAAAATGGCGGAGCTGCGTTGGCGTACGCAGCTGAACAAACAAGGGGGCGGGATCAGTTTTCTTGGGCTTCGAGGTCCGCCAGGCTACCTCCGGCTTGGACGATAACACCGACGTGTATTTTTGACTCTCACCTCGGAGAATATAGATCTGAGATCTCCACCAAATGCCGGAGCCAATTTCCGCACCTACTGAATTTGTAGGAGGCAACGTTCAGTGCCCTAGAGATCAGATCGAGTACTACGTTCCCCCACCCCAAAACGAGATGATGATTGAAAAGACTTCCATAGTGCCGCCTTACCACAAAAAGCAATAGGTCAAGAACCATCAAGGTCTTCACCATAGCATAGCATCTTAGGTCTTGACTCTACACATATGAAACTCAAGACTCAGACAGGGACTAGCAAGCGCTTCTCTTCGGCCAATTGACGAGATTCACGACATCTCAGGTATGATCTACACCAGGGAACATCACTACATGTCGAACCAGGCTGCTAGACGCATTCATAAGGCTCACTTCTCCATCCCCCTAATCTTCTTTGCCGTTCCCACCATCGTCCCGACGGAGGAAGCTTGATACAAGGACTATTCCCCAGCCCTCCACAATCTCTGGGAAGCGAGGGGGGAGGCTCAATTTGGGCAATGCATCTATGAGTTTTCACCCATTGAAGTGTTCTGGGGAAAAATAAACTTTCGTATCTGGATTTACTACCAGGCTTTTCCCATCCGCACGGGTGACATGCTCCATCAGATGGTGAACGAGTGATTGCGTGTCGACTGGTTCCATTGAATTCTTCTCGCATCACGGCACCGTGCCTTCCTGTTCGCAGTTCTATAAATACAAAGCATGAAGACAGCTGGCTCAGCTCGGCCCTCCCCCTCAACAAGTAGCATTGTAGCCCGATGCACGCACACACACACATACACACATACACACATCCACATGCAGCGCCGGGTACGGGCAGATAAGAGAAGGAGGTCTACCCGGGGCCAGCGCATAGGAGAATAGAAAAGAAGGGTATACATGAAGCCCGGACAAGACTGAAAGATGGCTAAAAAGAGGAGACAGGCATGAATGAAGCAAACGGAAAAAAATGAACAGGAAGGCGTCACGACTTTGCTCCGCTCTCCCGCTTCCGCCGCCTCCGCTTTCTCGCGTTGTCTCGGAGGAACTCTGGCGTCACAAAGTCCTCGGGTAGCTCGAATTCACGCTCCTCGAACTCCGGGATGGGCAGGCCGAAGGCGAGGGCGTTCCGTCCATGTCGGTGCTTCCCCAGTGCAGCAGCTCGAAGATGTGGTTTGGAGAAGAAGGATGTGAAAGGCTCTGCAGGTTCGATGGGTACTGGGGGAAGAATGTAGCCGTGAGGCTGGGGAGGTTTTCGAGGTTTGGGGGGCGCTGGCTCCTTCGCTTGAGATGAGAATGGTGCGGCAAGCCTTCCGTTAGTCCTCTTTGGTTCAGGCTCTGTAGACACATCAGCTTTGCTTGGGTACAACGAATGGGGCGTATGTGCATACCTGATTCCGTTTCCTCTTCGTCGTCATCATCTTCTTTCACAGCTTGAGCAGCCTCCTTCTCCACCTTCAGCTTCTTTTCCTGCTCCTTCCAGAGGCGAAATTTGTCTACAAGCAGCTCGACCTCTTTGATGAAGAAATCCCGTTTCGGCTCCCATTCCTTTCGCTCGCCATCCGTCACGCCTGTGATGCCCATGACTTTGAGCCAGTCTGGACCTTGCAGATTATCGAGGAGGCGCTCCAGTTGCACTTTCTCGTGCATGGCACGCTCCTTTTCGATATTTCTGAGCTGCTTCTCTTTCCTTTCCGCCCTTCGATGCTGTGCAAAGTATACCGAGTCTCCAAGCGGGTCATCATGGCCAACCTTGGGAAGGCGAGTGGCTATGGTGGAATAGTCGAGGACCTGGAATGCCGTCGACGACTGAGAAGCGGGTAGGGAGGCGTGTGAAGGTCGTCGAGTGGGGGTGTGTGCTCGTTTCCGTGACCGGCTCGGACTTGTGGAAGAGCGCGAGGATTCTGGCAAGCTCGTTTCGTGCGCCTTGGGGTTCTTGAGCGGTTCGTCTACAATGTAGATTGGCGTGTCGACCTCGAGATACTCTGCATCCGCGTCAGCTGGCACGGAACGACATGCTGGGGAGATACCTACCTGGTGCCTTCTCCACACCTGCAATGATATCGTCGTAGCTCGAGAAATAGGTGGCGAGATCGCTCTTTAGCCGCGAACCTCCATCGTGGCTTCGCAAGCTCCTCTTATCCGAAGACACGGGTTGCGGCTGCAATGCAGATGTCGGCACGGCCAGGCCTGCACCATTGGGCTTGGGGGTAGATGCGCCCGAAGGAACAAGGTACGGTTCGATGCCTAGCTGCTTAGGCACGCCGTTTGTGATGCGCAGTAGCTGGCCATGTGGTTGTGTAACTGTGACTTTGGTGGGCGGTCTCGCGTCAGACGGCGTCGCGTCGGCGAGGGCAGATGTGGAGGCAGCAGCACGTTTGCGCGTACCGGGGCGGCTACTGTCCACGGGTTTCGTAGCTTTCGCATTGGGCTTACTTCTGTCGTCGGACGACGTCCTGGATGATGAGCGCGTGGGTATGGTTGCTGCTGGGGCCTGGTGATGCTGTTGGGGTGCTGGCGAGCTCATCTGGAGCTCGTCGCCACCGAGGAAGGGCAGCGGTGATCGCGACTTGTTGTGGCGCGTGGTTCGGCGCTCAGGAGCTGGCCGGATGAGGTTGGCCATTGCTTTGAGCATTGCGCGGGCTCATTGTTTTAGTGAAAGCGAAGCGGTTTGTACGCAGGCAGCCATCTGTTGTCGCGAGGGGCTTGGGTGAACGCGATGCCACACCATTAGGGGGTGGTCAAGTCTCGTCTCTAGCAGGCGAGCAGCCGTTTGCGTTGCGGCGACACTTGCAGAATGCACGGTGAAGGCGAATTGTCACACCTGGCTAGCTATTATTATGCACATAATCTTGGATCCGTGGACTTCGAAATTTTCCGAGGCACATGGCAGTAGTTCAGCGCCATAGCAAAGCATGGACAATCCTCACTCGGATAACCAATAGTGTCTTCGGTTGCTTTGGTCCCTACCACGGCCACTGCTTGCCGAAGCTCTCTGTACCGTGTGCAATCGAATTGAGTGGGCGACCGAGGGCAAATGACGAATCTCACGAAGACAGCACGGATGAGCAGCCGGCACGCAAAAGAACAAAGCGCACATCTCATCCATGTCACACGTCATCTTCGCAGCAAACCATAAGCAAAAACCTATGAGCAGGGCAGCCTCATGTTCTTTTCTGCATTACGCATTACGCATTACGCATTACACCCTCCGATGGCGGCCAGCCAAGAGACTCCCTCTTGCGCAGTTTGCTACTGGGAAAAGAAGTGTGGCGTTACATTCGTCAATACACGTCAGAAGAAAGTCAAAAAAGGTATCTCCAGAGAGAGAGTGGTCTACATTGTTTTTATCACGAGAACAAGAAATCCTTGAGGACTGGCGAGCCGGCAAACTCGGGGTTAAGCAAAATGCAGCTAAAAATAATTAGACGTTGCCCACTAGTGCGACCGCTCATGAGACCTACTTGAGAAAATGTGCGAGGCCGACTCTGCGTCTTTCTAGAAAGCGCGGGCGAAAGCGGGCTTCAAAGGATCAATAAATGCTTCAGTCAGATCGGGCAAGTGGGGTGCATGCGTGCAGTGGGATCGGAAGCGTCTGCACAGAGGTCCAACACTCGGGCCGTGGGGCGGGTGACTTACAAACGACGGACTTGGGAGGTAACGGTGGCATGGAGCCCACGGCATGGGGAAACGTCTTGACCAGCTTCTGCCGCAGGTCCTCGAATTCCGAATACCTGAGCTAGATTAGTATCTAGAGCACCTTGACGGGTTCACAGCAACGACGGACCGCTTGATGACCTTCATGGGCCCTCCCTGCGGAGGGGTTAGCTGCATCATGTAGAGAGGACCAGGGAGCGGCGACGCACATGTAGGGTATCCACGGTTATGTTCCAGGCGACGTAAGCACCCAATGCAGGCGTAGTGCCACTGGCGACCACGACGTAATCGTCAATAGTTACATGTCGGGCCCAGAGAGCTTTGCACTGCTCGGAGCCCTCATCCGTGTGGTCTTCCAGGCGGATGGGACTGGGGTGAGATGGATTGTCGACCGAGTGGTAGCTCAGACGGCTGGCGTGGGACTCGTGTCGGTGCCAGTAGGGCGGCACTACAGAATTGCGCTCTGGCTGTGGAGTGGCGACGCTGCCCTCATCATGGGACGGTGGAGGCAGGTCGGTGACAGCGTCAGTACCCGGCTCCATCCATCTAGCGGGGAGGCTGTTGTCGGTAAAACAGTGTACAGGTGCAGGCTGGTTGGGGTTGAGGCGGCGGCATGCAGCGAGGCGCTTTAGGGCGAGCAGTGTGGGTTGCAGTGCTGGTTGCAGTGCTGAGCCTGAGTGCTGGCCGTGTGCCGTGGGAGAAAGAGAGAGAAGGGAAAACCAGCCGCTCAGCACCCCACAAAGACATGGACGACGATCAGTCCGGGCGCCATCTGGCTGCTGCTGAACCCTGAAGCATTATTGGGGGCAAGGATGCTGCCGCGCACTCGGCCTGTGAGTGGCCAGCTGGGCCAGCCGAGGAGCGTCCCATCCCTGCGCCGCCCGTGTCGGGGAGACTTTTTTCTGCAGACGACGCGGACACCAGTTTACGAGACGTGTCTATCTGGAGCGCAGCTCGCACACCCGCGGCACGACGGCCTGCAGAAGGCAGCGTCTTGCAGCTTGCATTGTGCGCATGAGGCCACCGGCACCTCGTTAGCGGGCCAGCTTTCCGTGTGGACCACGGCCAGGCGGCGGAGACGGAGGGCGGAGGAGGCTGGCGATGGAGCAGAGCGACCTAGAGAGACCCAGAGAGACCCAGAGAGAACTAGCGAACGGATCGAGGCTTGGGGCCCATGCAGCCCATCCGTGCAGGCGTGCAGGCGATGCACTGATGCACAGGCTGCTATAGTGGTGGGCGGGTGGCAGGCAGGGGTTGGTGCGCGGAGAGCTCCTTCTCTCTTTATCAACCCTCCTTCCCCGAACGCCTCGCCGCTCTCCCTTACGCATACGCACGCCCACACTCGCTTTGGGGCCCGTTCTGTTCTCTTCTGCATACGCTGCTTTTTCCCCGCTGTCGCTATCTCCATCAGCTTGCAATCCTTTCCTCCTCATCTTCTACCACCTCCAACGTAGTGAGTGCATTCCACAGCTTTCCCCCCCAGCATTCCCTCAGCAACTGAACCCGCGTGCTCGCCCTTGGTCCAGTCTCAAACGTTAAAAACCCTGCTGACTCCCACCTCCCTAGCCATTTACCCATCTACAACCCGCTCCATACTTCGTCATGCGTTCGACTCTCGCCTTCAGTCTGCTCGCTGTGGCTGGCTTCTCCGCCGCCCAGGATCAGTACCACATCGACCCCGACAGCGTGCCGCAAGCCACTCGAGACTACTGGTGCGACCAGCAACAGTCTGTCTGCCCTTTCATCTGCCTCCAGCAGCCCAATGTAACAAGCTCGGACACCATTACGAACGACTGTGATGCGGTATGTGCCCAAGCAATCCGAATGGCTAACCAGCACTAGCTAACAACTTACTCTTTAGGACACGCTCACCTACTCATGCGTATGTGAGGGCAATATCACTCCCAACCTGACCGAGTACACCCAGACGATGCCCTTCAACATCTGCCAGATGTGGGGTACCCAGTGCGTGAAGAACTGTAACAACGACAACATCTGCCAAGACAAGTGCCGGTAAGCTCTCCAGCCAAACCCCACGCTGGCAATCCATTAACATGAATCAGATCCGATCATCCGTGTGGTGCTCAGAAACCTGCAAAACCCAACGCTACGGCTTCGTCTACATCCGGCCTTCCATCACAGACCTCTGCCGCCGCCTCTACATCGGTTCCCTTGACCGGGTTCGCAGGCCAGACTGACACGCCCAACAAGCCCGGTGCCGCATCGACTCTTGTCAACTTTGGTGCCAGTTACGGTGTGGCAGTCACCTTCGTCAGCGCCCTTGTGGGCTTCGCCTTCTTGTAAATTGAAGTACTGGCCATTGCTCCAGGATCCTTGACGCCTCCCGTTCGTCAGCCTCATGTGGGCTCTTCTCACACTTTCTCCATCTATTGTATTGTTCATGCATAGCGTTTCTGGCACAATCTGTGGCATTCCCGTCCTTTCCAGTTGACAGCGCATATACCCATTGGGTTCCGTCGGTCCTTCCCTCACAACGGCATGTCTACATGGGCACATGTAACCCTCATTTTCACACATAGTATCGGATTTAATGGCGCACGAGTGATGGCTCCTTGTTTGAGCCTTGCATTTCCCTTCTATCTTAGCAGTAAAAGCGCGGTGTTGGACAGTATTGCATTAGCCAGCCAGCGGTATAATGGAGAAGCATGAGCATGTTGGCGTGGATGAAAATTCTGCCCTTTGTGGATCTTCGTGATAAGCCGTTTCGTTATTGTCTGCAACACCCTCACCAGCCTCGGCCGATGTTGATTCGTGACTTGACTCAGTGGTGTATATCACCCGTCGACTATCAGGTCGTCTCGGCAATGCGAAGGATCATCACCCTTGCTCAACCCCAAACAAGGGAACAACCGTTGAGCCTCCCAGTCGCCTCGAGCGCATCCAGCCAGTCCCCGTAGCGACCCGTGGCGTTGGTTCCTCCCGTTGAGCCCCACAGAGTTCCAAGACAAGACTCCAGGCGAATACGGGTGCTTCGTCGGACTCATATCTCTTTCCATTGCCATCACTTTTAACGGCAATGCTAGAGGAGAAATACACGGCCGTACATGCCGGCGGTGAAGACGCTGTACTAGTGTAACGATGGGTGGGGCCGTAGCGGGTACAACGCTCTGGTCTTCCCTGCATACGGTCATGTTATCAGACACGGCTGGATCGTGCTACGCGAGTGCAGGCTAGTATCACGGGTGCAGGTTATGCGTGCAAAGATTACGCATGCTAGCATCGATCGGTGGTACAAGAGGCGGATAGAGGAGACAAGAGCATAATGAATCTAGACTAGCGATGCAGGTAGGTAAGGCAAATGCGATGGGTATATTGCATTCGATTCGGCTGATGACGACCACGGTCAATTTCATGCTCTAAAAAACCGTGTACGAATACGGACCTAAGACTCTTCATTTCACGGATGCAGCCCATGCCCGCCGCGTCCTCGTCCTGCCTCGTGCCTCACAACAACCTCCATCACTATCGCATGCTGGAGAGTCTTCGCCTTCCATGAAAACTTGCCTCAACACGTCCGGATCGATGCCATATCCTTCCTCCGTGGCTTCATCCTCTCGTAACTGGTAAAATGCATCCACGCTCATCCTCCGTGCGCGCTGGCCTTGGTCCCCCTGAGAATTCCCTGCACCGCTCGAAGGAGTGGAATCCAGACCGGAAAGGGTGCCAGACTGTAGCGTATCCAGGACCTCTATGTCGCGGAGAAGAGACGATGCAGCCGTCTCGAGGGCATGGGGGTCCGGACGAGACGACGGGGTTGACGGGCCTGCTAGGTGCCCTTCGTGTGAGGATTTCCGGGCAAGTGCAACGTCGTCTATGTACTCGGGCTGCATGCTCGAGAGGGGAGATTCCGCTGACTCGCTGCTGGGTGGAAGCACGCCGATCTCGCTGATCGATACGGGAACCCTCTCGCGCGCGGGAGCATCGGGCACAGGGTTGTTGAGCAGATTCGCGGAGGAGGTGGTGGTGGGATTACTGAGGGATGGGGCGCGTAGAGGGCGTCGGAACGACAGATACTCCCTTCGAAAATTCGGCATGTGTACCCTAAACGGGTCGTGGTGGTTGCGAGTGCTCCTTGGAGTCGGAGGAGGACTGAACCCACTGAGAGTTCCCCAACGGTGCGGGGTGTGGAAGATACCTGCCTCTGCATTGGTCTCGAGCACAGGCGTAAGGGGCGAGACACGGCCTTCTGTAGGAGGTAGATATGGAGTGCGATGACGGCTTCTCCAAAACCGAGGTGTGCGGCGGGGGCGGGGGCTCTCTGCTTGCTCGGAGGAAAAAGGCTTCAAGGCCGCCGCGAGATACTCCAGCTCGGCCTCTGGAAAAGAAACCATGGTAGGTGGTTTCTCTGGTAGTGAACCTGGGTTCTCTTCTGGGCCACCCAAGTCTTTCCGCTTCGACGTGAAGACGTTCTTGATCTTCGACAGGGAGGAATGCCGTCGTCTATGGGGCTGGGGTATTGGCCCCGTAAGAGGTGCGGGCGAGATATGGTGATGTTGTTCTAAATCAGCTCCCACTGTAGGATCCGCTTCATTGAGCAAGCGATCGTATGTAGGATCGGTGTTAGCCTTTGCAGAACCGAACAAGCTGTGAATGAGAGAAAACCTTCGGCTCGGGCGTCTCAGTAGGCGATCACAATCATCTCCACTCTCTGGAGATGATTCCGGTCGCCTCCTTTTCAGACGCCTCGGTTTGGATAGGTTTTCATTGTTGCCGGGTGAAGCCAATTGGCATTGTGGTGGAATAATATCACCACTTTTTGAAATCATATTTGGTTATTTTCTGTGGCACAATATGTAGGTACGGTAGGGTGAATTATGTGATTGAATCTCTTTTCTTTGAAAAATTGGGCAGCTGAGAATCATAGACCTGAGTGTGACGGGTTCTAAGGTATCAGCCTTTATAAGTGACCATGGCATGCACCTGTTAGCAAGAGACATTATAGGCATCGGAGAGTGGTTTCAATGACCACTCAATCCTACCTGACTAAAGGCAGATAGCGAGTAAGAAGGTAGCTGTTAGCATTACTACCATGCCAAGTTATTCAAGGTTGACCAAGGTATCTGGGCTTTCAACGAGCCACATCCCATTGAAGAAAGGTCCGCCAGGAGTTGGGACGCTACCAAACTTATACTTATCTACATGCATCTAGACGGAGATGAGACAATAGTATATGTGGTGGAAAAGACTCGGTTATGATCTTCAGTGGCGCGAGGAAAAGGAGCTTGGGCCAGGCTAGCGCTTTTGAAGCTTGGCATCGGCCCACCACAGCTATCCACATGCTGCCCTGGACTCTTTCAACCAGACGCTTGTTGCATATTGCCGACCCATGCTTTGCTTGTGAACGGGGTCGTTATGCCGCCTCGACTGCCACTGGGGACTCACCGGGCTCTCTTGCCATCTACGCCCACCGTACGCTTTCGAGTCCGGCTGCACGAGCGATTCGCCTCTGGCGCTGCCAGCACACCGGAGATATACGATGTTGTGTGTGTTGGGGGCGGGCCGGCAGGACTGAGCCTGCTCGCTGGCTTGAAGGCATCGCCGGTGACCCGTGGCCTGAAGGTTGCTCTCATTGAAGGCCAGGACCTGCAGAAGAACCGACTACCTAAGAACGCGAATGTAGACAGCTTCTCAAATCGCTGCAGTTCGCTGACCCCGGCGTCAGTGAAGAACCTACAAGGTGCGCGTGCGATGTACAGAATATGCGAGATACCCAATTGCTAAGATATGTTAAAGAAATCGGAGTATGGCAGCACGCTAACATCTCGCGCATCCAACCCTACCAAGAGATGCAGGTATGGGACGGTGTATCTGACGCACGCATATCTTTCGACTGGGATACAGCACGACCACTCTTCTCTCCTCGTAAACCTACCCAGCCCACTACCATCGCATATATGATTGAGAATGTGAATACGACAAGCGCACTCTTATCGCGCCTTGAGGAACTTGGTGGAATTGACCTCTTTTCTTCCACCAAGGTAGACTCAATTGACCTCGGTCTAGACACTGAACAGCTTGACCTTTCATCATGGCCGATACTCTCGCTGTCTAATGGAAAGATGCTAGCAGCAAGACTATTGGTAGGTGCAGACGGGGCGAACAGTCCTGTTCGAACTTTCGCCGGTATCCCGTCTCGTGGTTTCGATTACAATCGCCATGGTGTTGTCGCAACTCTACGACTCGCCAGCACTGGCTGGGGTGGACCAGACCACAAGATTGCTTACCAGAGATTCTTACCCACGGGCCCTATCGCTATGTTGCCTTTACCTGGCAACGCGGCAACTTTAGTATGGAGCACAACACCCGAGCGAGCAGCAATGCTTAAGTCACTGTCATCTGAAGATTTCGTGGCAATGGTGAACGCAGGCTTCAGACTATCTCCCACCGACCTAGAATACTTGCACACCCTACCTTCAGGTCAAGAAGAAGAAATTGCTTGGCGACAGAAACATACTCCAGTAAACGAACGGGAAGTACCCGTCTCTGTCACAGACGTCCAACCCGGGACCGTAGCCTCCTTTCCGCTCCGCATGCGTCATGCCGATACCTACACGGGTGAACGTGTCGCTCTCGTCGGTGATGCCGCTCACACAATCCACCCGCTTGCAGGTCAAGGCTTGAATCAAGGACAGGGAGATTCCGCCGCTCTTGTTCGTACAATATCGCATGCTGTACAGACCGGTCAGGACATTGGCAGTACACTAGCACTGGAAAGCTACAACAGCGAGCGCTACGCAGAGAACAATGCTATGCTAGGTGTTTGTGATAAGCTACATCGCTTATACAGCGTGGAGTCGGGTCCCATAGTTGGACTACGGAGCTTAGGGTTGAGGGCGGTGGATGCGATGGGCCCTCTGAAAGGGTTCTTCATGAACAGAGCCGCTGGAGGAATGTAGCTCTATGTATAACTTCGACCTGTATATAACAACTGTTACGTGTACTGTACACTCAGAAGGTAGATCTGTACAAATGAGAAGGATGGATGACGCAACATGGCGACGTTCGCACTGCCCCACTATCTGCCCCTCGAGGTCCCGAATTCCGAATTCCTTCATTCTACAATTTTGATCCTTCTGCATACGCATTGTAGGAAAAACGGCAATGGGGTCCCACGAGCAGCAGATTGCCGAATTTGGCTCCAACGACGACTTTTGGCTCTTTGGTTACGGGTACGTTTTCCGTCCCTTCGACACGTCCAACCCAGTCGTCTCGCTCACGCAGCCCAGGAGCCTGATCTGGAAGCCCCCGCCACATTTTGGTATACAAACCTCCTCCTCGTACGCTCGCATGCTTGAAGTCGGGTGTTGAACCGGAGCCACAGATCAGCGCGTCCCGGGGTACATCGAAGGCTACGTGCGGCGCTTCTGGCAGGTAGGCGGCCGCCGCGCACACGTCGCGCAAGCGCTATTTTCTCGAGAGAAACAGCTGGTTAAAGGTGCTTGCAGGCCAGGTAATGAGAAACCCCTCCTATCATGGGGCCAATTCGTCCTGTGGCGTGATTGGAATGGTGTTCTAACACGCGGCTTTGGAATCGCAGCGAAGACCACCGCGGAACCCCCGAGGCGCCGGGACGTGTCGTCACGCTTATCGATCGCGCGCATTGGGAAACACTGACGGACCATGTATGTTGCCGTAGTTACTCGGTGCATGGAATTGGCGCCGGTGGTTGAATTGGGGCTCACGAGGGAAACAGCACGAATCTACCGAGAAAGTATGGGGCGCTGCGTACCACATCCCCGCCGCCAAAGTCGCAGAAGTGCGTGAATATCTGGGTGAGGGCACTCGAGATTCCCTCAGAGGAGATGAGTGCTGATCGGTGAAGACATACGCGAAATCAATGGTTACAGCATCCAGTTCACGCCGTTCCATCCCGCACCCTTTACGACCACCATTAGCTCCGCCCCTGCAACCGAACCCCCAGCAGACGCCTCCTCGCGCTTCATATCTACTACAACCACAATCTCCGCACAGCCAGACCGCTACCCGCCCTCTATAAAATGTCTTGTGTACATTGGATTGCCGGAGAACCCGCAGTTCCTCGGGCCTCAGCATCCACAGGAGCTAGCGAGGCATATCCTGAAGAGCCGCGGGCCGAGCGGGGAGAATAGAGAATACCTCTTTATGCTGGAGAAGGCGCTGTTGGAGCTTAGCCGGGAAAGCGAGGATAAGCATATCAGTGATTTGGTAAGGCGATGCAGAGAGATTGAGGCAGAAAAGACAGGAGGAAGCAAGCCGAATGTAACCGAAGCAGGAACGGACAAGCACGCAGTTGGAGTACCTCTGCATCATGTCGGCAGCACCGAGGAGCAGGAAGAGGTCGAGAAAGAATCGTAGGTAGAAAGCGAAGACGCAAGGTGTAGTTTCATGCCTACAAACTACCTTCATAATTAGCTCGACCTTAGTCCTAGATTTACAACACTTTGGTTAGCTGGCTAATAGTAAAGTGTTCTTTACGAACACCGTTAAAGGTCTTCTTGTTGTAATACAAATAAACATCTCTTCCGTCGAAGAGCATCCGGTAGGTTTCTGCATATCGGAATATGTCCGACTAGATGAAATCATTGCGCCATCTGCCGATGAATTTACTGCAGCCGTTATTTCGACACAGTGTAGTCGAATCGATCCGCATATAGGGTCCACCGACTTGGCAGCTGAGTAAGGATGTGAAACATGAGAGAATTCTCCGGTTCGCGATGTTGTGAGAGGATCAACAGACTCGAGCAGGGATGCTCATAACATGGGATGGAGTTGACTACAGCAAATACCTTGCCTAGTCGATGGCATTCGAAGCGCAAGAAAATCAAGTCTACCTGACGGAATGCGCCGCTATGGCGTGAGGACAGGGTCGATCGAATAAAAGCGAACACTCTATGTGCGCGCCCGAACAACTATCCACTAGCACGAAACCCGGACAGCTGCACGGTGCGCCAGCCCCAGCACCTCGTACCCGGGCCCGAGATGCAGGTGCCTTGAACGAGGAGCCGGCACCAATCGAGAATAGGCGAAGTAGAGTACAGGTTGGCATCGATGACCGTGACATTATATGTCTAATTGGTGGTACAATCTGTTGAAGACAGCAGACCGCCTTCGTAAAGCCGGCGTTAAATGGCGCATAGCCAGCGACAGGTGCCAATAAGCGTGCTGTGTACCCATGCGCATGCCTAGATTGGTTTCTAATAATTGCCTGATATAGGCAGTATCTGGAGCAGTGGCAAACCCTGATCTGCAGCGTTTTCGCGGGTCACCGCATATAAAACGGGCTGTTGGGAAAAACCTGGATCGCTAAGCGTTAGCAGCCATCAGCAAGCATTGGGTAATCGCTATAAGAGTACCCAAGGACTTTGAACTTACAAGACTGCCCCCAGACTCATATAAGCCCCCGTTTCCCTCAATTGACGATCCGCTGAATCCTCCAGGCGAGAGATCGACGTCGCCTAGCGGACTCAGTGCCGACCAGTCAATGTTCTGCCAGTCAGTGAAGTCGGGCGACGCCACTTTACCCTGCAAGGGTCCAGCGCCGCTGAGTTCGTCGAAAAAAGGCTCGAGCCTATGGTGCCATACTCATGTATAAGCAAAGGAACGAATCGGTAGAAATTTTCGGTCCTCTAACCTGAGATTACTGATATGCTCCCACAGGTAGTCCACAGCCGCATCAAGCTTGAAGCTGACCCATCCGCAGAGTCGCAGTCGATTGAGTAGTACATCTCCGCTTGAGATACCGAATTCCTCACATGCCAAGGACACCTGATAGGCAAACCACGAGCTTGCCGCTGAACCCTCAGCTGAAATAGCGCCAATCGCTAAGATCCACAAAAGAAGATCGGGACACAGCTGCCACTCCGACCGACTTGTGGCGCTAAGCGCCTTTTCAAGCCGTTTGCTTGCCTGAAAGTGGAGCATGTGCACATCGTTGCGGCCCTTGAAGGCCTCGGTGGTACGAACTGTAAAGATCAAAAGAGCTACGCACAAGGCATCTTCGAGCGGACTGATCTGGTGCTCGGTATCGCGCAGCCATTTCAGCAACATGCACTCTAGAACACAAGAGAAATTCTGCATATCCAGCGGGTCAAGACGGCTGGTTGGATCGCCAAACCATGCGTTTAGATCTGCGATGAGAATCAAGGCAGACTCCATCAAAGTCGTTAAAGAGTCTTGTACCTGTGCAATCCTGCAACATTCGAGCAAATGGTGGGAGATCTGCGGGCAGTAATTAGGCGGATGGCGTGGGTTACATGCTGCGCTTAGAAGATCGCCTGTGGAGAGATAGGGTATGTCAAAAGAGGCAACGGCGTGGGTGGTTGCATGCCTGTGCTCAGTAAGCAAGTGTTAAGCGGGGTCGAACTGGCCCAAACAGAGTCAAACAAGAACAGCGACATCCTCGCATCCCTCGAAACCAATGGCACATCTACGGAAATGACATTTCTCTGGTCATGCTGAGATGTTGCTTCCTTGTTCGACCCTGACGTGATGCGAGGCTACCCACCATAGTATAAAAGCCTGGAGAATGCGATTCGAATTCATCGCCATCAACCCTCCGCGCATTTCTACCATTCGGAGCAACCCATTCAAATGCATTTCGCGTTGGTTTGGCTGGTCATCATGCGGACGTAGGTGGCCAAAGTAGGGTGAGGCCAAACTTTCTTCAACACTGAGCAGGTTGAACACTGCGCCAATGTTCGCATCCGAGATTCCTACGCTGATGTCTGGATTCGTTAGAGCACTATTGACGGAAGCTATAGCGTGGGCTCTGTGATATAGTACGGTCTCGATGGGTCCTCTGCCAAACACATATCGGTGCAACGCAACTGTGCTAAGCAAGCTATGCATGAAACCTTGATCACTCATAGCTGTGCCGAACCAATGTAACCTCATAAGATCAGATGTGTTCCGAACGTCGACGGCTATGATACCCGGGGCCATTTCGGTAACAACTGCATTGCAAAGTCAGCATGAACGTCTTGGAGAATATGTCGGAATCCCGGGTTGAAAGGGATATAGGTTAAGAGAAAGGGGATGATATGTGTGCAGCATCAAATCAAGGTGCTCATACTCCTTGTTGCGTGTTTGCGACCACGCGTAAGGCAACCACTACGGAAACGGGCCGTCCGTTCCGCATCCCGGGAGCCTCATTGCGGTATCGAACGTTGAAGGCAAGAACAATGGAACTTACAGTGCTCTAACAACTCAGATACTTGCCCGTTTACATCTACTGATACGGTACCAAATGGATCAAAAAGACTAGTGTCCGGATCCTCGACTGGTACCGAGGGTTGGAGTAGCAAGCACCTGGGGCAAGAAGTTTGGCCAGGCCGGCATAGAAAGATCTGGCACTCGGAGCAGAGCTCTTGCTTGACTACCAGAAGGTTACTCGCATCTTCAAAGGAGAAGTAGTCGGCCCTGGGGTGTAGGATGGGTGGACTGGGGGTCGAGGTGATTGGAGTAGTTGAGAGGTCGGGCGTACTGATAGTTGCGGGACTGGTGGTCTCTGGGCTTTTGCGCTGTTTCGCTGCATGTTTGCTCGTAGACCATGGCCGCTCCCGCCTCGCCTTTTGCATGACAAAAGAGCGAGCATTTCGGCGTCCCTGCTTGGAGCTCTTTGCTTTTGCTGCGTCGACAAAGAGGAATTCTTGCTGGACGGGAACGATGGGCGGAGAGCTCCGCTGTTTCCCCTTGGCAGCTTCGCGCTGGGTCGCCATGAGGCTACCCCAGTAAGCCTGGCGGGCCGGCACAACGGTGCCTGATTCCTCGAGGTAATGGTGGAGGTGCTTAGCAGCACATAACGGTGAGCGAACAGTGACAAACGGCTAAGTAATTATTTCCTAATTCATGCGTTCCCGTCACCATCTTGTTTCGGTTGGTCCTGGATTCGGCGTCGTCCTTGGAGGCTGATGGCGCAAAGGGATGATGGAGTGCCACAGAGGCTGTTCTGGAGGGGCCGGATGTCAAAACTATCAAGGACCCGATTTGTGCTAGGGTGCAAAGGCGAAACGTTGGATTGGGTGACTGTAGCCGAAATCGACGACACGCTCCGATCATGTATACAGCTGGATCGGGAGCGCGTAAACGCGCACTTTTGTCGATAGCGGGCTGATGTAGTTGATGGCCCGTCGGACGACGAGAGCGGCCCATGTATATATGTACTGAAGCGGAAGGCGCGCAGAACGTTTCAGCGTTAGTGGCAAAAATAGCAACGTTCCTGGGCCCATGGGCGTAGATCCCCAGAGAAGACACTGGCCGTCTCTGGGGCATGGGGGTTGCTGACTGATGGCGCAGGGTCATCTTTGCTCGCACGTTGGGGGAGGGAGGGGGGCCGTCTGACAGGGACGTGATGCTGGGCTGAGGCGAGACGACAAGTCGGAACGGCCAACCAACCGCGCGCCCGCGTTCCGAAGGCGTCCTTTACACAAACCCCAAGCCTGCAGCGGCGCGCAAACATAGCACAAGACGGCACCGGTAGCCTCTCCTCGAAGACCCCGCCCCTCGTCAGCTCTTGTGTGCTACCTCCGTGCTCCTGTGCTCCTGTGCCCTCGTGTCGTTGCAGTAGCGCTTCTAAAGATACTCATTAGCGACCGCGAAGGCGGACCACCAGTCGGCCAGAACGGGGCATTGGCCGTCCCTTGGCAGCTGCGAACGGATATGCAGACGATGAGATGGAAGTCTTGGGCCACCCACACACCCAGCCTCAAGGGCACTACTGGACCTCGCGGAGGAGCATGGCATCGCTCGAAGCGACGTGATCGTGGTTGTGGCCGTGGTCGTGATTGTGATTGTGAGCGAGGATAGACGCTGGGAGTGGAGGTCCAGGCTAGCAGCGACGACTCTCATCGCGGCAACCCGCGGCTTCCTCCCAACGCCAGCCCGCCAAACAAGAATGTCGGCAGGCCTTCCAGACATGGGAGCAGGTGAGTTGCGACCACTGTCCACAACCCCTCTCCATGCTGTATCATGCTAAATCCTTCGCAGGCCTGCCGTGGGCCGACATCCCTACGCATCTGCTCCACGCTGAGCTGCTCCGACGCCAGCGGGACGCACGCCCGGCTTGTGGCACCAAGGGCGGTCGCGGACAGTACAACACCCCCATACATGTCTTTGCCCTTGTCCTAATACTTCTCGTAAGCACAGCCGGTACGTTGACACTGACACATACCCTCTGCCTGGCCGGACCAGTCTGATTCATCACCAGCATGCTCGTTCCCCATCATAGCCAAGCGCTTTCCAAAATTTCCCGTGCCACACCAATTCCTCTTCCTCAGCAGACATTTCGGCACCGGCGTGCTCATTGCCACCGCCTTCGTACATCTCCTGCCCACGGCCTTCATATCTCTCACCGACCCATGCCTCCCGCCGTTTTGGAACAAGGGCTACACGGCCACGCCTGGCCTGATCGCCATGGCCTCTGTGTTTTTGGTAGTTGGCATCGAAATGTTCTTCGCCTCAAAAGGCGCTGGCCATGTCCACTCAGCCGATTATGAAGCCTTCGGCATGGAGCACAGTGAGACCCACTCGCGTCCGTCCCACAAGAGGAGCAATAGCTACAGTAGATTCAAGCTTAACGGGCACATTCCAGATATTGCCCTTCACGATATGGCTGAGTCATCGGAGAGCCTGATGGCAGAACGATCGCCTTCAGCCTCTGTGGCCTTGCCCATAACGCCCGGCCCGCCGTATGCAAATCCGGGGCGGGGCTATAAAGACGGCGAAGAAGAGGACTCGGATCTCGATATAGAACCCGAAGAGCTGGGTCCACAGGAGGCCAATGGGTCCGAAGATGAATCTCACCTTCTATCTCGGCCCTATAATCACAGAGACCCGCCCGGTCCAGTCTCCCAGTATGCTGACTCAAGTCCGGAAATGACGGAGGCGCAGCGCAAGAAACAGCTGCTGCAGTGTCTGCTACTTGAAGCCGGCATTCTCTTTCACAGCGTCTTTATAGGCATGGCACTCTCCGTCGCGACTGGGACCTCGTTTGCTGTGCTCTTAGTTGCCATCTCCTTCCATCAGACCTTTGAAGGATTTGCACTAGGGTCACGTATCGGTGCCATTAGCTTCCCTGTTGGCTCTTACAAACCGTGGCTTATGGCTTTGGCCTATGGTACAACTACACCAATTGGGCAGGCGATAGGGCTTGGTATTCATACTCTATACGACCCCGCGAGTCAAACTGGCTTACTCATGGTGGGGTTCATGAATGCAATCTCGAGTGGCTTGTTGCTTTTTGCAGGACTGGTGGAACTTCTCGCAGAGGATTTCTTAAGCGACGAGAGTTATGTTGTCTTGAAAGGACGAAGACGCCTGCAGGCATGCGGGAGCGTCGTTGGTGGTGCAGCGTTAATGGCATTGGTTGGCGCTTGGGCATAGACCCGGACAAATTCAGGGCTCTGGTTTTGCATATATCAGCATTAGGAGGCGTTGACATTGATCCAAGGTGGACTAGGTTTTGTATTCTAGCCTTGCCCAACAGAGTCTACATATAATCCTTCATTGAGATCCTGCAACGGGCCCATATTTAGAAGATATGCTGCGTCGAGATCAAACGCAGCAGTAGTCTTTACCATATCCGCATCTGGGATTGCAGTAGCGTCAACCCATTTGGCCAGTTTATCGTTACCGAAGCCGAGACCTAGATCTAATGAATCAGGTGCTAAGAAGTCCCAATATGGCTCATGCATTGACGGTTGCGTGACGGCCATGCTGGATGCGGCATCGATGGCTAGGCTCGTATCCATGTCAAGGTCGACTATTTCGTTGAAGTCGAAAATGTCCAGGTTCATAGTGTCCAGAATTAGGGGGCTATCCTGTCCCGTCGATCCAGTGCCTTCACTCATTGCCACCTGCGTTTTACATTTGATATACTCCTTCGGTGTCATACCCATCTTGTCCTTGAATATCTTGTGAAAATACCGTGGAGTGAGGCCAACGCTTTTGGCTAGATCTTGTAATTTGATGGCCGACACGTTTCCCTTACTCAGCGCCTCTCCAACCAGTACGCAAGCTTTCACAACAGCCTTCACTTGCGGATCTTCGGTGGCCTCCACGTCAGGCTTGCACCGCTTGCAGGCGCGAAAACCGGCGCTCGCGGCTTCGGTTGGCGTTTTACAGAAGCCGACATTTGCACGACGGGCGAGTCGTGCTGGGCACGTAGGGCGGCAGTAGATGTTTGTGGACTTCACCGTGTAGACGAACTGACCATTCGCTGTGGGGTCACGGATGGAGAGAGCACGCCAGCGAGCGGCGTCGGTATTGAAAGACATATCGGTGCGAAGCAAATTTTTGAAAGAAGTGTGTTTAAGGGCAGTAAGAACATGAGCGGTGAGCTCTACTTATTGAGGGACCTAGGGACCTAGGTTGACTCCGCTATCATCGATACGGAGATTCTGGGGGTGAGGCGAAGGCTGATTGGTTAATTCTCGAGCATCTTTGCGATCCTTCCATGACGTAACATGGGCGACGCGGACCACATGCAAATGGTTACAGCGTAAGTTTCTGTCACACGAACCATCACGAGTAGTTTTCAATGTTCATCTTACCTCGGGAACGTGCTGATATAATTAGTGGCTCTCAATTGCTCTAATTCGAGCACATCACATGATAACGTGACAGCTTGACGCGTCGTTGCTTCTTGTCCCGTGCAGGCGCTCCCTACGAAGCAAGTGCGAATGAGCCGGTGCTGATCAACTAGGAGGCAAGATGCCTTTCAGTCTTTCCACGGAAATCTACTCGTCATTTCAATACGATACCTCTTAGCCTTATAGTAGGCATCATGGAACACGACACAGAAGAGCATCTCCCCAGTATTGCAGCACTTCCACCAACAACAGTGAGACAGCTTGGCTCCTCGAACGTCCTCGTAGATCCGAGCTCGGTCGTGAAAGAACTCATCGAGAATGCTCTTGACGCTCGCACTAACGCCGTCTTCGTGGACATGTCTGCGAACGGGCTTGACATGATTCAAGTGAAGGACACTGGGCACGGAATTCCGGCCGAAGACAGGCCATTAGTGTGTAGAAGGTACTGCACAAGTAAACTCCGGCAATTTCGTGACTTGAGTGAGATCGGAGGAAAGTGGCTCGGCTTCCGTGGCGAGGCCATGGCGAGTATGGCCGAGATGAGCGGGAGTTTGGAGGTCATCACCAGAGTAGAAGGCGAACCAGTGGCGGTAAAACTGAAATATGGCAGAGATGGAGAGCTCACTGCGTATGTTTGCCAGACAACTCGATGGCTGTTCCTTGATTGAGTCTCCTAGATCCGAGCACGCCTCCGCTCCCGTTGGCACCACGGTCAAAGTTACCAATTTCTTCGAGCATTTTCCGGTGCGAAAAGAAACTACGCTCAAGCAATCTGCTAAGCTCCTTGCGAATATCAAGCGTCTCTTGCAAGCATACGCTTTTGTAAGGCCGTTTGTCCGTTTCAGCTTCCGCGTTCTGAATGCCAGGTCAAAAACGAACGATTTCGTATATGCACCGAAGAAAGACGCTAATATCGAAGACGCAGTCCTGAAGATTATTGGCAAGCATTGCGTACAACAGCACGGTTGGGCAAATACGGAAGTGGATGGCTTTGAATTCTGTGCGTTCTTACCGAAACCCAACGCTTTGGGAACAAAAATCCTCAGTAACGGTGCTTTCATATCAGTGGATGGAAGGCCTGTCTCTAACAGTCGTGGTACTCCAAGGAAGATTGCTATATTATTCAAAGAATACATTCGGAAGGCGAACTGCAACTTCAGCTCTGTTAAGGATCATTTTTTCTACTTAAACATCAAATGTCCAACAGGCAGCTATGATCCAAACATTGAGCCGGCTAAGGATGATGTCCTCTTTGACAATGAGGACCACGTGGTGAGTTCTGTGTCTAAGCTTCTAGATTCGTTTTACAGCAGAACACCTCCATTCGGAGACGAGGATAAAGCTGGCGAAGCCCCGGTCTCCAGCCCATCTGAGAAGAGCCGGCAAGACCAAACTCCAGATCTGCGAACGAAACCCATCTTCACAGACTCTGAGGATGACATTACAGAGACTCGTGTTGATCCTGCCATTGAGCCACTGAAAGCTCAGCCCATATGGTACTCAGATATGTACAGTATGGATGATGCTGATTTGGACTTCAATATTCCCGAGGTAGAGCCTTCGATTATCATCGAAGAGGACGAAGCTCGTGAAGCAGCCGAAGCTTTGGACCCGTGGACCATTGCGAGAATGAATGCGTCAATGAGAGGAAACCATGCTACGTACAATAAGCAACTGGTGACTCCCATTAAGAACTCAAACGATGTTACAGGCAGTAGCAGCTCCCCAGTAGTGGCGACTCAAATTTCTAATCCACAAGTTGTAGAGCCATTGACGCCAAATACATGCTCGGGGTCGAACATAAGGCAATATTTTTCAGCTGCAAAGAGTCACGATCGTAGCCAGCAGCAGTCAACAACCTCCGCTTCCGCTCATCGTGAGATTTTTTTGGAGAGTCAGATATCTGGTGACTTACCCCGTGCACATTCCTCCAGTAAAGCTCTTGAAATCAACAGTGATCAAGTGCCCCTCGCATGTGTTCAGGTACCGTCAGTTCAATCTAATGCAAAGCCTCAGTCTTCACCAGACTCTCGTTGTGATCAGCGCATCCAACCCACTCTACGGGGAGATCGTTGTACTGGTAATCGCCAAGTCAACAACAATGAACTAGTGGACCAACCTTTAGGAGGACGAGTGTCAAAGCCCTCAAGCATAAGGAAGCAAAAGCGAGCTACACCCCGAGACAACTCGACATCCAATCGTGCTGGATCGGGGCGAATAATGGATCAGGAGGACCAGTTTGCTGCAGATGGGAAACTCTTTTCTGAGAACAATGCCGACATACGCGACTTCCTGAAGCGCAGTAGAGCTCCGCTTCGAAAAAGCATCCCTGTGCAACCAATGTCTAGGGGACCATCATCTGCGCCTTTCGGTCGCCCTTCAAAAAGGGATCGAGAAGCGCCCTTGTACCCTAATCCTAGTATCCCTAAGCCTACTTTCATGCAGCGAGCGTCATCTCTCGAACCTCCCCAACAACCTCAATATGTTCAAGATAGAAACATTAGACCTCACAAATCCAGTACAGCAATCTCAATTGCGAACGATCAAGGCCCTAGGCCAAGGACAAGTCAGAGTAACATAGCTGCCATGTTTGCAGCCTATGAGGAGAGAGAAGCTTTGGCGCATAACACGGCAGTATATTCTACGCATGCTACCCCAAGTTTTCCAATTACTGTAATGCAGAAATTTTCTAAGGAAGATCAAACAAACCACCGTCAGAATATAGACTGCGCTCAACGGTCCAGGTCTTCTCGGCTCCCACTTGAAAGAGTAACCCAAGGCTATCGAATTCAAGGTGTCATCTTTACAATGAGCATCACTATTGGTGAAATCTCCAATGCTATGAAAAAGCTGGACAGGGCTGAAAATAGCTTGGAATGGGGTAGCTCTGCAGACCAAATTCTGCAAGATACTTTTGGACTTCCTATTAAGAATGGTTTGCTCAAACTGTGGGCTGTGCGAATCGATGTTGCGCTTTGTCGACGATACGAGCCTGAAAATGATATTGATTGTGTGTCTTCGTTAGAGCAAAGTCTTCACATCGCCTTTGACGCAAACACCCAAAGGGTTGCTAATACTCTGCCGAAGACAGCATCATCAGCTGACGCATCGGCTACGATTCAGCTTGACACTGCTAACAGCTTGGACAGAGTGAAACAATGGGCAATGAACGTGGAACCTTCAAATAACGGAGGCAGTCCATCTCCAAACCTCAACGTTGAGCCAACGTTTGACGGAAGTGGAAAGAGAGCGGTGTGCGATGTTGAGGATAATTTTGATGATGGGATTGATAATGAAATGTTGCTGGATTTCTGATGGAAAAAGCATCGGAATACAAGCACCCGTTTTTAATCTACATATTCAGTTGTTGTGTCGCGGCAATAATTTCGAACCTCGTCCCTCGCAGAAGTAATATATATATAAAGAGGGCCGGATGTACGGTACTAGAAAGCATCACTCACTGGGGGCTCTTGTAGACTTTTGTTTTCCCAATTGTTCCGTTTAAAACAATCTTAAGAGTATCCTTAAGGTGGAAAGGGGATTATATCCGACTTTTTAGTTTCCATAAGAGCCTCATATTCCCCAGCTGAATTCGTCAGCTCGACTCCTCAAAACACTATATCTCTCCCATTCCATGAGGTTGTAGCTTTCTGAATCGAAGGCGCGTAGACATTGATATGAATGCTGCGCTTGATCTCCTTAACCAAGCGTTCCGCTGTGCGTGCTTTCCAAAAAGCTCGTTGCCTTGTTGGATCAGCCGAGGCAGTCAGTAGATTGTTCCCGGACAGTACCTGCTGGACTTCTTCGTGCTTGGTCTTTTTAACCCTAACATCTGGGCTCTTGCTAGTATGCCCTATTATCAAGTTTACAGTGACTAAATGATTGAGCTTTGACGAAAGTGAGAGCTGCTTTATTCGGTTCATCCAGCCGAATTTTTCACAGTTTAGACCCCCAAAAAAGTCGTTCTTTCTGTAAGGATTCGATGAAAATTTCTGGAACGAGAATACGAACTATCCATACATGTCCTGGCTCTTGTGGAAACAAAAGAACTCGGATACAAAAATACCTTGAGGACACTCGCAAGGGTGCTTCAAACGGAATAGCGAGAGAATAAGGCCTCTGTGAACCCTGTTCAGTGTTTACTTCCGCAAGGGGCTGGAACAACGTCAGCACAAAGCATCTAGCAGTGTTTAGCGATTGGGTATATTCATGCACTGTGCTGGCATCGATGTCCAAGTCACAGGCTCTACAGTCCTCCCTATTTTGGATCGGCCGAGGCATCATCAACATCGACAACGCCAAGAACCGGTATCATACATGATCCTTACCCTCCCTCCTTGCACCGTTGCCTTACTCTACTGGCCACTTTCCAGCACACCGCTGTCCCTCAGACTCCTGAACAGCTCCGGTTCTAAGAACTTGCTGATCGTGACATCCTCTGCAAGACCCTTCCTTCGCCTGGTCTTGAGCACGAAATCACGAGCGATAGCCTGTGCAGTTGCTGGTTCCAATGGACGCAGCTTGATACTCTTATCGAGTGGGTCGCCAGGGACAATACTCCAACGGTCGAAGACCAGCGAGAGCGAAACTTTGCCTTTGGTATGAAGCTTTGGAAATTTGTTAGTCCCCTTCTCGATGCTATCCCAATAGCATTTGCGAGCACTTACTTTGAGGTCGGTCTCGAAACCGAAGGAATCAATGACAGGAATGAGACCGCGCACGTTGTACAGTGGAGTACCGGCAATTGGTCCATCTTGCAGAACGTGGCCTCGTCGCTTAGAAAGAACGTTATAGAGCGCTGGTTTAGTGTCCTCTGCTCCAATCATGCTACAGCTGTATACAGGCTCCATCAGTCTTGGACTTGCCATGAGGAAGCTAGAATAGCAAGCTCGTCTGCTAGTTGGAATGATCTGACCACCGCCGCGGAAGATGGCTTCGGACGCCAGCTCGACGTCTGTAATGCGGAACTTGGTGTTGCGAATGGGTTCTTCGCAAAGGGGTCCTTCGCGTGTTGCCCAGCTAAAGCCTTGCCTGATCGTGTCACGAACAGAGCGAAGTGTCTTCGTATCTACTTCTGAAGGAAGAGTATCGTTTTGTAGGATGTTAGCGCCCATATCATCTGGACCAAAAGCCCAGATATTTCTAGAAGCAAGCAAATCGTATCCGTAACGTTCTTCGAAGAATTTACCCACAACGCGCACCGGGTCTTTGATGCTAACCTTACCGGCTTCGATATCTTCTGCAATACCAGGATCGAGTGATTCAGCTATCATAGTAATTTTGTTCTTTTTGTTAGGCGTGAAAGCATAGCATTTGATGGCAGATGTCTCAACCACGGTTTCGCAGAACCTAGTCACCGGGTCCGAAACTTTGATATCCATATCGGCATACAGCCTCCGCAGATCGTGAAGTACCGAATCCATGTATAATTCGCCTGTTCCAAGGATAATATGCTCACCAGATTCCTCGACCTTTGTGGTAACGAGAGGGAAGGACTTGTTAACCTTACGAAGACCGTCGAGCATTTTGGGTAACTCGGATGGGTTGATGGGCTCAACAGCAACTTTGAAAACAGATTCGAAGAAGTGGCGAATAGGGCGGAAGATGTAGGCGTCTTCATCTTCTAGTAGCTTTTGTGCAACAAGGGTTGCAGTCTTGACAATAGAATTGTCAACTCCGCCAAGAAGAACCCAGTTACCTGCAGGAACACCGCTCGTGGGGACGTTGTATCTCGACTCAGCAATCCATGTGTCCGTAATAGTGGCGACCACCATATCTTCCTCATCCTCAATAGTGTAACCCTCGCCAAGAACGCGCACCGAAGTCGCCGTAGTAGCTACACCACTCATGACTCGTCCTAAGCAGTGAAATGCCTTGGCGTCGGTGGTATTGAACAGCTTTGTGACGTGGATAATCAGTGGACCATTCTGGTCACACTTGTCCATAATCTCAGCTGTTTTGGAATCCAAAGGTCCAGTATAGTGTTTCTGTAGCATTCTTTTCGCACCATCTGCGGGTGAAGGTACGTGCTTGAGAACCATGTCAACGAAACCGGTTGATGGACCAAAGTATTTTTGGCAAACCAGTCTCATGAGTTCTTTGGCGTCCGCCTTGTAATCCGACGGCTTTAAACGAATCCCTAACCGGCCGAGAGTCTCCTTCAAATCTTCCGGACTCTCGCTAATCGTATGTGAATAGAGCTTATAGATAGGTTCCAGGATCCAGGTCACGAAGGAACGGTTAGATCTCTCTTCTTGCGGCTTCCTAGTAAACTTGCGACTTCCTGGGTTATAGAAAATATCTCCCCAACACCGCCGAGCGAACTCATCTAGGTTGGTGTGCTTTGTTGGTTTGCCAAAGCCTGAAGCTTTGGAGGGTCCAGAGTAGAAGTCGCTGTACATTTGGACAAACGAACGCAAGGTGAAGCACCATCGCATGCTTGTGCAGGCAAATGCGACGTTGCCTTTTTCAGGGCTTACACGTCGGCTCTCCCCGCGACCTGGGATGGTATTCTCGATTACGGTGTTGACTTCCTCGATTACATGCTTGATCTTGAAATAGGCGTCCTTTGGCGGTAGCTTCAACTCTAGGATGAGGCGATCCATCTTGTTGACCACGAGCGTCAATGGCAAGTCCTCGAGCACGGCGTGCTTGATGGCCAGCTCCGTCGTAACCTGCACACCTTCGATGATGTCCACCACAAGCACCATTCCATCAGCCAGGCGCATCGAAGCGGCTAGTTCGTCGGCAAAGTTGACATGGCCTGGTGTATCGATGATGTTGAACAGATGGGATTTCCCTGAAATATTTGGGAGAACCAAGGTCATGGGCGCAGCCTTGATGGAGAGTCCTCGCTGGCGCTCAACAATGTGTACATCCGTGTACCGTAGCTGCTCCTCGCGCTTCTTTCCTCGCTTCTTATCTAGCCTGTCTTGAATGTCGTGTGTCTCCATGACCAGCATGTCCATGAAGGCTGTCTTGCCATGGTGCAGATGTCCCGCGATGACAATGTTGCGAATCTGGTCCGGGTAGTTCATCAAATCCGTCATGAGCTCGCGCGAATAGTGCACGGGCGGTAAGTCTTCCTCCTGCACGGTGAACTTCTTCTGCACGACAGGCTCGATGATGGGTTGCGACAGCGCCTGTGTGTCCTCCTCCTGGACCAGCACCTCGACATCAGGCCCGTACACGTCCGAGGCAGAAGGGTAGTACTGCTTATCCTCATGCAGGATAACAGCGTTCGAAGGGCCGTCGTCGGCTTCCATGAACTGTTGGTCCTGCACATCTTCGATGGAGGCTTCATCGTCGAGGATGTAGGCGTCGGCGGCGTCAGCTGTAGATTGCACATCATCTTCGGACCCGGCGTCGCCGATAAAATTGCCGAACTCGTCGTAAAGCTCGTCCATGGCGGCGATGTGCGCTGTGGTGGGTTGGCTTTGGTACAGAGGCGCGTCGCGGCGAGCTTGGCTAGAAATCAACTCGATAGCTTCACGTACGGCTTAGCGCGCGTCCCCCGGCGGAACGTTTTGCCGATCCGAAAGGCGGTGAACAGCAGGTAGTGGGCCGCCAATCGGAGTAGGCCACCGCAGCGAAATGTTCGTTCCCCTTCCCCACCTGCAGGCAGCCTAAGCCCAGTTAGGACGTCCTCTGAACCTTTGAAAACGGGCGTCTTCTCGCGTGCTGGGCCCTTAGTTGCCTCCTGACCTCTCCAAAATACAACTGCTTGCTCTTGAGATACCTAACATGTCCTCGCTTCCTCCAGTCTATATTGTTTCGGCCGTCCGAACGCCTACGGGCATGTTCTTGGGGTATGTTTTCCTGCCGACATCGCGGGGCAACACAACCATATTGACTACCTCGACAGCTCGCTCTCGAGCCTAAGCGCCACCCAGCTCGGCTCTCACGCCATCAAGGGTGTGTAAAGCATGCCCTTCCCCCTCGTATTCCTCCCATGTGTTAATGTGCGACTCTAGCTGCTGTTGAGCGTGCTGGCATCAAGGCTGAAGATGTTCAGGAAGTCTTCATGGGCAATGTGCTCTCTGCCAAGTAAGATATTCTTGTATACGTCCCACATGTTCACTGCTAACTTGTCGTAGCCTTGGCCAGAACCCTGCCCGCCAGTGTGCCCTTGGTGCTGGCCTGCCGGAATCCGTTGTGTGCACTACTGTTAATAAGGTGTGCGCGTCTTCGATCAAAGCCATCATTGTCGGTGCTCAGACCATCATCACTGGTAACGCCGACATAGTCGTGGCCGGAGGAACTGAGAGCATGTCCAACACGCCGCACTACCTCCCCAACATGAGGACAGGCGCCAAGTTTGGTGATCAGCCCTTGGTGGACGGTGTGCTTAAGGACGGCCTCACCGACGCATATAAGAAGGAACACATGGGCCTCCAGGGCGAAGAGTGCGCTGACGACCATGGTTTCAACCGTGAGCAACAGGATGACTACTGCATTCGCTCATACAAGAAGGCCATTGCCGCCGTTGAGGCTGGTTGGTTCAAGGAGGAAATTGCCCCTATCCAGGTTTCTGGAGGCCGTGGAAAGCCTGCGATTACCGTGGATCAGGACGACGAGCCCAAGAACGTGCGTAACCTATTTACTAATCTATCCACCCTATAGCTTGAAGTTTACTAATCTATGGCAGTTCAACGAGTCCAAGACGCGCACGCTCCGCCCGTCCTTCAAGACCAATAACGGGACTGTCACTGCCGCTAACGCCTCCCCTCTTTCAGACGGTGCCGCTGCCCTGGTTCTCGTCTCCGAAGCCGCTCTCAAGCAGCACAACCTCAAGCCCATTGGCAAGATCCTCGGCTGGGGTGATGCTGCCCAGAACCCTTCGAAATTCACTACTGCACCGGCCCTCGCTATCCCCAAGGCTCTGAAGCATGCCAAGGTCGAGCAGAGCGCAGTGGATGCCTTTGAAATCAACGAGGCTTTCAGCGTTGTTGCACTTGCTAATATGAAGTTGTTGAACCTGAGCGAGGACAAGGTCAACCTCCACGGAGGTGCTGTTGCGCTTGGTCACCCTCTGGGTGCTTCTGGGGCGAGGATCACCACGACGCTCCTCGGTGTGTTGAAGGAAAAGAAGGGCAAAATTGGATGCGCAGGCATCTGCAATGGTGGAGGAGGAGCCTCTGCCCTTGTTATTGAGTCTTTGCAGTAAACGTTAAAATACCCTGAGGTTGTGATCATCACATGAGATAAAAATAGAAAGTCGGCGCAAACGCGCCATGTTAACTTGGGAACTCGTGTCGACGATTTGTTCTACGTCCAAGCGTCCAAAAGCTTGTAGCTTTCGGTATAGTTTTGCGTCGCTTCCCATGGCTTGACAGTGCAAGCTCATGCGGGCTTTGGATGGCTACTACAGTGGTGAGCGGGGGGGACCGTTGATATATATTGGGTCCAGAGTCCGTTGGACATCATGGCAAAGGGTAGCTGGGGTCCAGGTGTTGCGCGCATTAAGCATATGGGCAACAAGCCTCACTGTGCCGCAGGGCTTGCCGCAACGGACTCGAGGGTTGAGCCGGGAGGCCTTCCGGTCTGGCTACCGCCTTGCGCACAGCGACTTCCGATGATAAAAGCCCGGCACTGTCGTGCAGCGATGCTGGGGCGCATCCCATGTACCATCTACAGCGAGAGATGCCATTGGCTAGTGTCGGAGTACGGAAATTGTGCATGGGACGGGAGGTGGCGCGGTGGGCTGCATGATGTGCTCGGAATGGAAACATGCAGAGACAAAAATAATAATGCGAAAACGATGTGAATGGCGATTGGGATGTGGAAAGAAGAGAGGATGTCACGATGAAGTTGGATGGTCGTGAGGGTGACGGGACGGAGCGGCGTGGATCCCCCGCCCCGCCTGTTCGCTCGCACTGAAAGCTGGAGGGATAAAAGAACTGGTTAAGCGCTCTGGCAATCTCCATGCTTCAAGCCGTTGTAGACCACTGCTTGGTTTCCCTTCCTTTGGATCCACGGCCGGCAAGGGCATCGGATACATTCACCACCGAGTATCTGTCGGACTTGGGGTGCATAAACAACAAGGCGCTCGGCAGCGGGTCTGGATGAGTGTGGGGGAGGGCTGCTGGGTCGTAATCGGAGGAAAAACAAGTCAAAGTGCTGTGCCGCAACGCAAATTCGACCTACTCAATTGCTTGCGCGTTGCGTCGCATCGCCGTGAGCGCCTTCCAGAAAACGACTCCCTTTTGATTTGCACATACTGCAGTGCCGGCGACGATCACTACATCCCTTCGCATATCCCTCTCCTCCTGACGCCCTAGCTGAATGCAGGCAAAGCTCTTCAGGCGCACCGGCACCGGAATGGAGCGACTGGGCATGGGGACAGTAAGCCTTGGGCGATACGCGGATGCCGATGCCCTGGGCGTCTTCAGATTAGAAAGTCCGCCAAAAAGGCTTGTATGGTGCGGCTGCCACACTACACACCACTGCTGCTGCCCTCCCTCGGCAAACTTGTAGACGTGGCTGTTTTTCTGCTGATTGGAGAGGCGTGTTTGATTGAGGTAGGTGATGAGGTGCGTCGCCGCGCGTAAAAATGTGAGTTCTCTACACGTCGTGGTTTCATCTCGAGCGCTATTAGACAGCTTCACCCCATATACCGTGTAAGAAGCTCTAAGAAGATGGAGAAAGTCCACTGAGTGGCCAAGATATCTCTCTGGTGCTGACCAAGATTTATTACGCCAGCAGGGACCGCCAGCTCCCTAGTCTCCGATCATGCGCACGCCAATGAGACCTCGAGACATGATCGACTCGCCCCCCCCTTGTGTTTCAACCTTGCTTCACCACCCACACATGTTCCCAGGAAACTCGGCCGATAGGGGATCACGCTCGCCTGGGATACCCTTCTCTGTCTTCCTGTATTCGTTTCATCCTGCCACCACTCACATCCGGTTTGGCTCCCAAGCCAGCCTGTCTAATGTCCATGAAACAAAAAGCCTACATGGTTCACATCCGCGGGCGTCTTCCGCCTGCCTTAGATAGCAGCTAGGCCCGATATCTCCACACATCTTAGTGGCCTATGCGCTCTACCTGAATTTAGGACTAGCCGGTGATGAAGACGGACCTTAGGCTCGCCCATTTGACCTGCCCGTAGTTGGGCTAGAGTCCGGAGGCGAAACAATGCTTGACTGAACTATGGGCAATCATCCGCGAGCGGCTCCACAGTCCTCGTTCGGAAACGGGTCCCTACATGGCGGGTACACGCGGTGCGCCTAGGACCCTATATGTACATGCCCGCCTCGCCGCCGCATACCATATCCATCTCTTGAGGATACCGAGCTCTGCAGCAGCGTTCGTTTTCGCTTCTTCGTTCCTTTCTTTTCTTCCATTCGTTCCTTTGCTGCGTCTTAGACGCAAGTCACTCCTTTTCCAACCCCTTTCCAAGTCATCTTGACGATGCACTTCTCTACTCTCGTTTCGGCTGCGGCCTTTGCTGCCCCGGCACTAGCTGGCTATGTGCTTGAGGATGATTACATGAAAGACTTCTATGGGTCTTTTGATTTCTGGACTGAAGCTGACCCTACACACGGTTTCGTCAAATATGTGGATGAAGCTACCTCTCGTTCCATGAACCTGATTGATTCGTCTACTACTGTCCCGGTGAAATGGGGTGTTGATACCGTCAATAAGGATCCCGAGGGAAGGGCTAGTATTCGTCTCACTAGCAAGAAGAGCTACAACAAGGGTTTGGTCATCATTGATATTGAGCATATGCCGTTTGGTTGTGGAACCTGGCCTGCGTAAGTAACCAAGCACGCTAAGATTTTCCCATCTAACAGACTGTAGCTTTTGGATGGTCGGACCAAACTGGCCCAACCAGGGCGAGATAGATATCGTCGAAGGTGTGAACGAACAAGACGCAAACGCTATCACTCTTCACACGGGTCCCGGCTGCGCCATTCAGGACGACTCCAGTCTTTTCAGCGGTGCTGTCCAGACCCAGAACTGCGACGTCAAAGCCCAAGGTCAGGCTGAAAACGCAGGCTGCTCCATCAAACAGAAGAGTCCCCAGTCATATGGCGCCGGTCTAAATGATAACGGAGGTGGTGTCTTTGCTACCGAATGGACTGGAGATGCCATTAGCGTCTACTTCTTCCCTCGTGGCTCGGTCCCTGAGGGTGTTCTTGGAGACAGCCCAGACCCAAGCACTTGGGGTACACCAAGCGCCAAGTTTGCAAAGAGCTCTTGCGACATCGATGGTATCTTTAAGGACCTGCAGATCGTCTTTGACACCACCTTCTGTGGTGACTGGGCTGGAAATACCTGGTCCAGCAGTTCGTGCGCTTCCAAGGCACCTACCTGCAACGACTTCGTCCGTGACAACCCAGACGCCTTCCAGAATGCTTTCTGGACTGTCAACGCTCTCAAGGTCTACTCGAACGACCCCAATGCACAAGCTCCTGAAACTCCGGCTACGCCTTCTCAAGGAAGTCCTGATATTCAGCAGCCCCCTGTCTCTTCTGAGGAGCCTTCCCCAGTTCCTGAGGAACCCACTCCTTTCCCTGGTGCATCTGCCACCTCAGGACCTGCTCCAATTGAGCCTGCCCCTACTGATGATGGCGAACAGTCGCCGCCCATCCTTCCGACCTCTAGCCCAGCTCCTTCGGGTATTCTTCAGGAGAACCCTGATGGAACTGTCTTCATCCCTGATCAAGGCTCTGAACCCTCCGGTGCTCCTGTGTTTTCAGCGGATGCCCCTGCATCTACTGGCGCGCCTACTCCCTCTCAAAGCGGTAGCTTCCAATGGCCTGGTCTAGGCAAGCCCCACTTTCCCATCAGCAGCATTGGCTCGGGTGTTATGTCTATCCTTCCCGCCAACCTACCCAACGACACAGCTATGCCCACGCCCGCCACTGGCTTCTCTAGCTTCTCCGTCTCTATTCCCACCGAGCTCCAGACCGGTAACTCGCCTTCTGAAACTGGCAACTCTCAGGAGGTCTGGGAGACGGTATATACGACACAAATGGTGACCGTGACTGGTCAGGGACCTGCACCTTCGGCTGCACCGCCTGCTGAAGATGACGATGTCCAAACGGTCTGGCAGACCGCCTGGCAAACCTTTTACGTCACCGTCGACCCGTCGCAGCCTTCTGCTGCTGCGAGGATGGGTCGACGCGAGAGGCAGCATCGCAGACGGATGGTTCAGCACAATGCACGGAGATAGGCTCTTGACTTGGTGGTTCTGCTGGGAAGCTTCTTTTTTTCTCAGTTGATACCCTGTTTTATTTTCTTGTATATATTCTTGCATTGCTCTCTTCTGGTGCCGTATTTTGTAGCATGGGGAGCATTTTGCGGAGTATTCTATATTCATACAATTCATGCATTGGACTTCACATAAGACACTACACTACAGTCCTCTCAAAGCTTTAAATACCTCATTTTGAAGAGGCCGCTAAGTCTTCTAGATCCTATGCACGAGCGGAAGATACCTAGTGTTCCAATTGCCGATTAGGTATAACTAAGCAGTGATATTTATGACACCTCCTCTAGGGTCTTTGTCTAAGATGTACCAGCATATTCGTCAATTACGCTTCTAGGTTTCACGAATTTTCCTAGTGACTTGTATTGCAAGTGATCCAAACCAAATCCTTTTGGACCCCCAATCTCAATGCCTCGTGGACTGGTCCATCGTTCGCTTGCCGTAATACCAATCACAAGCACCAACAAACCATATCGATATTCTGGAGTCCCAATGGCTTCCCCATTCTGCGCGTCGATGACTGAAATCAAGTCAGGGACAATAGCTAGAACATCCTCGTTCCTTTCCTCTCCTGTCTTATCTTCGACTTCTTCGTGCAGTCTTACGGCAGCGATGTTCTCGTTCTTGAATGGGATTTTGATCTTTCCGGAATGACCAGAATTTTCAGATCCTTCGATTATGACTTCACCGTAGATATGACCCATCCATAGCTTTCTTTCCACACCGACAATCTTACCCTTAAATAGCACGCGACCGGTTTCTGACCCACCCACTGCATCTATAATTGACTCAGCGACGTTCTCGATTCGATTTTCTTTTCTTGCGCGAGCTACCTCCCGACCAATACGCCATGAAAGGGAGATGGTGTTTTCGACTGCCCATCTTCGTGTTTCGGCACCCGTGACCGGGCCATCCGCGCAACCTACATGGCTACCCATCTGGCTCAGAGTCGCCCGAATAATCTGCTCGACCTTGAGATCGCTTGTAGCTGTTGGCATGTACATAACATTCCCATTCCCATCAGCCACGGAAATTGGGGCAAATACAATCTCGCGTTCACCAAACACCACTGGAGTCGTCTGCCACTTCGTAGGATACGCACGACCCATCCAGTCACCATCAACACATGGGATGTTCATATTCGTTGAGGCACCGAGGACAAGTCCCTGTAATCCATTAGACCCGCCGATTTCGAGTGGAATGATGTGCGTCGCCCAACCACCAGGATAGAGTTTGTACATGTGTTCCTGAGCATCCATCATTCTATGAGCAGAGTCAATATGGGTATTTGCTTAAGCTAGTGGACCATTAGATGACTTACTCATCAGCCGCAAGTTTCTCTATCCCCACTGTGGGACTGCCCGCGCCGCCTCCGCTCCCGACTCGATCATCGTCTTTCAGATCGTCCGGATTTACAACGCGGATAGTTCCACCAGCTCGTAGAATCCCACGTACACGCAGCATAGTAGAGTAGGGAGAACCGCCGCCACCCGTGCCAAGAATGTAGCATCCAATCGTTATCCACTGGAGGTCCGTTTCAGAGATGTGCCATTCTCTGTTGATTATCTTTGGAGTGTAAGTCGAAAAGTCGACGTCTACAGCGGGGTCCTCTTCCTGTAAAGTCTCTTCTACCGACGGAGGGGCAATGTCGTTTTGAGAAATGTTTGTTCCGGGACCTAGGTTTTCAATATCAGCAGCAATATGGAGCTTCGCGAAGTCTGCTGATCTGCTGTAGTCAAAGTCCCCTGCTACCCTAATGATAACGCGAGATTTATGTTCAATATAGGGTAATGGCATCACTTCCATCTCAACAATATTCGTCGATTCTATTGAAGCACCTGCTTGGACGGCTTTCTGTATTACCTCTTTTTCGAGCTCAGCGAGTATTTCTTTTATATTCTTTTTTTCTGTCGACTTGACGGTATCGACAACGGCGCTGACCCTGGCCATCGCTGCGCCGATGGCGTTGGCGACACCAGACCACTTAGGTTTAATAACGCGGCTTGCGCCTCGAAGCTCGTCGGGTGCGATGACTGCACCTCCCCCAACAAGGAGCACAGGGAGATCCTCGGGCGAAGTCTTCATGACATCGATGATAGCTTCGAGCATGCGTTTCGTTTCGGACTTGAATGCTTCAACATCGTCACTCGCTATTCTTCCACTGATTTTACTTGGGTCGCCAATCGCAAGGGCTGGGGACGATGCAACCGTATAGTCGGTAGCGGTCGCAGTATCTCCACCAAACACAAGGCTTTTCTCGGGCAGCCTGTAACCCACAGATTCTGGTCCGATCTGCATTCTCCCTCCTATGCGTCTTACAAGCGAACCGCCTCCCAAACCAATACTCTTGACGTCCGGATACGAGAAGTTCATGCGCACACCAGAGAGCTCAGAATATGCAGCCTGTTGTCTCGGAAAACCATTTGCTAGTAACAACCCGACATCTGTTGTCGTACCACCGACATCAACGACCATCATCGGCTTACCCTGATCCTGTCTACCTACGAGAAAAGCCGCACCGCGCATGCTATTCGTAGGACCCGAGCTGAAGGTACGAATCGGTAAACGAGCAGCCGCATCACCTGATAAGATTGTGCCATCATTCTGGGTTATGAAGACGGGACAGTCTAGGCCGAGTTTCTTGATGGGTGTCTGGAACGAGGCTATCGTCTTCCGTGCGAACGCAAGCACAGAAGCATTCAGGATCGCTGCGTTCTCCCTCTCCAAAAATCCGAGATTCGCCACCGTTTTGCTGAGAACCACATCTACGTCGCCTAGCTCTCTTTTTACGATTTCGGCCGCAATTTCTTCCTGCTTTTTTACAGTGTCGATGGGCGAAAATACGCCGTTGATGACTATGCTCTTTATTCCCTTCTCTTTGATCAGTTGGCATTGCTCGACGATTTCGTCTTCCTTGATGGAGGAGATCAAGCTCCCGTCTACTTCGAGGCCGCCCTTCAACAAGGCACAGTGTCCGAGGATGAGATTTCGAAGTGGAGCAGGCCAGTCAATACAGGGCGGAGCGTGTTTGCTAAATGGTCCACAAAGTCGAAGAACGGCTACGCGGGATAGTCTCGAGCTGTCCCGCGTGACAACAGCATTTACGAAATGTGTTGTTCCAATAGTAACGCTGGCGATAGATGAAGGCTCCACCGACGCGGTGTTGAACATGGTCGTGATAGCTTCGGCAATCCCATAGCTGGGATCTGTCGTCGTAGGTGCCTTGTGCCTTCGTTTAGAGCGTCAGGAGCAAGATTGCATGCGTATGTCGGTAAAGCCATGCTTAACCACGTGATTGCAAATTTAGCTACGTGCGACTCACCAAGCTATAATTCCTCTGTCCTTCTCATGGGACCTTGTAGGGTCAATGATAACTCCATCGGTGTTGGTGCTGTGATCTATTAGACATTTCTTCTTTTGTGAGAGGTTCGCCTTAGCTTACCCTCCAACATCAACACCAATTCGTAGCTTCGGAGAAGACATGTTTGTTCAATTGACTTAGAAGCCAAACGGAGATATCAATATTACTACCTTAGAAGAGGGGTATCAGGCCTCCCACTGCAGGAATTAGATCAGATAAGATGGGATCAGGCCGAAAACCGGACGGCGGCAAGCCCCAACTAAGGTGGGGCACGGCTCCACATCGAAAACGAGCAAGCTCCAACGTCCACAATCCATCCTCTGCGATTCCTATTCGATGTTTGCTTTGTACTGATCCTTGAGATCCATAGCTATCTACGTGATTGAAGATGAATACTTCCCGTCTGCACAACCGTGAAATCCGATTGGAACGCCTATCTCCACCGTTAGGGTTAGACAAAGGGACTATCGTGCTCTTGGCTGCAGGGTGCAACAAACACAACATCCATCTCCTCCGTTCTGTCCTGACCCTTCACGCAATTCATCATTCCCTTAGTACATGCTGAATATGGCTCTTCGGAACCGCCTTACTTCTCTTGATCGGAAAATTCGACTTCGCGGTGACGAAGCTCAACATGAGCATACAGATGCATGGAGCAATCGTGATCTAATCCCACTCCCACCCTCCCGGCGAACGTGGGGGTGGTTCAACTTCTTCGGTTTCTGGTCCATCGCGAGTTTAAATCTCGCGAATTGGCAGGTACCAAATACGTACTTAAGTACGAGCTGACAAGGCGTTAGAACGGCAGATTGTACTAATGAATACTAGCAATGGGTCTCTCTGTTCGCCAAGCTATGCTAATCATTGTTGTCGGGCGACTGCTCATTTCGATGTTTTCAACCCTGATCGCATGGGCCGGTCTTAAGTGGCATATTGGTTTCACCGTACAGAACCGGTATTCGTGGGGTATGAGAGCCAGCTACATCCCGCTTCTACAGCGCATTCTACTGAACTTCATATGGAATGCTGTGCAATGTATGCGCCCAACTGTTCATGCTCACTCTGAGAACGCTAACCATTCGGGAAGGTTGGAATGGCGGCAGACTTTGCGCTGTTTGTATCACAGCTATCTGGCCCTCATTCGCCCGTATCAAAAATACCTTTGGTCCAAATATACCTACTACAACCTATGAATTTGTTGGCTTTGTTGTCTTCTGGTTCCTTTCGACACCGTTTCTCTGGATTAGGCCTGAGAAATTCAAGATTCCCTTCTTGATTGTATGCACGTGGTGTGGTGTGGGCATGCTTGCGTGGATGATCTGGGCTTTGGCAGTGGCAAAAGGCGTTGGGCCTCTATGGAACACCGGACAACATCTTCCAGAAGGGTCTCCGTGGAGCTCATCATGGTTGATAATGGCAGGCATAAACCAGTCACTGGGAAGCCTGGCAGCAGGAATCACCAACGGCTCTGACTTTTCACGTTACGCTTCGGCTCGCAGACACTATCTCATCGGAACCATCACCAGCTGTTTCATCACCGGTATCCTCGTTTCTTTGATTGGTCTGGTGACTGCAGCCGCAGCGCAAAAAATATACGGTGAAGTATACTGGAACCCTCCCGACCTGTTGATGGTCATGATGGACAACGGGAATGGCTCCTCGAAAGCGCGTGCTGGTGTGTTCTTCCTCTCTGCAGGGTTCGCGTTCACCGCGATGTTTGAAAACATTTGTGGCAATGCTGTCGCTGGTGGAATCGATCTCGCAGGCCTTTTCCCGCGCTACATTGACATCCGACGGGGAGCGATCATCACCTTTCTCGCAGCCTGGATCGTGCAGCCGTGGCAGCTCATCAACCGTGCTACAACATTCATTGCTGTATTATCTTCTTTCTCTGTGTTCCTTGCTCCAATGATTGGCATCATGGCGTGCGACTATTATATCCTCCGTAAGCGCAGAGTGAGGCTGAGCCACCTGTATCGAACCGAGGACTCATCATACTATTTCTGGAAAGGAGTCAACTGGCGAGCGATCCCCGCTTGGATTTCTGGGTGGGCCCCAACTATCGGTGGACTTATCGTAACTGTGCGTATGGATTCGAATCCACCGCGACCGTTGGTGCAATTGTACGATATGGCTTTTTTACTAGGCAAGCCATACCAAATTGTTCAATATGTATGCAAGATTAACAATTCTCAGGATTTTCGATCAGCGCTGTGGTATTCTATGCGCTTAACGTTATCTTTCCGGTACCCGGCATGGACCAGATTGATGAAGTCGATATATATGGTACCTTCACAATTACTGAAGCACGCAGAATTGGCGTTGTGCTCCTAAACGACGACCTATATGTCGATAGAGCTCTGGATACTAACTTTGCGGGCACTCTCACTGAACATATTTCCATTCAGAATAATGGCACGAAACTGTGACCGCTTTAGGACGGAATCATTAATTAAAAACCGCCTTAAATATTTTAGGTAAAGCGGAAGCACTATTTAAAATCTACTCTGTTATGTGCACTATGAAATCATGAGCTAGGTAAAATTTAATATGATTTCAGTTCCATTTCTCGACTGCAGTCAATTTGTCATTGGTAGGTGGGGCTTAGTATAGTACCACGTAAGCACTTACCTCCTATACAACCCGGTGCAGACCGTTTACGATGCTCAGGTCATAATAAGCGAGCTAGCGACAAGGTATGTGAAGGCTAGTCATTCGCGTGCTGCAGCGTCGAATCGCGCGTGTTCCAGTACGATGCAATTCCTCGGCCGAAATAGATGTACCCTCTACACTTCTTCATGGGGGAGCTGGAAGTCATCTTACAGATCCAACTTGCGCTCAGTATGTTATTCAATGCTGAATTATTTGTCAAACATGCACATCGCTCAGCCCTCTTTTGGGGCCTATGCGTACGCTAGACAAATATAAATATGTATGAATCTGCCGTCTGCTGGAATTCACCACCTCACTTAAACCTTACGGGCCTGATTGCGAGAACTATCAAAATGAATCATTTTACAACCAGTCTCGCAGTTTTTGCGATCACTTTATCTCATTTGGTAGCAGCCACGCCAACGCCACAATCTCCATCCACAAACAAGGTCACTTACCCCGACTACGTACACCCCTCCAATGGCATCTGTGAAGACTACACTATCCAGAAGACAGTCACTTACGAAGAACTTAAATGGAACTTGCCATCTTTCAAGGACAATTTTGATGTGGTTGGGCTCCTAGCAAAGGTTGGCAGCTCTCCTAAGATACCCTTCAGCCCTTTCTCTGGATCTCAGAATATGACCAAGAGCTTTTCGATCTCAGCAACGTTTTGCAAGCCTAAGACTCGCAATGACTCGAAGCAAAACATTGTACTGGTAGCCACACATGGTGCTGGTTTTGATAGACGGTAAGCCACTTGGATAGTCCAACCAACTGTGCGGATTACTTACTGAACCTAGCTACTGGGCTTCTTCCTTTGAGCCTGACAATTACAACTTCGCACAATACGCTCTCAACGCCGGTTACTCCATCTTTTACTACGATCGCCTAGGCCTCGGGCAATCCTCTCACGTTCCTGCCAATGAAGCTCAAGGAGGCGTGCAAACAGAGCTCCTAGCTTCTCTCCTGAAATCGCTCCGCGCAAGCCAATATACACTAGATGTTAAACCTAATAAACTCGTTCTAGTAGGTCACTCATATGGCTCAGCGCTTACATCCTCCGTCCTGAAAACATATCCGGAGCTCGCCGACGCTGCTGTCCTGACCGGCTTTGCCTTCCCTAAAGTACCAGATCCCGCTGTGATCAGTGCGGCATGGGTACCATCAGTTTTTGCTGTCCGTCTTCTATCGACACTTCCTCCAGTCTCTAAGCCGCAGTTTTCCGATAAGTTTGAAAAGAATTGGGTTTCATTCGTAGACATCTTCTCTTATGTCCAGGCTTTCCTCGGCGACCGCGACTACACTTCCCCGGCAGCAGAGTACAGCTTCAGGATTGCACAGCCCATCTCAGCCGCAGAGTTTCTGTACCGATTTAAGAAATCATCGGGGGCGAAGCCTTTCAAAGGCAGGATATTGCTAGCCGCTGGAGGTGCTGATATACTTTTCTGTGATGGTGATTGCCAGAACACAATTGATATTGGGAGCCAGCAGGAAGAGTTTCCTGATGCGAAGTTTGACTACTTCGTGCAAAAAGGGGCAGGACATGGCCAAAACTTCGCGGAGAATGCGAAAGATATGTTTGGTGCGGTTATTAAGTTTGTGAGTTCATTGTAGAGATTGAACTGCGGAGTGGTATAGGGTATGTGGTGCTGGATACGGAAATTTTCAAGCGCTGAAGTAGAGGGTGCATCTTCCTTTTGTATATAGATGGCCCTAGGCCAATTCACTCTCTCGATTGACAATCCTCTTTTGTGTCTTCTAAAAAACAAACTTAGTAGCTCGGAGCCATAAATTCACAACATGCTCTTCTGGCCTTCCTGCTCCTTTAGTTCCCTTACTAAGTTCAACGCTCCCTCCAAGCTTTTCTTCGTGTTTTCGAAATAGACATGCGAGAACTCGCTACTAGCCTGGCCACTAATTGTCCTCGCTTGAATTCCATGACTGATGGTACCGCCCTATTGAATTGTCATCAAACGTCGAGATACATCAACAAATGCCCTGCGATGGCCACTCACCCGCATCAAATGGAAAACTTTTGCAACATTCCACCGATCTCTCCTGGGATCCCACCCAGTAATTCGAGTATACTCATCCAACAACTCGTCCATCGTAGGCATACCACTTTTCGCCCTATTGGCTTCGTCGTATACCTCGCCTCCCTGGTCGTCCCTCGGCCCTCCTGAAATCCCTGTCTTGCTAGCACGATTCCAGTATGGACCCGTCACATACACAGCATCCATCAGGGGATGTCCAATCGTGCTTAGTTCCCAGTCTAATATCGCAATGACCCTCGGCTCAGTAGGATGCAAGATAATGTTGTCGAACTTGTAGTCACCATGGATAATGGCATACCTATCAGATGGTACGTGACCGCGTATATAATCGATGATTTCGTCAAAAGAAGGGTGCGCGCGCCCTAGTTCGCGACCTGTCGAGACATCTTTTACTTTCGCTTGCTGGGCTTCGATACGCGAGAAGGTGTTGCAATGACGGACGTAGAAGTCCGTCTTTTTACCAAAGTTCTGTAAGCCAATGGAATCTGGATCAATGGAATGCAACCACGCGAGAGTCGAGACGACGGAGAACCAGGCAGATCGTCGTTCGGTTGGTGAGAGATCTTTGAGATCTGGATCCGTTATTATCCTCCCTTTTACAAATTCCATTACCTGGAGAAGTTAGATTCAGGGATTCATGATCTTTTCTGTGCTATGGACATTGACTTCATGAGGAATATCCTTTCGAGGTTAGATCTTGGGAACTAACTTACGTAGAAAGCGGTACCAATAACCGAATCATCCATGCATAGACAATACACTTTGGGCACTGGAAAACCTTTCACAGTACCCAGAGCTTTGAGGACTTTGTATTCTCTATCAACTTGGTGCGCGACTGGCGAGATGATAGTTCCCGATGGCTTTTTCCGTAATATGAATCGTATGCCGCTTGCGTCGTCGACGAAGTACGTCGGATTGCTCTGGCCGTAACTAATCTTGGTAGAAACAATGGGTAGTTTGAGATCCGGAAGGTGTTGTTGCAGGTACTTCCCCAATGCCTCGTCATCAAGCTCGTGACGTGATTTCGTCTTCGCTACGGCGGGCATGACAGCTAGTAGTATATCGTAGTTTTAAATTATAACACAGCGAGAGAAGCTTGAAGTATGCGCTTCTCACAAAGTGATGATTCTAGATCAGCTTCGAGTAAGCTGCTGCGAGCGGATGAATAGCCGAGGCGATGCAATGTGCGACGGCCCCACTTATGCCACGAGTTGAGCCTACTTGCAGCAGGCATGGAAATAAGGTCGGGCACCTGCATATTTGGTGGAAATGGGATTCAGCTGCTGTGACAAAACCATAATCTCCATGGATCTCGAAGTCGAGTTTCATTTCAACCTCTTCTGGTTCCTACCGTTTCATTTGAAACGAGATATTCATTGACAGCGGCCTAAGTTACTTGATATGTACAGATATAGTGTACAATCACATTATTAGATTATCTTGTAGGAAGTTCGAATGTATGCTTTTCAAAAATGAGAACAAACATATATAAATGAGCTCTGGCTTTATATGTCTGCATGGAGAGGAATATTAAACTCGCCTAAATCACATGTGCATAAGAGTACAAACACGACTAATTAGACACACGAGACTCAGTGGTTTAGCCTGACCTCTCCTCATCCTGGCCATCTCTCTAGAGTTGTCATAGGGTCTTTACACACTCAAATGACTACTAAAGAACTGGGTTGCCCGAATCATGCTTCTTTGAGTCGATCAACTTATCGGGACTAGTCTTGTCAAACTATTCCTGTGAGGCGTGCTCTTGAACTCATATTTAACAAATGTGACCTTTTTAAATGGCGAAAGAATACTATGAATCTCCTGTCTGCACTTGTCGAAAATGCCACTTCCAAGCGAGGCACATCAATTGGTGTGCGGAGTCATTCATAATGTGAGATACAGATGCTGCGAATGGCTTGCAGTGTGCAGTAACAAAAGTCATGAAGACTGGGCTATAAAAACTATCGGAATAACAACTACCATGTCATATATAGCTGAAGAAAGAAAGTCGGTTCTTAGAGTATGGGGGTGTAGCCGTGTCGCTGTAGATTTGCCGTTGATCGCGGGTAGAGTGAATCCAGCAAAGGAAATGTCTCCTACTCGGCGGGTGATCTATCGCGATTACACGTCGCCGACCAAGGTCACGAGAACAAGTCGAGTCTGTGAGCAACTAACTGAATTACTATGGCTATTTAAGTCGTAGTTTTTGGAAAGGTTTTTGCGCGTTTGTTCCTTTTCTTGCTCTTCTTCTTCGATGCTTTCCTACTAATCCCCTTTGCCACCAGCCCTCTTTCTCTCCGCAGGGCATGCAAGGCTTCCTCCGTTAACCCTTGTCGGAACATCTGCTCTACGACCAGTTTCTTCCTGCTTCGTCTATCCCCTATACTGATGAGAATACCAGCTGATATGTTGCAGCTGATGCTGCATGTGAGGATGACTGCTGTTAACACCTTTGGCCGGTCCTTGTAATAGATACCCCACGTGGTGCCACCTAATGCCATCTGGAACATTGAATGAAAATCTAAGAGCGTCACAATTGCGATTAACAGCCGTACTGAGAAGGCATGGTGCGTCGTGGTCTCATGTGGCTTGTAGAATGTATGCGATTTGGCGAGCTTGTTCTGATGATATTCCAATTTGTCTTGCCGAGCTGATGTGAGCACTGGCTGCTCCTCAATCTCTTCATTCTCTTCCTCTCCAACCTCCCATGCATGAGTTGGCGGGCGCGCCGGAAGCTCATTATGATCTCTAAGTGCCGGCAATCCTTGCTCTCTTCGTAGTCTCCAAGTCATATGAGCGTATTTAGCCACGAAAGCCATGTGATAAGTGTCGATAGCTCGCCAGGGCGCCATTCCAATACCAACGACGCAGAAAAGGGCCGTCAGGATCTGATCGCAAATCTCGATAAAATAGGCTTGTCGACCTCCCACGCTGATCCAGCCAATGAGGAACAGCACCCACGCAGCGCCCCAGAAAGTGAGCAGGAAGGCGTACAGCGTTATCAGGAATCCAACAGGCTTGCGTACGTATCGGACGAACCCGCGCATTCCACGTCTGAACTTGGCTCGTCGGGAATGTAAAAGGTGTCGGACACGATCGTTCAACAGCGCTTTCTCTTCCGCAGTCCAACCAGGTAACGAGGCACCATGCGGAAGCACAGCATAATTATGACCTTCGGATGTGCCAGTTAGGACGGAAGATATGGTGTTGGTGGTAGCCAACCGATTTGGATCTGGTCGCAGACGTGCGGTTGAGTCCTCGGGTGTTTCTTCCTCTGGTTTGTCCTCCTCCGTGAATTCCCGACCAATCGACTTCTCCTCATCGGATGTATCGGTCGTGGATTGCGAGAGTTCATACGTCGGCCGGCGGTCGTAGAAGCGCCCAAAGTTCGGGATGAACAGCGAGTTCTGCACATTGTTTAGGGTGGTAAGTGTTGAGACTTCGGGATCTAGACACGAGTCAACAACGCTCTCACGTCTATGATGATACAAACATACCAAGGACATCGAGTACATCCACCACGTCAGCGTCAAATTCCCCGGGGGCTGCACCTCGGGAGCGACGCAAGCTGATGGCAGACGTCTGCCTAGGAAACACCGGCCTTCGAGGGTCCCTCGACGGTACAACTGGTGCAAAAGAGCGCAATTGGGGAATTGAATATCCTGAACCTTCCTCGCGAAGCGTCCCCAATGGAGTGGCGGACGTGTATCGCCGTATTTCCAAATCATCTAATTCTCGAAGGAGCGCCGGCTGAGGCCTTTCCGGCTGGGAAAAGCTTCTCCTGCGGTTTCCATGACCGTCTTCGTCATCTGTCTGGGTTTGTGTCTGTGGACTCAGTTCTCCTCCAGATCGCCGGATGCGAATCGAAGGTTGTTGCTCGGAACGGGCTAAAGGGGAACCACGAGAGGCTTGGAGCAGAGATGCATTATGGGTTGTCGTCACTGTTGGGTGAACGATAGTACTCGTACCGGGGGCATTCGATACGACAGTCGTTTGAGGGCCGGCTGCCGTGTAAGTGGTCGAAGAGGTGGTCGTGACGGTCGGGCCGCGAGTGATGGTGGTAGTAGAGGTTGTGGGGGCCGGCCTCCGGTTATCACGTCTCTCGCGCTGGCTCATCTTTCAGCCGGTTCTGCACCCTCTGCTTCTTGTCTCTTCACGACGTCGGTGTACGATGGCATATCGAAGAAATTGGATCGCGACGGGGCTGACATAGCAGGTTTTCGTATGCCGCTCGAGCCGGAATATTCGCTCGTAGCGATGGGCGGGGGGGTTGTTGCTCTGGCCAATGAGAGTGGTCGGACACGGACGAGACTGTTGTTCACGCCCACTTCTCATCCTCACTCATGCTCACCCGTCTGGTCGACATCTGGACGCCATGTATACAACAGTTTACGCTGTCTATAACAAAGTCTACCGCTTCAGCAAGTGGGTCGCCGAGAATCCACCGCGCGTGGGTGCAGCAGCGGCGGCCTTTTGGCTCAGCCCTCCTCTGCCGGGGCTCCTTTAAGGGCTTGCGGATGCTGCTTGTGTAATGCGAGAAATGCACATGTATAGCCCGCTATGCAACGGCCTCGAAAGTCTAGGGTGATGACCCCACATCGGCATCAGCAGTTGAGGTGCCTTCGGACACCGATGACAACAGAGTTTAGTCGCTGTCCTGTCGGCCACACTACTTCCCAATTGGGACATGCACCGCACTGTGGCTGAGAGCATACCTCAGATGTAGAGTATCTTAAATGCTACCTGTAATCACTGAATACTATTTCCAAAGTTATCCTGAGTGGCTAACTACACAAAAATGCTGTCTATAACTTCCGTCATTGCTATTTTGGTGAGCCTTGCATTGGCCTTTTTGGCTCGAAGAGCATCTGCTCGTAAGCGGTTCAAGGGACTCCCACGGGTGGGCATTGATCCTGGATTTTTGGGTCTACGACTGCCTGCTGCAAAGTCTCAATTCTTTGAACAAGGCCAAAAACTACTCGAAATCGGTTATGCACAGGTTGGTCATCTTCTTCAGCTGATATCAGACCAATGTCCCTAACATGACCAATAGCACAAAGATACGCCCTACATCATCCAGACTGTGGACAATGAACGATTAGTAGTGCCAGATAAATTCATTGATGAGCTCAAGAACCTTCCGGATACTCATATCAGCTTCAAAGAAGAGCTCCTCGACCGCTTCATGGGCAAATATACCAAAATGGATGCCGTCCGAGGATCTAACATTCATCGCGAAGTTGTGACTGGCCCCTTGACCAAAACTTTGGGAACACTTCTTCCTCAGATGAAGGAAGAAGCCGAAGTGGCTCTAACAAGAACGCTCGGCACCTGCAATACTAAAGAATTCATTCCCGTGAAAGGTTCAGCGCTCATCTTTGGCGCAGTTGGTCAGATCACTTCACGAATCCTCACCGATGAGCCCTTTGCTCGTGATCCTACTTGGCTCGAAACTATCATGGGTTATACGGCCTCTGTTGCCATATTCTCCATGAAAATGCGCACCATCAATCCCATCTTCCGGCCCATTGCCTATTGGACGCTCGACTGCGGCAAAAAGCTCCGCGCCGACATTGCAAAAGTAGAAAGATTCCTCGTCCCCGTTATCAAGCAGCGACAGAGCCAACATATAGAAAAGAATGGCCGAAACGACATCGTGCAATGGCTGGTCGAAGGCTCGAAGGGCAAAGATGCCCAGCCCGAAAAGATCGTCCTTAGAATACTCTTCCTGATTGTCGCCGCCATGCACACGAGCGCAATCACCGCCATCCACGTCCTCTACGATCTCGTCGCCCAGCCCGCCTTCCTCGCCGAGCTCCGCGCCGAAGCAGCTTCCGAAATCGCTTCCGGGGGCTGGACACTCGCGACTCTCCTACGGCTCCGGAAGATGGAATCCTTCCTCAAAGAATCGGGTCGCGTCAACTCTGCCGGTGTCGTTTCCTTCCAGCGTCTTGTGCTAAAGCCAATCACCCTTTCCAACGGATACACCATACCAGCCAACACGCACATTTGCGCCGCGTCCGACGCGAGGTCGCGCGATCCTACCCTATATGAGAACCCGACTGAGTTTCAGCCCCTGCGATTCTACGAGAGAGATGGGGAAATCGATGCTGCGAAGCTGTTCAGCTCCGTGGCGAACGGAGACTCATGGTTTGGCTTTGGACGCCAGGCATGCCCGGGACGCTGGTATGCGAGCGCATTGATCAAATTAGTGCTTTGCCTATTGCTGCTGGAATACGATCTGGAACTTCCAAAAGGCCAGACAGAAAGGCCAAAGAATTGGGTCAAGGATGAAAAGACTGGTCCAGATATGGAGCAGACAATCATGGTTAAGAAAAAACAGCCATGGGAATTTGTTTGATATGTTTTGAATAGGTTCCTAGGTAAAGAGAAGATACTTATTTGTTTGTATACTATGCATGTGTTCATTTCCGAAGTAATAAAGAGAACATGAATAAAATGTACGTATTAGAATAAGAGAATCGTATGTAGACAGAAAAGTAATAGAACTAGTGCAAACATGAACGCTCATAAAAATCGAAGGAAATAGCCTCTTGAGCCGATGATGTACAGAAGAAGCAAACATCGCCAAGCATTCAATTCATCCCCCCCAGACTTAGGGAGCCAGCCCGTCCAGTTTAGTAACGTTCTGGCGCTCTGATAGTTTCTTCAGCGCTGTTCCGAACTCCACCTCTTCTATCATGCAATCCCCAGACATCAACATAGCTTGCTCAACCTCCGCTACTGTCACGTTGTCTGACATTATACCCAGCGCACTATCGAGCTGGGCAGCCAACCGCCTTACTTCTTCGGTTGAAAACAAATTTGAATCGTATTCAATACGAAGCGTTGTTGTGGATGGACTGACAGCTGTGAACTCGAACATGATTCCAAATTTAGATCCCTTGGCCCAGGAGACCAAGGGTTCAACGCCAGGAATTTTGCTCACTTGCGCCTGGCCAAGTTCGTGGAAAGTCACCATAGCATTGAACAACGGATGATTTGGGATCGTAGCCACGGCAGCTTTGCGCTGGTCTTCATTGTCGGAATCCACGAGAATGTTCAAGAGAGAGGACCAGTCAATTCCATGTGCAAGCGCTGACTGAGCAGATTTCTGAACCATTTTCAAAAATGCTGTTATGGATACAGAATCTTCATTCGCTCTGGAAATTCGAATAGGTAATGGCTGTAAGAAGAGTCCAACAGTATGCATGTCGGCTTCCTGACGTCCTAAATAAGGACCACCAAGCAGTAAATCCTGTTTCGAAACGGTGCCCGCCTGTAGAGCAATAGAAACTATACCAAGAGCTATCTGATGCAACGTGAGGCCTTTGCTGCGAGATATTCTAGGTAAATTTGCCGTTACATTACCCGAAAGGCGGAAGAGAATCGACTCGCCAGCGTATGATGTCCTGGATCGCTTCATGTACGGCTGGTTCAACAAGTCCATGCCAGAAAGATATGTTGTCCAGAAATTGGCAGTAGCAGTAGCGGGTTCGACATCGAAATAAGTATCTTGGTACCTTCTCTCGTTGGTAGAGATCCCGGTGTCATGATACTCGGCGGCGAACTCTTCAAATAGGCGGTTCAATGTAGTATAGTCGCAGATGATATGGCTGATACACACCAACATGTGAGAGTCTGATACCAAGATTCGAATAGGACTTTCTTCTTCTAGATTGAACTCTCGATTGATGGCTTCCTTGATGTCAAAAGATTTTACATAGCATGCTGTTGGTGCTTCTGCAGCGTAGATCCGTTTTAGTTCGCCAGACGATTCCCTGAACCTACAGCGTAAAATTGAGTGCCTTGCTAGAACAGTGTTCCATGCGCATATTAATGCACTTTGTTGGACAAGGGATCCATTTAGTTCAGAAACGTGAGATACATTAAATGACGAAGTCCCAAAGTTCTTTCTGTATTTCCAAAACCAGTCGGCTTCAATTAGGGAAACACCATTTTCTCCTAAAGTGGCCAGCACCTCGCTTATAGGCGGTTGCTCAGCAGACATGTTTGCTCCAATCTCTGCATTTATGGCTGCCGCCAGCCCCGAAATAGTTGGGTTCTCTATGATCATCCGTATGTTGAATCTACGTTCGAAATAAGAAGTTATGCGGTTCGCTAGTTGCAGTTGCAGTATAGAATGGCCGCCAAGCATCATGAAATCCGAGTCTTGATCAATGTCGATTTCGTAATCTAAGTTTAAAAGGTCGCGTATGATATTGATGAGCATCTCTTCTGTGGCCATCATGCGTTTCTGGGGCTGATCCCACTTATCAATCACCATATTTGGAACGTCGGCTGCGGTATTTTGGGGTTGTGGTGTACTTTTTGTGTCCACAACCAAATTTTCAAGACCCTTGTAGTCCAACTTTCCCGCCGCGGTCAGTAGAAATGCCTCCACTGAAATGACGGTCCTAGGCATAGCGTATGGGGGAAGTGCTTGTCGAATAAGGGCCTTAGCTTCCATAGTGTTAATAGAGGGTGCTAAATAAGCTGCTACCAGGTAATCTTCACGTCGGAAGATGGCGGCAGTCTCGCAGCCTGGTATGGCTTTACTGACTCTAACCTCAAGGTCATCGAGATCCAGCCGGAAGCCGCGTAATTTTATTTGTCGATCTTTGCGGCCCAAAAGACAAATTTGTCCAGAAGTACTGTCCCAATAACCGAAATCACCGGTCTTGTACATTTTCTGACCAGTTGCTGGCATGATTGAATCATCAAGGAAACGTTCCTTGTTCTGGTCCGGAAGACCAATATATCCAAGCGAAACTTGAATCCCCGCCAAGTAGACTTCCCCAACTACCCCTGGCGGTAGTAGACGATGTTTTCGGTCAAGGATGTAGAATCGACTCGAAGGATTAACTCGCCCAAGAGTAACTGGCACATCTGGCAACAATCGCTGGATAGTGGCACCACAGGTAGCCTCAGTCGGCCCGTACATATTGTACAGCTGACGGCCTGGAGCCCATGCGTCGCATACTGACTGAGGCACAGCTTCACCTACGAGGTACACATTTTGTAGCCGGGGATAGTGTTTTGGAGAAAGCGCCTTCGCAATGGATGGTGTCAAGATAGCCGAATTGCACAGCTCAAGGTGGCTAAACGGCTCCTCCTGATGCGATGATGGTAAACGCAGCGTCGCTCCATGGGTAAGTGCTGAAAATATCTCGTGAATGCTACCATCGAAGACAGGTGACATAATTTGCGCGACCACAGTACCTGATCCAGCAGCTAGTCGAACTTCA
>Ga0247757_10000168_pt1 | contig 54676 bp, 75 predicted proteins | sample UWRJL126311R4_FD_180929 | JGI IMG/M metagenome (GOLD analysis project Ga0247757, IMG submission 180929) | Plant litter microbial communities from Arlington Agricultural Research Station in Wisconsin, United States - UWRJ-L126-311R-4 | ecosystem: Environmental > Terrestrial > Plant litter >... | reverse complement strand
AAATGCCACGACTAGAACCGCATGGTGTACTTGACTCGGGTTCGAACCGACGCCTTACGTTGGACTCTTGAAGGCGACAATTCATGAACTACCATACCCGAGATTCTAGCCAGTTGATGACCTCCTTCTCAATTTTAAAACTTATATAGTGGATATAATTAGGATAGAAGGATAGATTGAAGCTATAACGCGCGCCGCATCCGCGTTTTCTATAGCTCTCTCACCAGCTTTGGGTGAATGTGTTAAATGAAAACCAAATTCTATAGCGAGCACGTGCAATAGCGCCGCCTGCGTTTGTTTGCCAGCTGACCCCTCTAACCAGTACCCACGACCATCCGTAACACTTCCTGCAGTTTGCATGAAGACGATGCGACCCATTCAAACGCACGGCTGGATAGCGAGCGTGGTTACTTACGTTCTTGCCTTAACTGCCTTCGTGCTCCGACTTATTGCGAGAAAGAAAACAGGACGCTCTCTCAACGCAAGCGATTGGGTGGCAGCTGTGGCATTTGTAAGTATTCAGCTAGCACTGGTAAAGAGTTGCATTAATCAGATTATCAGGTGTCTACCACTGGAAGCAACGCCATGCTTTCTTACAGTAGGTTATCTAAAGGCGCTAAGAGATATTATTGCTTACAGTTACAGGGCACACACACTATCTCGGAGTTCCCCCAGATGATTTGGATCTGTCGACAATTTCGTGGGAGTGGTTTGCTGTTAACAAACAATCGATCCTAATCTGGTGGATAGATCTCTGGTTCTATACTTTCGCAATTGGGCTTACGAAGATGGCTGCCATTATCTTCTGCTGGAGGATTTTTGCAAGATCCCCCATTGGGAAGCCTTTGGTTGCACTGGGGCTTTCGACTGTTATCTGGATAATTTGTCGAGTAAGTTTTGGCAATACGTGGCATTATCTCACTGATGAAAAACTCACATATACAGATCGTGTTTTCATGCCTCTTGTGCATACCTGTCACAAGACTGTGGGATCCGAACAGACAAGGTAAGTAGGAACCATTTACCATCAGCCATTGAGGTTTGAACCGACTAACTCGTGTATAAAAAGGGACTTGTCCACTCAATATTCATGCCTTCTTCTATGCATCTGCGGGTAAGATTGTCTATTTCTAATCCTACGAACCTACTGACAAATCACAGTAAGTGACACTCAGTGGAGCCTGAACATGAACTACAGCGCTTCATACATATTCATGTTTAAAAGGAAACCTATAAGTCATCGGAAACTATCAAGGTACTCTGGAAAGTTTCCCAATCGCAAATGGTTTCCAGCTTTCTCCTTTCCATGGGGCAGCTTCGATCCGTTCTTTACCCCAGATACTTGACATGTAATCATCATCTAACACCTTTCAGGCTCCACATCTCGCGATAGAGATCCTTATACTAGTTTTGCCCTGCACCCAAATCACTCAATTACAATTGCCTTGGCGTCAAAGATGGGCACTCATGGCAGTTTTTAGCTCGGGAATACTGTAAGAGATTCGGACTATTTCAAATATGTACGAGGGACTAATTTGACGACAGGGTCTGTGCGGCATGCGTAGTACAAATAGCCGTAGCATCCACCATCTCCTCTCTGGGCTGGCAAATCTTCTGGGCAAATACGCCCCAAGCCGTTGCCGCATGCGTGGAGGTCAACCTAGGACATATATCTAGTGAGTTAAAGACAGCAGCAGCTTATGTGATTATCTCTAACCATGAAAGCGTCGTTGCCTAATCTGGGACCGATCCTTTCAGACATCAATCTCATCACCTTCTTTTGGCGCACTAGTGGAAGGGCTATTGGCCGTGCCACTCGAACGGGACAAAACGATGCCGCGATTCAAACCAGAACACTGTCTTCAGGATCGCAGAATGCCGACTCTGAGCGAGGTCTCGCACATCATAGCGAGCCTTTAGGGGAGAGCTATGTAGAAAGGGGAGTGATCTTGAAAACCACCACAATCGAGATGTACTCGGTGGCACGGACCTCCAGAGATGTTTTCGATTAATACGAACGCAAGACATTTGATGTATACGCCTCGATACATGTATGACATTATCCCGTAGCAGCGACAAAAACAATACGGGCAGCGAGGCACAAAGGCGGAGGCGTACCAAGAGGTAGAATCCACATATTGAACGATTGGGTGTGTTCACTAGAACCGACTTTGCCTGGATTTCACTATTGAATCATGCTAAAATTCAGACTGACGAACAGGATAGACCACTCGATTTGCTATCAATCAGGTCGAACCCATAGCACATGGCCACTTCCGGATGGCCATGTAGATGTTCCATCGGCAAACTGCAAGGCAGATGCTTTCTCCGGTGGAGAGGCAAGTGCATGAAGTTAAGGGTCAGAGAATGTTCTGACGTGCGGTTTTTTTTCGGCGCTGTCTCTTTACAAGTGTACCTGCCATGCATGCTAGCTAAGGATGTGAATGTGGATGACGTAGTGAGACTCAAAAGCCCTGCAACGTCTTGGTTTCGGGATCGCCGGTCGGGCCGCCCTTTGGCAAGCTAGCAACGCGGGCCTATCCTGATGGGTCAACTCAAGGCATAGGACTCTTTACAGGACGTCGCAGACACCATAGTAGCTTCCTTGTGGATGGTATGCTGTTCATCTTTCAAAAATTCACATTTTCCAAGATGAACAAGGGAGAATCGGTTCAAGCACTTGATCATCTCACGACTGGTAACAATCATCCCTGCAGCTTCGGTTCCGCTGCTGAAGGGTCAACACTAACAGGCTAGCGTGCTAATAATAAGACACCAGCTGCAGAGCCTCATTATCTGGTGTGACCATGCTCCACTACGACCCTCTTTTTCGAGCGAAAAAGAAATTTTCTTGATCGGAAACAGCCAAGTTTTTTCAAATGAAATGGGGCCACTAAGGCTCGTTCCGCCCCTAATGCCAGGGCCAATCCTGTCTTCCGACTTCTGACCGGTCTGCTTGCTCGGCCAATACCGGCTCCTGGTTTCGTTATCACAAGCTCTCCATACCACCTTATCAGACTGGAGTCTGCAGTGGTGGAATCATGCATGTAGCTTTAGGGGTTACTAACTCCAAATGTCAGGCTCGCATGATGTAGTATTCCATTCGCAACCGTCATGAGAACTATCTGCACACCAGCTTACCAGCTCATCAGCACGCCCGCGTACAGGTACGGCGGGTACATGGCTCGACCACGAGCGAGTGATGAACTATCGTGAGAAAATTGTTAGCTTGCATACCAAACCCGAATACTGCTCGAATGATCCACTATTAATCGGCCAAGTTTTTGTTCATGCCATCTGTGGACCCACGCTCAACGTGCCATGGGAAACGTCACTTGCTGAACTTGTTGAACAAAACCCCAGGTCTTCCTCCCCACTCCCCATGCTTTCCTTTCTCCAGTTGGCTCTGCCCTCAACATCCTGCATAGGCTTTCTATGTTAATTACTTCTACGATTATCTATAATCCACACACACAGCTTTCACTATGCGATTGTTTAATCGAAAGGCTACCAAAGAGGTAGCCGAAAAAGGCACGCCTGACAGCACGACACCTGCTCAGACGCCTCCACGCAGGTCGTCAAACCCTATGCCAGAAGTTCCTCTGGGCAGAGTGCCGGCTATCGCTGTGATTCTCGGAGCAGTTGCCAGTATCGGTGGATTCATGTTTGGCTATGAGTCTGGTCAGATCTCTGGTTTCCTCGCCATGTCCGACTTCATTGAACGATTCGGTGAGAATGGGGAGTTCTCTGCTGTTAGACAGGGAACCATCGTCGGCTTGCTTGCGTAAGTTCATGTCCAGACTGATCACGTCAAACATCCTAATGAATGTAGTGTCGGTACTCTTTTCGGATGCTTGGGCTCCGCTCCCCTCGCCGACACTTTTGGTCGTCGCTTGACAATTTCTGGTTCCGCATTCTGGTACATCGTTGGTGTGATCATCGAAATCACCAGCAAAGACGTTTGGGTCCAATTTGCCATGGGACGATTCACAGCCGGTTTGGGCATCGGCGCTCTTTCCACTGTGGTTCCTATGTATCAGTCCGAGTCAATTCCTAAGCGCATCCGTGGAGCGACCGTCTCTTCGTACCAGTTGCTTATCACACTCGGTATTTGGGCAGCGTACATGGTCAACTACGGCACGTCGAAAGATTACAACAACAGTGCGCAGTGGCGTATTCCCAACGGTCTATCAGCTCTGTGGGCAATCATCCTAGGTACTACCATCCTACTACTTCCAGAATCCCCACGTTATGCCTACCGGAAAGGTCGTATAGAAGAAGCACGTCGCAACATGGCTCGCCTTAATGGTGTCGCGGAGAACTCGCCGCTCATTGATGCTGAAATCCGGGAGATTCAAGAAAAGCTTGAAGCCGAGTCAGCTGGTGGCGACCACCCATGGTACGAGATCTTTACTGGCCCACGTATGCTCTACCGTACCATCCTTGGAATGGTCTTGCAGGCTGGTCAACAGCTCACCGGAGCAAACTACTTCTTCTATTACGGCACAACAATCTTCTCTGCAACCGGTCTTGATAACAGCTGTAAGCTATCCCCTTCGGATGCTTCGAAGAATGCGCACTAATGAATGCTTAGACGTCACTTCCATCATCCTCGGTACAGTGAACGTTGCCGCAACCATTGCAGGCTTGTGGATTGTCGAAAACGTCGGAAGGAGGAAGGCTATGATGGCGGGCGCTGCATGGATGTTCATGTGCCTGTTCATCTACTCGTTCGTCGGCCACTACCAGCTGGACCACAACAACCCGAAGAGCACCCCTCAAGCCGGTAACATCATGATCGTATTCACCTGCCTGTTCATTGCGGCTTTTGCGACCACATGGGGTCCACTCGTCTGGGCTATTGTCGGAGAATTGTACCCCGCTCGCTACCGCGCTGTCTGCATGGCGCTTGCAACAGCCTCCAACTGGCTCTTCAACTTCCTCATCTCGTTCTTCAGCACCATGATCACAAACAATATCGACTACTTCTACGGCCTTGTGTTCGGATGCTGCTGCGCTGTACTGTTTTTCATCGTCTACTTTTTCATGATTGAGACCAAGGGCCGCTCGTTGGAAGAAATCGACACCATGTACGTGCTTCATGTTAACCCAATCACAAGTGCGAAGTGGAACCCAGAGTCACTGCAGCGGGACGGCCTTGTCGATACTGACCGCTTGCACATGGGACCAGGTGGGAGGAGTTGGAGCAAGGCAGGGCAGGGTGCGGCGCAGGCCCCGCAAAACGAGAGGACAGAGGGTGTCATGGTGTAAAGGAGAAAGAAAGGGCCGCAGGGAAGCCTGCTGAAATAAAAACATCCAAGAGCTAGATGTGGCAGGTCTTAGGGATGATCGCCGTTCTGTAAGAATACAATCTGTCAACGCACTTCAAATATGGCTTTAGTCTAATCTTATCGCTGCACGTGACCTGGTTAGTAACCTAGGCTCATTATGACGTCACCTAACGTGCCCAGTCCACCGCTTCGCCATTTCCGTAGTTCATACCAGGGTCTTCAAATTTCGTCAATATGCTGGATTGTGCTCACGTCTGTGTTGAATGGGCAATAATAGATTCACAAGCAGAAGGATCGTTTAGTACGATGTAAAGCGATTTACGCATACATAGTGTATAGCGCGTGGAGAGTCCCGGATTCCGGGTACCTCATACAGCCGCGTGCATATAACCTGTCATTTCCCCGCCATCAATTTCAGCCCTACCCGGCGTTGTACAGGTAGCGCAAAGAATTCTCGCAAACATGCTCACATAGCTAAGGCGCGGGTGACCCTCGCACGCCTCATATTGCGGCGTCAAGTCCATGTCTGTTAATATATTTGAGGCACGTGGTTCTCGGCTCGGCCTGATTCCACCAATGTCTCGGCAGCACCACAACAATTGAAGTCTTCCTCAGGATTTGGTATCGCCAAGCTGTCAGCACGGTAATATAAAGCACATTCACTCCATCCTGATGAAGCTTTCAACCGTCCTGAGCTCGCAACGCTAACGCAAACGAACCAAAGAAGCAGAAGGCGTTTGCCAGGAGTGAAGTTGGGCTTTTGCTTGAGCAGGTTTCGAAGTAACCTATCTATAAAGAGGTTTACCATGGCGCTTCTCCTCCGTGATGTACGCTTCCGCCTTGGTATCGATTTTCAATAGTGGATTCTGTACCTAAAAAAACCTTCGCATCAACACATAAACACTATACACAGTATACACGATGCGATTCACATTATTTCAGTCACTGTTGGCAATCCTACCCCTGGGTGTCCTGGCTCAGGACAAGCCCCCTTTCCAGAATACCTCTGAAGTGCCCAAGCATTATGGGATTCTACTTACTCCATCTGTCACTCCCATCGACATGTTTGGGCCTCTGGATGTGTTCAGTGCGCTAGCCATGTACTATATGAATGCCACCGGGAAAATGCACCTTTCCATTCTGAGTGTCAACAGCACTCCATCAACCACAACCCCTCCAATGAATGGTCTCACCTTTGGTATGGGCCTCCCTCCTACAATAACCTTGGATAACTATCTTGAACTGGTCCGCACGAACTTCTCTGGCTCTGCCCTCCCGCCACTCGACTTTCTTTTGGTTCCTGGTGGTGGCGGTACCCGGATGGATGTCACGCGCGAGATTTCCTTTGTCAAGACCATTTACCCATCACTCAAAACCATCATGTCTGTCTGCACCGGAAGTACCATCCTGGCTCGTGCTGGTGTTCTGGACAACCGACGTGCTACCACCAACAAGAAGGCTTGGGCCTGGGCGAGTTCATTCGGTACTAACGTCACGTACGTAGGGAGCGCACGCTGGGTCAAAGATGGAAACGTATACACCGGCAGCGGCGTCAGTGCGGCAGTAGACACAGCCTACGCGTATGTTTCTGATGTTTACGGAGAAAAGACTGCTCAGTGGATTGCGGATGCAAGTGAGTATACTAGGTGGACAAACGCTAGCTACGATCCCTTCGCTGAGCGCTGGGGAGTTGTCGGGAGCAGCTAGAGTGTGACCTTACTATTTCTTGCTCCTTTTCTGTTTCAGGATTCGCACAGTCTCATAGTTTTTAACAGATGAAGTGGATGACGAAGCATACATGACGGATAATCAACGGTGCGGGAAGCTTCTTGAGCCTGGTACACTTAATCATCACTTTCATCTCGTAGGCCTCAATGCCCTTGCTAGCGCGATTTGTAAATAGTACCTATTATTTCTTTTGTCCTGGTAGCCATTCAATGTTACTACACAGCCACACCGTGACGGTCACGTGTCCCACTTCAATTGCCACTTCACTTATACAGCTGCATTATGACATCATCGAGTGGTGAGGTTTGTCGATTAAATGATATCGGGAAAGCCTCTGGTCAGACCCCAGCTCTGAATCGCCAAGTGCACTTTTGCCCATAATGTTATCGTGTTTCTTCAGCTTAAGGTTCCAGCATGGTCAGCAGGACTTGGTTTATTCTTTGCCCTAGGAACACCTAGCTGCATAGTCTTGTTGCCACGGCTGAGCTGAGATCTGACCACCTCCCAGATCTTGGCTTTTGTTTATTGAACTAGAAGTAATACACAACCCACCGTGAGTGCTCTCCGAGCGAAAAGACTCCATTATCGCTCCCTGGAAGCGGAGTTGTAGCCTCCTATTGCGCGTCGCCTGCTTTCGGGGAAACACTCCATGTCATTCGGCACTTCGACTAGAAAGCGATTGCAGGCACATTTCCCCAGTGCTTTTGCGACATTGCCCATCAGGGTGGGGGTTGTCGACCGTCTATACCCCGGTCTTCGCTTCTCGTAAAGTCGAAAGCGTCGACCCCCATCGGCCTTATCACTTTCCCTGCTGCCTGCGTCTCATGGCCACACGCAGCGCAAAGTTCACGGTTTACGAACGGCTGGAGCAGCCACCTTTTGCGGACCAAACCGCCAGAAATTTTGCCATGGCATGACGCCAGGCTCAGACACTAGCATTTGGCGTGCTTCTCCGCACTTCGTGGTGCACGATAGGCGTCGTGGCTTCTGTGCGTGGGCCCGTCACTGGGTGCTTCCGCCCTACATCTCCCCTAGCCTACTGTTCAGCTTACGTTGAAGCGCCCTTGTGCGGCCAATCAGTACATTAGCTTCACCCCATTTCCAACGCTGGCATTGGAGGGTCGCTGCCTGCTTCAGGGAAGTGAGACGCAGCTGAAAATTCTCCAAGGATAATGGTGTAGCTGCCCGAACAGGCATCCATTATGGGCTCTCAAGATGGGTATATATCTTTCGACTTCTCCGTCCGTCATCTGGTTTCTGTTCTTGCACATTTCCCAGGCACCTGCAGAACAGCCTAGCCCTAACTTTTTTTCCTCGTTGGCAATACTCTTAGTTGTCTTGTTCATTATGGGTCCGCGGCATTGTGACGCGCCATGCTTTGTGGCGCCTTCCCCTGATATCCTGCTTAAAATACAGGCTCAGGCTGGTGAGCTACATGGCCAGCAAGCTATTGTTGGCCAAAAGCACAAGCCATGGGTCAGTCATTATGGTAGACCCAAGGTTCCGGGTCTGAACGATGGTACCATCTTCTCGCAGGTAGTACCCCGTATATCCGCTATGCTTGTGCTGTGATTGATTGACTGGTAGAAACACTACTCCAAACCCATCTCTGCGATGGCTATGAGCAAGGCAGCCTTGGAGAGAGCACCGCTACGAGGCCCGATCAGGTAGAAGGACCTTTTATGTATTCGATTTCAATGCTGATCCTGCAGGGTGGCTGTTGTCCTCTGTGAATTCCAGGATGTCAAGATGAAGCCAGGCACTAAAGAGCGCATGGAAGAGTTGTTCTTCTCGACTGGAAAGCTTGCGACGGGATCTGTGACGGAATACTACAAGGAGGTCTCCAATGGCAAGGTAGCTTTCACTGGTGAAGTCTTTGGACCTTACCAGCTCTCTCAAAACCTCTCGTATTACACCAACAATGGTAAAGAAAGTTTCTCTAAAGTTTCCAGGGTAGCACTGACTAATTCAGAGTACGGATGGAACGAGCAGGGCCCTAATGCGCGCAATATGGCAGATGAGGCCTTTGAGGCAGTGAAGAAAGAGTCCTATGGTAAGGATTGGAAAGTATATGATAACGATGCAAACGGCTATGTGGATGCTTTCATTTGCGTTCACGCCGGGCCAGCGGTAAGCTTCTGGTGAAAAGAAGTTCGACACCCAGGCTTATTTTTCAGGCCGATGAGACCAATAACCCAGGGGATATATGGTCCATGAAATGGGTTTTGCCACAGGAAAAGCAAATCGGAGGTGAGCGACGCGGCAGACCAGCTATTGGGCATCTCCTGACTATCTCACTACTAGATACTAACGTCTATGGCTTCCTGACCGTTTCTGAGGATGCCAAATGCGGAGTCTGCGCACACGAGATTGGGCATCTAGGTAAATCAAGTACCAGGCGTGTAGGAAATTACGTTGCTAATTACAGCAGTATTTGGCTGGCCAGATCTCTACGACACAGATGACAGCAGCGCAGGAATCGGGTTCTGGTGCTTGATGTCTGCAGGTAGCTGGGGCCAAGGCGGTCTCCGACCTGTTCACCCATCAGCTTGTAAGTTTGAACTCGAAGCTCTTGCTCGTCGCAGCGCTTAGTATCGGCAGGGTGCAAAGCCTCCCAGGGCTGGATTGATACAATCAACGAGACTCAAAACCGCGATATTACTTTAGCAGACGTCAAAGCCGAGTTCAAGACTCATCGCCTGTGGAAGAATGGTGCAGATAGCCAAGAATATTTCCTCATCGAGAATCGGCAGTTGACGGGCTTTGACGCCTCTCTCCCGGGCGCTGGCCTTATCGTCTGGCACATTGACGACAGTGTGGATTCCAACACAAATGAAAGCCACCCGTTAGTCAAGATTATACAGGCCGATGGTAAACAAGAGCTCGAGAAGAAGATCGACTTTGGGGATGCTGGTGATCCATTCCCCGGAACGACCAACAGGGCCACATTCAATGCGACTTCAAAGCCGAATAGCAAGGCATACAATGGCAAAGACACGTAAGAAGATAGCTCGAACCGCGGTTGCATTTGACTGACATGATTTTAAGGTTCGTCTCCATCACGAAGATCCCCGACAGTTCGGCCTCGATGAAGTTTAGCATCACTGTCAAGCCCATAGCCAATGCCGTAGAGAGATCCGAGCTCGGGGACTTCGATGGCAAGGCATGGTACAGGTTGAAGAACACATACAACCCGCTTTCCTACTCGCTCGATGTCAGAAATGACAACGGCATCAATAGCACCGGGAACATTCAGATGGCATATGATGGAAACTTTTCCGGCCAGCACTGGTACGTCGGGACACTATTGCGTTGAACAAGGTATTCTGACATGCGGCGGTGATGCGACAGGCAGATCAAGCCCAATAACAACGGCGACGGGACTTATTCTCTCAGAACCATGTTCCTCGGGGCCAATCGGCAGCTGGACCTGGGTGGGCCCAGCCGAAAGGTGCCCATTCTTCTGAATGCAAGCCGCGAGTACACGCAGCAGTGGCGCATCGAACCTTGGGGGGATGGCACCTGGCACATTGAGAATGTGTACAAGGGAAAGTTCCTGTACCTGGATACCGTGGAGGGTGGGACGACGGTTTCACTGGTAGGTGCATGTGCAGCTTTTTTTTTTCTCGCTTGCCCAGACTGTCGTCAGTCACTAACAGGTGGGTGAACTAGAATGACGCCAACGAAGGTCGGCCGACGCAGCGGTGGACCATTACGCCCATCGGCGCGATTGATGAGCAGATGCATGGCGTAGATTGGTAGGCAGGCTGGGAAGTATCACGATGGTCGCTGGTGTGGTGAGTGTGTGGTGAGGGGGTGCGACGTGGTTTGTAAAGTCGGCGTTAGGCTTCGGCCGAAAGCCGGGAGCCTCCTTGGCTTGGGGCTTGGTGCTTGACTGGAGAGGGACGACAGGCAGAACAGGGCGGACGGGGAGAAAGCGGCACGAGGGAGGGATGGAGACAGAGGCGCAGACACGGCGCAGACACGGCGCAGACACAGGCGGACGGTGGCAAGCCTGCGGCCAGCCCGAGGCCGCGGATTGGACCAATGAGTGCGGGCGCCTGGCCCCTTTAACACCGTGTTCACTCCCAAGCACTTGTTACTTGCCGTATCCAACCCGGGCCTATGCCCCTTCTATGCCCCTTGAAGCCCCTTGAAGCCCCTTGAAGGCGCTGTTCGCTCGTCTGTCGCGGGCTAGCCCGCCCTCCAGCCGCGCACGATCCGCCCACGTCCCGTCCACGCCGTTCTCGCCCTCGTTGGGAGCTTACCCCGCGCTGACTGCCCCAGGTCTGGTCATGTGTTGGCGGCTCGTGAGCATCCCGGCCGTCGTGGTGGCTTGCTTCCTCTGCCCATCGCCCTCGTCTCCACTGGCTCGAGCCCCAGGTCCCAGCCGTCATGTGAAGGTCGAGCCTGCGCGGGCCTATGAGCTCAGCACTCCTCCTACTGATCACCACGATGGGCGTTGCCCAGCTGCCCAGGCGGCCAACAAGTAGCCCCGATTCTTGCGCGGCTAGCATCTGGCCCTAGACGCCTGGCTCATAAGGTTATTCCAACTTCCCCGCTATGACGCGTTCCTCGCCTGCCGCAAGATTTTCTGAGCCTTTTAACTATTCGACTCGCTCGTTGTGTTTGTCTTCACAGTCTCCTGCCGTGTCCAACATCGCCTGAGCTAAGCCGCCTGGAGGACGCCTGACGCCCCCGTAATGCCCAACAGCGTTCTGGCCTCCGCAACGTTCTAGCCTCACCACCGCTTCCTCAACGCTTCCGCGACGCCCACCCAACGCTTCCCCCGCCCAACGCACTATAAGACCCAGCCTTCCTCATGTTCGGCACCGGCTCAACCCATTCAATGCTCGACGAAATTTGCATCAAGCGGCGTGCCGGCCGAAAGTTCGACCCAGGATCGGTCCTCGCTGGCCGATGGACCATTGTATCCTCCCTCTCCCACCAGGGTGGGGACATCTCCGATGGGTGCTTCAATCGCGGCATCAAACTTGTTACCGATGCGCGGGATCAACGGTCCTATGTGCTGAAGATGCTGACCCCCGACATCTGCCTTCCCGGCCATGCCGCCCGTGAGCTGCGCATACTGCAACACCTAACCCGATGCGCCGGAGAAGATCCCACCAACCTTGTCCGACTGTACGCCATGGAGGACGGAGCCAGACACCCTCACGACATTCCCTGGATCATGACCGAGCATTGCGACGCCGGAACCCTGGCCCACATGATGACCATGTGCGAAGACGAACAAGTCAATTTTCCCGAACCTTTTCTGTGGCACGTCTTCCAAAGCCTCGCTCAAGCAGCCCGTTTCTGCCACAGCAACGGAGTCGTTCACCGGGACATCACCCTCACAAACGTCTTCGTGCAGAACGCACAGGCCAACGACATTTATCCTTCCATCAAACTCGCAGACTTTGGCTGCGCAGTGACACGTGACGATCTCGAGACCCTGTCCATCGGAGAACTGTTCCCGGGAAATCCACGATACATGCCTCCAGAGGGATGCGAGGCTAATCCTTCGTGCGACATCTACCAGCTGGGTCTCGTCATGCTGTGCATGTTCATGCGCGAGGCAGAGCCAACAGAGGCCCTCGCAGACTTTTACTCCAACCAAGGGTGCCAAACGTACTCGCCCGAACTACGGAACTTGATTCACTGGTGTCTGTCCAAGAATGCCAAAGATAGACCGAGTGCGGATGTCTTGGTACGAAAGATAGAGGAATCGAGGTCCCAGATGGCCCAGTATAAGGGCCAGATGTCTTTTGAAGATCTCCTTAAGAGGGAAAGAAAGGGGAGTTTGGACAGCGTGGCCTCGGACGTGACCGATTGAAGAAGGATTTGACCGTGCTAGGAAGAGAAACAGAAACCACAAGAGGTACTAAACCATACGTCTCTGATTGTAACATGAAGAGCTATGAAGAGTATCCAAGCCACGCAGACACCGAGTCGTCTGAAGAAAGCGTCCCCCTCTCCAGAGCGAGGGGTCAACAACGCCAGCGACCTCAAGGTGCACAGTGGCCTCTGCAGACCTAAAACAGGTTTTGCCACGGCAGATGTTCACGAATGTGAGCGTAACGATAGTCATACGATAGTCATACGAACGTAATGCAATTAATCATGATGTTAAGAACCACTATATCATACCTCATAAATACATGCTTAAAGGCTCCCTAACTACAATTTACCATTAGTGACGTCATGAGTAAGCTAGAAGCCTACTGTGTCCTCCACCTCTATTCATCATCCCCTGTGTTGTGTGGGGACTTGTATGGGTCTGTTTTTGTCGTATCTAGGTTTCGATTTATATACAAGAAAAATGTTCCTTAAGTTTTAAAACGGCTAGAGGGGGATGGCGCACGCTAGTAAGGGATGATGATTGGGGGAAGACCACAGTACGCTATTCAGATACCGTCCACGTCCCAGCCCCTTCTCGCCCTAAAAGCGAGCCACGCTCGTGAATTGTGAATTCATAGTGTTTCACCTATAACTTGTAGAGACATCGAGAGACATTAATGCTGATGATATAGTTAACCCCGCAGGCAGCCACCATTAGTTGGCGGCGAAAAGCATCTGAACGATATGTTGGTGATGAAACACGGTCACCAGTTCCCAAGGCATCACGGAAATGCCACGTCAATTCGTAAGAACATGATTAGTGACTGACATATTCAAGGCTCATCTCATTGAATTGGGATAGGAGAATATGGTAATATCTTGAACTTAATCCGCTACGTTATTCACACGAATTACTTTATGATATTTGCTTCGCCTGGAATTTTTTTTCTCAATCCAAAATTCCTTCCTTAGCTTTCACCCGCAAGACAACATTAATGATGCAACCACTACAATCCAATAAACCCTCCACCTATGCAGTGGTTGGCCCATGTCCAGGACAAGCCGGTGTTTCTGAATCAGCAGAAAAAATGGGTACAGTCCTTGCAGTATGTGATAAGAGAGACGGACAACCGTACATTGAAAAGAAGTATAGCCGCAAACAAATCAAAAAGGGACAGTTTCGACAAGTGAAAAAACTGCTCGGCTCGTTTTGGGACAACGGAAAGCCCATGGCCTGCATACAAAACATGTACGCTTCTTTCGTCAATGAACAGAAGACCCGCGCCAGTATCATTCTTGACTAGTAAGTTTGACTCCCGTGCCCATTTAAGCCCGCTACTCACTGTCGACATAGTTGTGATCAGGGGTCACTGAGTGAGCTCATCGATCAGCATCGACAAGTAAACCGACCCATCCCCGAAAAGTTCCTCTGGAAAATATTCACGTCTGTCACCAAGGCGCTTAGGCATCTTCATAGACTAGAGCCCCCGGTCTTGCACCGCAACATCATCCCTGAGAACATACTTTTCAAGAGCGAGGATCAACCAACACCTTCCATTTGCATAGCAGGCTTTGAATTCGCAGCCAGAGACTTGGCATCTGGGTATCGAGTTGACTCCGACGAGGATTTGGACACAGGCAATTCAGATACAGCTAACGAGCCGAGTATTAATACGAACCATCAGCCCCCAGAGCATCCAGAATATCATGCTGCGAGTGACAGTAAGTACGATTCCGAAATATCGCCTGCCTATAGCTAACCTATGGCGTAGTATGGCAGGTCGGCCGTCTTATCCAACAGGCCGCTAGCTTCGGTACTGGGAACATACCCGGCACGTACTCATCAGTTCTCAAGGCAGCAATCATGGCATGCACACTCCAAGATCCACACAAGCGCCCGAGCGCAGAGCTACTGAAGGAGATGCTGGATCACGCAAGGCGTCATGATGTTGTGTTGGAAAGTAATACTGTGATCCTTTTCCCGCGCGCTTACGTACCACATGAGCATCCTAGACGGTACGGTCAGAGTTTTGGACATGGACCTCGCCATTTACCACGTGGATCCCTGCCTGACCAACCTTTCTCTGGAGCCCACTTTCCTAGAGGATTCTTTTCCCAATAAGCGTCATGTGCATAGATTTGGTGATGGGCTATCTTGGTCATACTCCTTTCGATGATTTAGTTGTACGTGTCATTGTCTATGGCATCTAGCAGGTAGAAGAATGATATGCTTATGAAGCGTGTTTGAGACATCACGAAATAAGACACCCATGGCCAAGCTAATCGTGAAACGAAAAGGAAAGTCTGGCCTCCTCTTCGAACTGCGTAGCAAATTGCACCAGGATCTTCTTCCTTGCAACTGCCATCTCCTTCCCGGATGTCGTCTTCATCATATCGGATAGCTTGAACAATTTGTCATCGAAGTGATCAATGGCACCAGACAAAGGCCTGCCTTGACCTTTAGCACCTCCAAATGCGAAGCATCGTCCCACTCCTATGGCACCGATGGCATCCAGTCGATCTGCGTCTTGCACGATCCCAAGCTCAGGGTACTTTTGCAGCACGTTGATCACTGCCTGAGGATTTTTTATTTCGTTCGTATATCCAACATTCTTAACGATGGTTTGTACTTTGAGCGCCAACTCTTCTGTTGCACCGCGCTCCACGAGTAGTCTTGAGATCTGATTTTCGACATCCTCCCCGGCTTTGGCGTACTTGTGGTCGCCTACATCGTGAAGCAGGGCTGCAAGAAAGACCACCGAAGAGTCGTACGAGATTTCGGGTTTGGCTTTAAGCTCTGATTCAAGGACACGGTTGGCATTGGAGAGAACGCGTAGGATATGGTGGTAATCGTGGGAGTTGTCGTGTCCTGGCCCAGACATGTACTCGTGAACATAAGTGTTGATGGATGTAAAGAGATCTTTGTGCTCTTCACGAATGGCAACAGCTGGAATGGGAGGAGACATAGCCATTGTTTTGTTTCTAGTGAGATTCACGCGTTGTTCCGAGTAGAGATTGTAGGAAAGTGTTCTCTCTCAAGTTAAGTAAGAGGTGCGCGGTGAAAAAGGGCTGCCTCTGCTAAATAGGGCAGGTATGAGAAACGTCGGCTTGGGCTGGAATGAGTCTATTTGAGGCACGCTAGCCAGTAAAGAACAGTGAACTCTCCGCTTTGTAATGGGCGGGCGACTCCGGGGTGGTCTGTGACAATTTTTGACTGGTATGGAAAAGTTTCATAAGATGCGGCCAACGCGCGTGGTCACATGTCAGTTACACTATCTAAAAGTCCTGATGCATCCGCCCTTGGATGTTCCAAATGCTACTGTTTGAATCTCTATCAGGATGTGGAGCTTCGAGAAAGGGCTAATGAAGCTCAGGAGCGCGCCCTTTCAGCTCATGGGATAGAGGCTATAGATCCGGTGAAGATCAGAGCCCTGGAGAGCTGACGCACCGACTAGTATTCTCGTGGCAGCCTGGAAATGATACGCAATAGACAGTAGGCAACTGAGTGCCCATGATTTTGGATGTTGCCAGATTTTGGGCAATGCGTATATTACTGGATGCGGAAGAGCTTTGTCAAGGGCTCTGGGGGTCGCGTCTTCGCGTCGGACTTGTGCCTCGGCAGCCACGCCAGCATGACTTCACGGCCCCCCTCGGCGTCGCAGCCAGCCTCCTGCGACTCTACCGCACTACATTCTACGGTGCGATAAGTTCGCTCGTGCACTCGTCGACGCAGGCCACCAATATGTACAAGCAGGCGACACAAAAGACCTCAGAGGTCTTATCACTGCCGCCCAAATGGCTTGGAATGTACTCCGATTTCATCACCAAGAACAGCAGCGCAGTATCACAGATTGAATCGGCGCTGCGATCGCTTACGTATATCATTCCTGGTACGTACTGGCCGCATAGAGTGAAGTAAGAATGAAGCGCTGATGGGACACAGGGCGATTCCGTGAGTCGGAGATTGCCTCGGAATCTCGTAGGTTTCTGCACACGAGCGCGTGGATGTAGCTAATCTTGCGAAGTGCACAGTGGCGTACAGCTTCTCTCTCTATACCATGATTCCCTTCTTGCGAAAGCTGTTGCACGCTTACCCGGCGCTCAACGACAACACCCCACACCTCACAATCGTTATACGAAGTTCTGGATAGAGCGGTCACCTGCGTATAAGCGACTTGCGCTTTTACTTCAGATGATTCAATATACGGAGCTACTCTGGGAGATGGCGGCAAAGAGGAAAGGGGAGAAGGTGCGGTGGCGCGTTGTAGTGCTTCTGGAAGTGGTAAAAGCTGTGTGCCGGTTGTTGCTTCTGCGGTTAACCAATTCGCGACCACCGGTGTCGCCTCCTCTGCCACAACGAGAGGTAGATCCTAGCTCGCTGGAAGATTCCTCAGCTTCAGCCAATGGCATGGATACCCCTCCAACTGAACAGGAGGCTGAAGCGGAGAACTGGACTATGCCACGCACTGGCTTATCAATGCCGAGCCTCCCAGATTCATCGGATATATCGAGCTACCTCCTATCCAAAGTTCTTACTGCAGATGATATTAAGCCTCCCAAGGCACTACTTCATCGAGTTAGCGGCAAGGGTGAAGTCGCCGAAGTACTTTACATTCTCCGCCCTGTTATTTATGCCCTGGCAATGCAGCATTTCAGCGGAGACCGCAAGAGCTGGCGTCCTTGGTTGATTGGAGTTGGTATTGAATATGGAGCAAGGCAGCTAGCCAAGAAGGACTTCCAAGAGAGGCTTGCTGGAGGCCTCAGGGGCTTGACTGGACTGGAAAGAGAGGAGCTCAAGAAGCGTGGATGGTCTTTAGGGTGGTGGATGATGCGCGGTGCCTTCTACGAGAACATAACAAAGTACGCGAATATGATGTTACGGCCATGGCCCTCACTAACCATGTACAGAGCCTGGATACATACCATTACTCGAAAGCTGCAGAACAAGCCGCTTTTGGACATTATTGGAGGTGTCGTAGAGGACTATGAGTTCCTCTGGGACCAATATTACTTTCCAACTGCAACCCTCTAAATCGGGTTTTCTTTTGTCACGTCGAGCATTGGGTAAACTGGTCGGAGGTTACGGCATGGTGGGTAGGTGTAAGAGTACGGAACAGATACCTTACGAACATCGGCAACTTCAGATACCGGTAGGCGTTGGTATGGATGCCAGAAGACGGCTGGTACGGCTGCTGGGCTTCATAATGCCCCTGTTTTTTCGCGATTTCGACACTGCTTTAATGAATACACAACAGTCCATAATTTATCACTTGTTGTGCCAACCAACATCATAATTGATTTCACTTCACATACAAGACGTGGCTGTCCAACTGTGGCGTATTTCGGTGGGGTCTTGGCATTACGAGCTTCACGGTTCGGAAAGCTACCGCCTCAGCATCAACACACCAGCAACACCCAGCCCGCCACACCCGCCTGCATCTTGCCGCAGAGCTTCCCTGCCTACCTCCATCTCTTCATACCGCACAAATCTATCATGCCCGCAACAACAGCAGAGACGTTGTCACTCGTGACTCGTAACGTCTCGGTCGCACCTCTTGTGCTTCTTTCCGCAGCAGATCACTACGGCCGACAGGCAAAAGGCACACGGAAACGAGTTGTCGGCGTGCTACTAGGGCAAAATGATGGAAAAAACGTGAGGGTATCAAATAGCTTTGCTGGTATGTTGCAACCTTGCGTTCTATTCTCCCTTTTCTAGTTTGTTACCGAGCTTTACAAATGCCCGAACACTCTGCTTACTGGCTGCTAGTGCCATTTGAGGAGGACGAGAAGGATCCTTCAGTGTGGTTTCTGGACCATAACTATGTCGAGTCGATGAACGACATGTTCAAGAAGGTGAACGCACGAGAGAAGCTTATCGGGTGGTACCACACAGGCCCTAAATTGAGGGCGTCAGACTTGGAGATCAATGAGCTGTTCAAGAGGTACACACCGAACCCGTTGCTAGTCATCATCGATGTGCAGCCAAAGGAGGTCGGTGTGCCTACAGACGCATACTTTGCGGTGGAGGAGATCAAGGATGTGAGTTGGAACCTCTGGACTTCATTTCGACGTCTCGACATTGGACAAAAAGGAGAAAGTCTGACTATCAAGCTAGGATGGAACTACTACTTCAAAGACCTTTGTTCACACACCTTCTATAATCGAAGCCGAAGAGGCAGAAGAGATCGGCGTAGAGCACCTCCTCCGCGATATCCGCGACGTCGCCGTTGGTACCCTCTCCACACGTATAACATCGCAATTGCAGTCGCTGCAGGGCCTGCACCTTCGCCTGCGGGACATTGGGCAATATCTTCAGAAAGTAATTGACGGCGACCTTCCTGTCAATCACGCAATTCTCGGTAACCTCCAAGATGTGTTCAACCTTCTTCCAAACCTCTCAACGCCCAAGCCGACACAAGTCAAGGGTCCAACGAATGATGCGCAGCCGGCGGTTGGCGCAGCCGGAGCTTTGGACAATTCTGACTTGGCACGCGCCATGAGCATCAAGACGAACGACCAGCTGATGGCCATCTACCTCTCAAGTTTGATTCGCGCAATAACTGCATTCCATGACCTCATTGAGAACAAAATACAAAACAAGCAGCAAGCAGAGGACAAGGAGATCAAGAAGGACGAGACCAAAGATGGCGAGAAGGACAAGAAAGCAAATGGTGTGAATGGCGAGGCAAAAGAGGGCGATAAGGAGAAGGCCAAGGAGGGGGAAAAGAAGAAGGGCTGAGCAGTAAGAGATGAACCTGGGTAGGAAGCTCGGCTAGGAACGGCACTTTTACATTAAAGTGTATTATACCATACCTTTAGGCCTTAGAGGGAGTTAGGATAGTGAATCTACCTCCCAAGCTATGCGGCATAACTGCATGTCCGAAAAACAAATGAAATGATATAAACATAGGCAGCATGTGCATTATTTCATATTCTCTCATGATTTAGTGGTGCTGCGCTGCATACAGCTGGGTATCGTAGTACAGCCTTGCATTCCATACATCAGAACTCTAGTTGCGCACAAGTATCTCTGGTGCGCCAGAACACAACGTCAATCTCCCCATCCTGCCGCCCATCCTGCTGCCTCCGAAACACTGATTTCTTTCTCTTCAAGACATCCTCCAAAAAGTGCCTCACATCGTTCTATCAATACGCAAGCTAGTAAATGCTTGCATACAGGCGGTACCCCATCACCAAGACTTCCGCCACCAAAAGTCCAGAGCTCCTCTGTCGTTTGTAATTCGTAGTCGGGGTTGTGGACTGGCGTGGATGGCTCAGGGTGTATGGTAGGAAAGGCTGAGAAGGCGAATGCTGGGCAGGAGCAGTTCCAGGCGCGGAGCCGGACCTCGTAGGAGGTAGTTGTATCGTACGATGAGCTGAAGCGCGAACGTTGCTGCGCAGAACGAACATAGTATACTGTATCTGATAAACCTGATATATCTTGGCATAGCATATCTGAGGACGGTAGTGCATCCTGCATTGTGATGTTGGGAGAATGCATCGCATGCATCAACGGCTGATCTTCAGATGGGATGTGGCTCATCGCGCCAATGGCTCCGCCATCTCCTGGGTTTGTCGTGACCATTCCGCCCTGATCCATCTCATGTCTGCGTACTGCTCGAGGCGCAGCTCCATCTGGGTCAGAGTCTTGCTCACGGCGGATGCGAAACCTGGTGACGAGCCTGCGATCTAGCAGGTCTAATGCAGGCAGCACCTCGTTTGGGAACAAGACGTGCAATGCTAGTAGCTGCTTTCTGGTACTCTTAGGAGCGTCGTCTAGTGGATTCGCAACCGGGTTCGAGACTGCTTGGTACGTGTCATCGACTTCGTCAGCAGCAGCCGGCGGAGCCGCACGTAGTGCGTCGAAAAGTTGCGTTATGAACGCGCGGGTAGACGGGAGCTGATCTGATGGCATGCTTGTGTTGAGCGGTCCGAATACATTCTGAATGGTTTTCTCGATTACGTCTGCGGGGCATGTTTCGACGCATTTCCGACGATACCGTTGGATTAAAGTTGAGATGGCAGCGTTTGCGGGGGAACGCGAGTTAGCGCACTGATCAGTGCGCGCATCACGTGAATGATGATCGAAGATGCCTATCGATTGATCGGCACGGGGAACCGCGAACTACGACGACGACACAAGAATTGCGGGAGACTTTGTTTTCGAATTGAGTTTTCGGAACACGCGCTGTTGGGGGGGCCCTGGTAACCACGGAGACCTAGCCAGAGGCACGGTATGTCAAAAATTTGCACTGGAAATTCTTCAGCAGTGTAGGACCGTGGATGCTGCTCAGCAACATTTCTTGCCCCACAGACTCTGCTAAGGACTACGATTTTTTTTTCTCCAGCGGACAATTGGTAGCTCTCTACACAGCAATTGGGTCTGCAGTGCAGGTCAATTCGCTGCAGTTGCGTCATTGCAGTCTCGACTCGGTCGCCGGGCTCCCGGAGCCGCGACGAGCGAATTGACGTGGCGCATGAAAAGCTGTTCAGGTTCACACGCGTTGTGAAACGCCTTTGGACATGCATTTCTTCTTTGCCAGAAGATGCAATATGCTGTCATGATCGTGCAGCTTCACTTGTTTCTAGGGCGATCAGTTTTGTATCCGCCTAGAGTGGGCTGAACGCCAGTTGTAGCACGAATACGGAAACACAGGGCTACCCCATGGACGAGTCGGGAGGGTGGCGTATTTAGGCAAATAGTGTACAGGTGACACTTCCCAATGGCATCAGTGTGCTTCGAGTGCATACATCGACCTTACGTTTCGATGCACCCTTCAGTTTCAGCGCCGGGGAGAGGCTTGCGCGTATCAATTCCAAGGAGTTGGCGGGCACAAAGGCCAAGTTTGCCCATGAGCGAGAAAACTTGATTGAGCAGGAGGCGAGTCGCGCTGAAACAAGCCCCAATGACGGCTCTCCTTCTACGCAACAATGCATGTTCCTGTGTGAGCCAGCTCGCTCCCACAGCCGAAGGAAACTCGGTCGAGACTTTTGGTTTATTACCGCGCCATAATTGACCGTGGGAAAAAAAAACCACCCGCTTTACCTCCGTATAACACAGTAGATGGGTGGTAGTACATTCCTGTTCGGGAGGTTGTACATGGAGGAGTCAATTGGCCAATTCGGGGCTCGTTGAGTCAATGCCCGTAGCCCACAGTTGCTGGAGAGCAGCGAGGCTAGGTTGGGCATTATTGGCGCATCCAATCGACGATCAATGTCCGACAGAGGGTCTGGGGCGTCTCGGCAGTGAATTGGACGCGACGCGAAGGAGCACATATTGGGGTTTACGGGAGATATCATGAGGGGTTGCGAGACGTGGAGGGCTTGAAGTCCGACGGCACAGTCAGCCTGGTAGAACAGATGGACAGGCATTGCAGGAGCGGCGCAGATCGGTCAGCGCAATTGGCTGCAATTGGCAGCCAGGCAGCAGCAAAGCGAGCTCTCCTCTTGCGAGTACTTTGGCTGTACGAGGGGGCGAGGAGAGGAGGCGCTGCAGGCTGGGGACATGGAGGCATTTCGGTATGGAGCGGCTTTGCGCAAGCCGACAGGCGCCAGAAAAGGGCCCGAAAATAGCATCCCTGCATTTCATCAATTGACCCCACACTTGGCTTGTGGTCGCAGCGCCCCGGATCTCGCTCCATGGCACGATAACGATAAGACAACCCCGCGGCAACATGATGCTGCCCATGGTGCCCCTCCTTCACGCCCGCGAGATGGTGTGACGGGCTCATCGCGTGGTGTCTTCAGGTGGCCCTCTGGGAGCACACTCTAGGCCAGCAATGACTCACGGGGCCGCGCGAGCCGGCTGGTGTGGGAATGTCTCGCCGTCCAGCTGAGACTGGTCGCCTCCATCACATGCTAGAGAGGTGTCCAGGTGCACGGAGGGAGGGCGGCCGTCAATGGCACCCGCCCTGGCGGACGGCAATTGGCATGGGCGAGAAGCCAATGCGACAAGCCACTGCTGCATCCAGCGTCGCTCCCGCTGCAGGACATATTTTGCAGGCGCGCAGCAGCACCAGCGTCGTCGCCGTGCTGTAGAGAAGCCCTGGCTGAGGGTAGTGTGCAAGGTAGCCCATAAGAGGGTCCTGCGATGCGCCATCATGATTCGCCGCGCGCTGACTGGGATATTAATCTCAGGCTCACGTCTGCCGCTCAGTGACTGGGACTGGTAGCCGCGTGGCTTGGGGCGATGACCACGACAGCCAGCTATCACGAGACGCCGTTTGCCCACCACCATGGCCCAGCGACGAGCAAGCAAGCGAGCCGTGAGCTGTGAGCCGTGAGCCGCGAGCATTGAGCAGTGAGGAGCGAGAGGCATGGTGGCGGCAGCATCCTGCCTCGTGCGAAGGGCAGACGCAGGCAGAGACAAGTCCGTCCCGTGCAGAGTTGATCCAGCTTCGTCGTCCCAAGTCCGCTAATGTCCGCTTGCACCCGCAGGGAGGTAAAGTAATCTGCACCGTAGTGTACGGTATCTAGGAAGCAGAAGGGCAGAAGGGCAGGTTGGGCGGACGCGACAAGCAGGCCGGAGTGGGCCGTCGAGAGCGGTCTGCGCCGTCGTTGCAGCAGCGTCTGGTTCTTTGCGGGAGGATGACGAAGGCGGTGTCTGGTCCCCACCGGTGGGCGTGAGAGAGAGTGACGGCTGGCGGTGCTGGGGGGTGAGTGGTGGGTGGTGAGGCACGTAGCCTCGCCCGTTAGGTAGCAACGTGGCTCGTCTTCGCGCCTGTGGAATCAGGGCGAAGGACGACGGCAGCCCCAATGGCAGGGCGACAACACGGCGACAGCACGACGCAGGCTGGAGGCAGGCCAATTCGCTCCCGCTGCGCTTCAATGCCAGTGTCGTCGTCCCAGCGTCAGTGTCTACTCGAGCGCTGCGCTGCGTGATGTCGCGACGGTTTGGGAAGGCATGCCCTGAGCGCGATGCTAGCGGCATGCAGGCTGCGCGGTGCGGGCAGGGATCGCTGCTGGCCCTTTCGGCGCCCGTACCCAAGCCGCATCCACACCCTTCGCTGCTGTTCGACGGCCATTAGCCATTAGCCACGGCCCATGGGCGACGGCCTGGGGGACTGACCACCGCACACAAATGCAGGCCAGCTGATGGGCGGACGGGCGCGCGGCGTGCCCAGGCAGGTGCCACCCTTTGTGTCGGTTTCAGTTCACGCTACTGCTCTTTGTCGGCCGCGCTTTCCTCACGCATGCCCGCTGCCTGGAGCCCCAGAGCCCTATTTCACCGCGCCTGCTGTCCTTCATAAACCCGCCCTCCCCCCATTGTCGGGCCCGTTTTCGCTCCACGCTCCGGCCGTCTCTGCGTCTGCTTCGACTGCCTCTGCTCTTCTAAGCGGCCTTTCGTCCGCCAATTGTTCGCCCGCCTTCGCCCGCCTTCCAGGTCTGACTGAGCCGCTGCCTTATAAACCACCTCCCCAACCAAGGTTGCCACCCACGCTATCCACCGATATCTCCAGCCTCCGCCCGTGGTTCCCTCCCCCAACACCCCACCAATTCGCTGTCATTGTTGTCTGCCGCCGTACATAAACACCAGCCCCCCTCTGCTTGCGCCGGGCAAACCCTCCGCGCTTGAATTGATGCAGAGCCACTTCCGCAGCATGGCAAACACGCCCCACAAGACACCACCCACGCAGATTACCGTTTCCTCGCTCCTCTCCCCTCCGGAAATGAAGCGCTCAGAGTCATTTGGCTCTTCAATTGCTCCCCAGGCCCGCCCTTCACCGCTTGCCTCGTTCAATTCGGAGCAATCACAGCCTGCTGCTGCTGCCTGGTACCCAGAGGCCGCCATGAAGCGCGATGCGACTCGCGAATACGCCTCGCCACCCATTTCACCCTACAACTCACAGTCCGAGAAAGAGAACATCGACAGAATGGACGTGGATGGCGAGCGGGATCCCCAGCTCTTCGCCCGCAGCGACGCACCCAGCTCCATTGCGCCTGACGAGCCTCTCTTTCCTCAGGAGCACGTCGATCCTCTGGCCCAAGACCTCATCACGAAACACATGCAGTCACCCACCTTTGCTGCCCTCCAGGCCAAGCCCGCCCGGGAAGACTACGAATTGGCAGTCAACTTCGTTTCCAATGTGTACAATCTCTACAACAAAAGCCCCCGCGCATGGTTTGCTCAAGAGAGGGAGTTCGACAAGCACTACAGCCAGCCGTCCAGCATCCAGAGGAGGGAGCCATTGAAGAAACTGGCACCCGCTCCATCCTCAAGACCAGGCAGCAAGCCAAAAATGGCCCTTCCAAGGCTTCCTCGTGCCCCTCGCGCCCCTCGCCCACAGAAACGGACCCCAAAAGCACAGGTGTATGACTCATTCGACGATGTTGCCCCCTACTCGGAGTCACCGAAAGCTGCCCGACCGACGGGCCCGCGTGATGATACCGATTACAATTCTCTTCCGGATTATTCGCCACCTCTCGAGACGCTCAACAAAAGCAACAGCAGCGCGCTCAAGACCGAGTGGAAGGGAGCGGCACTCAAGTTGCATGACGACCCTGATCGCCACCTGCTCCATGAGGCCGAAATTCCCCTCGCTGCTACTCTACGTCTCTCCTGCGCTACCTATCTTTGTAGTAAACGTCGCATCTTCCAAGCCCGCATTGAGGCTCTAAAGATTGGCAAAGAGTTTCGCAAGACCGATGCTCAGCAAGCTTGCAAGATCGACGTCAACAAGGCCAGCAAACTGTGGTCTGTCTACGACAAGGTCGGCTGGTTCGATGCCAAGTACTTTGCCCAGTACATCTAGCCATTTTCAACAATCTCTTTCACGCATTGAACGGAATTTGCGATCCATTTATGGCGGCTTCTCTTGCATTACTACAACGTTCCAGTTGTACACGAAGATCTAGGCTATGGGCCTCCCTTGTATTCGACACAGCATGGGGGCGGCAGACGCATCCCCTCTTTGTTTTCAATCTTTGTCAAGGCGTTCTCCTTGGGTATTGGCATCTTGCATTCATAGGCTGGCTGCCTTGAGGTTGGGCATGGGTCTCTTATTCACAGGCGGCGTCGGGCTTGCCACACCGCTCTATGGTTTCATTTGTTTGCGCTATGCTGATACCCCCTTCAACACTACGATTGATGTATTTCCTATCCACATCACCTTTCCCCTGTAGCACAGGGAGAGCATCACGTCCATTTTGGATAGTGTTGTTGTTCCGTAGTTCGTAGACTGATCAATGTATTGTGCACCATTGAGTGCGACACGAATCTGGATGTCTTCTGATGACCAAGTGACGTGATGATAGGGCAAGCCAGAAGGGGAGAACTCGATCTGTCTTCTAGAAGCCCGAGACGCTGGCAGGACGGCTTGCTTGTCCTAGTCGGGACGAGGGGCGCAGGCGCGGACAATGTGCGGACGCGGGCGTATGCGTCAGCTCTAAATTTGGGAAGGCGCAATCCCGGCCGAACTTCAACCGCTCCTCTGTGGACGTTGTCCAGCCCACAACTTCTACCATCAAACTGCTTACGCTGCGGAACAGCGCGGAAACCCTATCATGTCGCAAACAGATCAGATCGAGCCTGCAGGCTCGATATCGAGCCAGGACCCGCATAACGAGCAGAAGAAGAAGACGAAGAGCAGGAGGCCCCCAAGTGAGCCACCCGCCGCTCTACTACTATCAGAGCAGACGGTGCTGATGGACAACCAGATACTGCGTTCCGACAGCAACGATTAAAGGCGTGGCAGTACGTTCCTCTTGCGCACGATGATGGCGTTGAGCGCGCGACTAACCATGCCACCGCAGACCTATCCTAACTCCGAAGACTGTCCTCCCCATCTTCTTCATTGTCGGCATCATTTTCGCGCCCATCGGTGGGCTATTGCTTTACGCAAGCTCCCAGGTACGCATGCGCTCGACAGCGGGGAGGGGATTTGGCTGATACCCCGCCAGGTGCAGGAGATTGCTCTCGACTACACCGACTGTGTCTTTGATCGGGGGGCGCCTAACGTAACAATTCGTCCTGATGAATCTGTGAAAGGCTTAGAGGAAATGCCATCGGATCGCGTCACATCAGCTTTCAAGGCCACCATGGACACCAAACCCCAATGGGGACGTGGAACCGCGAACTTTACATGGCCATCAACACTCCAAGAACTGGCTGACGTTTGCGTGCTCGAATTCCAAATTCCAGATAACATTAACCCGCCCATCTACTTCTACTATCGTCTGACCAACTTCTATCAAAATCACCGTCGCTACGTCAAATCTCTGGACATGGACCAACTCAAGGGTGACGCAAAGGGAGCAGGTCCCATCAAATCTGGGGATTGTGACCCTCTAGACGTTGCACCGGACGGTCGCCCTTATTATCCGTGCGGCCTCATTGCAAACTCCATGTTCAATGACACTTTTCAGAACCTCACTATTCTAAATCAGCAGGGAGGAGACGATGGTAATCAGCTTACTTGGTACAACATGACCACACACGGAATATCATGGGGCTCTGAAGGCGATCTCTATGGTCAAACCAACTATAAACCCTCTGAGGTTGTGCCCCCTCCCAACTGGCAAGGACAATATCCCAATGGGAGTTATGGAAACGACACCGACAATCATTTGCCAGATCTACACACATGGGAGGCATTCCAGGTTTGGATGAGAACAGCTGGTCTACCAACGTTCAGTAAACTGGCCATGAGAAACACAAATGATGCGATGAAGAGTGCAACATATCAATTACGCATATATGACCGTACGAAGCGTACCTTTACTCCCTTAAGATCTACCACTAATACCAATGCAGGCTTCCCGGCGAGCAAGTACGGTGGAACCAAATCTATTCTGATATCAACACGAACGGTTATTGGTGGCAAGAACCCATTCTTGGGTATTGCCTACGTGGCTGTTGGAGGTCTCTGCATTCTGCTAGGCACGATCTTCACCCTTACGCATCTTGTCAAGCCAAGGTAAGATAGCTGCAAGACTCGACAACGTGCATCTATATGCTAACGCATATTCAGAAAATTGGGTGACCACACCTATCTCTCGTGGAATAACGACCAACCGAGCACCGCGACGACGACTGGGCGCAGCGCACGTCCAGGCGAGGGTGCATGACCATGACGATGCTCTTTTTAATGCGGTTGCAGTGCTTTCTTGTTTCCTTTTGCGTTCGGATCACCACCATAGGCCGCGGTTTCGGAGCTGTACTTGTACCACATGTCTTTAGGACAACGGGAGGACGGCGTTAGGAGGAATTGATTCACTTAGCTTTGATGCCTCTTCATCGATTTCTCATAGTTCATCGCAGTTTATTGCTCATATTCTCTTGGCATGCTGTGCTTTCTCGATATCCATTATTCAGTTCTTTCGGCGTCTGGTGCTTAAGACAAGAAGAATGGTGCATCCCGCTTTCGTACAGGTTGAACACACATTCGTATGTGTTAAGAGTCCAAAACATGCCCGGATAGACATTCTGAGACTTTGGAATCCAGACCACCTTCGAGGAAAAAGATATAAGTAGCACAAGCATGCCCAAGTCCAGCACCACGAGAACGATCAGCGCCTTTTCATCCCACTTCTATTTAAACGGGCAATATCTTGACGCTACTGGAATCTAATAACTTTGGGCAGTGATGTTTAGTCACATCCTCCTTGCCTCCTCCCTAGGGCTCGGACTCCTAGCTAATGCAGGAGACCCAACTCCAAGGCCCAAGCCCTTTGATTGTGGAACGGACATAAACCATGCAACGGACCACTTCGTTGACACCATTCAAAAGCTGCATGAAGGGACCAACGGGGGAAGTCCCGCTGCGCATGCAGCACTTTTCGCTCGCGACAAAGATAACAACAGCGCCATCAGCGTCGACGCTGTTTTCCATATTGTCGCCAAATCAGACAAAAAGGCAGACATTACAAATGACATGCCGGAGGCGCAATTAACTGCTCTCAACGAAGCGTATAAAGACTATGGTATTTCTTTCAATCTGATCAATGTTACATGGAATACCAACGATGCGTGGGCCATTGGCGACAAGGACGCTGACAACGAAATGAAGAAACGACTGCGCCAAGGCAGTTACCGCACGCTCAACATCTACTTCCAAACTGATCTCACTGGTGGCGTCCTCGGCCGGTGCACACTCCCCAGCAACATCGCGAACGGCAAATCTGATCCTTCTGTCTACTTCAACGATGGGTGCAATGTCAATGCTAACACTATGCCCGATGGCTCCATGGATGGCTACAACAAAGGCAAGACTGCTGTACACGAGGCAGGCCATTGGATGGGACTCCTTCACACGTTTGAAGGCAACTCTTGTGACGGCAATGGCGATTTCATTGATGATACACCGTTTGAAAGGGAGAGCACAGACGGATGCCCTACCAGTCCGCCTAAGCAAACATGTCCAGGTCAGAAAGGCAACGACAAGAACGATCCAATCCATAACTTCATGGACTACAGTACAGATGCTTGTTATGAGGGGTTCACGTCATTGCAGAAAGAAAGGATGCATTACATGTACAACCTGTACCGGGACGGGAATTGAGGTGTGTAGGGATCTAGGCAAAGGAGGGAAAGAAGAAACTCTTCATATTGTCTCATATGTACTTGTTTCTCTGTTACCTTTGGCGGTATTCTGGCGGGTATCGTGGGTTGTCTTCTGATTTAACCGAAATTGTACATTGTGGTTTGTCTCTAGTTAGTTCTTTCACTTATTCCTTCGTATATAAAGTAGGCTCAACGTTACTTTGATCTCTTCTTCAACTTCCGTACAATATTGTGCAGGAACTAAGTATCTGTCTATTGACGGTACCCAAGTACCAGGTCCTTGTAATTGCTATCTCTCGAAGGCGGACCCCCTTGCTTCGCGTCAAAGACCGAAAAGGGATGGTTGCACTACATTAGCCTTTGCACTTTGTTAGCGCATTCCGGACTTAGTTATGTCTAGTTGAATGCGTATAATGATTACCATTGGCCAGGCTTGATCTCTTAATTACAATGGCAATATCGGATTGCTTGCGTGCAAAGTATACAGTCTCTTTACTATGGAGTCTTCTGCATTAGGAGTGCTGCTGTTTTCGTCAGATATGGTCAGCAGAATGCTCACAGCTTACAGCTCAAATTGCGGAAACGGTGGTCGCGACTGGGCGGATATGCCTAGCTTCAAGCTCGATCAACGCAGAATGTCTCATTCCCACGTGAGGTCTGGGAAGTCTGAGAGCCACAGACTGCTCCAGAAATTACACGTGTCAGGCTAGATGCTCACACGCTCAGACAGCGCAGCGTTCCACGGCATCTCGCCATCCACAGGGAAAGACAAACCCCTTCTAGTACCCGCACAATGTCTACGACAACACAGAGTCAGATGAGTCGGGTAGCTGTTAGTTTCACCTTCTGGCCATATGTCCCACACGGCCAGATTCGGAGTTCACTGATCTTGGTACGCTACTGGCCCTTCCGATTTTGTTGTTCTTTGTTGCCGGTTGCGGTTGGTGTGGTGCACGTGCGGGTGACATGCTTTGATGGGAAGGAATCATAAGAGATATGTATAAAGAAGCAGGGACATCGCGATTCTAAAGTTCCTAAGACAGGCGTTCGCATCAACGGGTTAAAGCGACGCAGCTCGAAGGACACAGGGCTCTGAGTTCGTAGGACGACGGTGAGGCTGAGCGAAGTTAGCAGTAGTCACGAAAGCTATTTCTGGAATTTTTTTTTTGAATATTGGACGGCGACGCAAAGCAGAGTAGTGCTGGAGAACAGCGACACGGACCCCTCGCGTCATATTCGTCCTCGTCGGCGGCGGTAGAGAACGATCAAAAATTAACGTCTACATTCCGACCGGGCACTAAGGCTTTCTGTAATGCCTCTCGGGTTCCACTACCGCACCTCGTCCACCTCGAGTGCATCTTCGAAGCCACCCTCCGTCTTCCGGTACACGCTCATCCTACTCAAAGCAAGGCCCAGCATCTCGGACATTGATACTATCAGTATCTACTCGGTGAGCCGCAGTGCGCTCGCACCGCCTTCGACAACGGTTCCCTCCAGTTTTGAGGAATATTTTCTCAGGCCAGAAGACAGGATCCAGACTCCTCCTCCTCCCTACACGCCGTGACGTCTTTTAAGAGCCGGCATTATGCAGGCCGTACCTCTTGGTGCGTCTGTCGAAGGGCTACAGGCTAGGCTATGGGCACTCTGTGGGAGGATTGTGGGCTATTGGACCCAAATCTCTTTGGCCCTACTTTTCGTCGTCTTTGTCGCTCTGAATTTTACACTTGCACGACTGGAAACAATGAGGGGCGAGGATCAAAATCCCTTTGAAGCGCCGAAATCTTCGAAACCTTCTGGTACGGAACAAAATTTCACGTCACATCTTGGGCTGGACTCGACACAGGGCTGGAAGAGTGCCTGTCGAGAAGTAAGAGGTCTGGGCTTCGGTACTTCTACTATGTCTTTTCATCAGACGGATATGGCTGAGCAGAAGGAAGATTCGAAAAATGAATGGCGTTTCGAAGGTGATGGGTTGGATGTGGAAGATACGTGTATTGCGCAATGACACCGCCCTGGTTTCAATCCACAAATGGTCAGCGCATTTGGCATAGAGCATGATGGAAAGCTTGCCGGGTTCATCGTGAATACCTCTGTATGGAAGCTCTTTAGTACTTATCTTTCCAAGGATATGATCTGAATAAATCTCCAATAGCATACATGTGCATTTGTAACATGGGAAGCACTGTTATCTTAGGATTCTTTTTTCTTGCGTATAGGACGCAAGTCCACGTTGCGTATATGTATATTAAGTAATGTCGATATAATTTATTACATATGTATGAGTATACAGAACTTGTAGATAAGGATTCACGTGACTTTTACTAATCTACATATGTAGAATATCGAGCGGTGACACCGACAGATCCCATCTCTATGTGCCCACTTCAGATGTGTGAATCCTCGCTGCCCCTTCCAATCTATTTCCGTCCCTGGCATCAATTTAATCGCTTCACCGCTTCGCAACCAAAATTGATGCATGTTTGACAAGGATGGATGACGGATGCCAAGAGACCCACACAAGGCGGATCTGCTCGACAGCTCAAAATACCAAATGCAACGGCCGGGGCGCTTGTTGGCGCTGCGATCGCTTTGACGAGTCGTGCACATGCGGAGAAAACCTTGAACCTTGAACGCTTACTTTGACCTCACCTTGCCACCATTCGAGCACTCTCTGGAGCTGTCGTGTATATATGGCAAGCTTTTACTCTAAGTAATTTATAAATCCCGGACAAGAAGACGACGACAACGACAAACACAATGGCGCCAGCAGAGGCCTTGACTGTACCCACACAGAGCCACGGCGTCTCACTGCGTACCTCAGCGTCTCCACACCGCTCCAGGAGGTCATGGCAGTCGCGCCTGCCCTTACCCGCTTCTAAAGGCCGCGGTCAACCAGCTGATGACAGTCTGAGTCGACTGTCTACGCAGCAGACAAGGAGGTCGGCATCTTCGAAGAAGAGTCCGTGGTGGGAAACGAAGCTGTTCACTGGCATGTACAACGATGTTAAACGGAGAGCCCCGTTCTATTGGAGCGACTGGAAAGACGCCTGGGACTATCGCGTGGTGCCAGCAACCGTGTATATGTATTTTGCAAAGTATGTTCCAGTAAGACGACCCAACGAAACCTCCATACCCATATCGTGTGAACTCGCAATGCGAATGACAGACCTGCTACCCCCCACTTTCACACGTCGGCCCTGTGAGCGCCTTTGGACGTGCTGACACTAGCGCAGCATTCTTCCCGCATTGGCCTTTAGTCTTGACATGTTTGCGAAAACAGACCAGAGCTTTGGGGTCAACGAAGTGCTTTTGGCATCGGTGCTGGCATCGGTAGTATTTTCTGTAGCAGCTTGCCAACCTCTTGTCATTGTTGGAGTGACAGGTAGCATGCCCAACGACTAGATGAGAAAGCTATCTGACGATTCAACAAGGTCCTATAACGGTCTTTAACTACACCGTGTACGATATCATCACTCCTCGTGGAACCAATTATTTTGCCTTTATGGCATGGATCGGCATGTACGGTGAGCTATCCCCGCCAGCTTGGTTTGGGTCTGATGAAGTCTAGATGGTCGTTGATATTCCACTGGATTTTGGCCATCACTAACTCTTGCAACGGATTAAGATATGTTACACGATTCTCTTGTGATATTTTTGGCTTCTACGTCGCATTCATCTACTTGCAGAAGGGCATCCAAGTCTTGACTCGGCAATGGGAAGCTAGTGACGCCTCTGCCTACTTATCTGTCTCCATTGCTCTCCTCGTAACTGGTGTTGCGTATATTTGCGGGATTGTAGGCCAATCATCGCTTTTCCAGCGACACGTTCGCAAATTTGTCGAAGACTATGGAACACCCTTGACCGTGATCTTCTTCACAGGTTTCGTCCATGTTGGCAAGATGGCCCACATTGAACTCCTCAAGCTACCTACCTCACGCGCTTTCTTCCCGACAACAGACCGGGGATGGTTCATCCATTTCTGGGATATTAGCGTTGGCGACGTGTTCCTTGCGATCCCCTTTGCCATTCTGCTCACCATCCTCTTCTGGTTTGACCACAATGTGTCATCACTTATCGCTCAAGGGACCGAGTTTCCACTTCGCAAACCAGCCGGCTTTCATTGGGATCTCTTCCTGCTCGGCCTGACGACCGGCGTTGCTGGTCTCTTAGGCATACCATTCCCGAATGGCCTGATTCCGCAAGCCCCCTTCCACACAACCTCACTCTGCGTCACGCGCACAGTTTCCGATACAGACGACGAAGCCAACAAAGGCCATACTCGACGCGTTGTCGATCATGTCGTCGAGCAGCGCGTCTCGAACCTTGCGCAAGGCTTGCTGACGCTAGGCACGATGACAGGGCCGCTGCTTCTCGTCCTGCATCTCATCCCGCAGGCTGTTCTCGCAGGCCTCTTCTTCGTCATGGGGATCCAGGCGCTTGAAGGCAATGGCATCACGCTCAAACTACTCTTCCTTGCGCAGGACAAGCACTTGACGCTACGGTCAGATCCTCTTATGCGTATTGAGCGCCGCAGCGCTGTCTGGATCTTCGTTGCACTTGAGTTGATCGGGTTCGGCGCTACTTTCGCTATCACGCAGACTATTGCAGCGATTGGGTTCCCTGTGTTTATCCTGCTGTATATCCCCATGCGCACGTGGGGAATGCCGAGGTGGTTTACACCGCTTGAGCTGAGTATCTTGGATGCGCCGACTGCAAGCCCGTTTACCATGGAGAGCGTTGGGGGCAACCATGGTGAGATATTGGAAGAAAATGATGTAGGCTTAGGCGTGGGAGCTGGGCCTGGTGTGCTCGATGAAAGCGATGAGGCGGAGAGGGGGGAGGTGAATGCAGTCGGAGGTAGGGTGAGTATGGCAGATGAGGGTGAGAAGACTGTGGAGGGCGCGAATAGAAGGAGGAGTAGTTTTAGGAACTCGGAGGGGATTGGGAGGGACGATATTGAGGAGGTTTAAGTCGATAGGGTAAGACTGTAGATGTTTGGGGATAAAGCATTCGATATGGAAGGACTGGTGATTAGGTTTCCGTTGTTTGGTATCATCGAAACAAGCTATGTTCAGTGCGTTAACGTTTGCGGTAATAGACGTCAATTGTAAAAATAATTTGAGAACATGTGTTTCTGAATAAACTTTACCAAGACGCGCTGGCTTTCCTACAAAAGTAGTCTTGGCAGCTAGATGAAGGCACTGCGCATACTGGAGGTTGGTATTTGTTTATACTACATTACTGGCAATGATGTGTTGCCAAGTTTTAATCGTTTACAACTGGCCAGTAGTGCATGGCTGGTAGTTCTTTGAGCTCTGCTGCAATTTAGACTGTGATGTTACATATCATGTGATATGCCTGCACGTGCACGTGCGTGTCATCAATTAGATTGAGCGCCACCATGCAAACCGGGGTTCCATCGCTGTTGCGCTGGTTTGGTTTCAACTCCACTTCCGCACCTTTCCAAACACAGCACATTCCTATCCTTTTCGCTCGTTCTTTTTTGAACCCATCACAGTTAGTTACTCTGTTCTAGGAACTGTGATTTGTGCCCCTACTACGGATACTTGCCCGTTGCGGCCTGAAGAACCTCGCCAGGCTACCATGTTCTGTCTTCGGAGCTGGATACCCGTTCTCTTCTTCTTGTACGTAATCACGGCTTTGCTACAAGCAAATTCGTATGCTCACTAGCAAGACTAAGGACAAATGCCTCGCCCGTCTACCTCGTCCTCTTCATTTCAGCAACCTACTTCTTGAATCGGCCATGCGTATACTGCTCGCTGCTACTCTTCATTCTCGTCGTCGCTCTCTTTGACTTCCAGACACCATGGTTCGAAGCGCCGCTTCCTCCCGAAAGCACGGAGTTGGCGCTTAATGGGACGACCCCACTCCGAGACTCGCTCTTCGAGTCCGCTGCGGTCTTCGCGCAGGCTGCGAACAGCACGGCGCAGGCACTCATAAAGAGTGCAATGGAAGGCATTAAGGAGAAGACGATGGGAACTGCGGCAAATAGCGGTGGTGCGAATTCTGAGTTTGTCAAAGGCATGGTGGGCAAGAAAGAGTGGCGGATACCTTGTCTGGACGTGCTGATCCGGATCTGATCGTTATACCGCTTTTGGGACTGTATACGCGCAGTTTGGCTGAGTAGACATACTGGCTGAGTGTTGGCGATGTCACTCATTTGTATAGATAGAACCGCTTTCTTCTTGCTAGCATGGTCGGCGTATTGTTACCAGAGGCATTCATTGGGCGTCTGCGTGGTCTAACGTGCGTGATTTTATTGGCAACGTTCCTAGCCTACTTCTACGTGATCTTAACATGAGGGCAGATAGTTAGGAAAGTCTGCTGCGTCTTAGTATATATTGTGTATTGATATAGTGGGGGATTTGGTGGGCAACTAGCGTTAGCAGCCATACCACATGCTCAAAACAGCAGCTGGCCATAAAAAGGAAAAAGCCATTAATGCCATAATTGTCAACCATTTCGTAAAGAAGGCGAACGCCGAAGGTGCAAAGGCGTATCAATTGTGCACTCGCCTATTCGAGATAGCGCGGGGCAGGCGACCGGCTCAGCCGACGGAAGCCTGCATCTTCACCAACCCATTCCATCATTCATTGAGTAATTCCGCGTTGGCTCCGCCTTCATTCCGACCCACCACAAAACTGGCTTTCCTTCTTAATCTTTCGAGACGCTGTTCTCGACCTGCGCTCTGGAAGCAGCTGCCTACCACTACCACCAAACCACACTCGTGTTTTCCCTCAACCGCAGCTTTTGCAACCAAACAGAGCTCTCCGGCCAGAGCTCGTGTGCCCCGTACCCCGCGTGACCAGCTCTGTTTTAGCCCTGCGCGCGCAACCCTCGCTCCTTCAGCTTCCGGGCTACGCTTCTGCTCGAGCGAAGTTACAAGTAGCTTTGCCATTATGGCGTCAGATAGGGACGTTCTTCCAGCTTGGTGCGTGAGCCTTTCCTTCTATTTGCATCGCATTAGATCAAGTGATAGATATCCGGTGCATACGATGAAATGAAATCACCATTAGGGTAGTGGATGGACTAACGCATTGCAGGGTCAAGCCCTCCAACTATACAATCTTCCTCCATGATATTGAGTTTGGTGGGAACTTCAGTTACCAAGGCACCGTCGCGATTACCACAAACATTGACAAGCAAGATGGCTTCAACGATATCGTCCTCAATGCGCTTCAGCTTAAGGTCCACAGTGCAGAGCTTAAAACTGGAAACGGCGTCAACGAGGCCAAGGACTTCACCTATGACGAGAAGCGCCATCGCGTAACTTTAGACTTTGGGGAGAAGATACAATACAGTGGAGAAGCGGTCTTGACGTTGAAGTTCGAGGGTAGCATCAACAACGTATGCTGGAACAAATCCGTCTCATAAGACGTCTGTTAACGTTACGCTAGATTATGGCTGGCTTCTACCGCTCCAAGTACAGACCCAAAGGCGAAGTCCCCGCTTCGGTTGCCAAAGATGACGAGTTCCATTACATGTTCAGCACCCAATTTGAGTCTTGCGATGCCCGTCGTGCGTTTCCCTGTTTCGACGAACCGAACCTCAAGGCCACCTTTGATGTCGAAATTGAGGCGCCGAAAGACCAGGTTGTCCTCAGCAACATGCCTGAAAAGGAGACTAAGCCGAGCAAGAGGGAGGGTTTCCATATTGTCTCATTCGAGCGCACACCCGTCATGTCCACCTATCTTCTCGCGTGGGCTATTGGGGACTTCGAGTATGTAGAGGCTTTCACGAAGCGCCAGTACAATGGCAAGAACCTGCCTGTGAGGGTATACACTACTCGCGGACTCAAAGAGCAAGGACGCTTCGCACTGGAAAACTGCCACCAGATCGTGGATTATTTTTCTGAGGTATAAAGACTGCAGTGAGCTGTCTTACGAACCCGCTAATTGTGCTTCAGACGTTCCAGATTGACTACCCTTTACCGAAAGTTGACTTGCTTGCTGTCCACGAGTTTGTGAGTATACCCAGAGCCAATAATAACTTGTTCATACAATGGATTGAGCTGATTCGTTAGCCAATCATACGTATTCCCCTTCTTGTATAAAGAAACTTAAACTAACCGTTGTTTTGTAGTCACACGGTGCTATGGAAAATTGGGGCCTCATCACATACCGGTCGGTAACCAACCTAGCATTAGTTCGTTTTTCTAATAAGACTCAGTACGACTGCTGTCCTCTTCGACCCTAAAACTTCTGCGGATAGCTACCGAAATCGGGTTGCATACGTTGTTGCGCACGAGCTTGCTCACCAATGGTTTGGTAACCTTGTCACCATGGATTGGTGGAGTGAGCTGTGGTTGAACGAAGGCTTTGCTACCTGGGTTGGATGGTTCGCCATCGACCACCTCTATCCTGGTATGTAAGACTTTGAAGAATTCTTAGCACAACGCTGACTATTCATAGATTGGAATGTCTGGGGACAGTTTGTCGTACGTCATAAATCTCGAGGTAGCTCGACTCCCGCAACGCTGACTTTGATCTAGACTGAATCTGTCCAAACAGCCTTCCAGTTGGATGCCTTGCGAACATCGCATGCTATCGAAGTACCTGTATACGATGGGCCTGAAGTCGATCAGATTTTTGATCACATCAGCTATTTAAAGGGCAGCTCCGTCATCCGTATGCTGAGCTCGCATCTAGGCGAAAAGGTCTTCCTTCAAGGTGTTGCAGATTATCTCAAGGCTCACCAATACTCGAATGCTACGACCAACGACCTCTGGTCAGCCCTTAGCAAGGCATCTGGCAAAGACGTCAACAGTTTTATGGACAATTGGGTGCGCAAGATCGGTTTCCCGGTGGTCACTGTCGCCGAAGAACCCGGGCAAATTGGCCTTCGTCAGCAGCGTTTCTTGCTTGCTGGTGATGCCAAGCCCCAAGAAGACGAGACTGTCTGGTGGATCCCACTCGGGTTGCATACGGGAACATCTGCATCTGCAGCGTCGGTCCATGAAACGAGTGCTCTGACCAAAAAGGAGGAGACAATTCGAAACGTAGACGACTCATTCTACCAGGTTAATAAGAACCTCACTGGCTTCTACAGGACCAACTACCCTCCGGAGCGTCTTGAGAAGCTCGGAGAAGCTCGCTCAAGCCTTACCGTGCAGGATAAGATTGGTCTCGTGGGTGATGCATATGCTAACTCCGTTGCTGGCTATGGTTCCACCGCTGGCCTTCTAGCCCTTGTGGAGCGATTCCAAGACGAAAAGGAGTATCTGTAAGAACAACAGCCCCATCCTTAACTCACAGTACTGACCGTCATCAGAGTGTGGGCTCAAATTGTTACCAACATTGGCAACGTGCGCAGCGTCTTTTCGGGGGTGCAGGATATCAGTGAAGCACTCAAGAAATATGAACTTCAACTAGTGACCTCAGCCGTGGAGAAAGTTGGCTGGGACTTCAAGGAGGGCGAAGGGTTCCTTGTCGGTCAGCTTCGTGCCCTCCTCATTTCGACCGCTGGCCTTCTCGGTCACCAGGCCACCGTCGATGAGGCGCTTCGCCGCTTCGACCTCTACGTCTCCGGTGAAGATAAGTCGGCCATTAACCCGTCCCTCCGCAAAGGCGTTTTTTCTATTGCTGTCAAGGAGCGTGGTGAACCGGCGTTCAAGGCAATCCAGAACGAGTACCTCACGACAACGTCTATCGACGGCAAGGAAATCTGCTTGCAGTCGCTTGGTCGCGTGCAGACCCCTGAGCTCGCACAAGCCTTCCTCAGCTTCATCTTCTCCGATAAGGTCGCCATGCAGGACAAGCACTCGGGCACCATTGCCCTCTCCAACAACTCCAAGGTCCGTGGCGAGGTGTGGAGGTTTGTGCGCGACCAGTGGGACAGCCACATCTACCCTACGCTATCTGGTAACCTGGTCGTGCTGGAGCGCTTCCTCCGCTTCGGGCTGAACAAGTTTGCCGACGACAAGGTAGCGGACGAGATCCAGGCGTTCTTCAAGAACAAGGATAATAGGGGATATGACAAGGGGTTGGATGTTATCGACGACACCATTAGGAGTTATGCCAAATACAAGGTGAGAGATGAGGCCAAGGTAAGGGAGTGGTTGAAGGCGCATGGCTACCTGCAGTGACTGGGTGCCAGGCTGTAAGACGACGGATTTAGGCCTAACCTTCCCAAAATATAGAACACGTTGACTGTATGAAGGCACGTGGGTGGACTGTGTACTATAGGAAATAAGATCTTGAACATTACAGCTCGAGATTTTGCGTCAACGTTTTCCATTATTTGCACTAGCGTCACAAATGTGAACATGGACAATGTAGTAATGTCGGTGTATCATGAAGTATTTTTATGCGGCATACCATCCATGAACACGAAGCAGGTATCATCTATAGAGGTTTACCGGTTGCTACTGAGATGGAGGGTTGTGGACCAGATGCAAGCAAAATGCTTGGTCCTGTTGAATCGCAGATGTCCCATGAGGGCGTGATATGACGCCGTACGCCGAACTATGCAGTTTAAATTTCATATGCTGGGTTGAAACTTCATTTGGTGGGAAGCGCAAAGAGTTGCGGGTCCATGTTAATCTTGCAGAGGCGGGTGACGCAACCGGAGAGTTGGAGTAGGGTCTGAACGCCTTCTAGGATGCGCATATGGGTAAACCCAATTTCCTTACAGACAGCATTAGATGTGGCTCTATAAAGAACAATGACCAAAGGCATACCTTGACGAACTCGAGCTTGGCGTGCTCGCTCAAGGAGTCGATGGTTTTGGTGACCTTGAACATGGTGCTGATGATGTCGTGACAACTGTAGCCTAAATCCCAAAGATCCTTGAGTATTGTGAGGGCGTCATCGACCCTGCATTCCTGGCACGCCTTGATCATGGCCTGGACTTTTATGGGGTGCGGGCTGTCTACCACCTTGAAAACGTTGTCTCCGTTAACAAAGCCAAAACCGGCGTGTGTGGACTGAAGGTTGTTGATAGCCTGTCGCATGTCACCCTCAGCGGAGAAAACGAGCGCGCCGATACCGTCATCAGAGAATTGAACCTTTTCCGCTTCGCATATCTGCATGAGGCGTCGTACGATCTGGGCGTCGGTCAGACGGGCATATCTCAAGATGGCGCAGCGGGACTGTAGAGGTTCAATGATCTTGTTCGACTGGTTGCAGGCGAATGCGAAGCGTGTGGTACTGCTATATATCTCCATGGTTCGGCGCAGGGCCTGCTGTGCGCCGCTCGTCATGCTGTCGGCCTCGTCCAGAATGACCAGCTTCTGCCTGCCCGGTGGCAGCGTCACCTTCTTCTGTGCGAATCCTTTTATTCTATTCCTGACGACATCGATGCCGCGCTCGTCAGAGGCATTGAGCTCGAGTACGGCCTCCTTGTATGCATCGCCAAGGAGTTGGCGGGCGAGGCAGAGGATGGACGTAGTCTTACCGATGCCTGGCATGCCCGAGATGATAACGTGGGGCATGTTGCCATCCTTTGCTATGATCTTAAGGCGTTCAATTGTCTCTGTGTTGCCGACAACATCGTCCAGATAGACTGGGCGGTATTTCTCGACCCTAGGCAGGACGTCTCAGCAAGTTGTGGATGAAGATCAACAAATAAGAGCTTACCATGGCAGCTCGTAGTTGGAACCGCCCGCAGCATGGGGGTTCGCCTTGATGCCGTTGCTGGCGGCGGCTCTGGAGGACTCTGCTTTGGCCATGGGGGATGGATGTGGTTGCGGGGTTTCGCGCGCGAGCATGCAAGACGCGTAACTCGCGGCACGTCTTCACGGGTTATTTTGGGATCGTCACGTGATCGGACTTGGACTTCAAATCACGTAACCGCTGGCTGCGCATGCGCATCTGCCCATGTGCGTGTGGACGATGGTGTCTGTGATGAATCATCTGTGCATTGTCTGAACCACAGCGCGGGCTGTGCGATGGACGAAGGATGCATCCACGGTGTGCATGGGCTCTGTGTCCTCAACATGAAGATGAGGAAGCACTCAACATGGTGATCGCCACGGCCAACCCTATCAAGGTACGATCCCCCTGAGCCTCGAGCCCCGTACATAGTCTTGCCGCTGGCCATGCAGGCTGCACAACGGCGGGTGTGGCTGGGGCCGACAGCATCCGCGTGGTGCGTGTTCCTGAAACCCAGCACCATGTCCTTTGTTGTTTCACCCCGACGCAGCAGTCGAGACCACTGGCTTCACTTGACGAGCTGAAGGGATTACGTGCGAGGCGTTCGTAGGCGCGAGGGACTCGTGTTCAGCCTGGAGTGATGGCCACGCAATGGCTGCGTGTGCACACGATCATCAATGGCATCAAGGCCCAGAGAAAGCCAGACAGGGCACGGTTGCGTCGGGACAAAGCAAACAAGCAAGCAAGCACAATGACACAGCAGACACACCAGAGATGCCAGAGACAAAAAGCCCGTCGGAGCTTGGCCTGGCGCAACAGCGAGTAGCAGCAAAATAAGCGGCACCGCCACGCACCACGCAACAAGCCAGCCCGAAGCACACACATCCAGTTGGCTGCTGGCCCGCCGCGCCTTGACATAAATGTCGGCTTCCCGGCTGCATAGTCAGGCTTTCCGCTCAAGTCCGGCGTTGAAACGCCCCGGGACTGACCTCATACGCGTCATCACCCATTTGCCTCCTCGTTTTACAAGCCTTCGCTCGCTGCTTGAGGCCGCGCAGCCATTTCCCGCGGCGCTCTGCTACCATTGCTTCTTTTACTACTGCTACTTCTTCTTCTTCTTCTTGTTGTTGTTGTCCATCCTCCTCACTCTCGTCGGCCCCAGTTATCATCGCTTGTGCGCAGTCTTGCATCGCGGCTATTGGAAAAAAAGGTACGCCACACGACAACCTGTCGCATGTGCATCCCGAGACCTTTCTCTAACTCGCCAAGCGTCAAGAACCTTTCTGCCCGACCACCCGCACCCACAGCTTGTATATACGACACCATCGCTCCTGTGCCCGTCGCTCGACACTGTTCCATGATGAAGTATCTGACGTTGGCGTTGACTGCACAATTGGTGACGTCGGCGACGGCTCTCCGGCTTGCGCAGCGCGAGGTAAGCGCCTCTTGGCTTCCCCGGATTCTACCTATTCCTCCTGGATTCCACCCATTCCTCTCGGCTTGGCACTCTGGCTCCCTCCCCGTATCCTCCCACCGGTCCGTCAGTTTGTCAACTGTTCACTAACAATGCCAGAATCCAAAAGTGATTGGCCTCGACATCCAGCGTCGCCACGTACCAGACCCCCTTACCCATGATCGGCTGCGGCGGCGACAAGGCACAGTACAGGCCTCTCTTGATAACCTCGAGACGCTCTACTTTGCAAACGCAAGCCTGGGAACCCCCCAGCAGCAGCTTCGCCTGCATATCGACACGGGTAGCAGCGATCTTTGGGCCAATGCTGCCAATTCACGGCTTTGCTCCTCCCGCGGAAGCCCTTGCTCGATAGCAGGCACCTACAACGCAAACGACTCTTCGACGTACAAATACGTGAATAGCGTCTTCAACATATCCTACGTAGATGGCTCAGGTGCGTCGGGTGACTATGCGACCGACACATTCCACTTTGGCGGCCAGAGCATCGAGGACTTACAGTTCGGTATTGGCTACACATCCTCGTCGCCTGAAGGCATCCTAGGCATTGGTTATACCATCAATGAAGTGCAGGTCAATCGCGCTGGCATGCGCCCGTACCCTAATCTCCCTCAAAAGCTCAAGGACGACGGAACCATCAACGTGAACGCGTATTCGTTATGGCTGAATGACCTCGACGCCTCGACCGGAAGTATTCTCTTTGGAGGAGTCGACACAGACAAATTCATGGGTAGCCTCAGCACGCTTCCCATCATTCAAGAGCAGGGTCAATATGCCGAGTTCCTTATTGCCCTGACTGGAATGGGCCAAAACGGTAACGAGGACTCCATATTCGCCAATGAAACCGTCCCCGTGCTACTCGACTCGGGATCCTCGCTCATGTATCTTCCTGACAATGTCGCCCGCGCACTCTACCAAGCTTATGATGCGACGTATGACTCTAGCCAAGGCGCTGCTTTTGTTGATTGCGATCTTGCCAACCAAGAAGGCTCTTTGGAGTTTACTTTCTCTGGCGTCAAAATCACGGTTGCGCTTGATGAGCTCGTCATCGTGGGAGGCTACCAGCGCGGCGAACCCGTTTGCTATCTCGGTATAGGCCCCGCCGGCAACTCCCTTTCAGTTCTTGGGGATACCTTCTTACGTTCCGCATATGTCGTGTATGATCTCGAGAACAACCAAATCTCGCTTGCACAGACACGTTTCAACGTCTCCAGCTCTAACATACAGGAAATAAAATCTGGATCGAACGGTACGCCCAGCGCTACCGTTGTGCCAAATGCAATCGCCTCTGTGCCTGTACGATCCGGGGGTGGGCGTATTGGCGGCCCCAGTGTAAACCCTTCTGGAGTGTCTGGTGCAACAGGACCATCCGGTGCAGGTGCCCCCGCTGCTACGGCGAATCCGTGGTACGCCGGTGCTGCCGTTGCAGGCGCCGGAATTGTGCTCGGCTTCAGCGGCTTCTAGGCCTGATTGGCGACTAAAAACACGTTCGCTCCCTTTCGTTATGACGCGGATCTACAGTATAGACGTGCGATTGCATTGGCAGGCGTTTGGGTTCAGGTGGAATGCATAGTTCAGGTTGGGATTGCATGGAATTAGGCTACTTTGCGGGTTATAATACGGACTTTCGCTTTGCATTGTCCTGGTTGAATTTTGTTGCCAACTGTATACTGCTAGGGTATTCATGAACATACTATCAGAGGTACAATAATGTATCCCAATCAGGGAATGTGTTGACATGTTCATGTCCTCGATGGGACGCCAGTGCTTCAAAAAGATGTTCGCTGCATTGTTGATTTGCTCTTGATGGTATGGATGCAAGGCGTATGGCGACATGAATGTCTGGTGCGAACAGGTTGGGACCTCGCAGCACTAGCCATCCTTAAAACCTCATCTCACGCCACGGTCGTTCCACGTATGACTTGGGGGCACCGATGTGGCCAACTTGAGAGCAGCCAGATAGTTGCAACTGTATTCCCTCCTGGTACACGATCAAGGTCTTCTCATCCAAAGAGTACCATCCCCTCTCGACGGCTCATATAGGTATCCTGCATGATTCCTTTTCAAGCCTTATTCCGAGTCTATCGGCTGACCGTGCGAACGCCACTGGTTACCTTGCCAGCCTGGACTAGCATCAGTCTGTCATTGGGCAACCCACGAGTCGCATCAGTGGTTCAGCTGCGAGGGAGTGGCCAAGCAAAGAGGGTACCTGCATTTGCCCATTATGTAGAGCCAGTCTTACTAGACGGGGGTCTAGTACCAGAGCTCTTTTCGTGACGGTGCTGGCTGCACATGCTTCACGATAGCTGGTGTAACAACCCCGCACACAGCCATCATTCCTACTCAGGTCTATTGACCCTCTGGTAATGCTCCCTACTACCTATATGCTGTGTCTAGCCGTGTTATCTTCGAGAATAGGACCCGGACTTAGTATGCAACTGCCAATTTGGAAGCAGGAAGGCCTACTACTAGACACCATGGGCGCCACATTGCACTAGATAGACCATCCCTCGTGCGCCCAACGCAGTGCCGATTCATTGCAAGTTCAAACCAGTTTCTGGGAGATGCACTTTTGATCTAGTCTCTTGCAACAAACCTCGCTACTCTAGGCTGCAATGGCAGTAGCTCCCTGGGGTGTAGTTGCAAGGGCTCGGGATAGGATCGTAGATATAAAAACAGAGCCAGCGACTCTGGGTTCTCATCCATCCACCACACAGCACCATCAATTCGATTCCAGCAACGACATGGTCATCCAGAGATCCATCGTCATGAAGAGCTTCCTCGGTTTCGCTGCCCTTGCAGGCAGTGTTCTTGCTCAATCTAAAGATGACTCGCCGCCGTTCCGCCTTTTCCTCAAATCTGATAACGCAACACTCGATGGAACTGGTACGTATCGCCTCGCTTCGAATCAAGCCGTCATGGCCCTTAAGACAAGATACAGCACTGGGAGCCTGCCATCAAGGCGCAGCTATCGAAGGTCTCTGCATCACCAACATCAAACGGATCGATCGACCAACTCCGTTCACCACGTTCTACCACGACACCGGCCCATGGTTGGGTTCCCACGACGAACCCACCCAAGGCATCCTAACGTTCGACCTGACCATCTCTTCCAACCAAAGCGTCCCGTCTGCCATGCGCTTGTACTACGACCCCTTCTCCAACGTGGCCATACCCCTCTTCTTCCCTGACCAGACGAATTACCAGTTGGTGACGTTTTCGAAGGAGGGCTGTATGCATATAGTCGAGACCACAGACGACACACAGAGCCCGCCAATTTACCTTCCGGAGGGGCTTCGACTGGAGAACTGGTTCGTCTGCTTGACGAGGTGGGGATACCTCTTTCAGACGTTGACTTGGAAGGTTGGTCGAGATGGCGCCCCGCAGAATCCATCTTGCCAGCCCGTACAGGTCGTCAGGGAGTTCATTGGGGTAGAAAAGAGACAGGCATGGGGGCGATCAACGCAAGGCAAAGGCGGAGCATTCAACAGGGTTTGACATCTAGGAGGACCTGCAAGATTGTTTTCATGTGAGTGAGGGTAATTCCCCTGCAATGTGTTGGTTGGGCTGGTGGCTATTGCCACTTTTTTTTTTCCATTTGTGCAGGGGTGGATGGGCGGGACGTTGGGTTGGCAATGTAGACTGTTATCCTATTCTTAGCTCAAGCTTGAAGCGACGAAGTAAACATGGTGATGATTGATTTGTTGGTCTGGCAGCTAAAGGATGGCAGGATATCGCTTATCGCTTATGACGCTCGTTATACAATACAATACAGAATCATCGACTGGCTAGACATGCCAGACATGCCAGCCCTGCCCCTGCCCCTGCCCCTCCCCTTGGCCAAAGCAGCCGGTATTAGTGTAACATTCGGTCCGCTATCGTCGACCCGGCCCAAAACAACGAAAACAACAACACAGCCCAGCTCGCCCACCTGTCGGCATGGGTCGTGTAATCGTTTCGTCAAGAACCGAGGCAGGGCAATTCTATTTGTCCGATCACTAATATGTTGTGCATGAATATGTGAACTGAGCAGACTGTCTTTCATGCCAGACGTACGGAGTTAGCCAACATAGCCGACCATGTCGACTGCCAAGCGAGAGCGCGTCCCCTAGGCCGGACAGACGCCAGTCAGGCTCCTCTTCATGGCGGCTGGTGCATTGGACCGTCCTTAAGGCTGGATCTTAATCCTGGCTTGCATCTCGATTGTATCACGTCTACATTCACAGGCCTCCAAGTGGGTACATGTACATATTCTGGCTAGCAGCAGGAGGAGCCCGGCCTCGAAGCACAAGCCATGGACTGCTTGTCATCCCAACTGTCCTGGGTTGGAGCCGTAGTCAGCAACGCTGGAGTCGACTTCAGCTGCACTAGTGATTCGTTAGCACCTCGCCCTAGCGATCCAATACTCGTTCGAAGCCGACGCCCTTGGCTGCTGTCGTAAGATCGTTTAGTCTCCACCTGCACCAAGGATTAGTCTACGATGCAGTTCCTGCAAGTTCAATCAGGGATTGAGTCATCCTTCCATCGAATGGGATGACATGTCACTAACCGGCTTAGGCCAGGGTATTGCTGATGATCCTGCTACTGCTGGGTTCATCGAGTACGCTCTTCTGTTTCATCTTCAAAGTGCCTTAATAAGATGCATAGCAAGAGCTGTAGCCGCCGCAGGAATATGCCGCTACTAATCAGCATTGGGTTCAACTGTCTTTGTGACGAATGATGAGGCGGCTTCGGCTGTACATGCATACGTAATCTCACATGCGGAGGCCATCCGCGACGCCATGTTTGTTTGGCATAGGCTATAAAGAGGCAGAGTGAAGTTGCGCATCAACTCACGCCTCCCTTACCGATACATACAATACCTACTTATTCAAAATATCAAGGAACGTTATCCATCATGGCTGATTATTCCCACTTTATAAACAACGAGGTATGCATCATCCATCTGTTTCATGGCAACGCTCGCCCTAACTAGTTGGTATAGTTTGTCAAGGGCTCCTCATCCACCACATATGATGTCTACAACCCGGCAACGGACTCTTTGGTAGGCACAATTAACTGCGCCCGTGAGGCTGAAGTCGATGGTGCTGTGGCTGCTGCCCGAGCAGCCTTCGAGTCCGGATGGAGCACCACACCGGCCGCCCAGCGCGCGGCTCTTATCCATAAATTCGCAGATTTACTGGAAGCTGCCAGCGAAGAGGTTACCAAGGCAGAGGTTCAAGCTATGGGACAACCTGCCTCGATTATGAGCGGATTCATCCTTCCCATTACTGCACAGACCTTTAGGTACTATGCTGGGTGGGCAGATAAGATCGAGGGACAGACGTTTCCGGCTGAAGGCGGCCGGTGGACATGCACGCAGTATGAGCCCATTGGGGTATGTGCTGGGATCGGGCCGTGGAATGCCACCATCGGGTGAGTCGACTTATCACAATGAAGCCGAGAGCACATCTCATTATGATAGAACGCTATCTTGGAAGGTTGCCCCTGCTCTTGCTGCCGGTAACACGGTCGTATACAAGACTTCCGAGAAGTCACCATTTAGTGTGCTCGTTCTGGCTCGCCTCTTCAAGGAAGCTGGCTTCCCACCGGGCGTCGTCAACATCATTTCGGGAGATGGTGCGACCGGGGCGCTGATGGCGTCGCACATGGACATTGACAAGATTTCCTTTACCGGTAGCGGACCAAGCGGACGCAAGGTCATCGATGCAGCGGCCAAGAGCAACTTGAAGAAGGTGACGCTCGAGCTGGGTGGCAAGTCGCCATCTCTTGTTTTCGAAGATGCAGACATCGAGAATGCTCTCACTGCGTACGTCCAGCTTCCTCGTACTAATGTGCATCTGCCCTAACATCGCTATCTAGCAACTCACAAGGCTTCCTCCTAAACTCGGGTCAGATTTGCATCGCAGCCTCTCGTCTTTTCGTGCACTCTTCCATTGCCGAAAAGTTCATCGAGGGTCTCAAAGCCCATTTCCAAGGTGTGGGTACTGCAATGGGAGACCCTACCGCCCCGAACACCTACCTGGGCCCGCTTGCCGACAAGAAGCAGCTCGACCGCGTCATGGGATACATCGAGTCCGGAAAGTCGGAGGCCAAGCTGCTGGTCGGAGGCGAGCGCAGAGGCGACACAGGCGCCTTCGTCGAACCCACCATCTTCCTGAATCCCGCGCAGAACGCTAAGATCTACAGGGAGGAGATCTTTGGGCCTGTGCTGACTGTGCTGACGTTCGACACCGAGGAGGAGGCTGTCAAGCTAGCGAACGACACGAGCTATGGGTTGTCGGGTACGCATCTCCTCATATTCCCCTTTCAGGTGTACTTTTTTAACGCACATTCATAGCAACTATCTACACAGGAAGCACCTCACGCGCTCTGCGCATCGCATCGAAGATCAAGGCCGGCACCATCGGTATCAATGGGACGTTTATGCCAACACAAAACCTACCATTCGGAGGCTATAAGATGAGTGGAACGGGAAGGGAGTTGGGCAAGGAAGGCCTAATGGCCTATCTGCAGTCAAAGAGCATCAGCATCAACATGGATGTGTAGATGGTGCGCATGATGCCATGACCGGATATATAGGAGTCATACCCGTCGCCGAGAAAAGATTGCAATTGAATATATATATAGATTGGAAAGAAGGTCTCCGAAGTCCCCGCCTTCTTCCTTTCCTAGACGCACGCCTTCATAATCCCCCAAGCCTCTGCCCACGACAGCTCGTCGACTCCCGTTGTCCCCTTCGATTCACCGGCCATCCCCTTCGCGACGACCCTCATACCATCCCCATAACCTCCTTGTTCCCCATCTGAAAAATAGGAAAAATCCTAAACACTTCCATAGCCCAATTTCCACCCTCCCTGACGAGCCCCACCTCATACCGATTGCTCATAAGATACACGTTCCCCGGCGCTGCACGATCCTCCTGGATCCTCCTCCAGTGCCATGCCAGCACGTAGAAGGCGGCATCAGCGGTGCTAGGGCACGTGCGTGAATCTTGTTCGTCATCGACATCTTCGTCTTTGTCGCCTTGGACCTTGATGCGCAGGTTACTGAGGTTGTGCGAGGTGGTGAGGTTGTGGACTGCGGCGATGACGGCAGGAGCGACCGTGTCGCGGCCGACGAGTGGGGCTGTGAAGGCGAACCCAAGAGACGAGAAGGCGGAAGCGTCAAAGGTTATAGTGGGCGTGGTGAGAGTGCGAACAAGAGATTCGTTCTTGGTGTCGAGGGCATGAAAGAAAGATGTAATCGTTGAGGTGATGGATTGGTGTGGACTGAGGAGGGAAGGGGAGGATGGTGGTAGAGAAGAGGCGGAGAAGACGAGAGAAAGGAAGCTAGGGAAGAGGAAGAGGAATCTCATTCTGCGTGGGTTCGGATGGTTAGACGAGAATTGAAGGCCAATGTTGTTCATGAGAGTTAATCAGAGGTGAGCATTATGTGTATTTATCTGCTGCTAGTATTCTTCGACTTGTACGTAGAATACACAGGACGGAAGTCCTCGCATCGGAGGTCCGTATTGACGGTCTCGTGCGAGTCTGGCTGAACGATAATCAGTTTCCCCGTTCTATGCCCGTTCTATGTTGTAGAGTTACACTACTGTCGGAAATCGGAGCGGAGAGCTTAGCCTACAGCCGAAGGTGTGTCATGCCCAGCCAAAAGTAACGTACCCTCTGTGAGCGGATCTCCCCATGCATTAGTCCTTCCCTAGAGTGACTTCAGCGCGGTTTCGTTTCCACCCGGGTGTGATGCCAAGGCATTGTATATTATTCATCAATCAGCGCAAATCGTCCGTCCGCACGGTGCCATTTCGTCCGAGCTTTTCCGGCCATACTAATTGGATGTGACTAAATTCGTAGTGAAAGCATATGTGGGCTAGAGATCGGGTACGCGGATGAGGGCTGTGGTGGCGGCAGGACAACTCTTGTAAGCTCCATATATTTTTACAGGCGATTTCCATATGCCAATCGAACGTACAAGTAACAATACAATTTTACACCCACTCCTTCGGGTTCCTCAGTACGTCGAGTAGTCTCTCTTCTCTACTACTCTTATCCGGGGCATGCATGTATTGCCATCGAGCCGTGAGCGGTAAGCTCATTAGAATACTCTCTACCCTTGCGCCGGGTGTATTCAAACCAAAAGCCGTGCCTCGATCGTGTACAAGGTTAAACTCAACGTAACGTCCCCTTCTCAGTTGCTGCCACTGCTTTTGCTGCTCAGTAAATGGCATGTCTTTTCTTCGATTAATGATGGGTAGATAGGAGGGCAGAAAAGCAGACAAGCAGTCCTGCACGAATGAGAAGAGCTGCTCTTGATCCTTTTCGGTTTCATCTAGATCATCAAAGAAGATACCGCCAACGCCACGCGTTTCCCCTCTGTGCTTATTGTTGAAATATTCGTCGCACCACTTCTTGAAGCGCGGATAGTAGTCTTTATCGTGCTTGTCGCAGGCTTGTTTAATGGTGCTGTGAAAGTGGATTGCGTCTTCATCAAAGAGGTAAGAAGGAGTAAGGTCGCAGCCGCCACCATACCACCACGCATTGGTGTTGCCTTGCTCATCGGCAGTCTCGAAGTAGCGATAGTTGAGATGCACAGTAGGAGCCATAGGGTTCTTGGGATGCAAGACCATACTGAGTCCAGCTGCGAAGAAATCCAGAGAATCCACAGTCGGGTCCAAGGCTTTATGATTTGCACGCATTTTTTGAATTGCTGGCTTTGGCAAGCGACCATAGACAACAGAAATGTTGACACCAGCCTTCTCGAAGACATTACCATCTTGTAGCACGCAGCTGATGCCTCCTCCACCTTCGGGCCGCTGCCATGAGTCTATTGTGAACCTTTGTCCGTCAACCTTCTCGAGTTCTGACACGATTTCCTTTTGGTGCTGCTTAATAAACTGTTCCATCCGTAGACGCATCGGCGAGTTTTCGGAGACGCCGTTCTCGCGTTTGAGAACTGAGTCCTTCTCAGCTATGGATGGAGGTTCATTTTTGACAGGTTCGTCCATGTACTACACACGATTAGCCAGAGCATCTAACGGTTACAGGATACTTGCGCACCATAGACCACGCCATCATACCAATGAGAGGCAGTAATGCCAACCGTACTCGATTCGGCCACTTGCGTTTGGGAAACCTCCAATCTTCCAGGTCTTGCTTCTTTTTTCCTGGTTTTGGCTTGGTTCCATCCGCTAGACATCTTCTCGGAGCAAAAGAGTGCCTGTAAGTGAAGAAGTGTGGCCGCAATGCGCGTAGGGGCGCATAGTTCTGTTGGAACTCAAAGCCCTGAACGATGCGGGTTGCAGGCCGGAGCGAGCTCATGTTGGGCGCAATTGGCGATAACCGAAGGACAGGAGGCTACAGCGGAGTCATGAGGAATGCTAGTGTGCAAAGTGTGCCTAGTTTATGAGAAGGGGATTGTGTATCGGGCATTGGTCGAAAAAAAAGAGTTGTCGGCCCATCACCCCATGGTGGACGGATGGAGCTACGGATGGCTCCGACAATGAGTGCAAACCGCGCAAACAGCATCACGTGCGCCGCATATTATGTCATAGATGGGCTTTTCCATAACTAAACAGTTACACCACATGTGCTCTACTAGATTTGCTTCTAGACCTCAAGGTAGCCGAGCGCTCTAAGAAAGCGAAGTAATCGCGTCGTCCAGGAATTGGAACAGACTGCATGTGGTATTCAACGTGCGGCTCGTCCATCCAGTTTGACCAAACACGACGCAAACACACAACTATCGGTATCCAGATGAGAGAGAACATCCCAACGGCGTATGTACCTTAGAGTGGGTAGACGTGGGTTTGGGATAATACAGGCAGTGAGTCAACAGGTCGATGGCAGGTCACGGGCGGCTGGGCGAGTGACCTCTTTGGTCGGGTTCCGGAGGCTGAGGGTGATGGTGCGCACAGCCATGGCGGCGACAAAGGGGGTCATGCAGCAGTCACAAAGGGAAGACAAAGGGCAGAGAAGGAAGCGAAGGGCATGACGGCAGCAATGAATCAGAGTCTCAGGGGAAGCGTTTGTGTTGCAGCCAGCATTATACTGCTGTGAAGTTGGCAAGCAGGGAGTAGCACTGGGTGACTATGTAAGCGAGCAGTGACTTAGACTGCGCCTGTGCGTACGTGCCCTGCGCGCCCCGCCCCTCTGCTGCCTACATTAACGTCCCTCACCGCCGCCCACCTAGACTCCCCCAACACCTTATAAACCCACCCGCGCCCAAATCCACCCACGCTTGCCGCCTGCGCACACCACCGTCCCAAGTCTCTATTCATTACATGTCCGAGAAGCAAACCACCAACAACTCCGGCAAAATGCGATCCAAGTTCAAGGACGAGCACCCCTTCGAGAAGCGCAAGGCCGAGGCGGAGCGCATTCGCCAGAAGTACAACGACCGCATCCCAGTATGTTTCCCCAGCTCGTCTTTGACTTTGCAGGCAGCTTCTGACAGCTTGACAGGTCATCTGCGAGAAGGTTGAGAAGTCCGACATTGCCACCATCGACAAGAAGAAGTACCTTGTTCCAGCAGATCTCACCGTAGGCCAGTTCGTCTACGTAATCCGCAAGCGGATCAAGCTCTCTCCCGAGAAGGCCATCTTCATCTTCGTTGACGAGGTGCTGCCTCCGACCGCCGCTCTCATGAGCTCGATATACGAGGAGCACAAGGACGAGGACGGCTTCCTGTACATCACGTAAGTGGCTATACGCTCCGCCATCCAGCAAGGCAGCAGTACTAACGCGTAGCAGCTACTCTGGTGAGAACACGTTCGGCGAGTCGTTCTAAAGTCCTGACATCTCTCTTCCTCTCCTACGGTATTCTTTCGGTCTTGAGGGGCGGTTCGAAGACATCAGGCGTTTGGTTGACTCTGGGTATTCATAGGACACGCACATTACATGATGGCAGACGGATTTGCATGAAATGGAGACAAGCGGCTGCCCCCAGTCTTCTGCGGATCCAGCCCTTGGCAAGTTTCGGCTGGGTACTGTAGATAGTCGGCTCTCGTTCGTCGAACATGATCACCAGGAGCTTGCGCTTGAGATCATTTCGGAAGGATGAGCGATGTACGCATTGAGCATGGAAGGCTTTTGTAGTAGTCCCAACAGCAATGGGGTTTCTTTTCGTCTCTTTTGCCTGTGTTGCTTGATATATTGAAACACCGTTTCGTAAAGTACAAACCACCGGGTGTGTTCCGCAGTGTACAGCTCTCCTGCGTCCTGCGAACTCTAGGAAACACTAGGAGCCGGGTATGCATGCTGATGCCTCTGCGTGACATGCGGCTCATCCGCCTGCTGAAACAATGACGCCATCGTCCAGAGTGACTTCCAGAGCTTCCACCAGAGTCACCAGCCCTGCCAGCCAGTGCGCATGCGCACACTAATGACCATCTGTCAGGTGGGGGCGTGCACAGAAGGCCATCTGCGTGTCTCGGCTTCGCAGATGGTACCTGCGTGCTGGCCGCAACTCTTTGGTGGCAGAGCGCCAGCTACTGTCCAGCCACAGCCCTACGCTCGGCCCAAACGCAAGCCGCAGTAGCGCCCGCTCGCAGCAAAAGTTCCACTTTCCCTCCATAACGCCAGACGACACGAGCTGGCGTGTTTGCGTAGCCCTCTTGGCCTGCCTCCAGCACGCCCCAAGCCGAACGTTCCTTAAGCATCTCAGCCTTCTGAAGACGCTTTCACGCTGGGTCGTCAAGCATTTTGCGACTTCCACCGCAGCACGCTGACTCGTCTCTGGAAACGAGGCGTTCCGTTCTACAACTATGCGATACCAATACATCGTATCCAAGTTTGTCTACCCTCTATCTGTTTCTCCTGGCCTTTCAGCCCGAATGCCTAACCATTGGCCGTTTGACAGGCGCCTTGATCCCGTCCTAGCCATCGTAACGGGCCTTGTGGCCGCCGGATCGCGCATCAACCGCGAAGAAAGAGAGAAAGGGAGGAACATGTCGGAGACGGTCGATGTGTTCAAGAGGAGACTTGGGATCTGGTGGGCGGGCGAGGTGGCCAAGTAGCTGGGAGGTATTGAACATCAAATGGACACTGGCGGAAGAGGATAAGATTAGGTGACGGCAATATACCCAATGTTTTTAGAGAGGTAGGGATTAGAGAATGGGGCAGGGGACTGGGTTTGGATAAGAGATGAATGCAAGCCCTTTCGTATAGCCAGTTTATCGACTGAAGTCATGTGAACAGGATAATATGGAGCGCTAGAGTCCTTTCCCTACGAAAAG